>JQIA01000220.1_pt1 | contig 26837 bp, 27 predicted proteins | sample 811431 | NCBI WGS metagenome assembly JQIA01 (sample SAMN02998118, study PRJNA258478) | marine sediment metagenome | biome: marine; feature: seafloor; material: sediment; isolation source: oil-polluted sediment collected from 3 locations (0.5 km, 0.7 km and 0.9 km)... | place: USA: Gulf of Mexico ...
GGTTGAAAAACCGCAAAGTCGATATTACAATAATCCAGACTATTCGTGTTTGGTTGGCAGCATATCTATGTCGCCTCTCAAATTTTTGCGGCAATATTGTATCATTATCACTCCTATATAAGAAATAAATTTTATGTTATTGTCTGACATCATTATCAATTCATGCAATGAAATATTACGAGAACAAAAAGATGACGGTTCTTTTCTGCCCGGTTGGAATGGTCCATACCATGACACTGAAACACCTGTGCGTAACACCTCACACTGGTTGATTACCCTACTGAAAGCTTTCGAATTAACAAACGAGTCAAAATATAAAGATGCAGCAATAAAAGCCACTGATTATTTGGCCTCAGCAGTGGCACGTCCAATGGTAGCCAGCTTTTTTTGCCGCACTAATCCTCAAAAGGACTTTTGTAATGGCCTTATCGGTCAAGCCTGGGTTATTGAAGCCCTTGCTACAGCATCAAGAATAATAGAAGATGATGCATTAAACAAATTAGCAAAAGATGTTTTTATACTACATCCGTTTGAGTATGATGTAGGACTCTGGAAAATTGTAAATGTGGACGGCAGTTATAGCTCATTTGATAAGACGTTTAACCATCAACTATGGTTTGCTGCTGCAGGTTCAATGATAGTTGATGGTTCCAACAGCGAGATAAAAAAACAGATTAATCGTTTTTTGGATCAAGCTATCAAGAAATATCTTCATATATCCAGAAATGGCAGAATCAGCCATCTAATTGAACATTCAATAATAAAGAGTACTATTATAAAAACAATAACTATTGCTATCAACCCACGGCGGTATCATCAAACAAAAAAACAAATGAAACATAAAGAGATTGGGTATCACGCATTTAATTTATATGCTTTTGCAATTTTAAAAAATTACATTCCTGAACATCCAATATGGAAGAATGATAAATTTATATCAGCGCTTCAATTTGTCAATAATCAGAATTGTATATCTGGATTGGAGGATAATGAATTCGCTTATCCATATAACCCGACAGGATTTGAAATGGCTTATGCAATGCAGATATTTGATTCAAAATCGATTCATTATAGTAATTCTGAAGAATGGTGGGTTGAGCAACAATTTAAACGATGCTTCGATTTTAAACGTTTTTTGATGGATAAAAACACTGAGGACAAAAATACACATGCTGCACGTATTTATGAAGCAACACGTTTAAGAGATATGCATTTAAACTTAACTGATTAAGATGTTAGTAATTAACAAGATAGTATTATTATGACAAATAACTGTTTACCTCACACTCATCCATTTGTATCTGTCATCATACCGTGTTTTAACGATGAAAAAGGTATTCAGGATACTCTTGAATCAATATCAGCACAGGATTATCCGGCTGACCGCTGGGAGGTTATTGTGGTAGATAATAATTCAACGGATAATACTCAGCAGGTTGCCCGATCATTTAGCAGAAAAATACCGAGCCTCAAAGTAAAGCAAGAAAAACGCCAAAGTTCATATGCTGCCCGAAATAAGGGGATTAGTATCGCGCAGGGTGATATTATAGCTTTTATTGATTCTGACATGACAGTTAAACCAGACTGGTTTAAACGCTTTGTTTTTGAAATCAACAAATATAATGCAGACTATATCGGTTCCAGAGTTGATATTTTAACAAAAAAAAATCCCACAATTTATGAAATTTATAACCAGAAAACAGGGTTCCCGATTAAGTATTGTTTAGAAAAAAGCGGCTTTTCACCCACCTGTTCTTTGATTATAAAAAAATCAGTTATTGCTAAATGTGGTGCTTTTGACGAAAAATTTATTTCAGGTGGTGATAAGGAATTCGGGAATCGTGTTAAGAGAAGTGGCTTGAAAATGCATTATAGTGACGTGAATATTGTTTTCCACCCGGCACGTAAATCTTTTCTGTCATTGCTGAAAAAACAGTTTCGTGTTGGAAGAGGCTTCTACCAGTTATGCTATAGGTATCCTGAACAGCAGTCTGAATTTTTGCGAAACATTCTGAATCCTATACATTATGGTCCTCTAAATCCTGAAAGGCTGAAAAACAATATACTAAGGAAAAATTTCAAGTGGAATAATATTCGCGTTTCGAATAAAATGAAATTCTATTTTATCTACTGGATTGAGAAGGTCTTTTGTCACTGTGGATATTGTTATGAATATTTAATTGCAAAAAAACATGCGGTCGGGCAATCAACAAATTAATTAGCTGATTGCCCGACAGATGAGTTAGAATAGTAAATCGTGATAAATACAAAACAGTTTGCTCGTAAATTACCTGCGAAAACAGTGAGGAGCTTCTAACTACGAATGAAACCAAAGAAAGTATTGTTTATAACGCATTCCAGTGGGTTAAACGGCTCGGAGAGATCATTATATACTTTAGTAAAAGGACTTAAACAAAATAATAAAATTATTCCAATCGTAATATTACCACGAAAGGGTCCTCTATTGCAGGAAGTAGAGGTACTTGATATTGAAGCTCACATTTTACCAAATTTTTACTGGTTTTCAGCAAAAAAGAGTTATTTAAGACGAATTCTACGGATATTGTTTAATTTCTTAATTGTACCTGTACTTTGCATTAAAGTAATGAAAATTTCTCCATCTCTAATCTATACGAATAGTCTCGCCACTCCAGTGGGAGCATTTGTGTCAATCGTATTAAAAATCCCTCACATCTGGCATGTCAGAGAGTTTGTCGCAGAAGATTTTGACTCATGTTATGATTTAAGCCATAAAGTCAGCATGCGAATTGTTGAAAAATCCTCTGTGCAAATAATTTGTAACTCAAAAGCTGTTAAAAATAAATTAGAACCATTTATTGAAAAAAGTGAGTCACTAAAAGTTATTTATAATGGATTTGATTTTGAAACTGAAGAATATACTCAACCTGCTGAAAAATTTAAAAATTGCCTTAATAATAGAAAAGACGTTGAGATATTAATTATTGGTTTAATCAGTAAGGGTAAAGGACTGGAAGATGCTATTCGTGCTCTTGCAGTATTGATAGGAAAAGGCATATCTGTCAAGCTCTCCATTGTTGGTACAGGGCTGCAACAAGATTTAAAATATTTTAAATTACTATCAGAAGAATTGAAAATATTAAAAAAAATCAATTTTCATGGTTTTGTTAATGATGTTACTCCGTATTATAAAAAAGCTACTATTAGTCTTATATGCTCACGTTGCGAAGCTTTTGGAAGGACTGCCGTAGAGTCTTTGGCTTCAGGTACTCCAGTTATTGGTACTAATAGTGGTGGGCTCCCTGAAATAGTAAAAGATCGTGTCACTGGTTTACTATATGAACCATGTGATTATAAATCATTAGCTGATAAAATTGAAACGCTTATATCAAATAAAGAATTATACCTGAAATATGCAGTCGCTGGGCAATTATATGTTTTAGAAGAATTTAATGCGGAAAGATACGTTTTGGAAATACAGAATACAATTGAAACAATTATCGGCAGATAAAAGCAATTAGTTTTGAGGTGATTTATGTGTAATACGAAAATACTAATTCTTATGGCTGCATATAACGGAGAAAAATATATTGCTGAGCAGATCGAATCTATTCAAAACCAGTCAATAATCCGATGGCAATTAATCATTAGAGACGATGGCTCAAGTGATGGAACATTAAAATTAATTTCGAAATATATCAGTAACGATGAACGAATTACCCTTTTAAAAGATAGAATGGGAAATCTTGGGGTAATAGATAATTTTGGTGAATTGATAAAATTTGCTCTTACAAAAGATAGTGAATTGATTTTTTTTGCAGATCAGGATGACGTCTGGTTCCCAAATAAATTAGAGATTTTCATGAATAAATATGAAGAATTAACATCCTATGACAATTCAACCACCCCGATTCTGGTTCACAGTGATCTTCAGGTTGTTGATTCAGAGATAAATATGATTCACCCATCTTTTATGAACTGTATTGGGGCTAGGCCTGTTTACGAAGATCCGTTGAATAGGCTTTTAATTCAAAATTATGTAACCGGCTGTTCTATGGCTTGTAACAGAGCTTTACTAAAAATTGGTTATCCATTCCCGGAAAAAATAGTTATGCACGATTGGTGGCTTTCTCTTTGTGCTGCTTCGTGCGGAAAAATTGGTTCAATTATGGAGCAGACTATTCATTATCGTCAGCATGGAGATAATCAGTATGGTGCTGTTAGCATTTTTGAGATGTGTAACCCTTTTAGCCAGTTTTTTCGGGAAATAATATGGCGTGATGGAAAGAACAATCTTTTAGATACATTCAGACAGTCTTTAGAATTAAAAACAAGATTACTGCAAATTGATAATTGTTGTTCAAAAAAAACTATTGGATTTATTGATGAATATTCGTTATGTGGCGAACAGGGATTATTCAAGCGACTTGAATTTATTTTGTTAAATCGAATCAGGCCAAACCATCCTTTTGCAATTCTGTTTTTTTTCTTTCGGTTGATTTTTGTTTTACCATTGGGAAAAACAAGCAAATAACTTTAGTCGTGTAGGTGAATTGTGAAAATAGTATTTTACAGACATTCGCTTTTAAGCCGGGGTGGAGACAAAATGATCGTTGCTCATGCTACAGAGCTTGTAACGCGTGGGCATACCGTAATTATTCAAACCTCAGTTATTGATACTGTTTTTGAACTTCATCCTGGAATAATTATTAAAAAAAATAATTATTCCACAAAAATTGGAACTATATGGCTTGCATTAACCGAAAAAATTTCGGCTGATATTGTTGTGGCTGATATAATAGTTATGTGTACCCTTCTTGCTTTTAGAAACGGGAAAAAGGTTGTCTGCTTTGCTCAGGATTATGATGAATCTTATTATTCCAACAAGGTTCAACAAATGTTTATAAGAATGATATATTTTCTTGGTTTAACTTTATTAAAAATTCCAGTAATAGCCGTTTCAGATAAATTAGCAAGAATCATAAAGAGTAGATTTAGAGCTGACGTTGATGTCGTGATAAATGGCGTTGATCTTATGCAATTTTATTATGAACCTTCAACAGAATTAATTTTAAAAAAAAAGAAAGTTATTTCAATACTGTTATTGTCCAGAAAAGATTTTAGGAAAGGTTTTGATGTTGGAATTAAGACAATTAAAGAATTTCAGAAAAAATTCAAAATTCCGTTTGAGATATGGACAGTGGGTGATAACCCCGGGAATGCTTTATCGGGCATGGTACATGAGCATTTTGGCTATGTAAATGTAACCAGGCTCCGGGAGATTATGAGTAGTGCCAACATTTTTTTATACCCGTCACGACACGAAGGATTCCCATTAATGGTTATGGAAGCATTTGCATGTAAATGCCCTGTTATTACTACAGAGGCTGTTTCATATGCGATACATGAAAAAACTGCATTAAAGTCAGAAATTGAAGATTATTACAATCTTTCAGATAACCTTTATCGAATAATTTCAGATAAAAAACTTAAGGATAAATTAGTTCATAACGGATTGCGTTTTGCCAAAGAAAATAGTCTTAAAAATAGTTCAATAAAATTTGAAAAGACTCTAAGGCAACTTTTTGTGAAGATTTAATTAAGTGACATATTAACTAATAAATGAAGATGTATTCAGAAAAATATTACAAAAACCATATTGATAAAGATCGTCCCGCCTTATGGTTTTATGCACGCCTTGCTAGAAGATTCTTTTCTGATGGAAAAATATTGGATTATGGCTGCGGGTATGGGCACCTTGTTAAAAGATTAAAAAAGCATTTTGTGGCGAATGGCATGGATATTTCAGAAGGTGCCAGAGTTGAGGCTGCAAAATTAGTGGGTAACGCTGAATTTTTTTCATCAACAGAAAGAATTGAATCTTCAGCATATTCCGGGATTGTTTCATTACATGTAATTGAGCATATCAGTGATAAAGATATTGGTATACTGCTTGAAGAGTGGAAACGAATACTAATTCCCAAAGGAAAAGTCATTTGCGTTACACCAGACAAAGGTGGAAGGGGCAATCAATTAAAAGGGTCAGATTGGGCAGGATTTAAAGATCCTACTCATATCAACCTGAAATCTTATAAAGATTGGGTAAAAGTTTTTGAGAAAGCAGGTTTTCTGGTGAAAAAAATCGGTTCTGACGGATTATGGGATTTCCCGTATAAGGACAAACTCCCTAAAACAATTGATGCTTTTTTGCATTCAAAAAATACTGTGTTGCAATTTGTTTTAGGGCATTTGATTTTAAGTCCCGGAAGAGGAGAATCAGCAATTTTTTTATTAATAAAAAAATGATAAAAATTGTTTATAGTATTTTAAACTGAATAGTAAATGGTTTTCATGAAGAAAAAAATACTTATAGTCTTGTACTATTATTATCCCTATGTCAGCGGTTTGTCGATACTGGCAAAAAACATTGCTGAGCATTTAGATAAATCAAAATTCGAAGTAACGGTTCTAACAACAAAATTTGATGCCACTCTTTCCGAAAAAGAAATAATTAATGGAATAACGGTTATTAGAGTTCCTGTTTTGTTTAAACTAAGTAAGGGAGTTGTTTCTCCATTATTCTGGTTGCAAACGATTCGTTTAGCAAGGAAATTTGATATTGTAAATTTTCATTTGCCAATCGCAGATGCGGGGTTGTCAGTTCTCTGTATACCGAGGAAAAAAATAATTACACAGTATCACTGTGATTTAAATTTAAAAAATGGAGTTATTGATAAATTTATTGCCTGGATTTCATATTTATTAATGGATATTACGTTATTTAGATGCGAACAAAATATTGTTAGCACACTTGATTATTTTTCACACTCAAAGTTCAAAAAATATATAAATAAATCGATACAAATTTATCCTCCGATTGATACAGATAAGTTTGTCCAGCAGCCATACAAAAACCTATTGAATAAACTCTCAATTTCTGAAAAAGAATTTAAAATAGGGTTTGTTGGACGAATTGTTCAGGAAAAAGGAATTGAATACTTATTGAATGCCATTCATTATCTTCAATCAGAAATTGAAAGTTTTGTTGTCATAATTGCCGGCGATTATAGAAATATTGCTGGTGGATCGATTAAAACATCTCTTAATAAATATATAGAAAAATTTCCAGGCCGGATAATTTTTACAGGTTATATTAATGATAATGAGCTTGTCAGTTTTTATAGTATGATAGATATTCTTGTTTTGCCAAGTATCGACCCTCTTGAGTCTTTTGGGTTGGTTCAAATTGAGGCAATGCTTTGTGGGACACCTGTAGTCGCAAGTGATTTGCCAGGGGTTAGAGAGGTAGTAACGAAAACGGGGAATGGGCTGCTTTCAAGTCCTAAAAATTCAAAAAGCATTGCTGAACAAATTATTAAACTACATAAACAGCCGCTAACTATTTCTAAAGGCAACTTGAATCTGTTTCAATTATCGAAAAGCATCCAGAAGTATCAGGATGTCTTTGATAGATAAAGATGAATGTTTTTTTTGTTAATAATTATTATTCTAATTTTAAGAAGGGTATATATTGTAAATGCCAACTGTTGACGATAATAAAGAAAATTGGGATGGCAGGTATCAATGGGTAAATAAAGGTGATGAATGGTCAACAGCATGGGGAGGCCCATCTATGCAGTGGTATGGAACTATACTACCGCGAATACAAAATTTTCTGCCAACTGACAGTATTTTAGAGATTGCATGCGGTTATGGTCGTTGGACTCAGTTTCTGAAAGATATGTGTTCTAATCTTACTGTCATAGATATTTCTGAAGATTGTATTCAAGCATGTCGGCAACGTTTTTCTGAATACAACAATATTGAATATCATGTAAATGATGGTAAAAGTTTAGATATGTTACCTACTGCTTCTGTCGATTTTATATTTTGTTTCGATTCACTTGTGCATGCAGATGAATCAACAATGAAAGCATATTTATCACAAATGAATAGGGTACTAAAAGATGAGGGGAGTGTTTTTATTCATCACTCTAACCTGGGTGCCTATTATTCAAACTTGAGAATTCAAAAATTCCCAAAAGTTGAGAGACTGCTAAGGCAGTTAATGATTCTTGAAAAGAATTCACACTGGCGTGATTTAGGTGTAAGTGCCCAAATTGTTGAGGAATTATCTGAAGAATTTGGAATGAAGTGTATTAGTCAAGAAGTTGTACCATGGGGGACTAAACGAGCTCTAATAGATTGTTTCTCTACCATTGTGAAGAATACTTCTTCATTAGTCAGAGTTAATCGAGTCTTAAGAAATACAAAATTTATGCATGAAGTTAGAAGATTGGACCAGCTATCTCGATTATATTCATTAGATTAGAAGGCGGTTTTATCTGTTTTTAAAAAACAAATTTTACCTTAATAGATTATATCTGGGGTACTAAATACAATAAATTGTTATTCCAATGAATACCAAAAAGAAAAGAGTTGTAGCGAGAAGCTGAATATCAGTGAAAAGAACTTTTACAGGATCACCTGCTTTCCCCATATCTGCAAGATAAATAAATCTGAAAATTCCGTATGTTGCCGGTAAAACAGAATAAACTACAATACCGCCATGACCCACAACATAAAGAGCATACACAACCAGTGTAACCCCACCGCATGCCCATAACATATTAGTCAGAAAGGAAATGGTATATCCGTTTTGACTTCCTCTGTGAAGAATAGCTTTTTCTTTACCTAAATCATTAAACTCAGATAAACGTTTTGCAATAGAAATCAGCATTGAAATAAAAAAAACCGTCATAAAAAGCCAGCTGGAAACTATAATGGAACTTACTGCTCCTCCGGCTAGGACTCTTAAAACAAATCCCATAGAAACTGCAAAAATTTCCAATATCACAATATGTTTTATATAAACTGAATATGAAGCTGTTAATAGAAAATACAATAATAGCATTATGAAGAAAAGGTGTGGAAACGTTGATTCAAGTAAGATAATGATAGTAGCAATAAAAAGTGCAACTGATAAGCAAATCGATTCAAGACCAGAAACTTTTCCTGAGCATATAGGCCTGTGTTTTTTGTACGGATGGAAAGAATCACGTTTTCTATCCATCCAGTCATTAAATATATAGCCAATACTGGAGAGAAGGCAAAAACAAGCAATGGCTGCAAATACATCAATAATCGATTCAGAGATTATTCCACCGGCAAAGAATACCGGTGCTAAAAGAAGTATGTTTTTTAGCCACTGATATGGCCGCATCAGGTTGATATATGATATTATCTTCACTTAATCAGTCCTTCTTCTTTAAATTTCCTAAGTCTTGTTTTTGCATAACCTGCGAAATTAGATTCAGGGAATTTTGAAATAACTATATTAAAATATTCCGCTGCTTTTTCATTGTTACCTAACAAATTTTCTAATCCACCGATTCTATATAAAAGAAATGCTTCTGGCTTTTTGGTATTTGCACAAAAATAATATGAGTGTGCTCTTTCAAAAACCTGTTTTTGTAACTCATTATTTTCAGGTTGAAGTTTTAAAACAATAATTGCCGACTCCATATAAGCTTTATGGCCTGAATCAAGATTTAGACCGATATCAAGATTTCTAAATACCTCTGTAACAATTTTATATTCCGACATCTCAAGGTGAATATAATTATTGTTTTCGTTAGCAGGCTCTTGCTCTACACCAGGAATTTTTAAATAATTTTCAGGTTGGTTATACTGGGCATAATAATTTGCTATCGCCCTGTATAAGTTTGCTCTCCAAAAAAGATCCGGCTCGTCTTTAGACGCAGTTTCTGCTTTTCTTAAATCTTTAATTCTGTCTTTTCTGTTATGTGAAACGGCATAATTAAATATTGCCTTATAATTACCGGGATCAACTGTTTTCATTGTGCGACTAAAAAGCTTTTCATTGCTTTGCCATTCTGTTTGACGGTATATAGTGCCTAATATACTAACAACAATAAGAAGTCCTAAAAAAACATTGCGAGTAAGAGTTTTAACCTTCCCTACTGAAACAAAATAACATGAAAGGTAACTTATTGATAAGCCCCATATGCATAATGACTGATAAAGGTATCTTTCAGCAAATGGTGTCCAGGCAATACCTCCGATAGCAACAGGAAGCGCTGGGGAAAAAGATACTATTAGTAAAAATCCAATCACTACATAATTCCAACATTTTTTTATTATCCAGTAAATATTTGATATAACAATAAAAACAAAGAGTTGTGAATATAGACTAAAGTTGATTGTGGAAATAGAAAAATTTAGCGGGAAGGGGATGATTAGTTTTTTTAAATAAAATGCGATAGCTGGAAAAATTCTATAGTATCCTGAAATGTTGACTATTGATGTCTTCGGGTCGCTAACGATAGCAGCAGCAGATGCAATTCTTTCTGGCGTGCTTCCAATATTGCTACCGCTTGCCGTTCTGAGATATATATAGATGCTAATTGGTATGAGAATGATAAAAAACCATAGTCCAACCAAAAGTAACAGTTTTTTTGTGCTTTTAACTTTATAATGGTTTGTATATATTACTAAGAATATAATTATTGGAAATATTGAAAGTGCACTTTCTTTGCAGAAAAGGCCCAGTAATATAAAAAAAGGTGTGAGGACAAATCTGATTTTATTTCTGATAAAAAAACAGTTTACAGAAAGTAAAATAAAAAAAGTTGCTGCAATATCAGATCTACCAGAAACCCATGCAACTGATTCACAGGTTAATGGATTAAGAGCAAATACTAACATTGCGATGGATGCGTAAAAGTATGGTTTTTCTTTGTTCTTAAAAAAACATAGTCCTATGTTATACAGTAACCCGGCATTTAAAACATGTAGAAGGTAGTTGGTAAAGTGGTAGCCACTAATTGTTTCTCCCCAGATTTTATAATCAATATAGTAGGTGACATCTAAGAAAGGCCTGAAATAAAGAAAACCTGATTTTGGGAAAAATAATGAGAAAAAACTAAAATTTGGAAAATCATCTCCTATGCGCTTCAACAGAGGGAGGTCATCCATACTTAAGCCGTTATAATAATTGAGTGGCAAGTAAGCCAGCATTACAACTATTATGGCTATTGAAAAGGTATTTTTTTCGATATTTTTAAGCAATATTATTTCTTTCTTATCATATCACTGGTTGTAAATACACGGCCTTTACCAAATATGTAGAATTCACCGCCATAGGGATCTTCAGGGATAGTCGAGATAATATGGTGCTCAACTAAATCTGTAATTGTTTTTGGATAATACCCCATTTTTTTTTTAAACTCGTCAACATTTTTTTCCAAAGTATCAAGAATTATAAGTGTTTTTAGTCTGAGAGATAAATGCTTTGAACCCGACTGGCTTTGGGTTTTTTGTAAAATATCCTTTAAAAACAAAATAGCCGTTCGATGTTGAAGCGAATATACTGAAAGCCTACTGGCAAGGCCTGGAATATAAGCCGGGCAATCAGGCAGCCTTGCAGCTTGCATCAGGTATTTTGCGCCGTTAATATTGTCTTTTAAAAAATAAAAATAATTAAAACCAATGTAGTACGGCACTTTATAGTCTTGTGTCCGGTGTTTTTGTGCTTTAATAAGTAATTCATTCGCTTTATTAAACTCACCAAAACCCCAGGTAAGGCTCATGTCAGCAAAAAGATAGGCATCCCAGAAATGGGGGTCAAGATCAGTTATGATGTCTGCTGAATTGTAAATAAAATTTGAATGCCTGGATGTTAATTCTTCTTTATCTCCAATTTTCCCCCCAATTGTTGTAATCATTTTTAAAAAAAGAAAATCAGAAACGATACCTTTAAATTCAAGAGAGGCAGGGCCGGTTATTTTTGAAGGTGTTGTATAGGAACTATAATTAAAATCAAGAAATTTTTGCCTAAGTTTACTCAGATTCTGCAAGGACAAACCATACAAAATTAAAAAAAAAATTAAAAAAAAAGGTGTAATACTTTTTTTTATCACACTAATTCCCTCTTGCTAAAGATAATTGATGAAAGAATTAATAATATTGAACTATAGATTATGCTGTATCCGGTAATCCCTATGAGGTATGACCATGAAATCGGTAAAGCATGGGCTGCTTTTATTTTTAAATCGAATGCTGAAAGATTAGGTAACATATACTGGCATACATTTATTATAGCTTTAATAGACTCTGTTAAAATAATATCAGGTTGTGTTTTAAGGTATAAAACTACTTCTTCTATAGTCTGACCTGTTACATAGGCAGATATACTAAATAATAGAGTGATAAATGAACTTGTAGTTATCGTGCTGAAAAAAATGACTATGGCATTTAGAACGGCAAACATTAACAGCTCTGAATAGACAGCCTTATAAAATCCGGCCCAGGCAAAAGATTTAAACCAGAGACCATACTGAGATTTGATAATAAATATTGTTAATGAGCTGAACAGGGTAAGGATGGCAAAGGCAGAAATAATCAAAAGCATAATACCTAAAAATTTCCCCAAAATATATTCACTTCGTGATATTGGCTTTGAAAGCACACAATAAATAGTCTGCTTATCCATATCTTTTGCCATCAAATTAATTGATACAAAGAATGTAAGCATAAGGCCTGCAAATGTAATAGCAGAAAGGTTTATATCTACAGCGACTTTATGGAGTTCACGCATAAAAAGGGAGACAACAATCAGAGACGCTCCCATTAAAAGAAGTGAGAATAGACCAATTCCAAAAAGTGCCCTGTCTCTTACGCCTTCTTTAAAAGTTAAAAATAAAAGTGATATAACCCTTTTTAACATATTACCGCCCTATTACATTGAAGAACATATCTTCCATTCCTGATGTTATTTGATCTTTCGTAAAAACAGCCAGTAATTTTCCCTTATCCATAACAGCGACCTGGTCACAAATTCTTTCGACATCATTTAATATATGTGAACAAAAGAGAATTGTTTTACCGCGATTTTTTAAGTCATTAATAAGTTCTATGACCATTTTTCTACCCAATGGGTCAAGACCGGACATAGGTTCGTCTAAAATTACAATTTCAGGATCATGAACAAGGGCAAAACAAAGTCCGGCTCGTTGGGTCATTCCTTTTGAATAAGTGCGGAGCCTTTGTTTTTTTACCTCGAAAAGACCAACTCTTTTGAGCAAATTATCAATATTGCTTTTTGCGATGTTGCGATTGATACCTGAAGCTGATGTGCTGAAGTTTAAGAGCTCTTCCGCTGTAAGATGATCGTAAAAATAAGGATTTTCAGGAAGGTAGCCAATTTTTTGTCTAGAAGAAGGATCTATAGGTGGTTTTCCGTATATCGATATTTTTCCGGAGTCCGGTTTGATAAACCCAAGCAGCATTTTAAGTATAGAACTTTTACCTGCACCATTTCTTCCAATGATCCCATAGACATCACCGGACTTAATCGAAAAGGATACATCCTCAACAGCTATTATTCTCTTGCGCCGCAGGCCGGATACAAATGATTTGTAAATTGAATTGATAATAATTGTAGACATAAGACCTTAATATATAAAATGCCAAAGTATTAATTAAAATACCTGGCATTTTATATTGTCTAAGCTATATAATATGGGTTATTGTTTCTGAACCCAAGTTGCACCAGTAACTCCAGCGACACCAACGGTTACTGCCGCATCGCCCAATACTGCCTGAAAAACTCCGTTTTCTGAAGATGTAACAAAATACTGCATCCCTGCATCCTCACCTATATTCTTTATGCTCCAGGAAGTAACATTATATGCCGTATCTGTTGTAACTGTGTCCATACTTGTACTTGGCGATGGATTGAAGGTGAGATCACCGCCGGCAGCTGCATCGCCTGAGACTGTAATTGGGTCACCGTCAGCTGCATACAGTGATGTTGAAAAAAGAACCATGCTAAGTATAATTAACGTTCCAATAATCTTTTTCATATTTATCTCCTTAATAGCTATTTTAAATTTTTAAGTTTTCTCTATGGGTTTGGATATGAACTCCACTCAGCAAAATAAGACTCAAGGTCAGTTCTCAGGTTTCTAGTATCGCTCAATGCCCCCGAGTTAAATCCTTTAGCTCTGTAAGATGAAAACTGTGGAATAGCAATAGCGGCAAGGATACCGATAATCGCAATAACGATCATTAGTTCGATCAGGGTAAAACCCTTTTGATTCTTTTTACTTCTTAAACTTTTAAGCATGTGAACCTCCTAATTATGGTTTGTTTTTAAGTCGAGCATTTTTTTGGTAATGATGCCTCGCCAATACAAAACTCAATTACAGATTATTTGAATTAGTAAACTTCATTATCATAAAAACACTTTCAAGCAGTATTCCTAAATACTAACCGATAAATTGACGTTTGGCAACACTTTTCAACGTTTTTTCATCAGTCTTCAAACTTCTATTGAAGTCTTAATTGTGCTTTTACTCAACGTGTTTCTGACTTATCTTTACTTCAAGTATAGTGCCAAATATCTTGTGATATATAAATAACTATATAAGTATGCGTATATATGCCAAATAATTTTTATTAGTGATGGTATTTAGGTAATAGATGGCAACGGATGGTGAGAATAAATTACAAATTTTGTGACAAAAAATGACCAAAATTGTCAATAAGGGGTTTTGGTGACAAAATTTGACTTTTTACAATTTTTGTTGATTTAGCAGTTGTGGAAGTGGCTGTTTTCGTTGTTATGTGCTAGAAAGACAGCTATAGTCCTAGTTTTTCGGTTCTGTATCTGAATGTTCTAAATGTTAATCCTAAGAGATCTGCCGCTTTGTTTTTTTTGCCGCTACTGATTTCCAGCGCTTTAGTGATGTATGACTTTTCAATCGTTTCAAGTATGCTGTCTAAATTTACGCCGTTTTCAACTGACTGCAGATCAAATCTTTCATTAGGGATTCCTTCAATCCATCTTCTTTTATGAGTTGCCATTGAAAGGCTTTCGGGTAAAATGATATTTGTTGTTGATAATGCAACACTTCGTTCAATCAGGTTTTCTAATTCGCGGACATTCCCTGGAAAATCATATTTTGACAAAAGGTCTATCGCGTAAGAAGAAATTTTAGAGATATCTTTTTCCATCTCTCTGGAGTACTTATCTAGAAAAAACTGAGCAAGATACCTGAGATCACTTTTCCGCTCTCTGAGGGGTGGGACTTTTACTTCAATAACGTTTAGTCTGTAAAATAGATCCTCTCTAAAGTTCCCGTCAATAACTTCTTTTTCTAAAACCTTATTTGTTGCACAAATGATTCTGATATCAACAAATATATCTTTCGTACCACCCACTGGTTTGAACGATTTTTCCTGTACGGCACGTAGAAGTTTTACCTGTAGTTGCAGTGAAAGTTCGCCGATTTCGTCGAGGAAGATTGTACCTTTATCTGCTTCTTCAAAGAGTCCTTTCTTATCACTTACGGCTCCCGTAAAAGAGCCTTTCATATGGCCGAATAGTTCACTTTCAATGAGAGACTCCGGTATTCCCCCGCAGTTGACAGCAATAAATGGCCCTTCTGATCTTGAGCTTAATCTATGTAGAGAACTTGCGATGAGTTCTTTACCGGTTCCGCTCTCACCGGTTATCAGGACATTTGTTTTTGTTTTCGCAGCCTGCTCAATAATGTTGTAGATCTGCTTCATGGCAGGGCTACTGCCGATCATGTTGCCAAAATAGAGGTGGCCTTTTGTTTCGTCGTCAATAATAGCTTTTTCGTGACTTATTGTTTTCAGGTCAAGGGATCTTAAGATCGTATCTTTAAGTTCATTGTTGTCAAAAGGTTTGGGAACATAATCATATGCCCCGTCGTTCATGGCCTCAACCGCAGTTTCTGTTGTTGCATATGCGGAGATAAGTATTACTACGGTTTCATTGTTTTCTTTTTTAGCGGCACGTAAAACATCAAGCCCGGAAATATCGCCCAGCTTAATATCTGTTAGTACAAGATCATATTTTCTTTTTTTTATAAACTTTAGAGCTTCTTTACCATTTTCTGCACATTCAACAGCATAGCCTTCCTGTGAAAGCATAAGTTCAAGAAACTCACGCATACTGAGTTCATCATCGACAACAAGTATTTTGGCATGTGAATTATCAGACATTTTTAATCCAATTTTGATGGCGTCGTAAAAAGTTCCATCTACTTCGCTTTAGTGTTCAATAAGACTTTTGACGTACAAGATGTACTACTTTAAGCCTGCTTGAACGTTAAATCTTGTACCCCAAGGGCACTTGCTTCGCAGCGTATATGGCACCTTTTCCTTAGCCATCTCAAGACTTTTGACGAGATCATCAGTTTTAAGAGCAGGTGTTTTTATGATGCACCATTGTCCCGATAGACGACGTTGCCGTCTACAAGTGTATAAACTGCCTTTCCCTTCAATTCCATTCCGTTAAAGGGTGTATTATTACTTTTTGAGGCAAAATTGGCAGAATCGATAATTAGCTCTTTATCCATATCAATTATCGTAATATCTGCTGGGTTGCCAATCTTTATACCACTTTCAAGACCTAGGATTTTTGCTGGAGCAGAAGACATTCTTTCTACTAAAGTTTCCATATCAATGACTTTATCATGAACCAGTTTTAAACTAAGGGAAAGTGATGTCTCAAGACCTACAATACCATTGTCTGCAAAGTTAAACTCGACATCTTTTTCAAGCGATGAATGTGGCGCATGGTCTGTCGCAATTGCATCAATCGTTCCATCTGCGAGGGCACTTCTCATTGCTTCTCTATCTTCAGCACTCCTCAATGGCGGGTTCATTTTTGCAAAAGTGTTATAGCCTTTTACTGCCTTATCTGTAAGCGTAAAATAATGAGGTGTCGTTTCAGCAGTGATGTTAACCCCTTTTTTTTTAGCCTCTCTGATGGCCTCAACAGATTCTTTTGTACTGACATGAGCGATGTGTAGTTTTCCACCTGTTAATTCACACAAACCCGCATCTCTCATTACCATAATGCTTTCAGAAATATTGGGGATGCCACTTAAGCCCATTCGGGTTGAAACTTCCCCCTCATTCATACAACCACCCGCAGCCAGAGTCATGTCTTCACAATGAGAAATAACTGTAAGACCAAAACCTTTGGCATACTCTAATGCTCTTCGCATAAGCTGGCCGTTTTCAACTGGCCTGCCATCATCTGTTACTGCAACTGCACCGGCATCTTTTAATTCGCCATATTCACAGAGGGAACTACCTTTCAAACCCGGGCTTATTGCTGCAGCCGGGTAAACTTTTGCGTAGCCAGCCTCTTTTGCTCTTCTAATGATAAATTCTGTAGTTTGTCTGTTGTCATTTACAGGGTTAGTGTTCGGCATTGAGCAGACAGCAGTAATTCCTCCGGAGACAGCCGCTTTGCACCCAGATTCAATGGTCTCCTTGTATTCATGGCCCGGTTCTCTAAGGTGCACATGCATATCAATGAGGCCCGGTACCACGATTAATCCCTTGGCATCTATTGTTTGATCAATAGTAACCTCAGGAATACTTTCCCCTGGTTTAAGTATTTTTGAAATCTTTCCATTTTCGATCAGTATGTCAAAAAAACCCTTTACATTCTTCGGGTCAATTACTTCACCACCTCTAATTATCGTCGCCATCTCTTGACCCTCCTGCAAGAAGATAAAACAGAGCCATTCTTAAGGCAACACCATTGGTAACCTGTTCAAGAATGATAGAATACGGTCCGTCTGCCACTTCTTCTGATATTTCTACGCCCCGGTTCATTGGGCCCGGGTGCATTATAATTACGTCTTTTTTAGCCTTTTTGACTCTTTCTGCTGAAAGGCCGAATTCTCTTGCATATTCCCGTGCTGTCGAAAACAGGAAGTTCTCTTGCCTTTCTTTTTGGATTCTCAACATCATTATGATATCAGCGTCTGTAACAGCTTCATCCATATTGCTTGTTACGTCTACACCATAAGTTTCAATACCAATAGGAAGCATTGTGGGAGGTCCCGCAAGAACAACACTCGCACCCATTTTAGCAAATCCAACAGCATTTGATCTTGCCACACGGCTGTGGGCAATATCACCGATAATAGCTATTCTTTTACCTGCGATAGTACCGGCTTTTTCCCGTACACTCATCATGTCTAAAAGAGACTGGCTGGGATGTGCGTGCATTCCATCGCCGCCATTGATAACAGCTGCTTTAACATTTTTGGCCATCAGGTGTGCTGCGCCGCCTGAAGAATGACGCATAACGATAATATCAGGGTTCATTGCCTCAAGGTTTTTTGCTGTGTCAATGAGTGTTTCCCCTTTAACCATACTACTTGAGCTGGCTGAGATAGAAATACTGTCGGCACTCATCCTTTTTGCAGCAATATCAAAGGATGTTTTCGTTCTGGTGCTTGGCTCATGAAAAAATAAAATAATTGTTTTGCCCTTTAGGATAGGGACTTTTTTGATAGGTCTTTCAGATATTTCTTTCATCCTTTCAGCTGTATCAAGGATTAGATTTATCTCATCAACTGAAAGTGATTCTATGTCCAGGATATCTTTGTTGGATAGTTGCATTTCACCTCGTGTAATAACAATTAGGTTTTAAGTATCGACTTTAAAGATGGAATTATTTTAATAAATTCCCAAGCCTGTTCCACCTGACGCCAAAATTTTCTTTATCCCAAGACCAGTAAATAATAAATGCCTTACCTTTTACCTCTTTCAGAGGAACAAAGCCCCAAAATCTACTGTCATGGCTGTTGTCTCTGTTGTCTCCCATTACAAATAATTTATTTTCCGGGACTGTGATGGGACCAAAATTATCTCTGTTGTGTATAGCACCGGGAAGTATTCTAGCATCTTTATGTTGCTCATATGGGCCGGTTAGGTGTTTACCGTTAACGAAAAGTTTTTTATTTTTAATTTGAATAACATCACCTGCAACCCCGACAACCCTTTTGATGAAATCTTTACTTTTGTCTTCAGGGTAAATAAAAACGACTATGTCTTCACGCTCTGGGTCTGTAACAGGTATAATTGTTTTTTGAATGAATGGGAGTTTTACCCCGTAGATAAACTTATTTACAAGAATATGGTCGCCAATTTGAAGCGTTTCAAGCATGGAGCCTGTCGGTATTTTAAAGGCCTGTACAAAAAAAGTACGAATGAACAAAGCAAGTATAAGCGCGATTACAAGAGCTTCAACATTTTCACGAATAGCGCCTTTCGGTGGTTTTACTTTTTTTTCATTTTGTTTTTCTTCAGAGGTCAAAATAGTATTACCTTTTCTAAAATTAAAAAATTATTTAACCGGTAGTGTTTCTTGAGGTTCTCCGATAAAGAACTCTCCCTTTGCGATCCATTCCTTTAAAATTTGGGCAATTTCTCTGGCTTTGGAATAACTTGATAGAGGAACGGTCTGAATTTCCTGACCATCTATATTGATGGTACCGCTTTTTAACTCCTTGTAATTGACTTGCGAAAGGCTTTCAAAATTCCCGTTTGGATATCCAGAACCGAACTCCAACACCTGAGTGAAAATCTCTTCATCTGAAATTGCAGTATATTGCGCAATTTCTTCATTTAGTATTGGGATTGGGATACCTATGCCAAGGGAAAGGGAACAGCCATATCCTCTTAAACTAACACCCTTTACCCACTCAGTCGACATCTCTTTCAGGTTTCCCATTGTCCAGATTGTTCCTGACGGTCTAACGGGCACACCTTTTTCAGTCCTCTCGTTTCCAGGGTTATGTTGAGTACCGGGGCCGGTTACATACCCTTGAGCACCGCCGATAAATATTCTGGTGCCAATACCGATTGTTTTATAATACGGGTCATTTAATAATGGGCTAAGCTGTCCTGCGCTGCAGTAGTTTGCGTTGCCACCACGGGGCTTTAATGTCCCCATATACGTGTAAACTGTTTTGTCAGAAAGGTTGATTGCACAATTATAATTCTGATAGGCATTTCTGGGATTACAGAGTGTTGCCATTTGGAGTTCATCTATGGTTATTTCTTTTTCAATCTCGCGGTTGGGGTAGCAGTCTGTGCCGTAGCTTTTTGCTTTCAGATGTACTTTTTTGCCGGCAACAAGATCTTCAATTACATGACCACCGCCGTAGTTAAATTCACCTGGATAGACTTTGTTTAATGGATCATCTTCACAAATTGCTGTTGCGCCTATATAACAATCAACTGCTGCGACGCTTGAGTATGCAGCGACATTATTAAGCAAAGTTGAAGCTGTTCTTACAAGAGGTTTAGATTGTCCAATATTAAGGAAGGCTCCTGATGAACACATCGGGGCAAAAGTGCCTGTTGTAACAACATCAACTTTACGAGCAGCCTCTTCCGGGCCTTCTTCTTTAACAATATCTATAATCTCTTCCGCTGTGACTACGACTACTTCACCGGATTTGATCTTCGCATTTATTTCACTATAACTTTTATTGACCTTGTATTTACTCAATTGTTTTCTCCGGTTTTTTTGCAAATGCTAAATAAATATGGGATTATAGCTCAGCGCGAGCCACATCAATTTTTTCAGTAATATTATTGTTTATCCAGGAAGCATCCCACCATTCCATAGGGTTCACAAAAGTGTTATGCACAAACATTCCGAAATGAAGGTGGTCGCCGCCTACAAGACCTGTAACTCCGGTACGGCCCAATATTTGATTTTTTGTTACTTTCTGGCCTTCTGTTACTTCGATACGGCTTAAATGTGAATAGGTTGAGAATAGTCCAAAACCGTGATCAATAACAACTGTTTTCCCGTATATTCCAATATTTTTAACAAGGGCTACCCGACCGTTATTTGCTGCTGGAACAGGTGCTTTCTTTACTGACGCAAGGTCGGCACCGAGGTGGTATTGGCGGTCTACAATTTTACCCTTGTACTTATAACTTCTATGATCCGCATAATTTGCCCTTGTTGCTGAGGCGGGAAGCCTTGAAAATGAACCTTTCCAATGAAGAACCCGATCAACTTTTTTATTTACCGACATGATCGTCTGACCATTCTCCTGGCGAATATCTCTGTTGATTTTCAAAAACTTATCAATTCTATTTTGAAACACACCGTCGACTTTGAATCCAGGCATCTGGGCATTTAAAAAATTATCACTGATGTTGATCCGGTCTTTCCTGTAGTTTTTCTTGCCGATATAATGGGTGAAACCGGCTCTGGTACTGTTCCCGGCTTCATCGAAGGCTTCAAGGTGCATATTTGTTGAAGCGCCCTGTTTGTGGTTTAGCGCGAAAAAGGCGAGGTAAACCTCAGGATTTTCAAAATTACCGGGATAACCCGGAAAAAAATTATCACCAACGACGACACCTGTTCGAACAGCCTTTCCAGATACCTTATAGACAATAAGGCCAGCCCCGCCTTTTTTTAGATTATGGTTTCTACTGAGAACTTCGATCTCTGGCGGTTCCGTGTCAATGATAAGTTCTTTTTCAATATAAGTGACATTTCCTTTGAACCAGCCCCGCCAGGAATAATCCGAAACCCGGATTCGTAATTTTGCGATGCCGTCATTAATTCCAAGCTTTTCTGGCTCTATTGTGATAGCAAAAGTATCCTGTTTTTTTGTTCCTTTTCCTAGAAAACCTTCAGAAGTATATTCTTTCTGGACTAATATTTTTTCTGTGCCGTCTTTTGAAATGGCGAACCATACATGTCGCAAGCCACTCTTTGTATCTGAAATATTAGCAGTCAATTCACCGGAGACCCCGATAGATGTCAGAAGCAGATCAATACTCACCGTTGGCTTGTTACCTTCAAACCGCGTTATCCCGAAAAACAACAGGGGGAGTAGTAATAGTATAATGATTATTCGGAAGAAAATTTTTTTTTTATTTTTTGCTTTTTTTTTCAAGATTGTAAACCACCTGATCAGTTTGTAGTATTAACTCTAACAGTATAAAATCAGTCATCGGGCAAACTTTTGAATTCTTGACTTTTACTGTGGCTCAAGATAAATCTTTGTGTATAGACAAATTTATCTTGATTCTTCTTATATAAGAATTGACAAAAAAACAACAGGAAAACTTATGAGTCATATTGCAAAAATTGATAATATTGAAGTCGGCGCAGATAAACCTCTTTTGCTTATTGCAGGGCCATGTGTGATTGAGGATTATGAGACAAGTTTCAGGATTGCCTCGTTTTTAAAAAAATTAAGTTCGGAAGCAAACATCCCTTTCATTTTTAAGGCCTCATACGATAAAGCAAACCGAACGTCTATAAAATCATTTCGCGGTCCTGGTAAGGATGAAGGGCTTAGAATCCTTGCGGCAATTAAAGAAGAACTTGATGTAAAAATAATTTCAGATGTTCATTCACCCGGGGAAGTTGAAAAAGCAGCTGAGGTCCTTGATGTTATACAAATCCCAGCATTTCTTTGCAGGCAGACGGACCTTATTGTTGAAGCAGCTGCATCTCAAAAAACATTGAATATTAAAAAAGGTCAGTTTCTTGCTCCGTGGGATATGCAGAATATTGTGACCAAGGCAAAATCATCAGGTAATGAGAACATAATGCTTACTGAAAGGGGTTCATGTTTTGGGTACAACAACTTGGCCGTTGATTTCAGAGGCATTAATATAATGCAGCAGACCGGTTGCCCGGTAATCTTCGATGCCACCCACAGTGTTCAGTTGCCAGGTGGCCGGGGTGATAGTTCAGACGGGCAGCGTGAATATGCTCCTGTGTTGGCGCGAGCCGCAGTTGCAGCAGGAGCGGATGGTGTTTTTATTGAAGTGCATGAAAACCCCGACAAAGCCCTTTGTGATGGTCCGAATTCTTTGAATTTTGAAATGATGGAAGGGTTACTAACACAGCTTACTGCGATTAAAGAGATACTTTAATGACAAAAAAAAGCCCTTTTAAAGAAATTTTACCTGTAAAAATGCTGCTTTTAGATGTCGACGGTGTTTTAACATCTGGTGATGTTATTTATAATGACGATGAAGCTGAGACAAAAATATTTAGTGTTAAAGATGGCCTTGGTATCAGGCTCCTTATGGACTCTGGAATTAAGGTGGGAATTATAACAGGTAGGAGTTCAGGTGCTCTTCTGGCACGAACCCGTAATCTGGGGATTGATCTTGTTTATGACGGGGTAAAGGATAAAGAAGCTATTCTTGAAAAAATTGTGATAGAAAATGAGTTAAGGTATGATGAAATTGCCTTTGCCGGTGATGATTTACCCGATATTAGAGTTATGAAGAAAACTGGTTGCCCTTTTACCATAGCAGATGCGTGTCCTGAAGTTAAGGATGTGGCAGTCTATACTACTGAAAAACGAGGTGGTAGAGGGGCAGTTCGTGAAATATGTGAGCTTATTTTAAAAACAAAAGGGCTTTGGGATCAGGCGATTGAAAAGTTCCTATAAGTTTGTATGATGAAAAGAAATAACCCTGAAAAGCTGAAATTTTTTTTATATTCAATTATTGCCCTCATTTTTGTATCAATTACTGCGGTCTTTTTCAATTATCGGTTTATGTCTGATGACAGTGGTATCCTCGACTCATCTTTAGGAAAACCGACAATTTCACTTGATAAAGTTCAACATGTTGCAACCAAAGATGGTGTTAGACAATGGAGCCTTGATGCATCTGTTGTTAACTATTATCAAAATAAAAAAAAGGCTGTCTTTACAGACTTTTCTGTGCTGCTGTTTTCTGAAAACAATAAAGAGACTAAACTTACGGCAGCAACAGGTGAGTTGGAAACTGATACAAATAATATCACTGCATCTGGTGATGTGGTTGTTATATATGACTCTTATGTATTAGAAACTGATAAGCTTTATTTTAATAATGATAAAAGGATTATAAACTCGTTGGCCCCGGTGAAAATTATTAATGGTAAGTCTGAATTAAAAGCAGATAAAATGGAAGCCAACCTTGATAATAGTGTAACGATATTAGAAGGAAATGTTGAAGGAATTTTATACGATGATTTTAACACGAAAAACGAAAATTAGATGTTTATGCTGTTTTATCTGTGGTCCGTTTTTTTTGCTGCTTTTGTGTGGTACTATTTGTGCGAACGAGAAAACGGAAGGGGACGTGCCCTCTGAAATCCACGTTTCAGCAGACAGACTGGTTTCTGATCGTAATAAAAAATATGCAGAATTCATGGGGAATGTTGTTGTTGTGAGGGGAAATGCAACTCTTACATGTAATAAATTGCAAATTTACTATGTAGAAAAAAAGAAAGATTCATCCGAAGAAGATCGACAAAGTGCTGTTGAGAAAATTATAGCGTCTGAAAATGTGCAGTTAAAATTCGACGACAAAGTTGCGGTAGGGGAAAAGGCAGTTTACACATCTCAAAATGATTCAATCGTTCTAACCGGAGGGACTCCCAAAGTTACAAGTGGCAGTAGCCATGTTTCAGGTGATAGAATTACATTGCTCAGAACTGACGGTAAGGTTATTGTTGATAAAAGGGTTAGTGCAACGTTTCATCCACAGGATGAAGAGCTCATAAAAAAAAAGAAAGACTGACAAGGCTAGTTTTACAAGAAGGTAGTTGCAAAAAAAGTGCCTAAACTACTTTGCATTTAGAATTAAAAGAAATTCTGAAATTTTAAAACTACTTTTTTGACAAGTTTGTGCTATAATGGAAACACTTATTGCAAATATGCTTAAGAACTGGGGCGTTAAATCTTATACGAAATTCTTAAGTGCGTGATACAACAGGTGACAGGCTAAACAAGGATTAAGAAATTAAGTTTTTTTATGGCAATATTATCCGTCAAAAATTTATATAAAACATATGGTGGCAGACGGGTTGTTGAAGATGTCAGCCTGCAGGTGGAAAGTGGTAAAGTTACTGGGTTGCTTGGGCCTAATGGGGCAGGTAAAACGACTACATTTTACATGGCCGTTGGAATGGTTAAACCGGATAGTGGGTCCGTTCGGATCGATGATATAGATATTACAGATTATCCGATGTATATCAGAGCCAGAAATGGTATTGGCTACCTTCCACAGGAATCTTCGATTTTTAAAACACTCACAGTTAAGCAAAATGTGCTGATTGTTTTAGAATTGTTACCTGGAACAAAAAAAAAGCATGATGAGAAAGCTGACCAGCTTCTTGATGAGTTGAGAATTAAGCATCTTTCTGATCAGAAAGCTGCGGTACTTTCAGGTGGTGAGAGGCGGCGTCTCGAAATTACAAGGGTACTCGCAACAGATCCTGCATTTATTTTGTTAGATGAACCTTTTGCAGGTGTTGACCCGATTGCAGTAAGTGATATACAGAAAATTATTGTTCTTTTAACACAACGAAATATTGGGGTGCTCATTTCAGATCACAATGTGAGAGAAACATTAGGTGTTTGTGATGAAGCATTGATTCTGAATAATGGAAAGTTAATTGAAACTGGTTCCCCAGAAAAAATCGCAACAAGTGAAATTGCACGTAAATTTTATTTAGGTGAAGAATTTAGATTGTAAATTATGGCATTAGAACTCAGACAACAACTTAAGCTGTCGCAGCAACTTGTAATGACACCACAGCTGCAGCAGGCGATTAAATTGCTACAGCTTTCACGACTCGAACTTGTGGATGCAATCAATCAGGAATTGGAAGAAAACCCGGCTTTGGACGAACAGCAGGATATGACTCCCAATGATATTTCAACTGAAAAAAAAGAGGAAGCGCCTAAAGAGATTGCAGAGGAAAAAGAGGTAAAAGTTGAAGAACAGCTCGATAATGATATCGATTGGGATAATTATATAGAAGAATATAATTCGACGGGTAAAACCTATCAGCAGGTTGACCATCGGGAAGCTCCCCAATACGAGGCTTTTATTTCAAGTAAGAAAACACTTGAACAACACCTTCTATGGCAGCTTCTTATGTTTATGCCTGCAGAATTCGAAAAAGAAATCGGTACCATGATTATCGGTAATATCGATAAAGATGGTTATCTTACATCTACTGTGGAAGAACTTTCAGAGGCCTTGGAATGTGAAGAAGATGATGTTGAGTACGTTCTTGAAACACTCCAGACGTTTGACCCTTCTGGTGTTTGTGCGAGATCACTGAGTGAATGTTTGATGATCCAGGTGAAACAGCTGAATGTCACTAATACTCTTGTTGAAAAGATTATTGCTAACCATATCAAAGAACTTGAAAATAAAAACTATAAAGCCATAGCAAGGGCTTTAAAAACTCCTATTGCAAATGTGGTTTCAGCGATTAACATTATTACCAGTCTTGAATCAAAACCTGGAAGGTTTTTCAATGATGAGGAGCCGCACTACATTATTCCGGATATATATGTCTATAAGGAAGAGGGGGAGTTTATAGTTGTTCTTAATGACGATGGTATGCCCAAGTTAAGAATTAATCCGTATTATAAGAAAGCAATCAGTGACGGAACAGATATTTCGGGTGATACTAAAGACTATCTTCAGGATAAAATGAGATCAGCGGCATGGTTGATCAAAAGTATTCACCAGAGACAAAAAACAATCTATAATGTCATGAACAGCATATTAAAATTTCAGAAAGATTTTTTTGAAAAAGGTGTTGCTTACCTAAAGCCCATGGTTTTAAGAGATGTGGCTCAGGATATTGAAATGCATGAGTCAACGATAAGCCGGGTAACAACCAATAAATATGCCTTTACCCCTCAGGGAGTGTTTGAGCTGAAATACTTTTTTAACAGTGCGATTGAAAGAGTCCATGGGGGTGCTGCTATTGCATCTGTCAGTGTTCAGGCAAAAATCAGACAGATTATCAGTGAAGAAAACCCAAAAAAACCACTTAGTGATGAAAAAATATCTTTAATCCTAAAAGAGGAGGGTAACGTCAGTATTGCTCGTAGGACGGTGGCAAAATACAGAGAGGCAATGAGAATATTGTCTTCAAGTAAACGCAAACAATTTTAGGGAGGTCGTTTATGCAAGTGTCTGTAACATTT
>JQIA01000222.1_pt1 | contig 26819 bp, 9 predicted proteins | sample 811431 | NCBI WGS metagenome assembly JQIA01 (sample SAMN02998118, study PRJNA258478) | marine sediment metagenome | biome: marine; feature: seafloor; material: sediment; isolation source: oil-polluted sediment collected from 3 locations (0.5 km, 0.7 km and 0.9 km)... | place: USA: Gulf of Mexico ...
AATCTAGAATCTCTGGATACCCACTTTCGTGGGTATGACAGTTTAATAAAAATTCTTAACTTAATGGCATTGACGTAGATAGGCCCCACCCTGTATATTTGCAAGGTAGGTAGGTGATTATTTAACACGGAGACCAACTCAACATCTTAATCTAATTACAATGCAACCATAAAACTATCATGACCAAGCAAACATATGAATAGATGTAGGTGCCTCTGAGTTAGTGGTATATTTGTAATGGAAAACCCGGTAAAACAAAAACCTATTAGTATAGCAATTCTTAATTAAATTCAAAATAAATATCAATTACTTATAAAGAGGTATTTACGTTCTGCTGGATGACGTTTAAACGAATTAACCCGACAACAAAGCCGCAGCAAAAAATCAGCTTCATGCTTTACAAACTACTGAATCAATACCTCAATTTGTGCTTTATAGCGTTAAACGGTACTGGGCTTGGACTATGAATAAAAACTAAAAAATGTTAAATAACAATTAGTTAGATATTTTGTCTGTTTGGCGTAACTTACTGATATTTGAGTATATTTGCAAATTTCATTATAGTTCAAGTCCAGTGCCTACCTTTCATCCAACTGATGAATGAGTTATACTGTAGCACTGCGTCTTGGACAAATGGAGTACGTTTGGTACTGGATACCCCCATTGGCAACACTGCAAAGACATTGTGGCTTGGAACGAGAAAACAGGCCAGATAACTTTCCAATGTGAAGGAAAAAATGTCATTTATCACGATTTCCCAGCTTAATGGGATAAACTGGGTGGGTTAAACACCTTAATTATGGAGAGGGAAAAATGGTATTTGTCCCATTTATGATCGCCGGCGGTATGTTATACGCTAGCCTCAAAGGCTATAAACAATTAGAAAGCGATAGTGAATCCGAAGAGAAACATCCGGTGGTCGTGCTGGTGAACCGTGCCGACCAAGCCGGCCAACGATTTATTCAACAGAATTTTGACCCATTGTTGACTGATTCAACCCGTCAAACACAGTTGGATAAGCTCAACGATGACACTCCCGTAACATCCAATAAGATTGAACAAAAAATTAATAGTCTCATTGTTCTCTCGGGCGTAACAATGGGATTAGCTACAATTAGCACTTACCTATTGCCAGTGTTACTGATTCCCACGTTATCATTCGGCATTTATTTAATGTTACCCTTGTACCAAAGAACCTTTACAAGCTTGATAAAAAAACGCCAGATAAAGATGGATTTTCTAGCCTCGCTTTATCTGACTGGTTTTTGGTTAGCTGGTTATTATATCTTTGCCAGTTTCGCTGTGGGTTTCTATTTTGTGGGGGTAAAAATAGTCCGTCAGATGGAAGGCCGCTCGTGGGAAAATCTCACCAATTTGTTTGGTCAGCAACCCCGTTTGGTGTGGCAACTGGTGGATGGGGTGGAGATACAAGTTCCATTGAGTACGTTACAGGTGGAGGATGTGGTGGTGGTCAATGCTGGTGAGCCATTACCAGTTGATGGGGTGGTTATTGAAGGGCTAGGCTCGGTAGACCAAAATATGTTGACTGGAGAAAGCCAGCCGGTGGACAAAGAGGTGGGTGATACGGTTTTTACCTCAACCTTACTGTTGAGTGGACGATTATTTATCCAAGTAGAAAAAACCGGCCAGAACACTCTGGCCGCCAAAATTGAAGATGTTTTGAAGCAAACAGCGAGTTATAAAAATGACAACGAACTGAAAGGTCAAAAACTGGCTGATAAAACGATTTTACCTAACTTAGCCATCAGTCTGTTAGCTTTTCCATTGGTTGGGCCTCGAGGTGCGATAGCGGTGTTAGGTGCTGGTTTTGGCATGAATATGCGTTGGGTCTCGCTATTGAGCACAATGAACTATTTGACCATCGCTTCTCGGCACAAAATTTTGGTGAAGGATGGCCGGGCGTTAGAACGATTAAAAGATGTGGACACAATTGTATTTGATAAAACCGGGACTCTGACCATCGATCAGCCCCATGTAGCCCAAGTCCATGTCGTTCAAACTGGGTTAAGCTCCGATGAACTATTAACATACGCAGCCACGGCCGAATATCGTCAGCCACACCCAATCGCCAAAGCCATTATCAGTGCAGCTGAAAAACGGGGTTTGAAACTGCCGACGATTGAGGATGCCAATTATGAGGTGGGGTATGGGATCTCGGTATTGGTTAAGGAAAAACGGATCCGCGTTGGTAGTAGTCGCTTCCTGATCCAAGAAGGGTTGACAATTCCTCCTCAGATTGAAATTTTGCAAACCAGCAGCGAAACACAAGGATTCGCCTTAGTGTTAGTGGCGGTTAATGATCAAGTGGCCGGCGCACTCGAACTGCATGCTACTATCCGCCCAGAAGCAAAGCAAGTTATCCAAGATTTACAAAAACGGAATTTATCCATAGTAATCATCTCTGGCGACCAAGAAGAACCAACCAAAAAATTGGCCTTGGAGTTGGGGATTGATAGCTACTTTGCCAACACCATGCCGGAAAATAAAGCTAACCTCATTAAACAACTACAAGAAGATGGGCGGGTAGTTTGTTTTATTGGGGATGGGATCAATGATGCCATTGCTTTGAAACAGGCCGATGTTTCAATTTCTTTGCTAGGAGCGACCACCATTGCCACTGACACCGCACAAGTGGTGTTGATGGACCAAAGCCTTAACCAACTTAACTATCTTTTAGCGTTAGCCCACAAATTTGATAATACCCTTAAGACTGGTTTTATAACCACGATTGTACCTGGGGTTATCTGCGTTAGTGGGGTATTTTTAGCTGGTTTTGGGATTTATGCAGCAGAAATTTTGTTTCAGTTGGGATTTTTTAGTGGTTTGGGCATAGCGATGAGGCCGTTGTTGCTTGAGCGTAAAAATGATGAAAAAATATTACTAGACAAAGAAAAGTAATTATGAAATATTATTTTCAGATATTCAAATCATATAGCAGTACTATGAATGTTATTGGTTTGTGTGGACTACAAAAAAACAGAAAAAGGTATTTATGAATCAAAAACCGATTGTAAACTCATGGAACGAATGGGACGAATTAGAAGAAGTCATCGTTGGCATTGCCGACAATGCTTGTTTCGATCCTACTGAACCGGCTAGTCATCCCAAACTGCGGGACTCGAAAGTGGCCGATATTATCCCTTTCCCTAGTGGCCAGAAAAGCCAAGCCGTTATCAATAAGGCAAATGAAGAACTGGCAGGATTTACGTCTTTGCTAGAATCTCACGGTGTCAAGGTGCACCGTCCAGAGATACATAACTTCAGTAGTTCGGTCAAAACACCTGATTTTGAAGTGCAGAACCAGTATTGTGCCGTATGCCCACGAGATGTGATGATTACGTTCGGTAACGAGATTCTTGAAGCAACAATGTCTAGGCGATCCCGCTTTTTCGAGTATTTGCCCTATCGCAAGTTAATTTATAACTACTGGTACGAAGATCCGAATATGATCTGGAACACCGCACCCAAACCCACAATGTCCGATACCATGTATCGAGAAGACTTTTGGGATTGGTCACTCGAAGAAAGATATGCCCGGATGCATGAGTTTGAATTTTGTATCACGCAGCATGAAGTGATTTTTGATGCAGCGGATTGTTGTAGATTTGGACGTGATATTATAGTGCAGGAATCGATGACGACTAATCGGGCGGGCATCAGGTGGTTGAAAAAGCATTTAGAACCGCGTGGTTTTCGGGTTCATCCGGTTCATTTCCCGCTTGATTTTTTTCCCTCGCATATTGACTGCACTTTTGTTCCATTGCGTCAAGGACTGATTCTCACCAGCCCCGAGCGTCCGATCCACAAAGGGGAAGAGAAAATGTTCTTGGATAATGATTGGCAATTTATCACTGCCCCACAACCAACTTCCACAAATGACGAAATGCCAATGTTCTGCCAATCCTCAAAATGGTTGTCGATGAATGTGTTCAGCATATCGCCAACTAAAATTATTTGTGAAGAACAGGAAAAACCTTTGCAAGAACTCCTAGATAAGCAAGGTTTTGATGTGTATCCTTTGCCTTTTAGACATGTTTTTGAATATGGTGGCTCTTTCCACTGTGCCACTTGGGACATTCGTCGCACTGGTGTGCGTGAAGATTATTTTCCGAAATTAGAGTATAAAGCACTTGTCGATTTAGAAAAAGATGACCATTCATAAGTTTGATTTAACAGAGGCCGAACGCCATCAACTACTCGTAGCGTGGAATAGTACGCAAGCAGACTCTCCCCATGTCTGTGTTCATGAGCTATTTGAAGCACAAGTCCAACGGACACCTAACGCAATTACTCTGGTCGCAGGCTCCCATCAATTGACCTATTGGGAGTTAAATCAGCGTACAAATCAATTAGCACACTATTTACAGACTTTAGGGGTCAAAGCTGATAGCTTGGTTGGTATTTATATCGAACGCTATGATCCGTTGATGATAATCGGGATTTTAGGTATTCTCAAGGCCGGTGGGGCTTATGTGCCTTTAGATCCTTCTTATCCTAAAGAACGTCTTCAGTTCATTCTGTCAAATTCCGAGGCAGAAGTTTTGCTGACGAACGATAGCTTACTTTCCATGTTACCACAGAGTACACACACCTCCCATGTTGTCAATTTGGATCATGATTGGGAGATAATCAGTGGGGAGCAAGATGACAATACAGTAAGGATAGTTCGTCCCAATCATTTGGCTTATGTGATTTACACTTCTGGCTCAACCGGCCAGCCCAAAGGTGTGGCGATGGAACATCGTTCCCTGACCAACTTGCTTTGGTGGCACGCCCAAACGCGCCCTGCATCCTGTGGACTTAAGACTTTACAATTTTGTGCGATTAGCTTTGATTTCTCTTGTCACGAAATCTTCTCTACTTTGTGTTTTGGTGGCACACTGGTTTTAGTTACCGAAGATGTGCGACGCGACCCGTTTGCTTTAGCGAAGTTCATTTACGATAACAAAATAGAAAAACTATTTCTTCCCGTTCCGGCATTGCATCAATTGGCAGAAGCTGTTTATTCTGAAACTATTGCCACGACATTGCGTGAAGTGATTACGACCGGTGAAAAACTACAAATCACGCCTGCTATGGTCAGTTTGTTCTCAAGAACAGGGGCTATACTACATAATCATTATGGCGCGACTGAGTTCCAAGATGCCACCACCTTTACCCTGAGTGGAGATCCAACTGATTGGCCGGCTTTATCGCCGATTGGTAGTCCCATCAGCAATGTGCAAATTTATATCTTGGACAAATTGGCTCAGCTTGTGCCGATAGGCGAGATTGGTGAGTTATATATTGGTGGAACTGGTGTAGCAAGAGGCTATCTTAATCACCCAGAACTAACGAAAGAGAAGTTCATCTCCAACCCATTTGCCGCTGGGCATCTCTATAAAACCGGTGACTTGGCTCGCTACCAAGCAGATGGCACAATTGAGAATCTTGGTCGTACTGATTACCAAGTAAAGATTCGTGGCATTCGTATTGAACTAGGTGAAATTGAAGCGGTACTAGCCAAACATCCGGCGGTACGCGAAAGCGTGGTGATGGCTCAAGGCATGAGTCATAAACGGCTGGTAGCATATGTAGTGGTTCGCCAAGAGGACCCAAGCAACAACCTAGAAGTGCTTTTGCACAGCTATCTCTCTGAACATCTGCCGGACTATATGCTGCCGGAAGCGTTTGTGGTAATCAATGAGATGCCGCTCACGCCAAGTGGGAAAATAAACCGCCAGGCACTGCCGGCTCCCAAAAAGTTTAGTCGGATGCTGGAAAGTCCAGTATCTATGCCACAATCCGAAACCCAGCAGCGGTTGGTCGATATTTTGCAAGAAGCACTTCAGCTAGATGCGCTCAGTATTCATGATAATTTCTTTGATCTTGGAGCCACCTCTTTGTTGCTGGTCCAAATTCACCAAAAGCTCGTCGAAGCCTTTGATCGCCCGTTACCTAATTTGACCTTATTTCAATATCCAACGATAGAGACATTGGCTCAATACTTAAGCCAGCAGGAAGGGAAGTCAAAACCCAAGGCACAAAAACGCAGCAGATCAGAACAGTCAGATATTGCGATTATTGGCATGTCTGGTCGTTTCCCTGGTGCTGAAGATATTGACACATTTTGGCAGAATTTATGCCAAGGAACGGAATCCATTTCGTTCTTCTCTGATAATGAAGCTGAACAAAACGATTCCTCTTTGCTTAATCACCCCAACTATGTCAATGCGGGTGCTGTTTTGCCAGACATTGAATGCTTTGATGCTTCTTTTTTTGACATCAGCCCAAAAGAAGCCGCTACGATGGATCCACAACAACGCATTTTTTTGGAATGTGCTTGGGAAGCGTTTGAAAATGCGGGCTACAATCCTGAGACTTATGCAGGAAACGTGGGGGTTTACGCAGGATCAAGCATCAGCACGTATTTGCTGAATAACGTTAGCCCAAACCTAGGCTATTCAGCGGATCGACCCTTAATCGAAGCGGATATGCTTCAGTTTCAGGTTAAGCTTGGTAATGATCGCAATTACCTGTCCACTCGCGTTTCTTACAAACTGAACTTGACAGGCCCCAGCATAAATGTGCAAACGGCTTGTTCAACTGCCCTGGTGGCCGTTCATCTGGCTTGTCAGAGTATACTTTCTGGAGAATCCCAGATGGCCTTGGCAGGTGGGATATCAATTATCGTGCCTGATAAAGGGGGGTATTTATACGAAGAGAACATGATTCGCTCTCCAGACGGACATTGCCGAGCCTTTGATTCCCAAGCAGCAGGTACTTTATTTGGCAATGGGGGCGGAACCGTCCTCTTAAAACGACTCGACGATGCACGTGCAGACGGAGATCAAATTTTTGCGGTGATCAAAGGTTCAGCCACCAACAACGATGGGGCACTTAAAGTTGGTTTCACTGCTCCCAGTATAGAACGTCAGGTAGTGGCGATCTCTGAGGCGCTGGCGGTTGCTGACGTAGATGCCAGCACGGTCACCTATGTTGAAGCGCATGGTACGGGAACGCAACTAGGAGATCCGATCGAAATTGCAGCCCTCTCGCAAGCGTTTCAGCAAAGCAACCAAGAGGAATCGCCGCAGAATCAATATTGTGCAGTGGGTTCAGTCAAAACGAATATCGGGCATCTCGACGAAGCAGCGGGTATAGCAGGTCTGATTAAGACGGCTTTGGCCCTAAAACATAAGCAGATTCCACCCTCTTTGCACTTTAATAAGCCCAATCCAAAAATTGATTTTGAGAATAGCCCATTCTATGTCAATACGGAACTTTCTGAATGGACAAGCAATGGCAGCCCTCGGCGTGCGGGTGTCAGCTCCTTTGGCATGGGTGGCACAAACTGTCATATTGTGCTTGAAGAAGCACTTGCAGTGCCACCTGAGAAGAGCGAAAATGACCCCGTATCCGAGCGCCCCCTGCATTTACTAACACTCAGTGCTAAAAATGAACAAGCTTTGCAAGCACTGGTTAAGCGATATGTTGATTACCTTGCATCACCTGCACAGCATGAAGCAAACTTAGCCGATATCTGTTTTACTGCCAACACTGGACGCAAGCATTTTAATCATCGCTTTGCGGTAGTAGCTGAGTCAAATGAACAATTACAGGCTCAACTAGAACGGTTTCTCGAATTGGGTACGGGTAGACAAGCCATTAAAACCCCCAGAAAAATTGCTTTCCTTTTTACAGGTCAAGGTTCACAGTATGTGGATATGGGACGGGAATTGTATGAAACACAAGCACTCTTCCGCAAGATAATGACGCAGTGTGATCATATTTTGCAACCACATCTGGAAGTATCCTTATTAGAACTGTTGTATGGCGAAAATAAAGATAACAACAACCAGCTGTTATCCCAAACAAAATATACCCAACCAGCCTTGTTCGCTATTGAGTATGCCTTAGCTAAACTTTGGCAATCATGGGGGATAGAGCCGACTGTGGTCATGGGTCATAGTGTCGGGGAATATGTAGCTGCTTGTTTAGCTGGTGTGTTTAGCTTAGCTGATGGTTTGAAACTGATTGCAGAACGGGGGCGGTTGATACAAGCTTTACCTCAAAATGGCGTCATGGTGGCGGTTCAAGCTTATGAAACAAAGCTACGTCCGATGATCGAACCTTATCGTGGCCAAGTTTCAATTGCTGGATTGAATGCTCCTCTAGGGACTGTTTTATCGGGCAAACGAGCGGCGATTAATGAAATTGTCGAACAATTGCTAGCGGAAGGAATAAAATGTAAGCCCTTGGAGGTGTCACATGCCTTTCATTCACCGCTGATGGAACCGATGTTGGCTGAATTTGGTGAGTTTGCTCAGAAGATTGATTATGCAGAACCCCAACTAAAATTGGTCTCGAACCTTAGCGGCGAACTACACACTCACTTCAACGCTGATTATTGGATTCAGCATATTCAGCAGCCAGTGCTCTTTGCAAAAAGCATGGGAACTTTGGATGAGATGGGGATTGATACATTCATTGAGGTTGGTCCCAAACCTATTCTGATGGGGCTGGGTCAACAATGTTTGAACGATCAAGTTGAGCGCTTGTGGCTACCGAGCCTCTACCCTATTCAACGCTCTGATTGGGCACAGACGTTAGAGAATTTAGCGACGTTATATAGCCAAGGTGGACAGATTGACTGGTTAGCATTCGATAAACCTTATATCCGTCAGAAATTATCCTTACCCACCTATCCCTTCCAACGAGAACGGCATTGGGTGGATAGGCCAAGCACTACCCACAGACAAGAACAAACTGGGCATCCCTTGTTGGGAGAACGACTTCCACAGTTAGCGACAAGTCAAGATATTTCATTTCAAAATCAGCTATCGCCCATTTATCCAGCCTATCTGAACGACCATCGACTCTATGAGCGAGTGGTGGTGCCAGCCGCTGCCTATTTAGAAATGGCTTTGAGTGCCAGTCAGCAGATTTATGCGAACGAAAAATATGTGTTGCAAAATATAGCTCTGTTACAACCCTTACTGTTGTCTGAAGCTACCGATAATACGGTACAACTGATACTCAGTCCCATCAGCAGCAGTTATCAGTTGCAAGTTTTTGGTTTAAAAGCAAATACAGATGAATGGCAACTCCTTATGAGTGGCGAACTTAGCCTCTCATCATTGCCAGACCTAGGCGATGACGATTCGTTGCAAATCCTACAACAGCGTTGTACCGAGGAAGTCGCTCTGAGTGTGTATGAAACTGCCTTAACAGAGGATCTCTACCTTGGACCCGATTTTCAGGGTATAAGCCAATTGTTCCGAGGAGAAAAGGAAGCTTTGGGGCTGATTAGCTTACCAGAAAATCTCGTTGCCAATGACTATCAAATTCACCCCGTCTTATTAGATTGCTGTCTGCGGGTAAACTCAATTATTCAAGCAGATGACGTAGAAGCCCCTTATTTGCCCGTGAGCTGTGAACAGGTAAGACTATTGACACAGGCACCCTTAACCTCAATATGGAGCCATGTGAAATGGCGAGGTGAGGAAGCTGGCACACGGCATGTCGATATCACCTTGTTTAATGAAGAAACAGGTCAAGTAGTAGCAGAGTTATCAGGTTTGGGCTTACGACAAACCAGTCGTAAGGCAATAATTGGGGCGGCAGTCCGCACCGATTGGTTGTATGAGTTGGCTTGGCTGGATACGCATCTGCCCCAACAGTCACCCTATCAGGATAAACCAGGTCGTTGGCTGATTGTCTCTGAACAAACCGCTTTAGTAGAGCCGTTAGCTCAGTTATTGCAACGTCAAGGTGCAGATGTTGAAAGCAGTGCCGTTTACCAACCTATAAACGGTAGTTGTTATCAGGGCGTGGTTTATCTCGCTGGTTTACCTGAGCGACCAACCACTCAAATGCCAGAAAGGGCGCTCGATATTTCAAGCCATGTATTAGATTTGGTGAAACAGCTTTTGCAAGCAGAAACAGTACCTGATTTATGGCTGGTCACTGATAATAAAATTGAACACTCGGTTTTGTGGGGTTTTTTCAGGACATTAATGTGGGAACATCCTCAGCTGAACAGCCGCTGTGTTGAAGTAAATACAGAGACAACCGCTAAAGGGTTGTTTGAGACGATTTGGTATGCTGATCAAGAGAATCAAATCCGGCTAAATGAGGGGCATCAGCGTCAAGTGGCTCGCTTAGAACCTTATCAACTACAACCAGCACAAAAATTATCTATCAAGAGACAAAACAGTTATCTGATTACTGAGGGTGTTGATGGCTTTGGTCTGAAAGTAGCCAAATGGCTGGTAGAGCAGGGCGCAACCCATCTGGTGTTGAGCAGAAAGGATGACTCAGATGCCGTTCAATCTATCATTGCTGATTTGGAAAGCACTGGAGCACAGGTCAAAGTCGTCAAAACGGATCTCTCGCAAGCAAAAGACGTGGAGAAGCTGTTACAAACCAGCCAAGCATTTGCCCCCTTGAAAGGTATTATCCACACCGCTTCGATGCAAGATAATGGGGCTGTGGCAGAACAAACACCCGCCCGATTTGCCACGATATTTGTGCCCAAAGTATCGGGAAGTTGGTATTTGCATCAATACAGTCAATCGATACCGCTTGATCTTTTTGTCTGTTTTTCATCACAATCATCCTTTGTGGGACAGGGGAGTAACGTCAACTACGCCTCAGCCAATGCCTTTATGGATGCCCTGATGCATCAGCGACAAAAAATGGGCTTGCCCGCTTTGAGTATCAATTGGGACAACTGGTCTGAAGATGGCTTAGAAGACGACACCTTATCACTGCAACAAGGTGTTGAACTGTTTGGAACATTGTTAAACCAACATGTACCTCAGGTTGGTGTCTCAACCAAAAAATGGAAAAAATACACTTCACTGACTGAATTTCCAGTGTTATCGAAACTGATAAAACCTAAATTAACCACAACGAGCCAATCCGTTTTACAGCAACTCAGTCAGGCTTCAGCTTCAGAACGGGATGCTATCCTGAAAAACTTCATAAAACATGAAATTGAACAGATTGCAGGCATAGTCCCTGCTGATGGACAGAGCTTATTTGAGTTGGGTATGGATTCACTGATGTTGATTCAGCTTACTAACCGGTTAAATTCAGCCTTACAAATAACATTATCTTTGCAAACTCTGTTAAGCCATAACACCGTTGAACAATTAGCACAACAAGCTGAAGCATGGCAAACGCTTCAAACCATGCCCGAGTTAGAGGATATGGAATCAGAGGATTATGAAGAAGGGCTTTTGTAAAACCACTATGCTCCTTGAGAGAAATCGTGAGCAGAACCAAAAATCCGGTGGTCGCTCACCTAAACTAAAAAAAAATTATTATCTATGACACCAATTGACCAGTTTGTTTTATCCGTCCATCAACAAGGCATTAAACTTTGGCTTGATGAGCAAGACCAGTTACGTTTTAAGGCTCCAAAAGGCGCTTTAACGCCAGCCTTACAAAGCGAATTAAAGGCACGCAAGGCTGAGGTTATTAATTTTTTGCTTCAAGCCAAAACCACTGATCCCTTGCCACAAATAATATCGGCATCGGAAGAGCGGTATGACCCCTTTCCCCTGACTGATATTCAGGAAGCTTACTGGCTGGGACGCAGCGAAACCTTTGAGTTACACACGCCTACCCACTACTATGAAGAGTTGGCGGGTCAGGGATTGGAGCCAATTCGAATCGAGCAGGCTTGGCAAAAAATCATTCAGCGGCATGAGATGTTGCGAGCTGTCATTTTGCCCAGTGGTCAACAACAGATTTTAGCCGAAGTACCTGCGTATTCCATCAAAAGTTATGATTTAACCCAAACTGATGAAGCCAGCATCACCAATCACCTTAAAACGGTGCGAAAGGAGATGTGTACTCAACCTTTTTCACTGGAACAGTGGCCTTTGTTTGAGCTGCGCTTGACTCGGTTACCCGAGCAAGAGCTACATATCCATTTGACCTTTGATATGTTGATTGTCGATTGGGGTAGTTATGAAATTTTATTACGAGAATTGACACAAGCGTATCACCAACCTGAGCAATCCTTGCCTGATCTACCCCTGTCATTTAGAGACTATGTGTTAGCAGAAAAAAAGATTCGGGAAACTAACCTCTATCAACGGGCAGCCGCTTATTGGCAAGAACGCTTATCTAATTTACCCGCTGCCCCAGAGTTACCCTTAGCTGTTGATCCAAGCACGCTCGAATCGGTGCAATTTAAACGCCATTGGGTTTTTCTTGATATGGATAAGTGGTCGCAGTTAAAAAGTCAAGCCACTCAACGCGGTTTGACGCCCACTAGCTTACTATTGACGGTTTTTTCCGAAGTTTTAACACGCTGGAGCAAATGTGCTAAATTTACCCTTAACCTGACTTTATTCAACCGTCTGCCATTAGCAGAACAAGCGCAAATCAACCAAATTGTGGGAGATTTCACCAGTGTAACCATGTTAGCGGTTGATAATAGCAACCCAGCTGACACGCTGGCTGAGCGCGGAAAACGTTTGCAAGGTCAATTGTGGCAAGATTTAGAACACCGCTACTTTAGCGGGGTACAGGTTTTACGTGCTTTGGCTGCACAACAAGAAAGTATGGGGAAGGCTCGAATGCCAGTGGTTTTTACCAGTGGTCTTGGGGTCTTAGATCAAGCCAGTTCTTGGCTGGGAAAATCGGTGAATGGTTTTAGCCAAACTCCTCAAGTGTGGTTAGATAGCCAAATTGAAGACAGCGAAGGACGACCGAAACTGATCTGGGATGTGGTGGAAGCTTTGTTTCCGCCAGGATTAATTGAAACGATGTTTTCGGCCTATGTTGATCTACTCAACCGGTTAGCGGTAGATGAGAGTTTATGGGAGGCGACGACCCTTGATTTGTTGCCAGAGTCTCAACAACAGCAACGGCAACAAGTAAATAATACTCATGCCGAAATCTCCGAGGAACTGCTCCATACCTTATTTATTAAACAAGCAACCGCCAATCCGGACCAAACCGCTATTATCGCTTCGGATCGTACTCTGAGTTATGGTCAACTTTATAAAGAGGCGACGGTGGTGGCCCACTGGTTACGTGCCAACGGGGCTGGCCCCAATCAGCTCGTAGCAGTAGTGATGGATAAAGGCTGGGAACAAGTTGTTGCTGTAATGGGGATTTTGATTTCAGGTGCGGCTTATGTGCCGATTGACTCGGAACTTCCAATTGAGCGACAACATTATCTGCTAGAGCAAGGCAAGGTGAAATTGATTTTAACCCAGCCCCATTTAGAAAATAAGCTAACTTGGCCAAATAACTTACAACGATTGTGTATTGATAAAGAAGCAAGTTCCCAAGATTTACCAATTTTGAACATCCTTCAAGTTCCCACCGATTTAGCCTATGTTATTTATACTTCTGGCTCAACTGGTCAACCCAAAGGAGTGGTGATTGACCATCGGGGCGCAGTCAATACAATTTTGGATATTAACCGCCGTTTTGAAGTAACTGCCCAAGACCGGGTATTGGCTCTCTCCGCCTTGAATTTTGATTTGTCGGTCTATGATATTTTTGGTCTGTTAGCCGCTGGTGGAACTATTGTTATGCCAAAACCGGAAGGACGGCGTGATCCTTCCCATTGGTATAAGTTGATGCTCAAGTATGAAGTAACAATATGGGATACTGTAGCAGCTTTAATGCAAATGTTGGTTGAATATCAGGCTGGACGTCCTTTGAACACACCTTTGCGTTTAGTAATGATGAGTGGCGACTGGATACCGCTTGATTTACCTGACAAAATTAGACAAATATGGTCGGAAGCCGCTGTAATGAGTTTGGGTGGAGCCACCGAAGCTTCCATCTGGTCAATTCATTACCCAGTTACAACTGTAGAACCAACTTGGAACAGTATCCCCTATGGTAAACCACTAAGTAACCAAACTTTTCATGTGTTAAATGAACGTCTGGAACCGTGTCCAATTTGGGTGACTGGCCAACTTTATATCAGTGGAATTGGTCTAGCGTTGGGTTATTGGCAAGATGAAGAAAAAACCAAGGCTAGTTTCTTTACCAATCCCAATACCGGAGAACGCTTGTACAAAACCGGTGATTTAGGTCGGTATCTACCAGATGGTAATATTGAGTTCTTGGGCAGAGAAGATTTTCAAGTTAAGATTCGTGGTCATCGTATTGAGTTGGGCGAGATCGAAAGCCATCTGCTAAAACATCCCGACATTAAAGAGGTCATTGTCACCGCAGTTGGTGAAAGCAATCACAATAAGCAGTTGGTAGCCTATATCGTACCCACTACTGAAAGTGACAACTTCACTGAAAGTGACAACGATCAACCGATTGATCAGGCCACTTATGGGTTACAAACCATGAAAGGGGTTTTAACTAACCCGATAGAACGGTTACAGTTTAAGCTAAATCAACCCGGTATTCGTCAATTTGAAACTGCCCAGTCCGAAGTTACGTTACCGGAAGCTGATGTCGATAATACGGCTTATTTGGCCCGCCAAAGTTATCGCCAATTTTTAGAAGCATCAATTACATTAACCCAACTCAGTCAGTTGCTAAGTTGTTTAAGACCTCGTTCTTTTCCCAATGGAGTTTTGCCCAAATATCGGTATGGTTCAGCCGGGAGTCTCTATCCGGTTCAAAGCTATCTATATATCAAACCGGACCGTATAACCGATTTGGCCGGTGGATTTTACTATTACCATCCTGCAAGTCATAAATTGGTGTTATTGTCATCAACTGCCACTATTAATCAAGAACTACACGGTGGAACCAACCAGATTATATCTGACGAATCAGCTTTTAGCCTCTTTTTAGTGGCCGAATACCAGGCTATTGAACCGATGTATGGCTCTAGTGCCCGTGATTTCTGTCTGTTAGAGGCTGGTTACATGAGCCAACTATTGATGATGGAAGTGCCTGAATACAATTTAGGATTGTGTCCCATCGGGGGAATGGATTTTGAACCGTTGCGAGCCGAATTTGGTTTAAGCGAAAGTCAGGAAATGGTACATAGCTTTTTGGGAGGCGGTATTTCTGCCAAGCAGCAACTAACAATCCCAATCGCACCCCAAGCACCCCAAGTTGAATCGTTGGAAGAACGCTTGAAAACCTATTTGGGCCAAAAATTACCCCGTTATATGGTGCCCAATGTTTATGTTCAGTTACCGAAACTACCCTTAACTGCCAATGGAAAAATCAATCGTAAGGCTTTACCTCACCCAGATTTAACTAGAAAAAAAGCTCAGTTGGTTCAACCGAGTAATGAATTAGAACGTCGCTTAGTCGAACTGGTACAAAAAATATCTGATGTCGAACAAGTTAGTATTACTGATGATTTTATTGATTTGGGAGCCAATTCGCTAGATATGGTACAACTGTACAATGAAGTTAAAGCGGAGTTTCAACTAGAGGTAAAGATGACTGATATTTTTAACAATACTACGGTAAAAATGTTGGCTGAATTTCTCAGAATGGCTTCTCCGACCAAAATAACTACATCCCCAACCAACACCATCCCAACCGATGCCCTTAACCCGGAACAGATTGACCGGTTTTCAGCCAATTTAGACAATCTAACTGAAGCTGAGATAGAGTTATTGCTGGATAAACTAGATACTGAATCATAATTTTTTATCGAACTTAACCGACTTATGAGCATTAAGATCGACTCATGGTTACGTTATTTAAAATGACGTGACCATTTGACAGGTATTAATGATATCCCTTATGAAAAGCTTTATCCGTGAATTACCAAAAGCAGAGTTACATATTCATATTGAAGGTTCAATTGAACCAGAACTTATGTTTGAGATTGCCCAGCGCAATGACGTAACATTACGCTATGATTCGATAAAAGAAATTCGTAAAGCTTATGAGTTTACGGACTCTAAAGCCTTTTGGAATATTTATTATCAAGGTTTGTGTGTACTACTTCACGAATCTGATTTTTACGATCTAACGTGGGCTTATTTAAAAAAAGCTCAGAGCCAAAATGTTCGTCATACAGAAATATTTTTTGATCCACTTGCACACACTGATCGAGGAATACCTTTTAAAACCATTATTCAAGGGATGCAGAAGGCTTTGCAAGAAGCCCAACAACAACTCAATCTGTCTTCAAAACTAATCATGATTTTTCCACGGAATATCAGTGCCGAAATTGCGATGGATCTATTGGAACAGGCTTTGCCCTTCAAAGACTGGATAATAGGGATGGGGTTAGATTTATCACCAGAATCTGGACACCAACTAAAAAAATTTACGGCAGTCTTTGAGAAAGCACAAGCTGAAGGTTTTTTCACCGTTGCACATTGTGCGGATGCTGATGATATTTGGCAAGCTTTGAAACACCTCAAAGTATCCCGCATCGATCATGGTGTCCGTTGCATTGAAGATTCACAATTGGTGGCTAAACTGAGAGCGGCACAAACTCCCCTAACGATTTGTCCTCTTTCTAATGTCAAAATGGGTGTTTTTAAGACCATAAACGATCACAACATTAAGCATTTGATAGAGAGCGGTTTGTGCGTGACCGTCAACTCCGATGATCCTTCTTATTGTGGCGGTTATATTACCGATAACTTTCTAGCTATAGAAAAAGCTTTTCATTTTAATTACAACGATATGTATCAGTTGGCGAAAAACGCTTTTCAAGCTAGCTTTCTTAATCAGGCTGAAAAACAAACGTTATTGAATGAGTTGGAGAGTCAATATCAACGTATCAGTAATTAGATGTCAGGTTCTACTCATTGATTTAGGCTTATCCAAAAGATGGGATTGTGGATATACATCTATAGCTGCGAACCTCATAGAGACAAGGCATACCTTGTCTCTACTGTAAAAATATTGGTAGTCCTGAACGAAGTAGTGATGATTCCAAAAAAACCTGCTAGGTCTCAGAGACCTAGCAGGTTTAACACTATATTGCAGAACTACCTGACTTTTTATTATTGCTTATAAAACAGCATTTGTAGAACATAATATGTTATTTATTAAATGCGACACCATTAAATAACTGATATACGCTCCAAAACGATTTATTGATAGTCGAAGACGGTGGGGCGGATGTTAAAATAGCAGGGATGCCATTTTGACCCCGCACCCTGAAAGACAATTTGTTCTATTAACTAGGAAAAGAAACACTATAATGAGTCAAAAATCATTGTCAGAAAAACGGGCATTGTTAGCTAAATTATTGAAACGGCAGGCTTACGATTGCCCATTATCATACGGACAGCAAGCACTCTGGTCTATTTACCAAAGTGCTCCTGAGAGTCCCGCCTACAACATGGCGTGGTCTGTCAGACTGCAAGGTAATCTGAAGGTAACAGCATTACAACAAGTATTGCAAGATCTAGTCAATCGCCATTCTGCCTTGCGAACCACGGTTGAGCTTGTGAATGGAGAACCAGTTCAGACGGTGCAACCCACAGGGGCTTATTATTTTCAAGAGCATCAGATGGTGGGATGTTCAGAGCAACAATTAGATGCGGCGATCAAGACGGTGTATGAGAAACCCTTTGATTTAGCACAGGGACCTGTTTTACGAGCGGATATTTTTCAGGTGGCCTCGCAACAGCATGTCCTTCTGATCACGATGCACCACGTCTTTGGTGATGCCAGCTCTATGACGATTTTGGGCAATGAGCTGTTAACACGCTACGAAGCGGAACTGCGTGGCGAAAAGGTGACGTTCCCCGCCCTGCCAAGCAGTTACGCCGATTTTGTACGGGCTGAAACGGCTCTGTTGAGCGATTCAAACGGTGAGGATCTCGTTCAATTTTGGCAACAACGCTTAGGAGGTGGGACGCCCACTCTCAAATTGCCTACCGATTATCCGCGTCCCGCTGTGCAGACGTACAATGGTTCCTCGTTTTCATTTTTTCTACCGGCCGAACTCAGTCAACAATTCAAACAGTTCGCCCAGCAAAAAACGGTTACCCCCTTTACGCTGTTATTAACCGTTTTTCAAGTACTTCTCTATCGCTATACGGGACAGGAAGAAATCTGGCTTGGTACACCTGCTTCAACCGCTCGTCATGATCCCCAATTTGCGAACTTGGTCGGTTACTTGGCGAATACCGTTGTCTTACCAGCGAAGCTTGAGGATCCTGCACAGCTTACGTTCCAAGATATTTTATCGAAAAATAAACAACATCTTTTTGAAGCGATTGAACATTCATCCTATCCTTTTCTTTTACTGGTAAAAGATTTTCAAACCACCCGCGACCCCAGTTATGCCCCCTTATTTCAGGCGACACTGGATTATCAAGCAGATGAGTTGCCTGATACGGTGGGAGATTTAGTGGTGTCACTGTTTGATTTTCCACAAATGGAAGGACAATTTGAGTTACGCTTTGGTTTCACGGAAGGCGACCCGTTAGGGTGTCGCATTTATTATAATACTGATTTGTTTCATGTTGAGACCATTGAGCGTATGGCGGAACACTTTCAGGTGTTACTCGCTGCTATTGTTGATAATATGGATTGTCCTATCGCTCAATTACCTCTGATGACCGAAAAAGAGGGTCAACAACTTCAAGCTTGGCGGGATACAACGGATTATCTTGCGGCTATAAACGATACCGCGCTGGCGGATTGGTTGCAACAACAGATCAACGCCACCACCGACACACCTCAATGGTATCTTTTAGATGCCAATCATCAGTTGGTACCAATGGGGGTGCCTGGTCAATTATGTCTTGGGGGGCTTCATCTGAATGATGATGATCTCAAGCCTCTCGAACTCACCACGGATTTATTGGTTGAGGTCGAATTATTCGGCAAAACGGAGCAACTTTTTCAAACTGGGCATTTTGCGAAATGGCGTGCCGATGGAAATATTGAGCCTGTGGTTGAGGTACATGATGAATCACCTGACGCAGCGTCAGCAACACGGCAAACGCGCTATGTGTATCCCCGCGATGAACTAGAATTTCAACTCGTCGAGCTCTGGGAAGAATTATTTGATCTTTCGCCGATCAGCGTGCTAGATGACTTTTTTAAGATTGGCGGTGACTCGCTACTTGGCATACGGCTCGTCTTTAGTATCCAAAAAAAGTTTGGCGTTTCGCTTCAGTTGAAGTCATTGTTTGAAAATAGAACACCCGAACAGCTGACCTGCCTGATACGTAAGGATTATGTCGCGCCAGAATGGTCGCCTCTGGTGTGTATGCAACATGAGGGCGAAAAAGCCCCGATGTTTATGGTACATGCTGCGGGGGGAACCGCCTTTGATTTTATCGAAATTGCGAAAGGCATGGGAACAGAGCGTCCGTTTTATGCGATTCAGCCGGAAGGTATTGAAATGGGGCAGGAATTTCCTCCAACGATTGAAGATATGGCGACAGATTATGTGACGGCGGTGCGTAGTGTGCAAGCGACTGGCCCTTATCTGATTGCGGGATGGTCGTTTGGTGCCTCGGTCGCGTTTGAAATGATAAGAATGCTAGAGCTGGAAGGTGAAACAGTCTCACTTTTAGTCATGATCGATGCACCCGCCCCGACTGCCGATGTGTGCAAAGAAGATGATTTTGAATTCTTAATGGATCGCATACCCCATTTCTATGGCGCCAATTTAGAGGATTTGGATTTAGACAAGTCCACCGAAGAAAAAGTGACTTACTTGCTTGAAGAAGTCAAGCTCACTGGGCTATTTACCCCCGATATTGATCAAGACTATGCTCAACATTGGCTTAGGATGTATAAACATCACAATCAAATGGTGGCGTTATATACGCCTAAGGGGACGATTAACACCAACATTGTTTTTTTTAAACCGTCCGAAAAAATACCGTTCGATGAACAGATGGGCAATCCCAGCGTGGCATGGCAATCCTTTACGAGCGAGAAATACGTGATTCTTGATGGTCCTGGAAATCATTTTAGTATGGTATCACCACTGAACACAGAACCGTTAGTTAACCTATTAAAAGACAGTCTAAAGGAACACCTTAATGACTAAAAATATGAATACTTTTGATCTAACGTTTCACCATTTTGGTCTTGCAGTACATGCACCAGAGCAAGCATTTTCCTTTTTGAAGGCTTTAGGCTATGAGGATGGGGTATCAATGTTCGACCCTTTGCAAGGGGTCAATTTAGCTATGTGTTATCATGCTGAGATGCCGGATGTGGAAGTGATATGGCCAGGGCCCAACCCATCACCCATCGACGGTATGCTCAAGCGTAGGGACAGCCTGATTTATCACCTTTGCTACACTACCAGCAACCCTGATTTGTCCTTGACGAAAATTAAGGAAGCCGGGCTGGAGGTGTTACCCACAACTGAACCACAGGCTGCTGTTTTATTCGGAGGACGCAAGGTTTCCTTCTATTTTGTAGCGGGATTCGGCCTTATTGAATTCATCCACCCTGTTAATGACTAGAGAATTTTTTCAGTATGATATCTGATTTGTATACCCAATTGGCGTGGTTGCCACGCCAACCAGAAGGCTTCGGCTCTATTTGCCGCACCGCCCTTGATAGTCATGAAGACTTAGGGTTGCGAATTCGTGCCTTGGCAGATTATGGGCTGGACGAAAATGCTTTGAATAAGCTGGCCAAGATTATAGAGAAAGCCAAAGCTAAGAAGTTATCCCTGACTCCGCTGATACCTTTTCGGCTTGGCATCATCAGCAATTCCACCTCGGATTTTTTGATACCATCCTTGACCGCGACGGCCGCTCGGCATGGATTTGCCCTAGAGTGTATCAAAGCTGATTTCGGTCAAACTGTCCAGGAAGCACTTAATCCGGAATCATCCATTAATAAGGCTCGACCTGATGCGGTTCTAATTGCTATTGACTATAGGGGCTTGCCATTGCGAACTAGCCCTGGCAACCAATCGGCACATGATGCAACGGTCTCTACTTGCCTGCAACATATAGCGACGATCAGCTCGGGTTTGCATCTCAATACCAATGCATTCTGCATCCTCCAGACCATTGCCCGTCCGGTGGAATTACTGACTGGTAGCTTTGAATGTGCCTTGCCTGGCACCATGCGTAGTTTAGTGAATTCCATCAATATTGGTCTAGCGGAAAGTATTGCTAACACAACGGATGTGCTATTGGATATCGCTGGTTTAGCAGAAACAGTCGGCTTGGGTGAGTGGCATGATCCCATTTTCTGGAACTTGGCAAAGATACCTTTCTCTAGCAATTACCTTCCTCTTTATGCAGAGCATGTTTGCCGAACCATAGCAGCTCAGCGTGGTAAAAGCCGTCGTTGCCTCATCCTAGATCTGGACAATACGCTATGGGGCGGCATCATTGGTGATGATGGGTTGGAAGGAATTGTCGTTGGTAGTGGTGATCCCATGGGTGAAGCATATCTAGATATCCAGCAAACCGCGCTCGCCCTACGTGATCGTGGCATAGTGCTGGCAGTGTCCTCGAAGAATACTGATGACATTGCCCGTAAACCCTTTCAAGAGCATCCTGATATGCTGTTACAAGAAAAACATTTCGCGGTCTTCCAAGCTAATTGGAATGACAAGGCGACAAATATCATGGCCATTGCGAAAGAATTATCACTGGGGTTAGATTCTATGGTGTTCTTAGATGATAATCCGGTTGAACGGGGTCTGGTGCGGAAAATGTTGCCCCAGGTAGCTGTTCCAGAATTACCCGACAATCCTGCCATGTACAGCCGTTATTTGTTGGCGGGCGGATATTTTGAAGCTGTCGTTTTTTCTGCAGAAGATTACAAGAGGGCGGAGTTCTACCAAGATAATGCACGGCGCATAGTTTTACAACAACAAAGCGGAGATATTGATTCCTACCTGAAGTCCTTGGCAATGAAGGTTACTTTTCAGCCATTTGATGACACAGGAAGAGCAAGGATCACCCAACTCATTAACAAAACAAATCAATTCAATTTGACCACCAAACGTTATACTGAGAACGAAGTGAAGGATATCCAATATTCCCCCGATTGCTTCACTCTTCAGGTACGTCTATCTGATGTATTCGGTGACAACGGCATGATCAGCGTTATCATATGCCGCAGTCTTGATGAAGATTGGCATATTGATACTTGGCTGATGAGTTGTCGAGTATTGGGTCGCGAAGTTGAAAAGGCGGTACTCCAAGAAATTATATTCCATGCCCGTAATCGAGGTATAAACCAATTACTTGGAACTTATCAGCCAACTGAGCGTAATCAACTCGTTAAAGATCATTACGCAAATTTAGGATTTGAAAGCCTATCGGACGAAATTAACAGTACTACCTATTGGTTACTTGATGTCGCTTCGTACCAAGAAGAATCCGTTCCGATGATCATAGGTCGCCTCTGAGGTGTAAAACTCGATCTTTAAGTTTTTATCGAAACCCAAACAATAACTACATGGATTGGGTAAAAGCAGGAATGATAACTACAGTGATTGACTAAAAGCAAGGATAGATAATATTTAATTTATTTTAACTAGAGATGATAAAAAATCGATCTTATCCGTAATATAGCGTTTTCCGATTGATTGGAGTACATCTTTAAGCTGTTTCGGGAATGGAGCTTAGCGGATTTCCCGAAACTTTGTTATGCAAACGGTAAACGATATATTACCCAATCCATGTAATTGCTTTAAATAGCTAAAAACTTGATGATCGAGTAAAATGGTGAAAATGTCGGAGTAAAATCACCTCAAATTGTTAGAAAAACTTGATAATCAAGAAAAGTGATATTAATGACCGAACAATCATCAGCAGAAAAATCAGAAAAACGGGCGTTGTTAGCTAAATTGTTGCAAAAAAAACAGCCCTACAGCTATCCTTTATCTTATGGACAGCAAGCTCTTTGGTTTATTTATCAAAATGCACCTAATAGTCCAGCTTACAATATGGCTTGGTCTGTAGAACTGCAAGGCAATCTAAAGTTAACAGCATTACAAACAGCGTTACAAGCTCTTGTAAATCGCCATTCGGTCTTGCGAACCACTATTGAACTTGTAAATGGGGAACCGGTGCAGACAGTACAACCCGCTGGTGCTTTTCATTGTGATGAACATCAGGCGGGGTCAGAGCAACAGTTAGGAACTGCTCTGAAAACGGCTTATGAACAGCCTTTTGATTTAACCCTGGGGCCAGTCTTACGGGCCAACCTTTTTCAGACCGATCCACAACGGTATACCCTTCTCTTGACTATGCACCACATCTTTGGTGATGCTAGTTCTATGGATATATTGGGCAATGAATTGCTGACTTTCTATCAAGCTGAACTCAGTGGACAAAAGCTAGTATTACCTTCCATACTTGCTAGTTACGCCGATTTTGTGCGAGCTGAAGCAGCTACGTTAAACAGTTCTGCTGGTGAAGAGTTAGTCCAATATTGGCAACACCGTTTAGGGGATGAAAGTCCTATCCTCAATTTGCCCACTGATTATCCGCGCCCAGCCGTACAAAGTTATAACGGGGCATCAATTCCATTTTCTTTGCCCGCCAAACTGAGCCAACAACTCAAACAGTTAGCCCAACAAGAAAAAAGTACCTTATTCAGTCTATTATTGACTGCGTTTCAAATCCTGCTACATCGTTACACTGGACAAACCGAGATTTGGATAGGCACGCCTACTTCAACTAGCCGTCGTCAGCCCCAATTTGCCAATATCATTGGTTATCTAGTCAATCCGGTGGTCTTGCGAGCTACCATTGACCTAGCTACCAATCTCTCATTTTGTGAGTTACTCTCCCAAACTAAACAAACCGCTTTGGAGGCGATTGAACATTCGGCCTATCCATTCCCCTTGCTGGTTAAAACCCTGCAACCCCAGCGAGATTTTAGTTATGCCCCCCTATTTCAGGTTTTACTTGATTTTCAACCAGCAGACTTTGGGCCACTTGAACCGAGTATTACGGACCTAACTGTTTCAGCTCTAGAGTTGGCACAAATGGAAGGGCAGTTTGATTTGACGCTTAATATTATTGAAGATGAGCAGTTGAGAGGTCAGTTTAAATACAACCGGGATTTATTTAAATCCGAAACGATTGAACGCCTAGCCGGCCATTTTGAAATACTGCTCGGTGCCATTGTTGACAATCCCGCACAATCTATCAACGACTTGCCGATGTTGACTGAAAAAGAAATCCAGCAATTGCAAGCTTGGAACGAAACGGCAACGGATTATCCAACTGATCAAACCATTATTGATTTGTTTGAACAACAAGTTTTAAAAACACCTGATAACATTGCAGTGGTTTTTGAAGATCAGTCTATGAGTTATTGGCAACTCAACGAAAAGGCTAATCAATTAGCGCACTATTTACTGGAACTGCGGACGGATGCGGGTAAAGTTTTATTATCAAACAATCCTTTAATAGCGATTGGTATGGAACGTTCATTAGAAATGGTCATTGGGCTATTGGGCATTCTCAAAGCCGGCGGTGCTTATGTACCGATTGATCCTAGCTATCCACCTGCCCGTATTCGTTATATGTTGGAAGATAGTACCGCACCGTTGTTGCTGACTCAAAGCCATTTGAAGGCACAGTTGTCGTTAGATGAATTGGAACGTAACTGTGTCGTGGTGTGTTTGGATGAAGCGGACTTTGCTAACCAACCGACTAAGAATCCGGCCATAAACAGCCAGGCTTCGGATTTGGCTTACGTTATTTATACGTCCGGTTCGACTGGGAAGCCAAAAGGCACAATGAATGCTCACACCGGAATAGTGAATCGTTTGTTGTGGATGCAGGATACTTATCAGCTCACTGGTGGGGATCGTATCTTACAAAAAACGCCTTTCAGCTTTGATGTTTCGGTGTGGGAATTTTTCTGGCCATTACTGACTGGTGCCGGTTTAGTGGTCGCTAAACCAGAAGGACATAAAGACCCAGCTTATTTGCTGTCAGTGATTGCCACACATAAAGTGACCGTGTTACATTTTGTGCCTTCAATGCTACCAGTATTCATAAGCCATGCCGATGTCAATACTTTAGCAAGCCTGAAACGAGTAATATGCAGCGGTGAAGCATTAGGTTTTGAACTCATACAACAATTTTTTGCCAAATTCGCTGACCTGAAAATTGAATTGCACAATCTCTACGGACCCACAGAAGTAGCAGTGGATGTGAGTCACTGGCCATGTCGAATTTTAGATACACACACTTCGGTTCCAATTGGAAAACCGGTTGCCAATACGCAGCTTTATGTTTTAGATGCAAATCACCATATTATGCCAATTGGTGTCCAGGGCGAATTATGTATTGGTGGGATTCAAGTTGGGTGTGGCTACCTCAATCGCCCCGAACTCACCGCCGAAAAATTTATTGAAGTCGAATTATTCGGCCAAACTGAACGCGTTTACAAAACCGGCGATTTGGCTAGGTGGCAACCAGATGGTAATCTCGAATATCTAGGACGTATCGACCACCAAGTCAAACTGCGTGGTTTCCGTATCGAATTGGGCGAAATTGAGTCGGCTTTATTACAAATTGCTGATATCAAAGAAAGTGTTGTCGTTATCCGAAAAACTGACTCGGATCAAAAACAATTAGTTGCTTATGTAGTTATAGCAAAACCGGATGCTCAAGAGGATAAAACAGAGCTCAAGTTCAAAGAGGAGCTTCAACAAAAACTGCCAGATTATATGATTCCTGCCTTTTTTGTGTTTATTGAGGCTCTCCCATTAACGCCAAATGGCAAAATTGACCGCAAGGCATTGCCGAAACCGGTAATCAGAACAATTAGTTATGTGTATCCACGCGATGCCGTAGAATTAGGTTTGGCTAAAATATGGGGAAAGTTATTCGGTATTTCTCCGATAAGTGTGCTGGACAACTTTTTTGATATCGGTGGTGACTCGTTGCTCGCAATACGACTATTCGCCAACATCAAGCAAGAATTTGGCATCACCGTTCCGCTTCATACCATATTTCAGAATAGAACAGTAGAACAACTTGCCGGTGTTCTACGCCAGGATTCGATACCATCAACATGGTCTCCCATAGTCTGTTTGCAACCCCAAGGCGATAAATCTCCGATGTTCTTCATTCATGCTTCTGGTGGCTCGGCGTTCGAACATTTGGAGATGGCTAAGTTCATGGGAATCGAACGACCATTTTATGCGATACAACCCAGGGGTATCGAACCGGGCGAGTCATTTCATGCCAGCATTGAAGAAATGGCTGCTGACTACACAGCAGCAGTACGTAGTATACAATCAAAAGGGCCTTATTTGTTGGCTGGATGGTCCTTTGGTGGAACGGTCGGCTTTGAAATGGCACGGATATTGGAACAAGCGGGGGAAACAGTGCCACTTTTGCTTATGATTGATGCACCAGAGCCTTCGGTTGATTTCTATAAAGCAGATGATGTGGAATTTTTGCTGGATCGTCTGCCCTATTACCACGGAGTTACACTGGATGAATTGGATTTACAAAATTCTCGTGAAGCACAACTGATGTATATGTTTAAACAGATAAAGTTGTCTGGTCTATTTACCCCAGATATTGATCAGGCTTATGCCCAAAATTGGTTCAATCTCTACAAACATCATAACATGCTTGTTGCTCCATACAAACCTTCTGGCCCTATCAACGGTAAAATCATCTTTTTTAAACCATCTGAAAAAATTCCTTTTGATGTCCAAATGGGGAAACCAATACCGGCATGGAGACCCTTGGCACGTGGTGGCCTCGAAGTTCACGATTCCCCCGGTAATCATTTTGATATGGTTTCGCCAATCAATACCCCATTGCTGGTCGAGAAGATGAAAGAATGTATTGATGGTTCTGGGTCACTGCCATTAAGTTAAGAAAAAGTTCATGTCATTCCCGTGAAAACAGGAATCTAGAGTCTCTGGATACCCACTTTCGTGGGTATGACAATTTGAGTATAAA
>JQIA01000223.1_pt1 | contig 26795 bp, 23 predicted proteins | sample 811431 | NCBI WGS metagenome assembly JQIA01 (sample SAMN02998118, study PRJNA258478) | marine sediment metagenome | biome: marine; feature: seafloor; material: sediment; isolation source: oil-polluted sediment collected from 3 locations (0.5 km, 0.7 km and 0.9 km)... | place: USA: Gulf of Mexico ...
CACCACTTCCAAAACTTGCAGCCAGACCGGCTACGGTGGAGGAATGTCACAATCGGGCGCAGTGATCGACATTATTCGTCTTTAGCACCGCACGTGTAAATTTTTGAATAACATAATTCTCTTCGTTGGTAATTCTTGCAGAAGATAGAACGCCAAGGCTGGCTGAACCATGCTTGGCTTTAATGGCAGTGAATCTCTCTGCAACAAGGCCAAGGGCCTCATCCCAGGAAGCATCTCTGAATTTTCCGTTCTCTTTGATAAGAGGCGTGGTAAGGCGTTCTTCAGAAGCGATGAAATCGAAGCCGTAACGGCCTTTAACACAAAGACTGCCGTAGTTAGGCGCGGCTGTTTCAACGCCGGTTATTCTGACAACCTGATTTGCTTTTACATCGAGATTGATTTGACAGCCAACACCGCAATAGGTGCAGGTGCTGTTTACTGTATTATCCACCCATGGGGTTCCACGATAAATGACATTTTTTTCTGTGAGGGCACCGGTTGGACAAACCTGAACACATTCACCGCAGAAGACACAATCAGAATCCTTAAGAGGTCTGTCACCGGAGGCGATTATTTTTGCTTCAATACCTCTGTAACCGAAGGCAATGGCATCATTTACCTGGATTTCGCTACAGGCCTGTACGCATTTACCGCAGAGAATGCATTTTGCAAAATTTCTGATGATAAATGGATTGTCCATTTCAACCGGATATAAAGGTGCAACATCTTTGAATTGAGTTGTTTTTGGTTGGTGAATAATATATTTGTGTTTGTCGACCTGGTAGTCGAAAGAATATTTTTTTAGACTACAGGAGAATACGTCCTGACAACCGCATTCAAGGCAACGGTCAGTTTCATTTCGACAGTCAGATTCCGTAAAACCGAGTTCAACCTCTTCAAAAGATGTTACCCTGGATGTTTCATCAGCTTTTAATATTTCATTTCTTGAATGCGTTTCATATTCAGAGAAATCATTGTTACTTAAAGAACCAAAGTCTTCTTTGGCAATTCTGAAACCGAAAAGATTTTCCGCTTTAACAGGCTTGCCGTAGAGGTATTGTTCAATTGCAAATGCAGCTTTTCGGCCATGAGCCACAGCAGAGATGATTATTGAAGGCCCGGTAACAGCATCTCCGCCTGCGAAGACGCCATCGATATTTGTTGTAAAAGTGGTCTCATCCGCATCAATAGAATTCCATCTTGTTAAAGAAATATCCCCCAGGGCTGAAGTGTCTACCCGTTGACCAATTGCTTCGATGACAAAGTCGATTTTTTCTTCGTATTCGCTGCCTTCAATAATAACCGGACGTCTTCTTCCTGAATCATCAGGCTTGCCAAGTTCCATCTTTATCAGCCTGACTGCTGACACACGATTGTTTTCACCAATGTATCCAACAGGGTTTGTCAGAATATTAAGAGCAATATTTTCTTCTTTTGCATCTTCAATCTCTTCAATTGCCGCAGGCATTTCAGCTTCAGTGCGGCGATATACAACAGAAACACTTTCAGCGCCGTATCTAAGAGCAGTTCTTGCTGCGTCAATGGCTGTGTTGCCACCACCGACAACAAAGACCTTGCCATGGAGTCTGTCTGCAATGCCAAGGTTTACATCCCGAAGAAAATCAACCCCCTGCATTACACCAGCCAGGTTGTCTCCGGGGGTGCGAACACTGCTGCCGAGCTGCGCCCCTATACCGATAAAAATTGCATCAAAACCGTCAGTTTTTAGACTTTCCAGCGTAAAATCCTGGCCCATCTTTTTATTGAACTCAATCGTTATTCCAAGATTAAGAATTGAGTCTATTTCAGCCTGGAGGTCTGCTTTTGGCAGCCGGTATTCCGGGATGCCATAACGCATCATGCCACCGGCTTTGGGCATCATTTCAAAAATTGTAACTGTATGACCTTTCAGTCTGAGATAATATGCGGCTGAAAGCCCTGCAGGCCCGGTGCCAATGACAGCGATTCGTTTGCCGGTATCTGTTTTGGGCTCCGGCACATAGTATGCGCCTGTTTCAAGGTCTTTTTTTGCCGCAAATCGTTTAATATTTTTAATATCAACCGGGGTATCAATAAAATTTCGTCGGCATCTGTCTTCACAGGGCTTTGCACAGACTTTCCCACAAACCATAGGGAGTGGGTTTGTCTCTTTAATGAGTTTGATTGCTTCGGTGTAGAGGCCCTTTTTTGCAAGGGCAATATATCCCTGAACATCAACACCTGCAGGGCAGGCTGTTCTGCAGGGTGCATAGCAGTCTGCTTTATGGTTTGATAATAATAATTCAAGGTTTGTTTTTCGGGATTTATGAACAGCTGGGCTGTCTGTTTCAACTATCATGCCATCAACAACCGGTGTCGCACATGTCCGTTTAAGATTTGGGGCACCTTCAACTTCTGCAACACAGAGTGAACAGGCGGCAAAGGGCTCAAGGTGATCGAAATTACAAAGTGTCGGTACTTCCGTAATGTTTTTTTCCCGGATGACCTGGAGCAGGGTTTTTCCCTCATTTGCGATTATTTTTTGTCCGTTAATGGTGATTGTTGCCATGGGAACTCCTGATAGATAATTATAAACTGACAGAAAATTGAAAAACAATAGATATCAGTACTATAAAAAAACGGATACGACAAGTCGTAACTTCAGCAACCAGCCTGTATATGGCTGGTAATAATTTATGCATTCAGTCAATAAAATATCCCCGGTCAGAGGGCCTGAACGGGGAGAGTATTTATGACGTCATAGTCGAATTTACAGCTTAAGATGTGAATGCCAGTATTCTTTTGTTATCTCTATGTTTTTTGTTTTATAAGAATCGATAACCGTCTTTAAGCGCTGACAGGAAGATGCAAAAGCTGCAGCGCAATAGATAAATCCTGATCGACTTCCTGAAGTGTTTGAGCTGAAGAAACCAAGCATGCCGTTTTTTACATAGATTGTATAACGTTCCAGACTGCTTTTGTCTCTGTTAACTTTTATATCAGCAAGTTTAGTCCCATCTGATAAGAGAGCCAGATAGGTTTCAAAATCTGAATAACCGAGGATGTGTTTGTCATCAAATGTACTTACTGAACCTCTGTAAAGAAAGGTCTGTATGTCTTCAAGGGCATTATTAAAAACGGATGAGGAATCGGGGGTTGCAAAGATATGGATTTCTTTGAAAGAGAAGGCTGCGCCCTTGCCTTCACCCCGAGCCATGGTTTTTTCCCAGTTGATATCCAGATTAACGTCCCGGAGTGCCTTAAAAAAACTATAAAGCCCAAAATCATTAAAACCGCCCTGAGAAAAGTATAAGCTGCCATCTGTGTTTAAAAGGGCTGAACAGGCTTTTGCAAAGTCAGAGATTAATTCTGTTTTGCTGCAGTCATTATTTATAAGGCTATCAGAAAGTGAAATGTGGGGAATACTTCCCTGTTGATCAATGTGCAAATCGAGAACGCTGAGGCCCAGAATAAAATCATATTTTTCAGTTGTTTTTTCTGTTGCAAGTCGGGCATAACTTCTCCTGAAATAGTTTATGTTTTTTACGCCGAGTTTTTTGGCCCATTGTTTTCCGATTTTTATGGCATTTTCTGCATAATCGAATACTGTAAATTCTTTGTCAGGATACTGTAGAGCCAGCCATAGTGAGACAATACCAGGTCCGCCGCCTATTTCGGCAATACGTTTTGCTGACGATGGAATCGGCTTAATAAACTCAAGAGCCTCAAAAACCTGATAAAGCCTTGGAATATCTGCTGCAAGAAATCTGCATGCAATCTCCTGCGTTAAAAAATACATGTTTACAACTGCTTTACTCATCGGTGACTCAGTGGCAAGCGTCTCTTCCGGATTGCCACCTTCGTTTTTGATCATTTGCCAGCACGTCTGCCAGTATTCTTTACTCTCAACATCGTCATTATATATAAGACCTAAACGTGTTAGAAATGCTACTGTTTGCTGCCCTGTGTTGTTATTCTTTTCACTCATTTTTTCAATCATCCTGAAATAAATATTTATAAAATCGCATTTAATGGCAGATAAAATAACAGATTTCAAGTAATAATAACAGATTATTTGTCTTATGATTAAACAAGTTTGGCTGACTTTGTTGTGAAAATTAATAGAATACTATAATAGAGTCTTATGAATAAATAAAATATTGGTGTTGTTTTGTGGAGTCCATATGAAAATAAAGTACAATTCGCCGGTTATTCTGACGTATACCATTATTGCCATTTCCGTGATGTTTCTTGCCTCGTTTTTAGGAAGAGGTTTTATTCACACCTTTTTTTCGTCACCCGTCCACCCGGAGTTTCTAAACGTTTTATTCTATTTAAAACTTGTTTCCTATATCGCTGGGCATGCTAACTGGGGACATCTGACCGGTAATTTTGTTATGATACTGCTTGTGGGACCTTTACTGGAGGAGAAGTACGGTTCGGGGAAACTGCTTGAAGTTATTCTGATTACCGCTGTAGCAACAGGGCTTTTAAATATGTTCCTTTTTTCAGGAGCGGTGATCGGAGGTAGCGGTATCTCCTTTATGCTTATCCTTTTAGCCTCTTTCTCAAATATTAAGTCCGGAGAAATACCGCTGACATTTATTATCATTGCAGGATTATTTCTGGGTAATGAAATTGTAGCCAGTTTTAAACCGGATAGTATTTCTCAATTTGGTCATATTGCGGGTGGTGTTATTGGAGCAGGGTATGGTTTTTTGAGGATAGGAAAAAAATGAACCGGTTATTTGATATGAAAGAGTTCCGTTTGCTTCTTGAATCATTGGCTACGACTGATGGTGCCAGCCTGAAAGAAGGGCCCAGACGGGAAAGGTTGAAGCACTTTCTGGCTTTGCATGATGTTGAAACGGATACGGATGATGCCGGGAATCTCTGGTGTCATTTTTTTAAGGGGGCCTGGGACGATACCGTTATTTATGATGCCCATATCGATGTTGTTCAGAAGGGTGTTATACAGGCCGTAACTTATGACGACGATAAAATGATTGGTATGGGGGTTGGCGACAACTTAACAGCAGTCGCCCTGCTTGCAATGCTTGGAAAAGCGATTGCCGCTAAAGAAGTTATACTGACGCGGCCTTTAAAACTTCTTTTTTCGGTTGGTGAAGAAGGTGACGGCAATTTAAAAGGGGTACGTCAGGTTGTAAAAGACCATCATTCAGCACCCCGCCTGTTTATTTCATTTGATCTCTCCTTTGAAGATTATTCTGTGTCTGCTCTCGGTTCAAAACGGTATTCAGTTAATGTTTCATGCCCTGGCGGGCACAGTTGGGATGATTACGGGACCCCGGGAGCAATTGAACAGCTTATTGGTTTTTTTGATGCGTTAAGCAATCAATTTGAACCTGTTGCATCACAACACCCGGGCCTGATTTCTTTTAATACGGGAATGATCAGCGGCGGTGAGGGGATTAATTCAATTTCAGGTAAAGCAGATGCGACTTTTGAATTCAGGAGTGTTGATGAGCAACTTCTTGAAACGATGGATTTGCGTGTTTTTGAAATTATTGACGGGATGAATTTAAAAAAGGGTGTTACCGCAGAATGCGTTCATACAGGTGAACGCCCGGCGGCAAAACCAGTCTCTCCTGAAAGAATCGAGCCACTTGTTACAAAGCTCCTTAAGGATGTCTGTGACAACCCTCAGTCTGTACCAAGGAGCACAAATATAAATATTCCTCTGGTTTCAGGATGGCCTTCAATCTGTATGGGGCTTTGCCGTGGCGGGAGATTTCACAGTGATGAAGAATATGTTTACATGAAATCTGTTGAGGACGGGTGGCGGGTTCTTCTGGCATTAACCAAAGAGCTTGCAGGTTAATACCCTTCTGAAATCAACCAGTCCATTGCAGTTTCCTTGTTTTCAAAAAAACGGTAGGTTAATACCGGGATACCGTTTTTCATAATCGTATTCATTTGAAGCCTGGGCACCGGTGTGATGACGATGTTGGCGCTCTGTTTCATATTATGCTTTATTGCCCAATTGATATGTTTTGACAATATTTTCATAACCTTAGGATTTGATGGGTGCCATTTTCTTAAATCAAGGCACCTGACCCATGGCTCATTTAAAAGAGGCTTTACTGCCTGTTTAAAATCATTGTGATACCTGAGCGCAATCTCTTTATTCCAGAACCCTATCATCTGTTCATGGAGAATCCTGCGCTCCGGCAGGATTGAAAAATCGTAATTAATCATAGGTATGACATATAAACCAAAAATGAATCAGGGTCAAAAAGAAAATAGCCGCTCCGGTTTTTTAGTAATGAGGTGGTTTTTCATTTGCCGGAGCAGAAAACTGAGGAACTGTGTTAGATAATTCATTAAGTTGCGATATCAGTTCATCAAGTTTTTTTGTCAGTTTATCAATTTGCTGTTGTTGATCATAGACAACGTCACTTAAGTCCTGTAGTAACTTTTCCTGATAGGCAGACTTTGTCTCAGTCTCAGTTAGTCTTTTTTCAATAGTCATAGTTATTTCAATTTAATCCCGTCTTTGGAAATATCGATATGGCCAAGCTTGTAGAGTTTGCCAATAGCCCGTTTGAACTCTTTCTTGCTCATTGCCAGGCAGTCCGTGATCTCATCCGGTGAACTCTTATCATGCAGGGGGATAAAACCACTTTTTTCATTGAGCCTGTCGAGAATGAGTTGTGACGAAGATGTTACTGAACTGTAGCCGGGTTTTTTTAAAGAAAGATCTATTTTTCCATCTTCACGGACTTTGAGAATATAGCCTTCATGAATCTCACCGGGTAAAATTCCCCCGAAGGTTTCATTTTTGTATAACATGCCGGTGAATGTATTATTTACGACCGCCATTATGCCAATATCGGTTGTATCATATATCAGCATAGATACTTTTTCACCTTCACGAAGGTTTTCAGGTACCTTATCACAATGGGTTTGAATTCTAGTTGTGCCATATACCCGGTCTGTTACGGTATCGAGGCAGAGTTTAACGACATGTTTTTCTCCTGCTTCCATCCTTACACGCTGCTCGGTCTTTGGAATGAGTAGATCCTTCTCCAGACCCCAGTCCATAAATGCGCCTATACTGGTATATTCCTTAACAGTAAGAACAGCACAGTCACCAACAACAGCATGCGGTTTTAATGTTGTTGCGATGGGTCTGTCTTCAGAGTCTGTATAAATAAAGACTGTTAATATATCACCGGGTTTCAGGTTTTCAGGAACGTATTTGGAAGGAAGTAGAACTTCATCTTCGTCAGTACCCAGATAAAAACCAAAGTCGACTTCTCGTTCAACTGTTAATTCGTTATAGCTGCCAATCTCAAGCATTGTTGTTTTTTCCCTGTCTGTTTATTTAAAAAGCAGACTACTGTTATCAGCAAATTCAGATTATAACAATATGAATTTATGTTTATTTCTAATGAAATATTAATTCTCTGAGCCCGATTTGGAATTGTTTTGCTGAGGGTCTTCAGAATCATTCTGGCTAATTGATATATTATTTTTCTTTAACAGTGCATAGAAGTGAGATCTTGATAGTCCTGAAATTGAGAGAATCTTTTTAATATTTTTATTTGTATGCCTGATTATTTCCTCAAGATATTTTTTTTCCATGGAAGATTTAAAATCTTTTAAGCCCATTGAGGTATCAGTGAAAATTGCTTCAGGCATAAAGTCCTTCGCTACAGGGATACTCGATATATGTCGGGAAATATGATGTTGATTGAAAGTCTCTGGCTGATTATCCGGAATTGCCTTTGAGTTTTGGCTTACTGTTGACCGTGTGACTTCAATTCTTATCTCCTGGGGCAAATCCATTGCGTACATTATTTCTTTTGCGCCGGAACTTATATAAGCTCTTTCAAGTACATTGAAAAGCTGCCTTATATTTCCCGGCCAGGTATATTTTTGAAGCGTTGCAAAAAAACCGGGTGCAAAGGATTTTTCGGGCAGATTATATTTGTTGCATAAACTCCCAATATAAAATGAGGAGAGTGCTTTGATGTCATTTGCCCTCTCTTTTAATGGCGGCAGGTGGAGTGTTATTGTGCAAAGCCTGAAAATAAGATCTTGTCTAAAAGATTTTTCTTCTACCATTTCGTCAAGGTTTCTGTTCGTGGCCGCAATAAGTCTGAAATCACTTTGGCAAATGGCTGTGTCACCAACAGGTCTGAAAGATTTTTCCTGAAGAACCCTGAGAAATGTTTTTTGGATGGATACAGGCAGTTCCCCAATCTCATCAAGAAAAAGGGTCCCTTTGTCTGCGAGTTTTACAAGGCCTGTTCTGTCCTGATCTGCACCGGTAAATGCTCCTTTCTTGTGCCCGAATAAAATACTTTCAACCAGGGTTTCCGTTAGGGATGCACAATCAACAATAACAAAATTTTCCTTACTTCGGAGACTGTTATCGTGAATTGTTTTTGCAAAGAGTTCTTTGCCTGTTCCCGTTGCCCCGGTTATAAGGACGTTGCTGTCTGACCTCGCGGCCTGAGCGGCAATATTAAAACAATTTTGAAGTTTAGGGCTGGATCCGATTATATTGTTTACTTTCAATATTATGGGCGCAGGCTCATTAATTTTCTCCTTGCGGTATTTAAGTGCCCTGGTCAGGCTGAGTTGCGTATTTTTTACGGATGAGGGTTTTACCAGATAATCCCAGACGCCTTTTTGGATAGCAATTTCAGCTCCGTCAGGATCACCGTGGCCTGTAAGCATGATAACTTCAGGGGTTGAAGGTGCTGTTTTGATCCTGTCAATATATTCAAGACCGTTTCCATCAGGCAGATGAACGTCAAGGAATACCAGATCAATCATTTCTGAGCCAAGAATATCCATGCCTGTCTGAAGCGTAAGGGCAGTAATGCATGCATAGCCCATCCTTGCAACAAGGCTGGTCAATGTTTCACAAAATCGCTTGTCATCATCGATAACTAGGATCTTTGGCTTATATTCAGTGTCTGTCATATTCTCACTTATTATCAATCGGTAAATAAATATCAAAGGCGGTCATTTTATCCGGAGTGCTTACCGCATGAATACTGCCGCCGCTGTTGTGAACATAGCTGTAGACTGTTGCGAGGCCTAACCCTTTTGATTCATTCTTTTGGGTTGTAAAAAACGGGTCGAATATTTGATTTAAATGCTGCTCAGATATACCCGGCCCATCGTCTGAAATAGTAATCCGGGCATATTTTGCCGGATGTCTGTCGGGGAGATCAACTTCTTCAAACACTACAGAGATCGTACCTGCTAGAATATCAATTGATTTTTTTGCGTTGTGAATAATTTCTTCGATGATGAACTGAATCTGTTCCAGGTCAGCAGTGATAAAAATATCTGACGTGTTATTATTAATTTTAAAAGATATATTGTCAGGGAAATTACGCTTAACTGTATTAACAATATCGTACAGCAATACTGTTAAATTGAATTTTGCGAACCCTGATTTAGCCGGCCTGCAGAATGACATGATGTTGCGGATGAACTCCCCTGCTTCTGTCCCTGCCTGTAACACTCTTGATAGATCTTCATACGCCGGGGAGTCTTCCTTGATGTCATATGATGCCAGTTCGGCAGAATACGTCATGGTTGCAAGGATATTATTGAATTCATGCACGATCGTTGTTGCGACTTTTTCGCATGCAGCCATTTTTTCAGATTGTATGTTTCGTTCCAACATGTTTTATATCTTGTTTTGAGAGGGAAAAAATAGAATTTCCAATTTGGGCATTTTGCAGTTTCAGGTTTTTACAGTATGGCAAAATGCCTCAAGTGATTGATAACTTACTTTTTAGTGTTCATCTACAACAGGCACGTTTAGATAATTTCCAGAATGAAAAGAGAGCAGGTATTCTATAAGTAATTGATGAATACGTCTGTTATTAAAAATACAGTTTTTTGAATATTTTTGCAATGATAAAGAATTTCAAAGGAGGAGGGAATAAGTCTCCCATAGACGTATGCGATAGATGTGAAAGGAAAAGGCACCGGAATATTAACTATTCAGATGCCTTTATATTTTTTCATTCAATTGAGCTGCTCACACTTTCATTACGTTCCTGGCACTTGGCCCCCGGTCTGTCTCTTCAATCTCAAAAGAAACTTTTTCTCCCTCATCCAGAGTTTTAAAACCAGACATATTTATTGATGAATGATGAACAAAGACATCATTTCCGTCTTCACGTTCAATAAATCCAAAGCCTTTTTTGTTGCTAAACCATTTTACTGTACCGTCAGCCAAAACACACACTCCTTGTTGAAGGGTTCCTGAAATAAATTAAAAAAAGAAATATTGTACTCGATTTTGGATGTGGATCTGTTGAGGCACAGATCCCTCCTCATAAATTATTGATTTTATACTACGCATGAAGTTTTGAATTTTACAAGAATTTAATTGTTTTATTTGAATTTTTTTGCGAAAAATCATATTAACCCTGAATTCAGGGTAATACATACCTTTGAAAAATGAATATAAATCAAAATCGAAAGATTTAAATACGCTGACGAAATATAAATGGAGGGTCTATGATTACTGTTGGAAAAGCGATACGAATGGAACGAATAATGAATAGGAATACAGGGAAAACGGTTATTATCCCTATGGACCATGGTGCAACAGTTGGGCCTATCGAGGGGCTGGTAGACGTATCAACGGCTGTGGATCAGGTCGCTGAAGGAGGGGCCAATGCAGTTATCGGGCATATCGGATTGCCCAAATACGGTCACAGGCACCAGGGTAAGGATATCGGACTGGTTTTGCATCTGTCTGCATCCACGGTGTTGTCAACCCGACCGAACCGGAAAGTGATTGTCAATACTGTTGAAAATGCATTGAGAATGGGCGCAGATGGTGTTTCTGTACATGTGAATGTCGGCGATGAGGATGAGGCTGAAATGCTTAAGGATCTTGGCCGGATAGCTGTGGAATGTAACTACTGGGGGATGCCGCTTATTGCAATGATGTATCCGCGTGGCCCTCAGATACATGATGAAAAGGCTGTTGATGTCGTTAAATTAGCTGCACGAGTGGGAGCAGAGCTTGGTGCGGATTTTATAAAAACTAACTATACAGGAGATCCTGATTCTTTTGCTGAAGTTGTTCAGGGATGTCCGGCCCCTGTTTTGATTGCAGGTGGCAGTAAACTGACGACTGAAGAAATGTTTAAAACTATTGAAGATGCGATGCAGGCCGGAGCCAAAGGATTGTCTATCGGTAGGAATGTTTTTCAGCATAAAAATCCAACTCTGTTTGTTAAAGCTGCCAGTGCCATTGTTCATGAAAACTATACTGCTAAGGAAGCTCTTGAATTGTTGAATAGCAGTGAATAGTTTAAACATGAGCCGTATAAAAGCCCGGAAGTGTCTCTGTGTTGTTAATACAGGGACAATTCGGGCTCATATAATATATGGTTTTTTTAAATAAATACGGAGTAAGGGCTATCCGGATATTTCTTTGAGGTATTTAAATAGGCTTGTTGCAGCTTTTTTCTTTTTTGGGTCGCTCTGCTTTTTACGTGCATTTCTGATTAGTTGACGAAGCCGTTGGTGTTCTACTTCCGGATGGTTGGAAATAATGGTTTCAATGATAGTATCGTCACCAGCAAGAATTGATTCCTGCCATTGTTTTACATGCTTTAGCTTGTGTCCTTTAAGGCTGAGACCGCTCTCAATCATCTGGAGTGCTGTGAAGATAGGCTCCGGATCAATTTGCCTCATCAATGAACCAATGAATTGATGCTGTCTTCTTTTTGCCTTGTGGGCCGTAATAGTCCGGGCATTCTTCACTGCATTTTTCAGTTCATCAGGTATATCAATAAAGGATAGTTGCTCATTTGTAAGCGAAATGAGTCTTTCACCTAATTTCTGGAGCTCATTGGCTTCTTTTTTTATTTCTGTTCTGCTTTTGTCTTCGTTGTAATCAGTCATATTTAATATAGGTAATAATTGAGTATTGATTGATAATTTATTGTAATTATTATAAAATAACCTTAGCCTTGTTTTTGCCCCTTACCATAGTCCGGTTTTACCGGAGTTTGCAACCCTGTTATTTATTTTATTAAATGAAAATAAACCTTGTAACTTAATGACACCATATGTAATCTGCTTATGAATAAATGTATAGGGTTAAATTAAAAAAATCATAAAGTCTGAATTATAATCGGTGCAAAGAACTGATGTGGTAATTTTATGAAATGTAAATATGTATGCGTTATGGATGTAGGGCCGCGAAATAATCAGGAAGACTGCCTTGTTATCGATAGCCTCATATATCAGGAAGATGAACTTCTCGTCAGCGCAAAATATGAGTCGGATATTATTATCATGGCTGTTTGTGATGGTATGGGCGGGCATGATGCGGGCGAAGACGCGAGCCGTTATGTTTGTGATAAGTTAAACTCGATCGTTGATTTTGTAGATTTTTCAGCTGAGAGCCTTGAGCGAATTCTTCAGGCAGTTCAGGGATCATCAAATAATTCTCTCCCAAAAGGGAGCGGTACAACAATTGCCGGTCTGGTTATTAAAGATAACAAAGTGATTGTCTTCAATGCCGGTGATAGCCGGGTTTACAAAATTACACCAGACACTATAAACTGCGTTTCTCATGACCATTCGCTGGTTCAGGACCTTATTGACCAGGGACTTATTGACCAGGCCGAAGCCTTTAAACATCCATACAGGAATGTAGTCAATTTTGGGATTGGCCCCGCTTTTAAAAAAGCAAAAGGGCGATACTCTGTATTCACTTATGAAGAAGAACTCGATTCAGAAGCAAGTTACCTGATATGCTCTGATGGTGTTAGTGATCTCATGCTTGAAGACGAGATAATGAAGCACGTTGGAACAGAACCGGTCGCAACCGGAGATAAACTGATGAATGTCCTCAAACAGCGGAAATTAAAAGACAACACAACATATATTATTGCACAGGTTGATAAGTAGGCTGCAATTGTTGCAAGGTGAAAACGGCTTTTGCTATTTTATAACCCTGATAAACCGGATAAGTAGCTATCAAATTTTTTTATTGGTACCGAAACGTTGAGAGACTCCTGAAATGAAAGATCTTATCAAAAAATGCCTTCCGACTTATGAAATTGTTGACAAGCTGGGTGAGGGAATTCATGGCAGTGTTTTTCGTGTTAAAGACCGATTTAAGCAACGGGCTGTAAAAATAGTTCCCATTCGTGTTGAAAGGTCAATGCTTTATCGCACTGAGACGGATCTGGATTCAAAGGTTTCTCAGGATTTTCATGCAGTCCGTGAATATTATGAAAAAATAAAAGGTGACGGTGTTATCAGTATCTATGATTTTCACCTTGTAGATAAAAAGATTTCAAAAAAAGAGGCTCTTGCCCATCTGGTTATTCTGATGGAATTGTGTCCTGCAAATCTTCAGGATTACGTTATCGATAATTACCCCCTTTCTGTTGATCATATTCTGAAATATATGAAAGATCTCGCTACAGTATTAGATAGATTGTCAATTGGAATTGATACGTTTCTCCTTACAGATTTTAAACCATCTAATCTTTTAGTAAATGACGAAAAAGACCTGGTTATTGGTGACTTAGGTGGCCTGAAACGGTTAAGCAGTGTTTCTACGATTGCAAACGCTCAGTTTACACCAAACTGGTCAGCCCCGGAGTTGGTTATGATGGGGAAAAGGCCCACTGTTCTGTCGGCAATTTATTCCTATGGTCTGGTGGCTTATTATCTATGGGAAGGTCAGTTGCCCCATGAAAAAGAGGAGTTTGTTGAACGTATACGGTTAATTAAAGACAAAACAGTATATTATGACAATCTTACCGTTCCGCAAGGCATACAGGACCTTCTATTAAAATGTCTTAGCTTTGAACCTGACGAGAGACCCCAGAGTTTTAAAGAGATTATCGAATATCTTGAGTCGGAAGATATCTATTCAGGAATGCCGGCTGATACTGAAAAGGTTGAAGACGATATTACCCATACCGTAGAAATTACCAGTAATACAGTTTCAGCATCGACCTATGGTTCTGCATATGCGTATGTGAAGGACAACTGGGTTGAGCCACTTACGAATATGGAGTTTGTCTGGGTGCCTGAAGGTACTTTTAAGATGGGGGGGCTGGATGGTGATGTAAACTGTATGCCAAATGAAAAGCCTGCTCATGCTGTAGCTGTTAAGGGGTTTTGGATTGGGAAATATCCTGTGACTCAACAGCAGTGGCAGACCATTATGAACCATAATCCATCACATTTTATCAAGTCTCCGTCTCATCCGGTTGAGCAGATTTCATGGAATGAGGCTGTTGCATTTTGTAGTCGGTTAAGTGCTATGAATCTTAACAGTAGGCTATTTAAACTTCCATCTGAGAAGCAATGGGAGTATGCCGCCAGAAGTTGCGGGCAGGTGGAGCTTTATCCGGGAGGTTCAGATCTCGATCTGTTTGCATGGTTTAAGGAAAACAGTGGACATTCAACCCATCCGGTTGGCATGAAAGCCCCAAACGGAGTTGGCCTTTTTGACATGTGTGGTAATGTTATGGAATGGTGTGAAGATATTTATTTAGAAAGTATTTTTTCCAGTTCCGGCAATCTTAATGATGGTACCGTTAGTAATCTGCAGGAACGTGTAGCGAGGGGTGGGGGCTGGAATGTAGATGCCCGAAGATGTCGCACAACAGCTCGCCGAAGAGTATCCCAGGCCCTTGAATATACGAACCTGGGGACACGTCTTATTATGATTGAAGAGTAAAAATATAGCATGGCACCCGCTGATAGCGTTCAGGGGTAAAATCTATTCCTGTATTTGCTGCTCAGGATATTTTCCTTTAATGTCAGCGTAAAATGCTCTGATTTCTTTCATATCAGCTTCAATGTCCCCGGTAGGATAAAAGAGGGGGCCTAAACCACCTGTCTTTCTGCCGTAATCAATGTATCCAAGAGAAATTGGCACATTTGCGCCAGTTGCAATATAGTAGAAACCTGTTTTCCAGTATGTGACCTTGCCTCTGGTACCGGAAGGTGGGACGACCACAATCAGTTCATCATTATCGTTGAACGCCTCTACAGTCAGATTAACGATGTTGTTGCTTTTGGATCTGTCAATCGGAATGATGCCAAGCCATTTCATGATACCGCCAAAAAAACCCTCTGTTAAGGATTGTTTTCCCATTGCGTATATCCGTGCTTTCATTATAACGGCTACATTTAATGTGTAGAAGTAATCCCAGTTACTTGTATGCGGTGCAGCGATCATAACGCACTTGGGAACATCGGGTAATTTCCCCTTCACTTTCCAGCCGAGGCAGAATAAAATTGATTTGCTGACAAAGGGCATGATATGCCGTATAACCGGGGTTGTAAAAATTGTTGTTTTCATTAAATATTAATCTCTCGTAAAAAATGAATGTCATTCCGTATTTACAAAGTAATGCGGAGCTGTAGATGTAGCAGACCATCTGCTAAAAAACAAGCTATAAATACAAATTGTACCATTTCTCCAGAAGAATAGATGAACTTTGAATTTTATATATAGTTGTAAAATGAAAAAATTTTACAACTATATAATAAATTTCAATTATACTGTTGACTTACACTGTTAGCTGCAATAAAAATTAAATATTCTTTAGTGTAATTAAAAGGACTTCATGGTGGTTGTCAGTTTTTAATGGGGGGATCCAGATTTAAATTGACCTAACTCGGAACAGGACTTACTGCGGATGGAAAACTGCTGTTAAAACTGGATTTTGGAGTTTTTATGAAAGACGAAAACTTGACTGTTGAATGGCCTATAGATGTAGAATCATGGGGAAAAAATAAAAAAAACCATGTTCCCGGTTTACAATATTTTGTTCGCATAACCCTGCTGCTTTTTTTTATTTTTTACACATTCCTTGTACCTTTATCACCGATTATTTCGATAAAACAGACAATTATATTTCTTTTAGGATATGCAGGATTTCATATTATTCTTCGCCAGACAATGATTGTAAAAGGATCGTTGTGGCGGTATATCCGACCCAGCATTATTGTTGATCTTTCGTTTGCCTATTTTGTGTGGCTTTATGATCCGTGTCAGCCTGCACCGATGGTTTTATATACAGTTATTGTCGTTATTGGAAACGGCATCCAATATGGTATACGAGCATTCCAGCTCCTTGCGCTCAGTGTCGTGATTTTCTCACCGCTTATATACCTTGCCCGGTGGTATTCAGTAGGTCTGAACATTCCGGAGCTTTTTCTTTGTGCAATGAGTATCACCATATTTATATACATATATAAATTTATTTTCAGAATAGAGAAATTCCGATCCGAAACAAAGGAGCGAACCCGTGCACTGGCAATAAGTGAGAGTAAATATCGTGATATTTTTGAAAATACAGGGGCCGGGTCGATTATTATCGAGGATAACCTCATGATATCGGAGGCTAATGCAAAATTTGAAAAGATGTCAGGCTATAAAAAGAGCGAAATAGAAGGTCGGTTCCGCTGGATTGATATGGTTGAAAAAGATAATTTAAAAGAGATGAAAAAAGACCATGTTGAGCGGGTCATGGGCGGAAGACCGGCACCGGCAGAATATGAATTCAGGCTTGTAAGGAAAGACGGTGAGGTTATTGACGTTTTTGCTGAGGTTAACAGGGATAGTGCTTCTGAAAAATCAATTGCATCGATTATCGATATATCACCTCGAAAAAGAGCTGAAAGAGCCCTTCAGAAAGCGCACGACGAACTAGAGAAACGCGTTGAGGAAAGGACATCTGAACTCAAGGATGCGAACCGGCAGCTTACCAGTGCAAAAGAGGCGGCAGATGCCTCTGGCAGGGCAAAAAGTGAATTTCTTGCGAACATGAGTCACGAAATTCGTACACCTATGAATGCAATTATCGGTATGTGTGATCTTGTGATGAATACAGATCTAAGCCGAAAACAGAAAGAGTATATCAGCATAGTCAGATCCTCTTCGCGATCACTCCTTGAACTGATCAATGACATTCTTGATTTCTCAAAAATTGATGCTGGTAAACTTGATTTTGAGAGCGTGCCATTTAATTTACGTGAAGTTATCGAAGAGATAACGGATATGTTTCTTGAAAAGAGCATGAAAAAAGAGATTGAACTGATTGTTGACATAAATCCTGAAGTGCCCAGAAAGCTTATTGCGGATCCCCTAAGACTTAGGCAGGTTCTTGCTAATCTTACATCGAATGCGTTTAAGTTCACCAAGAGAGGGGAAATATGTTTATCTGTCCAGACTCAGGTTATAGAAGGAGGACATGCACGGCTTCTTTTTTGTGTCAGGGATACAGGGATCGGGATAGAAAAAAAACATTCTGAGAAACTGTTTGATGCCTTTGCTCAGGCCGATGGCTCAACAACCAGAAAATACGGCGGTACAGGTCTAGGGCTTGCGATATCAAAAAAAATTGTATCTATTATGGGTGGCGCGATCTGGGTTGAAAGTACGATCGGAGTTGGGAGTTCCTTTTGTTTTACGATGGAATCAGAGATTGTAGAAGAGGATAACCGTATTGTGCAGTTTCTTCCCCCATACCTGAAAAATAAGAAAGTCCTTGTTGTGGATGATAATCCGTCAACGTTGATGATCATGAAGCGCTTTCTTGATACATTTGGATTTAGAACTGAAATGGCTAATTCCGGGGAGTCGGCTGTAAAATTATATGAAATGGCAGCAGAAGAAGAACCTTTTGCCCTTATTCTTATGGATATAAGGTTGCCAGGTATTGACGGTATTGAAACCATAGAAATTATTAAAAATAATAAAAGTTATAAACCACCACCAATTATCTGTATTAGCGCGTACGGGCGGGAATCAGAGATTAACAGGGCTAAAGAATCGGGGGCTGACAGCTTCCTGATGAAACCTGTCAAGCAGTCCCTCTTGTTTGATACAGTGATGGAAATATTGGGGTTTCGCTCCTCAATGGTAAAAAAAGAGATAGAAGGGCTTGTGAAGCAAGGGGAATTTTCTGATCTTCAAATACTGCTGGTCGAGGATAATCCAATCAACCAGATGGTTGCAACTGAAGTATTGACAGCTGTAGATATAAAGGTTGATGTTGCCAACAACGGAATTGAAGCAATTGATGCCGTAAGATGTCAGACCTATGATGCTGTCCTGATGGATGTTCAGATGCCTGAAATGGACGGTATCGAAGCCTCAACTTATATTAGAAATCAGCTTAAAATGTTAAATCTTCCCATTATTGCAATGACTGCACATGCTATGTACGGTGATCGGGAACGATGTCTGGCTGCCGGTATGAATGATTATGTTCCCAAGCCGATTGACCGGAAAGAACTTTTTGCTGCTCTTCGTAAGCATATATCCCGGCTGGGGGATGATATACCCTGTGCTTCCGTAGATCTGGGGGATGAATTACAGTATTCCCTGCCAGGTATTGATATGTCCGCCGGTGTTGAAAGGCTGGGAGGAAACTGGGAAAAATATATTGATATTGTTGTAGAATTCTGCAGCAATTTTGAAAATTCATTTAATCAGTTTACAGATTTCGTAGAAAAGGGTACGTATGATGATGCAAGAATGATGGCACATTCAATGAAAGGAGTCGCAGCAAATATTTCTGCTGTTGATCTTGGCATTGTAACCGGTGCACTTGAACAGGCACTGGAAAAACAGGATAAAGACCAGTCATTAAAGCTTGTAAAGGCTGTTGAAGATGTCTTTGTACAGATTCGTGATTCTCTTGAAAAGATGGGGTATGGGGCAAAATCAAAAATTCATGTTGTTGGAAAGGGTGATGTTCTCAAACCTGAAAAGCTGTTTTCATTATTTCAGGAATTGAGTAAAAACCTTGAAAAATCAGATCCTGTCGCTTCCGAAAACTGTTTCAGAGAGATTAAATACGGGTTTTCTTTTAGTGAAATAAATCAGGAGTTTGAACAGCTTGGGCGGACACTCGAACAACAGGTTGTTGGATATAATTTTGATGATGCAGGTGACACATTGAAAACACTGGACAGGAAGCTTAAGAAACAATTGGGATTTTAAAGATAAATGCATGATTTGAGTAATTGCAGGGTTCTTCTGGTCGATGATACTAAAACGAATATAGATATTCTTGTTCAGACCCTGAAAAATGATTTCAAACTTGGTGTTGCTCTGAACGGCAAGAAGGCCATCGATTATGTGAACAACAACAAAGTCGATTTGATTCTACTGGATGTATTAATGCCGGAAGTCGATGGGTTTGCTGTCTGCAGAGAGTTGAAGAAAAACAGCCTGACGGCAGATATACCAATAATATTTATTACAGCAATGGATGCGCCTGAACATAAAACCAAAGGGTTTGAGATGGGCGCGGTTGATTATATTACAAAGCCGTTTGATATTACCGAAGTAAAAGCGCGTGTCCGTACCCATCTGACGCTTGTTCTTGCTCAGGCAGAGTTGAAACAACAGAATGAAGCGCTGGAGAAGAAAGTAAAAGAACGGACAAAAGAACTGGAAGAGACTCAGCTTGAAATAATCAACAGGTTAGGGCTTGCATCAGAGTACAGGGATGAAGGGACAGGACAGCATGTCAGACGAATGAGCGAGTATTGCCGACTCCTTGGAAAGGCTGCCGGACTTCCCGAAGCGGACTATGAGCTACTGGCACTGGCAAGCACTATGCATGATGCCGGCAAAATAGGTATTGCTGATAATATTCTTCTTAAACCCGGTGCTTTGAATGATGAAGAGTGGGAAGAGATGAAAAACCATTCATATATTGGTGGGAAACTTCTGTCCGGTAGTGATTCAAAGTTAATGCAGCTGGCTGAAACGATTGCAAAGACGCACCATGAACGCTGGGATGGTACTGGTTATTTCAGAGGTCTGAAGGGAGAAGAAATCCCGTTGTGCGGAAGAATAGTATGTCTTTGTGATGTCTTTGATGCGCTTGTGTCAGAGCGGCCCTACAAAAAAGCCTGGACAGTTGATGAAGCGATGGAAGAAATACAGCAGTGGAGCGGTAGTCATTTTGATCCTGTCCTGGCGGGAAAATTTGTTGCGTTGAAGGCTGTTATTCAAGAGGTAATTATTAAGTGGGAATAATGAAATCTTATCTTTTTTATGATATTGAAACGACAGGGTTAAATAAATCGTTTGACCAGGTTCTCCAGTTTGCCGCTATAAGAACGGATCCGGATTTAAACGAGACAGACCGGTATAATATCAGTGTAAAGCTGAGGCCCGACGTCATTCCCTCTCCCCATGCGAGTATCACCCATAGAATATCAATTGCTGACAGTGAAAACGGTATGACCGAATTAGATGCTGTTCGTCACATTCATGCATTATTTAATACCCCCGGAACGCTTAGCCTTGGTTATAATACACTGGGCTTTGATGATGAATTCCTACGATTTTCGTTTTACAGAAACCTGTTGCCTGTTTATACACACCAGTATGCGAATGGTTGTTATCGTGCTGATATTCTTCCCTTTGCTGTTCTTTATTATCTGTATAAGCCGGAACTACTCAGGTGGCCTGAAATTAATGGGAAAACAAGCCTTAAACTGGAATATATTGCCAGTGAAAACGGATTTGCAAGCGGACGAGCTCATGATGCCCTGGTAGATGTTGAGGCCACGCTTGAGATGGCACGACGGTTTAGGAAAGAAGGGCAGATGTGGGACTATGTTCTTGGTTTTTTTGATAAAAAAACAGATAAAGAACGACAAATGAAATTCCCGTCAGGGTTTGCATCAAGTGCGGGCATTCATACCACAGGTTTAATGACCGGGATAAAATTTGGCGCTGATAACCTGTATCAGTCACCGGTATTGTATTTAGGTGACTCAGTCCCGTATTCGAATCAGGGACTTTGGCTGCGCCTTGACCAACCTGAACTCTCTGAGTTGACACTGAACACGATTGAAGAAAATTCATGGGTGGTTCGAAAAAGATCAGGTGAATCACCGATTATCCTGCCCCCTCTGGACCGGTTTTTAAATCGTATCACACCTGAACGACAGGAAATGGTTAAAGAGAATCTCAATCGACTGAAAACTGATAAAGATACGTTTCATAAACTTGTAAAATATTATCGTGAATTTGAATACCCTGTTGTACCGAATGTCGATGTCGATGCAGCATTATATTTGAATGGGTTTATGACGAGAGATGAACAGGCTTTGAGTAAGCGTTTTCACCATGTGTCTCCTGATGAAACATCTACAGTCATTGATGCATTCGGTGATAGCCCTTTAAGGGAGCTTGCAGGACGGATTTGTTTCAGAAACGGCTTTGGTAATGACAGCATCTGCAGGAATGAAGAAATCGACAGGTTCTTAAGACGAATCAATCCGGAAGATGAAAATGATATTTTAATAGATTTCAGAGGTGAAAAAAGGACGACCCCTTTGAAAGTACTTGCTGATATCGAAAGTATACGGGCAGACAGCAATTTTGAAATTGATGATGAGCAGGCATCTCTTCTGAACGAGATTGAAGTTTACATTAATGCGTCCTTTGGCAAAGACAATGCTGTGGGGTAAGACGATTCGCTTGTCGCTGATAATTATAAAAAAAATTGAAAGAATGTGATATGAATAAAGAAGAAATGCTGGAGAACCTTGAATATGCTTTGAAAGGTGTATTATGCAAGGGACTTGAGGGTATAGATCTTGTGGTAATGTCTTCCAATGTAGAATTGTTTATTCAGGAAGAAGCTGTAAAATATTCAATTGACGAGTTGGTAGAAAAATTCTATACGCCGGAAATGTCGATCAATATTTTCATGGAATTTCTGGCAAAAACCGGGGCCCTCGAAGACCCCGGCGAAAACACGATACAATAATGTGAAATTTATCTTTCAGGTGTTATTTCCCTAAGGATGCATCAGCAAACCTCAGGTCAATAAATGCATCTACATTAATAAGTTTACCAATGCCCATTGTATTATGCATGTAATCCTGTATTTGCTGAAAATCATCTTTAACAGGGTATAAATCATTCATTGTAATACCACCCTGCTGAGACAATACTTTTTTCAAAACCGCTGTGCTTAGCCCCAGGGATTTGTCAGGATCAAGGAAATTGACGGCAATTTCGGCAGCCGCGTCTTTATTATCATTGACGTACTGCCCTGCTTTAATCAGAAGGTCAGTCAGCTCGTAGACGGCATCAGGAAATTCATCAATCAACTCGTTTCTGAGCGCCACAACACAGCAGGGATGATTGTCCCAAAGGGTTGCGGAAATGAACTCCATATCACCAATGCCGGTTGCAACAGTTTTGGTACAAATCGGTTCAGCAACGATGAATCCGCCAACATCTTCATTTTCTTTCATGATTCCAGGCATTTTAATTGGCGGCACAACTTCAAATCTGACATCAATAGCTGCTTTTCCAGGTACCCCTGGCTTTAACCCCAGACCCGTCAGAAACTTATGTGCCAGCATATGATGGATTGACATTTTATGGGGAATGTTAACAACTTTATATTTATAAAAGTGCTTCAAAGAATCAGAGGGTTCTGTTTCATAGTTTTTATTACGGATAAACCCACTACCGTTTTTATGTGCCAGAAGAACCAGTTTGATTGGGACGTCAAAAGCGAATAAATCCATCGCAATCGGTGCAAGCACAAATGCACCATCCACATTGTTTGTTTCAAGCTTTTCCTGAATCGGATTCCAACCTGCAATGCGTTCGGTTTCCAGAGAAAAATGCTGCGGTGTCACTGCTCCTGTAGCAATCTGGTGCTTTAACACTCCAAGAATCAGATGATCAGTAATCTGAATATGAGCAAGTTTTATGAGCACTTTACCATCTACAAATTCTCTGTCGCGGATTTCCTGATCAACGACTGAAGGATCCTTTCCTTCATATATTTCATTAATTTTTTTCTTTATTTCCTCGGCATCGAACGGTTTGGCTATATGGTTATTACCACCATTATCTCTGACGGTGGCCTGCTGTGTCTTATCTCCCTGGGCAGTGGCCATCATAAAAGGTATTTCTTTATACTTATCATTAGCTCTGACCCATTGTAACAGTTCAAGGCCATCCATATTAGGCATGTTCCAGTCACTGATAATAAGGCTGATGTTCTCAGCTTCTTCGAGCTTTTGTATTGCATCTTTTCCGTCGACGGCCAGTATAATATTGCTGTAACCTGCCTTTAAGAGGTACTGTTTGAACATCAGGCGCATTGTACCTGAATCATCTACAACAAGAATCGTCATATTCATGTCGTGGGACATTTGGAATCTCCTTTATTCATATTATTACAAACGGCTTTTTTATCATTTAGCATTCGCTGTGTCAGCAAATCGGGTTTCCACAAACTGGTCCATATCAATTGTTGATGTCATTATTTTCATATTATTCATCATATAGTTCTGCATGACATTCAGGTCGTTTACTCTTGGGTAGAGTCTGCTGGTCGTAATCCTGTCCACCGGGTCAGACAGGACGGCCCTTATAACCTCTTCATCCTGATTTAGAAAGTCAGCTCCGATTTTTGCTGCTTCATCAGGACTGGAATCTATGAATAAACCCGCATTAACGAGGCTGTTTGTTATTTCCTGAATTGCAGCCGGATGTTTTTCAATAATTTCATTTCGCATTACGAAGACACAGCAGGGATGTTCAGGCCACAGATCTTTGGAAAGGCAAACCATCTCTCCGTAGCCGTCGGCTATAACCTGTGAACCAATCGGTTCAGCAACAATAAATCCGCCGATTTCCCCTTCTTCATCGTATTGTACTGCATCCGGCATCATCGACGGGGCCATTACTTCAAGAAAAACATCGGCATCCGGGTCTTTGGTTGTACCTGGTTTTAAGCCCATTTCTGCTAATAGTTTGTGAAACAGCATGGTGTGAACAGATAGCTGATAGGGGATTAATACAATTTTCCCCTTAAAATCTTCCATTTTTTTTATGCCGGCAGCCTTATTCTTAACAAGGATGCTTCCGGATCTATGGGTGAACAGAATCAATTTAATTGCGACGCCTGACTTGAAAAGATCCATAGCTGTCGGGGCAAGGATAAAGGCACCTTCTATACTTTCATTTGAGAGCGCATCTGCGACCTGATTCCACCCGTGCATTAAAACAGGCTCAAGTGTGCAGTTTTCCAGTACTTCCTCACCTTTTTCTATTTTGTCTGCTGTTACGCCAAGAATCAGGTGGTCAGTGATCTGTAAATGCCCAATCCTTATGACCGGGTTCTCAGCCATGCGTATCCTCCTTTGAATATTGCGAAAACAGTATCTGGACAGATCTTAAAAATGCAGAGAGAAATAAAAGAATCTCTGCTGACAATAATGAAGTGAAAATAAAATTATATGTATTGATTACATTCTGAAATTTTTTGAGAAGTTATTATTGATATTGATACTTTTCGTAAATAATATCAAAGTTTTTTTTTTTTGGCAACATATACCGGGAAATTTATAAAAAAAGTTAAGAAAAGTCTTTTGACAAACAACAGATGATTGATTTATAATCATAATTAAGTAATTTCATGCAACAAATCTTTATTCTGAATAAAACTCTTAAATTTTCTGGCAACTTACCTTTTTGAGAATTAACATCTTTTGATTTTTAATAAAAATATTTATGCAGGGAGAAAAATCTTATGAAGATTGCTGATGCGGACAGTATAAAGGCCGGGGAACAGGAATTGATTAATTCTATTATGGAACAACTCAATTCTGAAATGATCGAGTCAATGGCATCGGGCAAACTCACTGTACAAAATCTTGAATTTCGTCATGGCGATATGGTTATTCATGGGGGGCGCATTGTTTATAAGATGGAATTTCAAACCTCAGTTTCGGTTTCCGTGATGTTTGACAGAGATGGCAATTTGATTAATGACGATGAAAATACGGCTACCGAATTAGAGGCACCAGACATCGATATGGCGATTGCTGAAACGGATGAGCCTGTTGAGATGAGTCAGGACGATATGGATGCATTATTTGATTCTTCCCCTGCCGAAATGACAGATTCTATCGATATGTCTGATTCAGATGATGCCGGGGAGGATGATATAAACAACATTCTTGAGAAAAACAGAGACTTCTGGATGGCACAGACCAGTGACGCTACTGAGCCGGTTGATACATCTGATTTACAACCTGGTGATGATGATTTTAAGAATGTTCTGGAAAAGAATCGAAACTTTTGGGTTGAACAGGCAGAAAACAGTACCGCTGGCGAGTAATTTTGAAATACAATATGCGACGTATACGAAAATATAAAAAAGAAGACTTGTATCGACTCTTCAATGGGATCATTACCGATCCGATTAAAATATCATTTGGTGTTTTCCTGGTTGCCTCTTCGCTCATTATTATAACAACATTGTTATACGGTTACTATAGTGACAAGTTTAGAGAGAACCTTCTTGTTGAAGCTCACGGGACACTTCTTGATATTCTCCTGCTGGGTGTTTTTGCTGTATGGTTACAGCAGAAAGGGAATAAACTTAAAGATAATCAACACTATATAGATGAAATTGATGATTTCAGAGGGTGGGATGATGAAACAGCTTCAAGGAAAATAAGAGGTAATATCAGGCGGTTAAATAGTAATGGCGTGACGTCAATCAATCTTAGTAATTGCTGTTTAAAGAATATGGATCTGAATGGCGCAGTGCTTTCAAGTTCAGATTTCTGGGGTGCAGATCTTACAAATACTGATTTTAGCAACTGTATCCTTAAAGACTGTAATTTCGACGAGACTATTATGGAACATGTCAGCTTTAGAGGGGCATGGCTCCAGGAATCTAAGTTTATCAGAGTTAAAGCAGGAAATGTGGATTTCAGAGAGGCCTGCCTCGATGGTTCAGTTTTTGAAGAAGTTGTAATGTCGGATGTGGATTGTTTCAAGGCCGGCTTTCACAGCGCAAAAATTCTGAACTCAGATCTGACAGAATTCAGCTTCTGGAAGGCAGATCTTGAGTTAGCAGATATTACAGGTACTAGAATGTCAGGTTCTCATTTCAGGGAGGCGTCTCTTTTAAACATTAAAGGATTTGATATTAATCACTTCGAAAGCTGTAGTTTCTGGCTGGCAGAAATTGACCCTGAATTAAAATTGTTTATTGAAAAAGAACGGCCCGGGTTATTATGTGAGCCGGAAGACGAGGGTTGGTAGGTATTGTAATAAAAAAAAGCCGGTTCATATCAAATGAACCGGCTTTAAAATTCAGACTAAAAACCGAATACTACTGTCCTAATGTCTTGAAAGAACCGTCAACAATTTCAGGTTCAGGTCTTAAAATTTCAAGGTTAAATTTGTCTGCAAGTTTATTCAACGTGTCTGTAAGCTGCTGAGGCTCCATACCGGCACCAAGTTCAAACGGTCCGATGAATGCGCCCATACCAAACTTACATGCATCATCAATATCTTTAGTTGAGCCTGCGATACCTTCTTTGAAAACTCTTACTGCCTCGTTAACCTGGATTGCTGCGAAATCTATGGGACCTACATCTTCACTTGATTTTGATCCGTCAATAACAGCTTTTCCGTTTTCCCAGTTATAAATGCCTTTGCCTGTTTTAAGGCCCAGATCATTTGCGTTTATTTTGTCAGTAAGAAATTTCCCGGGTTTAAATTCAGGAGAAAGCGTTTCTGCATAGTAGGAAAGTGTATGTGCAAATACGTCAATACCAACAAAGTCAGCGATCTCAAACGGCCCCATTTTTTGGCCCATAGACTTCATCAATGTATCAACTTCGTCTACAACCACAGTTCCTTCGTCAAGCATAGCGCTGATGAACGCCTGGTTTGGCGCACTGATTCTGTTTACGATAAAACCTGGTCTGTCTTTAAGAACCTTAATCGGAACCTTGTT
>JQIA01000226.1_pt1 | contig 26475 bp, 41 predicted proteins | sample 811431 | NCBI WGS metagenome assembly JQIA01 (sample SAMN02998118, study PRJNA258478) | marine sediment metagenome | biome: marine; feature: seafloor; material: sediment; isolation source: oil-polluted sediment collected from 3 locations (0.5 km, 0.7 km and 0.9 km)... | place: USA: Gulf of Mexico ...
TAAATATGTTAAGCAAGTATGGTAAAGCATATATTATTGGACGGTCTTTATTTAATGAAGATTCAAAAGATTATGATTTTGTTTTACTTGCAGAGAGCAAATGCATTGATGATGTAATGAGTGATAGAATTTTTCATGATATGAATCTTCAAAAAGCCCATGGAAGTTCAGCAAACAATGAATCATTTTTTTGGGATGATTTTATAAAATTTGCATATAATGGAATTGATATTGATATTCTTATATCGTACAAGGGAAAGTCTATTGAAGATGTAATATCTGGATTCCCTCTTACAATTCAGCAGATTTGGAATACAGGTGGAATATTTTATTCTACTTCTGATTATAATGCAAGCATTCTTGAAGTCTCTCCAAATGGAAGGTTGAAATCTGGAGAAGAGCTTAAAAAAGTTATGAGGAAATACCTACAGTATTATCCAAATCTACAAATTGGTGTAAATTTCTTTAAAATAATGAAAAATGATTTTATCGGGGGAGACGAAGATGACGACAGTATTGACGGATTTTAACAACATTGGGGTGACTATACTCCAGACAAAAGGAATGATTGAGAAATTATCTATTGGAGACTATTCTCTTCCTGCACAAACAATCCTTGAGAATATTAGAAAATTTGTGGGAGAGAATACATCACAAACAGATGAAACTATTTTATGTGTTGACTCAAAAAGCTGGCGCAAGCTACTTCCTTTTGATTATAAGGCAAACAGAGATAAAAAGAAGCAAGAAGAAAAAGATAAAATGAAAATGATTTATGGATTTATTGAGCCATTTATCAATGATATTATTACACATAATCTTTTTCCTGTTATAAAAGTAAACTATGCAGAAGCTGATGATTCACTTGCTGTACTATCAAAATACATTGTATCGAATGGTGGAAAAGTTATTGTTTACTCAGGTGATATTGACATGGCTGTACTCCATGATGGAATAAACATTGATGTGTATAGGCGTGGTTGGGTAAGGTATCCTTTATTGTACAAGTCTGACGGAGTACATTTTCAAGATCCGACACATCAAAAAATGTACCAAATATTACGTGGACAGGATAAAGATGGAATACCAAAGATTATTGAAGAGAAAATAGTTACAGGTAGCAGAGTAAAAGGATTGGGGCCGAAAGGCACTATTGAGGTGCTTAATGATCCCGAAAGGGTTCAGGAATATATAAACAAGTTTCCAGAAAATTATAAAAGAAATAAATTGCTTACAGACTTTGATATGATTCCAAACTCAATACAACAGGCAATAATTGAGCACTATAATGCAAGGGTTGTTAGCGATTATAGAGATTGGGAGGGGTTCTTTGAAAAGTATAATCTTCACACCTTAATACCAATGGCTCAAATTTATCGAATGATTTTAAAATAATAAGGACTCAATGGAAGAAATAATCGGAATTTATAAGATAAAAAATGAAATAAATGGGAAGGTGTATATTGGCCTTAGTACAAAAGTTAGACATAGGATTAGATATCATACGGCAAGGCTTAAACAAAACACACATAAAAACAAACATCTTCAAAGTGCATTTAATAAACATGGAGAGCATAATTTTTCTTTTGAAGTTATTGAAGAATGTAGTGAAGATGAATTAACAGATAAGGAAAAGCTTTGGATAAAAGAATTTAAATCACATGATAGAAAGTTTGGATATAACAAAACGTATGGTGGCGAATTTGGAAGATTATCTGATGAAATATATGCAGAGTATTCAAAAAGACTTAAAGGGTGTGTAGTTAGCGAAGAACAGAAAAAGCAAATAAGCAAAACCCTTACTGGAAGAAAAAGGCCAAAAGATGAAGTAGATAGAACAGCTATATCTAATAGAAGATTTAATGACGAAATAGAGCTACAAATAATTTGCTTATTGAACTTTGGATTTAAACATAGGGAAGTAGCACAAATGTACAATGCAAAATTAACAACAATTCAAAGTATAAGATCAAGACACAGAAAAAAGGAGAACAAAATGAAAAAAACAAAATTAAAAGTTGCACTGATGGGGACATGCAATGGAAGTAAATGGAGAGATGAAATGATTCCAAATTTGAATATTGATTACTTTAATCCCGTTGTTGAAGGAGATTGGACTAAAGAAGATCAGCTTGAGGAATTGCGTCAGAGAATTTCGTGTGATTTTGTATTATATACAATTACACCAAAGATGATGGGAACATATTCAATTGCAGAGGTAGTTGACGATTCAAATAAGCGTCCTGAGAGGACTATTTTTCTCTTGACAATGGAAGATGAGGACAAAATGTTTACAGAAGGACAATGGAAGTCTTTGCTTGCTGTAAAGGATCTTGTCGAAAAGAATGGAGCATTTACTTCATTCAGTGTTGAAGAGGTTGAAGATTATTTAAATTCTAATAAATAGCTCTTGACATAGGTTGTGGCTCATGATACTATGGGTCATAACTTAAACAAAGGGAGGATTTTTATGGATTTTATTATTAGTGTTTTCGGTGCGAATGTGGTAATTGGTTTTGGTGTGTTCTTTTGGATTTTTATGTTTTTCTTTACTTTAAAAAATGTGTTTAAAGAAACGTATTTATACATGAAGAGTGATAAGAAAAGATGTTTTGACGGATGCTACTATTCATTTGACACTGTTAGGTGCTGTGGATGTGACTCTCAAATTTTTTCTTCAATTGTTTTATCTCTGTTCTTTCCTTTTACATACATTGGATTAACTATATGGCTTGTTTCAAAGTGTTTTTGTAAAATTATAACTACTGACTTGCCATATGCATTTAAGGCATTAGATTGGGTAACACCATCTGTTTCAATTAAATTAGAGAAGGAGGACAAATAATATGGATTTTATTCTAAGTGTTTTCGGTGCAAATGTGGTAATTTGCCTTGGTGTTTTGGCATATCTTATTGGAATTGTATTTACAATGAAAAATGTTTATGATGCTGAATATGACTCAATAAAGGCAGTTGGATTTAAAACAGAGGATAGTTGGGATGTAGGGGTTAGGACTGGAGATAGTTGGGGTGCAAAAGCTGTTTATGACAGTGACAAAGTTGGATTTCTTATTTTTAGTTTCTTTTTTCCTGTTGTCTGGATTTGGATAATTTGTTGTTTCTTCTGGAGTGTTTTGATGAAGACTTTAGCACTTACTTTTACAAAAGGTTTTGTTGCACTTGATAAAGTTATTCCACGACTTACTTTTAAAAGAGAGGATAATGATGGGTAAAAAAAGAACAATAATGGATCTTGACTTTAATAATCCTGAAGATTTAGAAATTGCACTTGAAATGGAAAGAGGCTGTGAAAGCTTCGAATGTGGAGCAATGCATTTAAAAGGAGGAAAAATGACTAAAACAGAATTACCAATGCTATTTGCATATGATTCAAAAGGAAGAGTAAAGACATGGCATGTTGAAGCAATTGATGAAGATATAATTGTTACAACAGGTCTTGAAGATGGCAAGAAAAAAGTTACGCCGTCTGTTGCCAAAGGTAAAAACATTGGCAAGGCAAATGAAACAACACCAGCAGAACAGGCAGTGATTGAAGCAAAGGCAAAGTGGGTAAAGCAACAGGAGCGTAAAGGGTATGTTGAAGACCTATCTGCGTACAAGTTTCAGTACTGGTGTACACTGGCAAAGGATTGGCTAAAGCAAAAAAACATGAGAGCAAAACTTTCAAAAACAAGGAATTTTGTGCAATGTAAATTAGATGGGGTACGTATGACCATTGAAAACACTAATAGCACTATGTCAAGAAGCAGAATTGAATATAAGGTAAAGTCCCAATCTTTTTATGATCAGATTTCAATTTTTAAAGAAACGTTGGAAAGCATTGTTGGAGCAGATGTTGTTATAGATTCTGAAGGGTACAAACATGGCTATATCCTTCAGCAAATACAAAAAAGTGTAAAAAAAGGAGAGGGAAAATTAAGCCCTGACGAGCTTGAGTTGCACATATTTGATTTCTATTGCCATGACAAAAAAGATCTTTTGTTTTCTGAAAGAGAAGCCATGCTTATTGAAACATTTAAAAGGTTAATAAAGATCCCCGGTGCAATCAATAAGATAAAACATGTCACATCAAAAGAAGTTGAAGATTTTGATGAATTTGAAAAATTAGTTGACGAGGCAGGAGAATTGGGGTATGAAGGAATTATGATTAGAAACGACAGTCCATACGATGTTGGAAATGGGTCAAAGAGATCTTCAACACTGTATAAATTTAAAAGATTTTTAGACGATGAATTTAAGATTATTGGGGTTAAAGAAACAAAAGAAATCACACTTAAGTCTGGAGAAGTTGTAAGACAGGGGCAGTTTATTTGTGAAAAAAAGCATAATGATGAAATTGTAACTTTTAAAGTAGTTCCTGTTGGCGAATCAAAAGGCATGAGACTTGATCTTCTTTTAAATAGTTCTAATTATATTGGCAAGCTTCTTAAGACGAAATTTCAAGATTTTACAGCAGATGGAAAACCTTCATTTGCAAAAGGACTGGCAATCAGGCTACCAGAGGATATGTAATTATTTAAAATAAAGCTTGACGAAGTGTCAAAAATGTGTTATAGTAAAAGTTTAGTGATGGACAGCGTACTTATAAGGCGTTTTTCTTAGCACCTGTTAGTTAAGAGATTACATCACACAACTAATTATAACAGGAGATTAAAGTGGGAAGAAAGAAGCTAACAACAGAAGAATTTATTAAAAAAGCAGTTACAGTACATGGAGACAAGTATAGTTATTCAAAAGTTGAGTATGTTAAATCAAATAGAAAAATTATAATTATATGTCCCATTCATAGAGAGTTTAATCAAACCCCAAGTAATCACTTAAGCGGAAAGGGTTGTCCAAAATGTGGAAAAATAAAAAGAACAAAAACAACTAAACAGTTTATTAAAGAAGCAATGGAGATACATAGCAATAATTATAATTATTCAAAAGTTGAATATTTTAACCACAAAACAAAGGTAGTAATTACATGTTCAATTCATGGAGAATTTATGCAAGCTCCTCATGTTCACTTACAAAGTGCAGGATGCCCAAAATGTGGAATAAAAAAAGTTGGAGATAAAACAAGAAGGACAATAGAACAGTTTCTTAGAAAAGCAAAAGAGGTGCACAAAGATAAGTATGATTATTCAAAAGTTGTATATATAAGCAATATAGTAAAAGTAATAATTATCTGCAATGAACATGGAGAATTTAAACAAACTACAGCAAATCATCTGAGTGGTCAAGGCTGTCCAAAATGTGGATTTAAAAACACAATAAAATCAAGACTAAAAACAAAAAAACAATTTATTAAAGAGGCGGTAGAGATGCATGAAGACAAGTATGATTATTCAAAAGTCAAATATATCAACACCAAAACAAAGATAATTATTGTCTGTCCAGAACATGGTGAATTTAAACAAATTCCAAGCAGTCATCTTCGAGGACATGGATGCCCAAAATGTAAAAGGTCAAAAGGTGAGGAGAAAATTGAAAAGTATCTAAAAGATAATAATATATTATTTGAAAATCAAAAAACATTTAAATATTGTAAATATATTAAAAAACTTAAATTTGACTTTTATTTACCTGACTACAACATTTGTATAGAATATGATGGGGAGCAACATTTTAAATCTGTTAAATACTTCGGCGGGGAAAAAGACTTTAAAAAAAGGCTAAAAAGAGACAAGATTAAAGAAAAGTATTGCAAAGAGAATGGAATTAAACTTATACGAATTTCATATACTGAATTTAACAATATGGAGAATATATTAAAGGAGAAATATGGAATACTATGACATTATCTACCTAAGACAAGAGACAAAAGAGCTTAATTTTCTACTTGAATATGCCAAAGCGTTTCATGAATTTCATAAGATGCTTGACCAAGGCTTTGTGGATTGTATAGCAAATGTTAACATAAATGCCATGCATTATTGGCGCTTCTACAACTCTTTAAAAGATCTTGTTAAGTTTTGTGACACAAACAAACTATCTCATAAGAGATTTTGGAAATATGCTTATGAAGTCTTATTATTAAATGGAAATGATTCAAAATCTTTTTTTAATATTTGGACTCTTCCATGGATGAAAGAAGCAATTTTAAAAAAATCAGAAGAGAATGATCAAATTGTTTTAGCAAAATCATATGACAGTTATACAAAAAATAACCCATATTATTACATATATTACAACGCCCTTGTTTTGAGGCTTAAAGACAAATATGGCGATGATGAGTGTAGAAGCAAAATAAAAGACTTGACAAATTCAGAAAAATTTGATATAAGGGTATTTAATGATTTTAATATTATTGTATAAGGAGGTTCTATGAGACAAGAAGGTGCAGGAGAAAAAGGCGTTAGATGTTATCGGACAGCATGTCAAACAAAAAATGGTATTGACTATTACAATTCTTCAACTAAGAAGTATTACTGTAAAGATTGTGCAGATGCTATAAACTACTGGAGTATGAAAGATGTTGGTGTTAATATTGTTACATATGAGAAGTCAGAGGAGGCAACATGAAAATTGATAAAGACAAAATAATTGGCCATATTGAAAACATCTATTATAATATTAAAATGGGCGCAATTAATATTATTCAATGGATGCCTATTATTTGGGGGGACAGGGATTGGGATCAGTATTATCTCTTGAAAATGCTTGAATTTAAACTTTTAAAGATGGAAAAGAGATTTAAAAGACATGGTCTTTGTGATAGTTCAGATGATCATGCAAGACAGTTAAAAAAATGTGCTGCAATTTTTAAAAGGCTATACGAGGATGAGTATGACGAAAATTCTTTTAAAAAACATGATGAAAAATGGGGTAAAATTGACATTTCTTTTAAAGACATAGGGAATGAGCTTTATGAGTGCTTAGTTTCTCGTAAAAATGCTGTGTCAGAAGAAGATAAGGAAAAAGAACGTCATGAATCAAGTATTTGTCATGAAAAGGCTGCTGAAAGTCAAAAAAGTGATTTAAAGGAAGTTTTTTGGGTTATGCAAAGCAGTCTTTTATCATGGTGGGACTAAGGGGGGTGTAATGCAGAAAGCACATATTATTTTAAGATATGAAGGAAAAGATTATTCTGTAAAAGAAGAATATGATGACGATGTTGATGTTGAATTTTTATGGCTTGATGGAAATTGGGATTGTGATTGCAATAGAAGTCTTTCTATAATCAGATGTTGTAACCCAAATTTTACAGAAATGGATTGTGGAGATGAAATTGAACTTGTTTCTTTATTTATAGGAGAGTAAAATGGGACGCATGAAGTGCAATAGAGAAGGGTGTAAAAACAGTGGATGTACTCATTATTCAAAAGAGTATGGATATATTTGTGAAGAATGTATGATTGAGTTTTCATATGGAGGCAGATCAATTGAAGATTTTATGAAGCTTAGAAAAAGAACATCTTCACAAAAACAAGTTACGCTAAAATATTTAAAAGGATTTTTCAAATATGAACGCAGGGAGGAATTTTATTAATGTTTAGTATGGATGAAGATCAAAAAAACATGTTAGACAAATGGAATGAAGAACATGAATGTAAACTTAAAGAATATTCTGGAGCTATTGGTGGAAGACTTACATATAGTGTAACACCAACAGGTCTTGGACTTGTAACTATTGTTTCATGTGGTTGTGGCGAAGAGATAGATTTAACAGATTATAACTGGTAGGAGTTGATATGGACGGAGATTTATTAAAAAATATTTTAAAATATGATAAAAATACTGGACTGTTTACATCATTAAAAACAAATAAAGAACTTGGATGGACGCATAGTGAAGGATATATAGCTATTGAAATAATTGGAAAGAAATACTATGCACATAGACTTGCTTGGATGTATGAATATGGGTATTTTCCAGAAAATGGAATAGACCATATTAATAAAAATAGATCTGACAATAGAATTAAAAACTTAAGAGAGGCTGGAAAAAGATGTAATGGACAAAATTGCAAAATTAGCAAAAATAATAAATCTGGAGTTACTGGCGTATATTTTGACAAAAGAAATAACAAATGGAAGGCTCAGATAAAGATAGATAAGAAGATGATATATCTTGGTCAGTTTGATGAACTTTATGATGCAGTATTAGCAAGATGGAATGAAGAGCAAGACAATCCAGAATGGAAATGTTCTATTAGTTCATCTGCAAATAATTATTTAAAGGATAACAAATGTTAAATCCAGACAACCTTTATGATTTATTAGAAGAGCATTATAATATTGAGAGAGGTACAAATGCTTGGAAATTAAATGGAACATGTCCAAGATGCGAGAAAAGCTCATCTGACTTAAGATTATTTTGCAAAACACCTGAAAAATTTGAAAACGAAATTGAAAGTTTTAAAGACAGTTTTTCATTCTGTCATCATTGCAGCGAGAGTATTTCTGCATTGACATATGTTAACTACATATTAGATATTTCTTGGAAAGAAGCTGAAGAGTGGTTAGAAAGAGAGGATTCATTCATAAAAACAGCAGAAGAAATTGAGGCAGAAAAAGAACAGGAGTTTCCATATCCAGACTGTATATCGATAAAAGATTCCCCCATCGCTTTAGAATACGCCCATACAAGAGGTTTTACAGATAAGGATATATTAATGTTTGGACTTTTGTTTACGTGCTCAGATATAGCCTATATGGGACGTGACAGATATTTTAAAAACAGATTGTTCTTTCCTATTTACTCAAGATGTGGAACCTTAGAAGGGTATATTTGTCGTTCAATTTATGATAGCAGAGCCAAATATATGTTTGCACCATTTTTTCAAAAGAGTAATCATCTTTATTCTTCTCACATGGTTCAAAAAGAGACACCTTTGCTTGTATTATGTGAAGGGGTAGTTGATTGCATAGCTTATTGGCGTATTGGTGTTCCTGCTGTAGCATGCTTTGGAAAAACAATATCAAAGAAACAGTTGGATATTTTACTTGAAATCAATCCTAAAAGATTGTATCTTGCATTTGATGCTGACGCAATAATGAAAAGCTTTTTATTTTATGAAAAGTATCAGCATATCTTTGATATTATTAAAATAATGAACATGGAACATGACGCAGATGAAATGACAGAATATGACTTAAAGTCAACAATTGTTAATGCGATTGATTACTGTCAAGATCAGAAACTTTTATTACAATTGGGAGGTTAATATGAAAAAATTTATTTTAGTTTTAGCTGTTTTATTTGCTTTTTTTGGATGTTATGACTATAAAGAAGGAAAAAGTGCAAAGTCTGGCAGTGAAACAATTGGCACAATTTGTATAGATGGAGTTGAGTATATAAAAACATATTCTGGATATTATGGATACATGGCTCCGCATTTTAAGCCAGATGGTTCGTTATATTTGTGTGATTAAATGAATAAAAAAATGAAAGCACAGTTGTATATTGATACTTTTAATAGATGTAACAATGTTATGACAAGTTGTAAAACTGAGTTTCAGCTATCCAATGGAAGGAAATATTGCGAAATGTTAATAGTAAAAAATGCAAAAAAGATTGATGAAAGATTTTATGCAAATTGCAATTTCCCTTCAATATTAAAAAAATATTCTGATTTATGTTGGTACGTAGAACACTATAGACTTTCAGATAGAACCACTGGTATAGAACAAGAAAAAAGAATTGGATTGATATAGGAGGCTAATATGAGAAAAATGAATGATACAGAAGTTATGGAAAAAATAGAAGAACTTGCTAAAGAGAATGATTGTGAAATTCTTTTAATTACAAAAGTTGGTTCACAATTGTTTGGGACTCATCACGAAAACTCTGATGTTGATTATGGTGGTGTTTTTTTACCATCAAAAAAATCATGCGTTTTAGGAACTGCTCTTAAAAAAATCAAGTTTAGTACAGGAGAAGACGGAAAGAAAAACTCAAAAGATGATATTGATATTTCTCTTTGGTCGCTCCAGAGATGGTTGAATCTAATTAACAAAGGCGATACAAATGCAATTGATGTTCTTTATTCAATCACAAACAAGGAATGTACTCTGGTTTACGACACAAGACTTTCTCTGTTATTTTCGCTAAGAGAGAAGCTGTTCAATAAAAAAGACTTGAAAGGATATATTGGATATGTTCGTTCACAATCTTTAAAGTATGGAATGAAGGGAACAAAGTTTAATATCATTAAAAATGCATATGAATGGATTATGACTCTTGATCAATCTCTTGACAATGATCATTTATGGAGTGTAAACTATCAGGATCTTTTAGACAAGCATGGAGATGATCAGTATCTGTATAAAGAGGATGTAGAAGAAAAACCATCTATTGTCTTATGTGGAAAAGTTCATAATCTTGAAACAAGAATTGGCGAAGTAAAAAAACGTTTTGACAAAGAATTTAGAAAAAAATATGGAAAAAGAGCACAGGAGGCAGCAAAAAACAATGGAGTGGATTATAAAGCGATTTCTCATTCTGTAAGAGCTATTCATCAAATGAAGCAGATTCTTTTAGATGGAGATATTAAATTTCCATTGGAGACTGCTGACTTTATTCGCGAAGTTAAACTTGGAGAACATTCTTTTGAAAGTGTTGAGGCATTACTGGATGATGGGCTTAATGAAATTTATAACATCATTGATAATAATCCTCCAAAAGACACCAAAGATTTGGACTTTATTGATTATTTTGTTTTATTAATGTATAAAGAAGCAAAGGGGGCTTATCTATGAAGAAAATATCAGGAGGAGTAATTATAGCAACTTTATTCGGATTGGCATTTGCAGTTGTTTTATTTTTTTCTTTGTTTTTTACAGATTTAAAAACTGATGATGTAAAACTAACAAAAATGACAGATCAGGAATTGAGCGAGATCTATTGTCAGGGAACAATAGATGTTGTAGGTTTGATTGGTATGGATATGACAGGCATTGAAACCCACGAACAGTTTAACAGTGCTCTGCAATCTTTTTTCATTGATTTAGATTTAAAAAATCCAGAGATGGCTCTGGAATCAGTATGTATATTGATTAATTCAATTAACTCAGATATTGAGCTAAATGAAGTTCAAACGAATGTATTCGTAGAAGGTTTGATAAAGGGTGGATTTGACTCTTTTTCAAAGTCTTTTGAAGAAATGGGATTTGGTAGGTTGACGGTCGGTGACTTTCATGTTACGACCCATGGAACTATTAAAATAACTGTAAAATAGGAGGGAAAATGTTTACACTATTATTAGTCATGATTAGTATAAGGTACAACAGACATTTCGATGGATTGTATCTTTTTACTGGATCATTAGATGGATGTGGTATATTTATGACATTTTTTATTTTACTTATGGTTTTAAACTAATTATTTAAAAAAGGAGATTTGTGATGAAATTAATAGGTTTGTTAATTATTTTGGTTGGGATTGCAGTAGGTATCTACATTGGTTTTTGGTTGGGATACATTGGAGGCATTGTTCAGGTGATAACTGCTTTTAAGGCAGTAGAGATTGTGGCATCGGAAGTCGCTTTTGGAATGTTACGATTTCTATTCGGTGGATCAGTTGGAGCTATTGTTGGGTTTTTTATTAGTATGTTTGGATGTTCACTTATAGCGGCATAAACAGGAGGTGTTATGATTGTACTTATTTTAGCATACATTGAAGCAAAATTTGATTATAATGCAGGAGAATTGAGCACTATAGCTGTTTTATTTGATATGGCTGGTGCAATCATGACATATGATTTAATTTTAAATTTGTCTTGACAAATAATTAAAAACATGGTATAAGGAGGATTCATGAAAACTGCACAGTTTTTAGGAGATTTTAAGGTAGAAGAGTTATGGAACAAAGGGTGTTCAAAGGAATTGATTGATAAGTTTGTTAATGTAATTGGTTTTGAAGGAACAGTTACAGAGAAAAACTTTCGGTCAATTTTTGACACATTTGAAAATGTTGAAGAGCTTATTCAATATGGTTTTTTAAGAGAGAAAAAAGAAGAGGTAACTATGGAAGATTGTGCATTTATCGAATCTATTCTTCCTATTTTTGAAAGTATTTATGGAGACAATTCTGATAAGGATTCAGAATGCGACGATTGTAGTGATTGTACTTGCGATACTCTTTCTGATGATACTTCAAAAGACGTTACTGATGTCATTGAAGACATTAAGAAAAATCTTATTTCTGGTATGGAAGAAGTGATGACAAGAGTTTTAAAAGAAGGACTTGATGCAGATGATGATGAAATTGTAGATGTTAAAATAGACATGAATGATTCATTTGAGACACTTGTTTCTTTTAAGTACGTTGATAAAAATATTAAAGAAGTGACCGATTTCATGGGAGCACTTTTAAAATAATGGTTAGTGTTTATCAGTCATTGAACAAGTTGCAAAGAAAAGTGGACACCCTTGTAAGAAAAGATATAGAAGAGATTCTTAAAAGAGGGTGTCCACCTTGTTTCAAGACAAAAAACAGTTGTGAAAAGGTATGTAAATTCAAAATAGAATGTACGAATATAATTGTTCTTGATAGTCAAGACTTAAAGAAATGGGGGTTATAATTGAATAAGGAGTTAAAAAAGAATGGTATTGGTATATTTAAAGACTCTGGAGCAAGATACAAGTTCAAAGAAGGGAGGCGTTACAAAAAAGGTCATAATGCAAACTTAAGAAAGATCGCAGTAGAAATTAATAGAAGATTGAAAGACAAGGGGGCCGACATTGAATTTGAAACAGTTTTCTTAGTCATAAACGAACTTCCAGAGGCTTTAACAAAATTGCTATTTAAGTTTGGAGAGATAATGATTCATGGGTTTGGCAGCATTATCTCAAAAAAGGTTGAAGTAAGGAATGCATCAAGAGAGTATCAAAGCAGCGACGAGAATGGAAAGAAACTTGGGTATCAAAGAGCTTTCATAGACATGGACTTTATTGCAAACAGTGCTTTAAAGTTAAAAGTAAACAACAGGCCAACATTTAATCAAAAAAGGGAAATTCTTAAAAAAAGAAGCGCAGAAGAAAGGGCTAATGTAAGAAGAGAAGTGTATGAGGAAGAAGCAGCACTTAATCTCTTTTATCTATTTGATGGAATTCTTAGTGTAGAAGATCATGTTGAAAAATACAGCGATCTTGTTCATTGGGATGACATATCATGTTATTATACCAAAACTGGAAAAAAATCAGAAGATCTTCCTGTAAGGGATGAAGAAGTTCTTAGAAGACTGAAAGACATGATCAGAGACGTTAATAATGATGATTTTAGATACTACTCCACTTGGGATGCACATTCAGTAAAAGCATTAAGGGGGAGGAATATTGAGCCAGATTTGGCACTCTGGAAAGGTCATGACTTTAGTGAAGAAGGATATTTTACTTGGTGGAATCAACAAACAAAAAAGAAGTTATAAGGAGGGCAGATGCCAATTTTTGATTATGAGTGTAGCAAATGTGGAAGTATTTTTGAAAAAATTGAATTTCACAACACTCCAAAAGATTTAAAAGTATTTTGTAAAAAATGTAAAGGAACAACAAAGAAGATTCCAACAGGAAGTTATTCATTTAAGATTCATGGGTATTCTGAAAGGGATGGGTATAGTGATGAGGGTTTAGCAAATGATGATGGACAACCATTAAAGTAAAGGAGTTTTCATGGAGAAAAGGATGTACAAAGTAAAATGTGAGGATTGCGAAAAAGATGACGATCAAATGGGTGAAGTAACAGAAGAACAGGCAATAATGTTTGAGGCCGAATGTTTTTTCTGGAGAAGATATTTTAATCTTATTGATTACGACTTAACAATTTCTGTAGAAGACTTTAACGAAACAGGATCTGCTGGTGTAAAAAATGCAGATGGAATTTGTGGAATGTGCGATGCATTAACTGGAAACCGATGTTGCACAATCTTTTTGAACACAAGAATCCCAAAAAGAGTTTTAAATGACAGGACTATTCGAAAGATTGCTTTTCATGAAATCATGGAGCTTTTTTATGCAAGGATTCGTGACCTTGCAGCACAAAGAACTTTTGACTATGAGGCTTATGATTCTGCCATTCATCGACTGATTAGAGTTGGTGAAAGCACAATCTTTGAAGAAATGGAGCATGCAAAAGATGTAATGATTGCAGAAGCAGAATTTGAAGAGCAAATGAGACTTGAGGCAGAAGAAAAAGAGAAAGAAAAAAAGAAAAAGGCAAAAGCAAAAAAGAAAGCAGATAAAGACAAGAGTAAATAACGAAAAGGTCGGGCTTATGTCCGACCTTTTTAATGGAGGGTTATGAAATTATTTATTGACAACTATTATACATACACCTACTCCACAATACCTGCGGAACATAAAGTTATATGGGATAGATTAAAATACTTTAATGAAAATTTTGAACATGTAAATAGGGTTACTGGTGGGAATTGGGATGGATTTAGCTCAATGTATAATGTTCGGGTTTCTAAAGGATATTTTTATACTGGTTTTTTAGACTTAATTTTATTAGATTTGCAAAACTTAGGTTGCAATATAGAATTAGAAGATAGAAGAATTATTCCAGATAAAACAATATTTGTTGAAAATTTAAATTATGAACTTAGGGATTATCAGGAAAGAACTATTAAAGAGATATTGGCACAACCAAGGGGATCTATAGATGCAGCAATGTCTGCTGGAAAGACTCCAATTTCTTTAGATATATTTATAAATCTTGGTGTTAAAACACTAATCTTGGTTCATAGAAAATCGTTAATGTATCAGAACTATGCAGAATATAAAAAGTTTGCACCAGATGCATCTGTTGGACGTATTGGGGATGGTAAGTTTGAGATTGGGGAAGACTTTACTGTTGGGATTATTAACTCAGTCAGCGGGAGAATAAAAAGAAAACCAGAAACAATAATTCCATTTTTAAAGAGTCTTGGGTGCATTATTTGTGATGAAAGTCATGTTGGAGTAAATAAACAATTCCAGTCTGTTTTAGAATTGTCTGATGCTTATTATAGATACGGACAAAGTGGCACTTTAAATCTTAGAAATCAACAAGCAAATATTGAATCTATTGGACTTTATGGCCCCATTAGAACAATAACAACAGCAGAAGAATTAGTTAAAAAGGGGCATTCTGCACAGGTTTATTATAAACAAATAGATATTGGGTTTCCTGAGAGCCTAAGAAGTGTTAGAAGTAAGGCAGAAGCAACAGAGAGAGGTATAAAATATAATAAATATAGAAATGGGATGATTGTAAATACTGCATTTAAATTCCTATCTAATGGATATAGTCCAGTTATTTTATTTCGCAATATCGATCATGGAGAAATGATTTCAGAAGAGTTGAAGGGAAAATATCCACATGTGAGATTTTCTATAATGGATGGGACAACCCCAATCAATATAAGAGAAAAAATAAAGGAAGATTATATTTCTGGCAAAATAGACATAATTATTTCAAGTATGATTATGAGTACAGGCATCAGTATTAATAAAATTGATTGCGTTATATTCGCCGGTGGTGGCACGGACATATCTTCACTGTTGCAAATTGGTGGACGAGCAGCGAGAAAAAAAACAGACAGAAATTATGCATATTATATCGATCTTGCAGATAATTTCCATCCAGCATTGCAAGAGGATTCTGAAAAAAGAAGAATGGGTATAGATAGTTATCCGGGCTATATTGTAATAGATTAAAAATGGAGATAATATTGAAAAAAGTAATATGTAAAACCTGTGGAAAAGAATTAAATCTTTGTGAAAAGAATTTTGGCAAAGAAAAGAAAAATAGGTCTGGCTTTAAAGGCAGTTGTAAAAAGTGTATTGCAAAATATAAAAAAGAGCATTCCGAGAAGAATAAGGAAAATATAGCAAAAAAGCAAAAAGAGCACTATGAAAACAACAGAAAAGAGATAATAGAAAACAGTAAAAAATATTATGAAAGTAATAAAGAAAAAACAGTTGAATATAAAAAAGAGCACTATGAGAAAAATAAGATAGAAATAGCAAAAAAACATAAAGAAAATTATGAAAAAAACAAAGAAGAACTTTTAAAAAAATCTAAAGAACATAGTAAAGAAAAAGCAAAGCACTTAACCTACAAAGATCAATTATTTGCAGATGAGGCAAGAGAGGCAGATAATAATATATTAGAAGTAAAGTGCAAGCACTGTAAAGAATGGTTTAAGCCAGCAAATAGTCAAGTAAAAACCAGAATAAATGCAATTAATGGAAAAGCGAGGGGAGAAAATCACTTTTATTGCAGTGAGGAGTGTAAGGATAATTGTGAGGTTTATGGAAAAAAGCCATCACAGCTTGAAAGGCTTGATGAAATAAACGCAGGAATATACAAAATTCACAAGCATGAGGGTTTTTACACACAAGATCAACTAAATATTTGGAGCAAACAAGTAAGAGACAATGCAAACAATGAATGCGAAAGATGTGGGAGTAAAGAAAATCTTCAAGCCCATCATGTTCTGCCTAAATCTGAACACCCAGAACAAGCATTGGAGCCAGACAATGGAGTGTGTTTATGTATTGAGTGCCATAAAGAAGCACACAGCCAAGATGGGTGCAGAACAGGACAATTAAGAAAATGCGAAATATTAGAAAACAGCTTGACAGACAAAAAGAATCATGATAAAGTGCATCATTAAATAAGGAGGGTATATGAAAGATTACTTTGGGAGAGAAATAAAAGATTTTGATCTTGTTGTATCAAAGTCAACTGGTAGACGTTCCCGTATGAGACATGGAATATGTGTTGATGGGATTATATGGTTTGAACCATATAGTTATGGTGGTTCTGAGAAAGTGTGGATTAACACATCCAATGAGCCAAAACTTGAAGAAATGAGGCTTAAGCTTGTTGAAGATTACAAAGCATACAGGCAAGGAATGGAAGACAAGAAAAAAGAAGATCAGCAAAAAAGAATTAAAAAGAAAGACTTCAAAAGATTTGGCGTGTACGATGGTGAAATATTTCTTGGAGAATGTTTCATTAATGGAGAGAAGAAAGAAAATATATGGATTAGCTTATCAAAAAATACTTGGGACGATTCATTTTCAAAAGATAATTTTAAAATTTCTCTTATTAGAAGAAAGCCAAGTTACTCATTCCACAGTGGAGAAAACGAATATATTCCCGAAGAAAGATTAATTAGAGAAGTAAAGTATCCAAAAAAAATGAAAGAAGACTTTTTATTAACAGCTTCTGAAGTTAATGATTTATTTGAAAAGCAGTGGGATCTTTGTAGAAATGATAAAAACAATTCAAGTAAAAAAGCAATTGAATGGTTAAAGATATTATTTGACATATAAACAAAAGTATGATATATATGTCTCAGACTTATGAAATATGACTTAATTTTTACACAGGGAGGGCACTTATGGAAATGGACAAAGACCTTATTAAAACACACGATGAAATTCTATTATCTCTTATTCAATCGCTTATTCGACAGAAATTTGAATTTGAAAATGGGAAGGAGTTTAGTGCGCTTGAACTTTTTAGTGCATCTGCATTGAAAGATATGTTTCTTGGATGTATTGATTTATATCTTGAAGAAGTATTGTGGATTGACAAAGAAGGTAAGCAAATTGCAAAAAAGCATAGAAAAATACCTCCAAAGGTTTATTCACTTAAGGAATACATCAAGTATCTTTATCATTCACATGCTGATTTTGAAGGTAAAGGACTTACAATGAGAGAAGCACAGCATGATGCAAAAAATGCTCTTATTCTTTACTGCTATGAGCAGATTCTTAGAAGTGATGGACTTTCAATGGGACAAGTAGAGAGAGGTGTATAATGAAAAAATTATTTGAAGCTTTAAATATATTTAAAAAATATTGGACAGAAGATGAAACATCACCATTCCATTGTGAACATGATACTTTATTCATCTGAGGAATACAAGTTTCTGATGTATCAGAGGAAGACGATAAAAAACTTGATGAACTTGGATTCTATCATGGTGATGATAATGGATATGAAACTGGCTGTTCATGCTAAAAGGAGGAAAAAAACAAAATGCAAAAAATGGTAACAGTAGAAAAAATAAAAGAAATAAAGATACATGAAAATGCAGACCTACTTGAACTTGCATACGTGAAGGGGTGGCAAGTATGTGTACAGAAAGGACTTTACAAGGAAGGGGATATTATTCTCTACTTTGCAGTTGACTCTATTCTTCCACAGCCAATTGAAGAAAAGATATTCGGAGAAGGTGCAAAAGTAACTCTTAAAAAATCAAGAGTAAGAACAATCAAGCTAAGAGGGGCATACTCACAGGGACTTATTGCTCCAATTGATTTGTTTTCTTACAGATCTTTTCATAACTTTCGTGAAGGAATGGACTTTACAAGAGAATTTGGTGTTGAAAAGTTTGAGCCAAAGATCAATAAAGGAGATGTTCTTTATACTGGTGATGGTAAAAAAGTAAAAAGAACGAAGAATCCAAACTTTTTCAAAGTAAGAAAGCCACAGAACATTAAAAACTATCCAGAAGCATTTATGGGAAAAGAGGTTGTTATTACTGAGAAGATTCACGGCAGTTCTTGGATTGGTGCGTGGGTAAAACGTCCCGGCAAAACATTTTTTGAAAAACTTACAAGACTTATTCTTGGCGAATATGAGTTTTGTTATCGCTCAAAAAATGTTCAGTTACAAAGAAAAGACACAATTCTAAATGCGATGCTTAAAAAATTTGGTGTAATTAAAAATACAATGTATTACAATACTAATATTTATGTTGCTATGTGTAAAAAATATAACATCGCAAACAAGCTTCCAATGGGATATGAAGTGACAGGTGAGATTTATGGTTCAGGCATTCAGAAAGGATATAATTATGATTGTAAAGATGGCGAAAGAAAACTTGTCATTTATGGTGTAAGAAAAGATGGCAAAAACCTACCTCATAAAGATGCGGTATGTCTTGCCACGAAAGATTGTGGTCTTGACTATGTTCCTGTTCTTTTTGAAGGAATTCTTACTCCAGAAGTACTTGAGAAATGTACTAATGGAAAATCAGCACTTGATCCAAAAACAAAAGTTCGTGAAGGATGTGTTGTAGAGCTTAAAGAAGCAAATGGAGAAAATGTATGGCTTGGTGCGCCTGTTTTGAAAAGTATTTCTGAAAAGTATTTATTAAAAGATAATACAGACTATCATTAAAGTAATATATGGAGAACATGGATAAAAAATGAATGAAATAGTAATTTGCAAGGAATGCAAAGAGGAGTTGAAATTATGTGTGGAGAATTTTCATAAGGCCAACAATACTAAAACTTGCTTTAGAGGAAAATGTAAAAAATGTGATGCAAAATATCAAAGAGAATATAATAAAAAAAATAAAGATAAAATAGCAAAAAGAGATAAGGAGTATAGCAAAAAAAGAGTAGAGTTACGTAAGGAATATAAGAAAAAATATTATAAATCATCTGCAAGGTATTCAACATATAAAAACAAGTTATTCGCAGATGAAGTAAGAGAGATAAGCAATGATATATTAGAAGTAAAATGTAAACATTGTAATGAATGGTTTATTCCTACAAACTTACAGGCAACAAATAGAAAACAAGCAATAAATGGGAATCAAAAAGGAGAGAATCATTTTTATTGCAGTCAAGAATGTAAGGATAAGTGTGAAATTTTTAGAATAATGCCAGTAACTCTTGAAAAACAGGATGAATTAAATGCTGGTATTTATACAGTTCATAAGCACGAAGGTTTTTACACAGACCCACAATTAAGAGTTTGGAGTCAACAAGTAAGAGATAATGCTAATAACCAGTGTGAAATTTGTGGGCAAAAAGGTGATTTACAGGCACATCACATCAACCCTAAGGCTACCAATCCAGAACAAGCATTAGATCCTCAGAATGGTGTATGTCTATGTGAGAAGTGCCATAAAGAAGCGCATAGCAAAATAAAACAATTAAAAAAATGCAACATAGTATAAAAGACAAATGATAAATCTCTTTCAGAAGCATATCTTACACAAAAAGACTTGACAGACTTTCATTGATGTGCTATATATTACACAAAAAGACTTGACAGACTTTCATTGATGTGCTATATATTACCCACAATGTAGTTTTAATGTGCTATATATTACCCATAGGCTTTTATTATGTATTACACATAACACACTAATATAAATATAATTATTGTGCAAAATACTGTATTTTGTAAATTCATATGGGTAATATTTTATCACTTAGGAGGACTCTATGTCAAAAGTAAATATATGCAAAATAAGTAAAACTGGATTTATATTTTATATTAGCGCTGCTGATCATTGGGTAAATAAAGGAAAATCTATTTTATTTAGATTTAAAAGAAGAAGGGATATGGAGCCAGAAGGTTGGATTTACCTTCAGTTTATTTTTCTTATTTTCGCTTTTCATCTTGCAATAAAAGGAGAGATTAAATGAAAGAGACAATTCAACATGCAGCAATTAAAAGATCTGATGGAATAATTTCAACTGGAAAGTCACATGCAGATGTAATCAAGTTGAGTCCTTATGGAACTTGTAAAGCTGGAAGTGAACAAGGATTTGTAACTTCATTTGGACGCTTTGTTTTAAGACCTGAAGCAGCATTTATTGCATGGTACAGTGAACAAATACCAAATGCACATTACGAGTTAATAAATCATATTGGACTTACATCTGAAAATCTATGGGATTATTGTGGGTTTGGATATCAGCAGGATTATGGATATTTGAAAAAGGTAAGTTGTCAAAACTGCGAAACATTCGGTCATTTATTGCCATGGAAAGAATGTAGAGATATTCCATGTAGTGGGTTTAAAAATTGGAAACCTCTTACAGTGCGTACAATGATAGCAGCTTATGATCAACTTGTTATAAAAGAAATGAAAAAGAAGGAGCAAAATGACAAATAAAACAAGACCTTATTTTAAAACATGCGATGGGTGTTCATCATTTGACCTAACGAATAAGCGCCCATGCTCTGTTAAAAATTGCAAGGATTATTCAAAATGGAAAAATAAAACAAAAGAAAATAAAAAAGGTCTTGACAAAATAGCTCAGTATATGGTATTTGTATTTGGAGTTGTTGCTGCTTTTTTAGTAAGCTTAAGTACAGATGGAGACTGGCAGAAATGGGGATATTTGTTTGGAGTTATTGGTTGTCCTGCTTGGTTGTATACAACATGGGTAAATAAGCAGTATCCATTATTTGGACTTTCAATTTTTTATACTCTTACTTGGACAAATGGATTATACAATAATGTAGCACTGAGTGATATAGTAGATTTATTTACTCGGCTTATACACCTTATAGCGTAGGATGACCTAATGATCTTTAAGACTCAGAAGAATATCGGAGACAATGGAGCAAGACTTTTGGTAAAGTGCACTGTTAGAACAACCTCTTCATGCTCAAGTGTCTCTATTCAAGATGTTAAAAAAGAAGATGTAGAAATATTACTTGCAGAATTAAAAGAGCAAATAATGAAAAGATTTATAAAATAACTGTTACAGGAGGGAAAAATATGTGCGTTTACTGTGGAGGATTGATAATTGTTGGTGGAATATGTATGTCTTGTAGAAACTATGTAGGAGATATTTATGTCAAATAAAATACAAGATAAAAGACCACTTGTTCTCCATAACTGGTTTGAGTTTAGCGACTGCGTAATGGGGCAAATTTACAATGATCGTAGAAGAACAAATCCTAATGATCGTAGAAGAACAAATCCTAATGATGGATCAATGCAAATGACATCTTATGTTAAATTACTTGACAGAGAAAGAGGAATTTTAATAACGAAAAATACAACATACCATCTTGGTAAGGAAGTTACACAGGAGATAGAATAATGACTGAGAAAACTATAAATTGGCCTGAGTGGAAAAGGAAAGGTCTTACAAAAAGCTTCAGGACTATTCTTAATAAGCGACCCTTGGTTATTCATAATTGGATTGTTTGGAATAACTGTGTATGGGGATCAATTTACAATGATGAGAGACGAAAGAATCCAAATGATGGTTCAGTTCAAAGAACTTCTTTTATCAAGAGCATTGACTTTGAAAATGGAATCCTAATTACACAAAATACAGTCTATCATCTTGGAAAACCAATTGATGAAAACTTTGAAGACTATTACAATAGAAAACAGAAAGAATATAAGGAGAGTCAATGGAAGAATTAGAAAAAGTATTACTTGTAACTGTTGGTCTTCCTCGATCTGGAAAATCAACTTGGGCTAAAGATCAAAGATTGCCAATCGTAAGCAGAGATGCAATAAGGATTGCACTTCATGGAGAAGCATATCTTCCAAAAGCAGAGAGTATGATTACTGTTATTGAAGATCTTATGATTGAGTCTCTATTTGAAGCAGGACATGATGAAGTAATTGTTGACGCAACAAATACAACAGAGGAAAGAAGAGAAAGATGGATTAGTGACAAATGGGAAACTGAATTTAGAAACTTTAGAACTTCAATTGATGTTTGCATATATAGAGCTTTAGAAGGTGATCGACATGATTTAATTGCTGTTATTGAAAGAATGGCGGAACAGATAACTTATCCAGAAGATGGATTTGACGCATGGTAGAAAAATTAACACAGGAGTACCTGAAGGAATGCTTGCACTATGATCCAGACACTGGCATATTTACTTGGCTTGTTAGACCAAGATCGCATTTTAAGGATGGAATAAGGAATAGGGCAGAACGCATTTGCAACATATGTAATACAATATATGCAAGATGTATCGCCGGATCTAAGGATAAAAAAGGGTATATTGTAATAAGAATTGACAACAAGGGATATTTCGCACATCGTCTTTCTTGGCTCTATGTTTATGGATATTGTCCAGAGAATGAAATTGATCATATTGGAGATAAAGATGAATTTGGAAATAAAAATCCAGATAATAAATCAGACAATAGAATTGTTAACTTGAGAGAAGTTGGAGATATTTGTCAAATGCAAAATACAGTGATTAGGAAAGATAACACATCTGGAGTAAAAGGTGTTTCTTGGAACAAATCTGGAAGAAAATGGCGCTCATACATTGCAATTCATAAAAAACAAAAGCACCTTGGTTATTTTATAAACTTCAATGATGCTGTAAAAACAAGGTGGGCAGAGGAAAGAGATAATTCAAAATGGGATTGCTCTACTGACTCATCAGCATACAATTATTTAAAAGAAAACAATTTATTAGAGGAGGAAAACATATGATACATCTTCATTGTCATTCTGGCATGAGTTACCTTGATGGATACTCTACATCAAAGGAAATAATAGATCGTGCTATTGAGATAGGCGCAAAACATGTATGCATTAGCGACCATGGAAATATCAATGTATTTCCAGAAGCTTACAAATATGCTAATAAAAAAGGAATTAATTATCTTCCTGCTATTGAATTTTATGTTGTGGATGACGAAGATCCAAAATTAAATAAAAGAGGTGAAAAAAGATACCATATGATAGCCATTGCTAAAAATTGGGAAGGTCTTCAGTGTATATTCAGAAAAGCAACATTGGCTAATTCTCAAAAATTTAATAAATTTCCTCGTCTTTTAATGAGTCAAACATATGATTTTCATGATTGCTTTATTTCTTCTGCATGTTCTGTAGGTTTTATTAAAAAAGATAATTATAGAGAATTAGCAGAAAAATATATAAAAGCATACAGGAATGATTTTTATATGGAAATTATTCCTGTATCTTATAACATTACAATTAAAGATTACACTAAGCCAGATTGGGATCAAGAGCAACTAATTACTAATGAGATTAAAAGACTTTCTGCTGACATGGGAGAAAATGTAATTGTTAATAAAGACAGTATAACAAATGAAAAAACAATAAAAACAATTCAAATTGATGGTGGCAGACTTGTAAATGAACGAGTTATTGAAATACATAAAGAACTTGGTGTGCAAATTTGTCTTACACAAGATTCGCATTTTACACGCAAAGAAGATGCAGAAGCTTTTGAAGTTCTTTTATGTATTCAAACAAGGCAGAAGATAAGCACTCCAAGAGAAAAACGCTTCTTCTTTGGAGACGACCAAATCTATATGAAAGACATGAAAGAAATGATAGAATCAACAAGATTACTTGGATACGTTCCTGATGAGATTATAAGAACATCAATTCTTACAACTACTATTATTGCAGAGCAATGTAATGTAATTATGCCTGAGTTTAGCTTTAATTTCCCAACTCCATATCCTGAATATGAAGACGAAGTAATTTTTAAGCAAAAAATAAAAGAAGGATGGAAGCGATTAAATATATCAGATAAGGAAAATGTTAGTGTGTATCTTGACAGACTTAAAATTGAGATTGATACAATTATAAGTCTTGATCTTGTACGTTATTTTCTCATCGTAGAAGATGTTATGAGATTCTGTAGAGAAGTTGGTATTGGTACTGGTTGTGGGCGTGGCTCGGCATCAGGTTCGCTTATATGTTTATTATTGGGCATCACTAAAAGAATAGATCCAATTGAGCATGGTCTATATTTTGAAAGATTTCTAAATAAAGCCCGTGTTTCTATGGCAGACATAGATGGGGATTTTGAGAGTAAACGTAGAGGAGAAGTTCTTGAATATTTAAAAGAAAAGTATGGAATAGATAAAGTTGCACAAATTGCAACTTATGGTTATCTTTCTCCCAAGTCAGCTTTTCGTGATGTTTGTTCAGTTTACTCTATTCCTTCTGTTGATATGAATAAGTTATCAAAGCTTATTGAGGCAGGAGTTATAAAAGAGAATGGATCAATTGTAGAGACATATAGTCAAGAAGAGAGTTTTGATCACATTCAAGAACTTATTGAGTTTAAGGAAAGATTCCCTTTTATTGTCGATATGGCATTAAAATTAAATGGTAGAGTAAGAAATGCTGGAGTTAACGCTGCTGGAGTAATCACTTCTTCAATTCCTTTGACCGATTTGGGCGTGATTGAAAATAGATCAAGTGGTTTTTGCATCGGGTGGGATAAGATTGTGTCAGAAGATACGTTTAAGTTACTAAAGCTTGACATTCTTGGGCTTAAAACAATTGATGTGATTGAGGGTAGCCTCAAGCTTATTAATGAGCTTAGAGAACTCAGTATTACGGATGACGACCTACCTTTTGATAACCAAATGGCAATTGATGAATTTGCAAAAGGAAAAACTGTAACAATATTCCAATTTGAGGGTAGTAATGCACAACGACTACTTAAAGAAAGTGGAGTTGGGACTCTTGACAATATATCTGCTATATCGGCAGTTAATAGACCCGGAGCACTCAATGCAAAAGATGAAGATGGAGTAAATATTACAACACATTACGTTAATAGAGTTAATGGGTCTGAAGAAGTAAAACATTTTATACCTCAATTTGAATATATACTAAAAGATACTAAATCCTTAATGATTTTTCAAGAGGATATGATTCGTATTTGTGTTTCTATAGCTGGATTTTCTGGAGTAGAGGCAGACACATTTAGAAAGATCGTTGGTAAAAAATTATCAAAGGATGAATTTGAAAAGCATAGAGAAAAATTTGTTACTGGATGTATTTCATATAGCAATATAACAATATTAGAAGGAAATAAAATATTTGATGATATTATAGAGATGGCTGCGTACTCATTTAACAAGGCGCATGCTGTTGCCTATGGAATGAACTCTATGATGTCAATGTACCTTAAAGTTAATTTTTCTTTAGAATATTTCTGTTCTTGCTTGACTTACGCTGGAAAAGATGATATGATTCCGGGGTATATTAAAGATGCAAAGAGATATGGAGTTGTTGTTGAATATCCAGACATTAACAATAGTGAACCAACAAAGTTCTCAATTGCAAATGGAAAGATTATTGCACCACTGAATGCTATTAAGGGAGTTGGAGATGTTGCTGCAAATTTAATTAAGCAGGTTCGTGATGAGGTTGAGTTTTTTACAGGGTTTGAGCATTTTGAAGCTGCTCTTAAGGAAAGAAAACTTGCAGGAAAGGTAAATAAAAGAGTAAAAGATTGTCTTGTGAAAGCAAATACTTTTAAGAAGCTTGGATATTTTATAGATGATGCAGAAGAAGAGGAAGAGAACCTTCGGGCGTTATTATCACTTTTTTCTCCTATTCCTTCTTTTAAGCCAAGAGGTGGAAAGACTCATGAGAAGCAGCATTTACATGATCTATTTGTAGAAGTTGGAAATTGTGGAGCAGAGAAGTGGTCAAAACAGTATGATACAGTATCACCAATTTCTTACGCCAAACCTAATAACATGATTATTTACAATTTATCAACATGGGATAGCTCAATGCTACAAAAGGACAATACAAAGTGGTTAGTACCTAACTTAATGGAGTTGACAGACACACCAAGAGCCGACTGGTATGTAACTACTGGAGTAAAATGTTCATTTCATGGAGTTGTTAAGGATAAGATTCCAAAAGAATGTCGTGACAAATGTAGACTTGATTTCTTGTCAAAAGAAATAAAAATAGTCAGACCACGTATGATTTTAGCAATGGATAGTCA
>JQIA01000227.1_pt1 | contig 26454 bp, 23 predicted proteins | sample 811431 | NCBI WGS metagenome assembly JQIA01 (sample SAMN02998118, study PRJNA258478) | marine sediment metagenome | biome: marine; feature: seafloor; material: sediment; isolation source: oil-polluted sediment collected from 3 locations (0.5 km, 0.7 km and 0.9 km)... | place: USA: Gulf of Mexico ...
GCGTATGTTTTATTTCAATTTCTTCTTGGGTTTCAGTTTCATTATCGTGAGGGATAGCCTGAATTTTTTCACCCAGTTCCTCACACAAATCAAAGCGCATTTCTTTAACAAACCGGCTGGGCATAAAATCGCTGGTTGGAGAGCCTCCCTGCTCCATTGTAGGGGGGGCTAGAAGATGTAGTTCTTGAATAGAGCGGGTCATGGCTACATAGAGTAAGCGACGTTCGCTTTCCAGCAATGATTGCATATCGTTGGTTGGGCGAAGCGTATAAGGCAGGTACTTATCAACCAAACCCGGGATAATGACGATAGGCCATTCAAGCCCTTTGGTTCGGTGCATGGTGGAAAGTAGTAAGCCTGATTGCTTGTTTTGTTTTCCTGCTCGTTTTTTTAGTTCGTTCAAGTGCGCCAGCGTTTCTTTTGGCGGCAAGTTAAGGGCATGAAGATAGCGACCAAAACCTTTTACCGTTCCTATTCGTTCTTCTGCTGCGTCGTGAGTCATTGCCAAACCACGTATACCTTCATACAGGTCAGATTCTTGAATATAGAAACGAATAATGTCCGCCGATGATCCTGACTTACCTTCTAATCGCTTAAATAACTTAGCCGTTCGATCAATCTTTATTGACTGGATTTTTTTCAAGTCCGGCAGGGCGATTTGTTCGAGTATGGTTCCCCAGCCTGTTTCTTGAGATGCTAGTGTTTGGCATAGTTGGCGTAACTGGAATTCCTTGAGTCCGATATGTGGAAAGCGAAGGATTTGTTCAAAGCGTTGCTGCCTGGCCGTAGGTGATAATTCAGAAAAAAGACCGGCCGCTAACTCCAGTATTGTGCTGAGTGACTGAATTTCACGTGTAAAAAGGGCTCCTCTGGAGCGGTCAATCCGGTAAGGGATATTTTGTTCCAATAACTGTAGCTCTATTGGGACGCTCTGACTCCAAACCCTGAATAGAACCGCAAGGTCGCTCAGATCTGCATTACCATTATCCATCATTTGTTTAGCATGTTGTGCTATAAAACCCGCGTCATCTTTGGTGTGGTGCAGACTTATTTTTGTTGCGGGTGTTGAGGGGTGCGAATGACAGATAACATCTTTACGCCCTTTATTAAAACTAATAAGGTGGTTGGCAAGTAATGCAACCTTGTGACCATATCGAAAGGTATAAGAGAGCGTTAGTTCTTGTGGGTTTTCGAATTCTTCAGCAAAGCGGCTGAGAATAAATTCCGGGCGTGCCCCACGAAATTCATAGATGGTTTGGTCGGGGTCACCTACCACCGTCACTCTTGCTCTGGTTCCAGCAATATACTTTAGCAACAGGTGCTGGATTTCGTTGGTGTCCTGGTATTCATCTACCAGAATAATATCCATTTTGTTGCTGACTAATTTCTGTAGGGCCTCATTCTGGTGAATAGCCAACACGGGCTCATAAAGCATGTCTGAATAAGATATTCTACGTTCTTGTTTTCGCCACTGTTCGAAACGATCAAAAAGCTCGATCAGGTAGTGGTACTTATCTGCAATGCCTAGTTCTTCAAATACAATATCAGGTGATGATAAGGTCGATTTAACCATATCAATATAGTTAGAGGCCGTTTCAACGTGCTCTTTTTTACTTCGCTTTATTTCGTCTTGCAGAGACTGAGGGGCTAGTTGAGTTATTAGACGCCAAACTTGATAATGAATCTCATGCTCTTGAAGCACCTCAGATTTGATAGGCTTAAGATAACCTTCATTAATAAAACGCTGGTAAAGTCTGTACCCCATTGAGTGGTAGGTGCGTACCTCAGGTAGGGCTGTAGCTTGCCCTGCCATAACTTTGCTTATTTTTTTTGCAAAATCTTCACGCGCGCTGCGGTTAAACATCAAAATCAAAAGGCGTTGAGGGTCATGGCCTTCGTTTAACAGGTGCCTAATGCGGTAGGCCAGAGTGGTTGTTTTGCCGCTGCCTGCAACCGCAGTAATAACACAGTGTTCGAAACCGGCTTGAATAATGGTTTCTTGTTCGGCGGTGAGTTGCATGGCGTTTGAGTCTCTGGTGGCTACTTTTGGCATTCTGGTATTGTACTCGAAACCCAATAGCTTGGCGTAGTTGTACAGAAATAAGCGATATTAATTATAAAACTTTGACCTTCATGCTTTACCAATAGTCTGATTTCGGGAAGAATGTACATTCTGACGATTAAAATAATCATCACGGATGAGCTAAATATGACAAAAAAAATAACACGGGCAGTTCTTTTGACTTCTGCTCTTTCTGTGGCTGTATCTGGCTGTGGAATGTTCGCTTCTTCTGATGCACCGAACCAGGATGAGACCGTCTCGCCTGCTGCTCAGAATCTTACTGCAAACCAACCAACCGAATTAATGAACGCGGCGGCGGTGGGCGATCTGTCTGAACTTAAAGATTTAGTGAGTGATGGTGCCAATGTTAATACCGTTACGCCTGAAGGTACGGCACTAAGTTGGGCTGTTGAAAAAAAACAGCAAGTTTCTGCACTTTATCTTATGAGTGTGGGCGCAGAGCCTAATAAAGGCCTTGAAACAGGAGCTACTTCTTTATTGATGACAGCCTCTGACCAAGGGGATAAGCGGTTGGTGAAAGCCTTATTGGCAGCAGGCTCCGATGTAAACTACTCTGATGCCACTGGTGAATCTGCGATAGCTTACGCTAGTTACAAGGGCCATTTAACAATAGTTAAAGCCTTGTTAAAAGCGGGGGCCGATGTAAATATAAGTCCTAAAGGCCAGTCTCTCCTTATGCACATTGTAAGTAATAATGATCTGTTACTGGCCCAAGTGGTCATTGCTGCAGGTGCCGATGTTAACTTTATTGACGAGCAAGGTAATACGGCATTAAAAGTAGCACAGGAAAAAAAATTAAGTGACCTTGAGATGTTGCTAGTGCAGTCAGGTGCTACTTCTTAACCCTATAATTATACAATTATAGGGTGTGCTTGCGTGTCGTTTGTTTTTAACGGTGCGCAAGCGCACCCTATAAAACTATTTTTATCCTCGGTATAATGCCCAGCAACTTTGAGCTTGCTGTATTCACCCCTATTATATGAACGAATTATTATGTCTAAAAAATTGCTTATCCGCATTAATAACCTCCAGGATCTTGATAAAAATGATTCTTATGAGGTCACTGAAGAGACCACTATTCGCTGGGATAGAGTGATCGGTGTTGCTGTTTTTGCTTTATTATTGGTGATAGCAATTATTGTTGGTTTGGTGATGGTGTTCAACGCTAATACAACTGACACGTTTGAATACAATGCAGAGTCGGGTATTGAGACTGTTTCAGTTGAGCCGTCTACCGTCTTAGTTGAACCTTCTACAGAGATTGCAGAAGTAGTTAATGCTCCAGTAGTCATTGAGAATACAGTTGTTGATAAAGTAGCTGTTGATGCAGTTGCTGAAGACATCACTCCCATTGAGTCTAATCCAGTGGTTTCTACTCCTACTCCTGTAAAGACAAAAAAAGTTGAACAAACCTCTCCTCAATTAGCGCTTGGTGACCCCGTTGATATCAAGTCAGAGAATATAGTCAGAGCTCAGCTAACTAACGGGGTAAGTAAAAGAGAGCCGGTGGATGAGTTGGGAAGTACTATACCAATGAATGACAAAGGGCTTATAAAGGTTTTTTTGTTTACAGGTATGCATGGGCTTAAAGGCGAAACCTTGTATCACGAATGGTACTTAGCCGGTAAGCGCATGGCCCGAGTTAAAATTAACGTAAGAAACAACAATGTTTCTGCTTCATCAAGTAAGTTTATTGATAAATATATGACAGGTGATTGGAAGGTTAATGTGGTGAACCATAATGGTGATGCCCTCGTTTCTGCGCAATTTGTTGTTACTCCTTGATTCTAAATTGATCTTCTTTTTTAAAAACAGATCAATTATTAACCATTTTAATTTGTCGTGACTATACTTATTCTCACCTCTTAGCCAATATTGGAGAAGTGAGAATGATATATAGGTTTGGTGCGCGACGATGCTTTAAGAATATTTCTCTGTTCAGCAAAATTTTGCTGCTTTTTACCCTGAGTGTTGTGTTTTCATCGACTCAATCAGCGACTAAAGACGCTGAGCAATGGATCGATAAAGAGTTTAAGGAGAGTACCCTAAGCAAAGAGCAACAACTTGCCGAAATGGAATGGCTAATTAAGGCGGCTGAACCTTATAAAGGAATGACGATAAGGGTTGTCTCTGAGCGTATTGATACTCATTGGTATGAAGCGAATGTTCTTGCTAAGGCTTTTGAGGATATTACGGGTATCAAGGTTGTTCATGAAATTACGGGAGAAGATGATGTTGTTAAAAAAATAGCGACTCAAATGGATCTCGATTACAGTATTTATGACGCCTATATTAATGATAGTGATCTCATTGGTACTCATTACCGCTCAGGCAAAGTAGTAGCCTTGAGTGACTTTATGAAAAATGAAGGAAAAGAGGTTACTTTTCCTACTCTAGATTTAGATGACTTCATCGGCCTTAGCTTTACAACCGGGCCTGATGGCAAGTTATATCAACTCCCTGACCAGCAGTTTGCAAATCTTTACTGGTATCGACACGATTGGTTCTCAAGGCCTGATTTAAGGAGAAAATTCAAAGGCATTTATGGCTATGAACTAGATGTCCCTCAAAATTGGTCTGCTTATGAAGACATTGCCGAGTTCTTTACAGTGCATGTGAAGGAGCTTAATGGTAAGAAAGTTTATGGGCATATGGATTATGGGCATATGGACCCTTCTCTCGGTTGGCGATTCTCTGATGCCTGGTTATCTATGGCGGGGGCGGGAGATAAAGGCATTCCAAATGGTGTTCCTGTAGATGAATGGGGTATTCGTGTTGAAGAGTGTGTGCCTGTTGGGTCAAGCGTTAGTCGTGGAGGGGCGCTTAATGGGCCTGCCGCAGTTTATTCAATTACTAAGTTCGTGGAATGGCTGAATAAATATGCGCCTCCAGAAGCTAAAGCGATGAACTTCAGTCAAGCAGGAGCGTTGCCGGGACAAGGCAATATCGCGCAACAAATATTCTGGTATACCGCCTTCACCGCAGCGTTAACTGATCCAAAACTGCCTGTAACAAATTCTGATGGCACGCCTAAGTGGCGAATGGCACCTTCTCCTCGAGGACCTTATTGGGAAAAAGGAATGAAGCTGGGTTATCAGGATACCGGATCGTGGACTTTTCTGACCAGCACACCAATAGAAAGACGAAAAGCAGCCTGGCTCTATGCCCAGTTTGCTGTTTCGAAAACGGTATCGTTGCACAAAACGTTGGTGGGCTTAACACCTATTAGGGAGTCAGACCTTAATTCTCAGAAAATGACCGAAGTGGCCCATAAGTATGGTGGCTTAATTGAGTTTTATAGAAGTAGTGCGCGCGAAGCCTGGACACCAACGGGCACGAACGTTCCTGACTACCCGGCTCTTGCTGATTTGTGGTGGAAAAATATCGCATTGGCATCTAATGACAAGTTATCTCCGAAACAGGCTATGGATAAAATGGCTAAAGAAATGGATGAGAGGCTTCAAAAGATTGCTGATAGAGGGCAGGAGTACTGTGCTCCCAAACTGGGGCCAGTAAAAGAGGAGAGTTTCTGGTTGAGTCAGCCTGGTGCACCTAAGCCGAAATTGGCAAATGAAAAACCACAAGGTGTCACGCTTCCCTATGAAGAGTCTTTGAAGGCTTGGGATTAATTCAGGAGAAAAGATATGAAACGAATAGTTGAATTTACAGTAGGGCATTTCAAGTCTCTTTTAGGTGTTCTGGTGCTTTCCATTTTAATTTCTATAACGCCCTCTCCTGCTTGGTCTGCAAGTTTTACTTTGCTCACTGAGGAGCTACCACCCTATAGTATTAAAAAAGGTGGGACTCCATCCGGAGCTGCAGTTGATATTGTCTCTGAATTGTTTAAGCGAGTAGGCATTCAATTCACAGTGAGAATTGTACCTTGGCAGCGTGCTTATAATGGGGCAATAGAGGGTGCTAATACTTGTGTGTTTCCTATGCAACGCAATCAGGAGAGAGAGGCTCTTTTTCAGTGGGTGAGTCCTGTTCTGATTACCCAAAATGGATTTTACACCTTAGACAATTCCTCTCATAAAATTCGAACAATTGATGATGTGAAGGGTTTGAGAATAGGCAGTTACCGAGGGAGTGCCGTTGCTGAATACTTAACTAATAATGGCTATAAAGTGGATGTTCTACCAAAAGATGCACCTAACTTGAAAAAATTAAACGCAGGACGTATTGATGTTTGGGCTGCAGATACGCTGGTTGCCTCGCATTTAAGCAAGAAGGAAAATGTTACGAACATCAAGGAACAACTGGTTTATTTCAGTTCGCTTCGGGCGTTGGGGTGTAATTTAGGCACACCGCAAGCAACGGTTGATAAGTTGCAGGCAGAGCTCAAAAATATGTATGGAGACGGTACTGTTGAGGGAATATTGAAGAACTATCGTTAGGCTGACGTTGCGTTAGCTGGAGTATTGATGACCTTATTCAGACCGAAGCTCTTGGTTAGTTCTGGATAAGCGTTTATATGTACGCAGCTTCCTTTCCTTCGGCATGCATTGCCGGTTGAAAAATAGCCAGATAATACTAAGCTTAATTGTAAGGAGCCTATACATTTTCTATCTCTCGTAGTTGGCTATTAAGCTAAGAAGGGGGCGATATCATGGAACCGCACAGTCTAACCATTACCGATAACAGAACCGGTAAAAGCTACGAATTACCCATTCAATATGGAACCTATCCCGGGTACGGTGCCACTATTAATGCACTTGACCTTCGGCAGATAAAAGCCTCAGAAGAGGACTTTGGTCTCTTAACCTATGATCCTGGCTTCACCAATACCTGTTCATGTAAGAGCCATGTGACTTTTCTGGATGGAGAAAAAGGTATCCTTCGTTATCGTGGATATCCAATAGAGCAATTAGCAGAACAAAGTACCTTCCTTGAGACTGCTTATCTTGTATTAAATGGAGAGCTGCCAAATACTGAACAGTTGAATCAGTGGGGTCAAAATATTACTCAGCACACATTGGTTCATGAAAACATCAAAAAGCTTATAGATGGTTTTCATCATGATGCACATCCGATGGGAACATTAGTCGGCACGGTGGGTGCACTTTCTACTTTTTATCCTGGTGCTAAGAATGTTCACGATGAGGTTTGTAGGCAGAAACAAGTTTGGCGGTTGATTGCAAAAATGCCCACATTGGCCGCATTTGCTTATAGACATAGCTGTGGACTGCCCTATGTTTATCCCGATGATGAGCTTTCATATGTCGGAAATTTCATGAATATGCTGTGGAAGACAAGTGAGCTGAAATACCAGCCAAACCCTGTATTGGAAAGAGCGATTGATGTACTTTTTATTCTGCATGCTGAGCATGAGCAAAATTGTAGTACCAGTTCTATGCGTATGGTCGGTAGTTCCTATACTGATCCGTACTCAGCCACGTCATCGGCTATTGCTGCTCTTTATGGACCTTTGCATGGAGGGGCAAATGAAGCGGTTTTGAGAATGCTTGGAGAGATCGGCTCGGTTGATCGTGTGCCTGCATATATCAAGTCAGTAAAATCAGGGGAAGTGGAACGGCTAATGGGCTTCGGTCATCGGGTATACAAGAACTATGACCCAAGAGCGAAGATCTGTAAGAAATTAGCGGATGATGTTTTTGCAGTAACGGGTGTTAATCCGCTCCTTGCTATTGCGCTTGAGCTAGAGCGAATTGCTTTGGAAGATGACTACTTTATCTCACGTAAGCTTTATCCTAACGTTGATTTTTATTCTGGTTTAATTTATCAGGCAATGGGGTTCCCGGTAGGGATGTTTCCAGTTTTGTTTGCGATTGGTCGTACCGTAGGGTGGATGGCACAGTGGCAGGAATTTTTACTCGACCCTGACCACAAAATCGCACGTCCTCGACAAGTATATTGTGGTTATGAAGAGCGAAATTATGTAGCAATGGAAAAACGGTAAATGGGCTGTATTTACCGCCCACTCAATTTATCAATGATGTCGTTTTTGGCTGCTTAATCGTCTGTTTTTGTAAATAGTTTTTGAATGCTTGAAAAGTCCAGCTCTCCATACCCTTGTGATGAGTGCAATGTGTATAGACTCTTCGCTAGTGACCCCATTGGTGTTGTAGACTTGGAAGATAGCATTGCTTCCATTGCCAAACCTAAGTCTTTGCTCATCAGATCAACCAGAAAACCGCCCTCGTACTCTCGCGAAGCGGGTACATTTTTCATCACACCAGGGTAGGGGTTGTAGAGTTCAAGAGCCCAGTTATTTCCAGAGCTTTTGTTCATGATATTGGAAAGAACCGTTGGGTCAAGGCCATTGTTAACACCTAATTGAAGCGCTTCTGCAGTACCTATCATCTGAATAGCCAATAGCATGTTATTGCATATTTTGGCGACTTGCCCGGCACCATGATCGCCTGCGTGGAATATGTTTTTTCCCATGCATTCAAGAATAGTTCGCCCCCGCTCAAGCGCTTTAGTTTCACCACCTACAATGAAGGTAAGCGCCCCAGCCTCAGCCCCTGCTACACCGCCTGATACCGGTGCATCCAGCATTTGAAAACCTCGTTTAGAGGCGGCCATTGAAACTTCTCTAGCGGTATCCGGTGCAATGGTACTGCAGTCAATAATCAAGGGTTGCCCGGATATCGTTTTAATTAAACCGCATTCACCTAGGTATAATTCTTTAACATGAGGGCTGGACGGCAACATGGTTATTAGAATATCTACATCATTAGCTGCATCCATTGCAGACGCAGTTGTTGATGCTCCTGCCTCAGAGAGTTTCTTGAGCGCAGATGGAACCAGATCGTAGACTTTAAGGTCATAACCTGCGGCTATTAAGTTAAGGGCCATAGGCCCGCCCATGTTACCTAAACCAATAAAACCAATCGTTTTCATTATTATTATCCTTGATACGATTTATGTGTTGTTATAAGTTTTTTAAAGGGTGCTCAGATTCTGGCCAAGGTGATGTTATATGCTCGTTTAGCCACTCGTCGGGTACATCATTAACACTATTAAATTGCCATTTAGGGTTATTATCTTTATCAATTAACAACGCTCTTACCCCCTCGACAAAATCCCCATGTCGGGTGCATTGTATGGCTGTTATTAGCTCCTGTTGAAAAACGGCTTTTAATGAGAGCTGTTTTCCATTTGTTATCTGGTGATGAATAATTTTTGCCGTCGTTGGGCAACCTTTCTTTAACGCGGCTACCCCTCGGTTTAGCCATTTATCATCCGTCTTCATTGAAGTAATCGCTGTTACGATCTCTGAGAGTGATGCATGAGAGGTGACCTCTCTAATAATGGATTGATGGGCTTGTACTTGTGCTGCCGGTTTTACCTGTTCTGTATTTTCAGATAGTTTCTTAATTGTTTGGTCGACTAAGTTGTGATTCTCATCCGGTTGCTCAGTCCAACTTACGCCTCTTAACCGGCGTAACAAGGAGGCTCTATTATCGGCAGTAATAAAGTGTGTGGCTAAATTAAGGTAGAGTGCATCAGTGGCGTTGATTGATGCCCCGGTTAAACCAAGATAAAGCCCGCAATTACCGGGCATTTTATTGAGGAACCATGTACCGCCTACATCAGGAAAAAGCCCTATGGATATCTCCGGCATGGCAATACGTGAGCTTTCTGTAACCACCCGATGACTCGCGCCAGCCAACAAACCTAAACCGCCACCCATAACAATGCCATGACCGATGCAAATAAAAGGCTTAGGGTAGGTGTGAATTAAATAATCGAGGCGGTATTCTTTAGTAAAGAAGTTTTCTGCGTAAGGGTTTGGCCCGTTAGGGTTTTGTATCATTGATTCGTAAAGCTTTACGATATCGCCACCTGCACAAAGCGCTTTATCCCCGGCCCCTCGTAACACGACACAGGCAATATGCTTATCGTTTGACCAATCAGTTAACTGTGCTGTGAGCAGGTCTATCATCTCAAGAGACAGGGCATTAAGCGACTTTTCAGCATTAAGTGTAGCTACACCGATAGCATAACCATCAACAGCGGTCTGTTCTTCAAAAATAACAGGGGATGATTGCCTCATTTGTTTTTCCTCTACTTATTTTTCCAAATAGGCTTACGCTTTTCTAAAAAGGCATTCACACCTTCGCTTTGATCTTCTGTGTCAAAAAGGTCAACAAAATAATCGCGTTCAGCGGGCAGTGCTTGCTGCATAGGGTTACTTCTTCCTGCCTGAATAAGCTTCTTACAGGCGGTTACCGATGATGGGCTTTGCTTGGCTACTTTAGCGGCTAAATCAAGGGCTGCCTGTAATGCATTGCCTGTTGATACAACTTCTTCAACAAGGCCTATAGAAAGCGCTTTATCGGCATCGACCCGTTCACCGCAAAGGATCATTCGTTTCGCCCAGCCTTCACCCACTAGCCAGGGTAAGTTTTGAGTGCCTCCGGCACAGGGTAGTAAGCCAACGGTGGCTTCTGGTAATGCCATTTTTGCTTGTGTTTCTGCAATACGAATATCACAGGCAAGAGCGCATTCAAGCCCCCCACCCATAGCGAAGCCGTTGATGGCGGCAATGGATACGCCTCTGAATTGGCTTAAGGTCTCAAAAGCTTCACCAAATATTCGGGCCATCTCTTGTGCATTGTTTTTGTCTCCATCAGCAAACAGGTTTAAATCTGCCCCCGCAGAGAAGAATTTTTCGCCTTGACCTGTTATTACCAAGCTATAGATTTTGTCGTCTTTATTCAGGCTTTGAATGAGTGATTTTAAGGCCTTAAGACTCTCATCGTTCCAGGTGTTAGCGGGCGGGTTGTTAATGGTAATCAGTGCTGTGTGATCGATAGTTTCAAATAGTAATTTGTCGGTGTTAAGTGTTATGTCAGTCATACCGGTATGTGTCCCTGTTTTGTGTTTCTGTTCTGTTTATTTATGTCTATCTATCTTATAACGTCCATTGCGTCTTCCATTAGTAACCTGCGGGCAATAATAACGCGCATAATTTCATTGGTGCCTTCCAGTATTTGATGCACCCGGCTGTCTCTAACGTGGCGTTCTAAGGGGTATTCGCGTATGTAGCCGTAGCCTCCGTGAATTTGCAGAGCTTCGTTGCAAATGGTGAATCCTGCATCGGTTGCAAAGCGTTTTGCCATCGCACTGTAAACACTGGCTTCAGGGTCTTTTTGGTCAAGTTTCCATGCGGCAAGATGAACCATTTGTCTTGCTGCAACGAGTTCTGTGGCCATGTCCGCTAATTTAAATTGTAAGGCTTGAAAATCTGCCAGTGGACGACCAAATTGTTTCCGCTCGTGAAGGTATTTCTGAGCTTGCTCCAAGGCAGATTGTGCTGTGCCCAGTGAACACGTAGCGATATTAATGCGGCCACCATCAAGGCCTTTCATCGCAATTTTGAAGCCTTCACCCTCTTTTCCTATTCGATTTTTTACAGGGATTTTGACATTTTCAAAAGATATTGCTCGGGTTGGCTGGCTATTCCAGCCCATTTTTTGCTCTTTTCTGCCGTAGCTAATACCTTCAAGGTTGGCAGGCACCACGAAGCTGGAAATACCTTTAGCGCCAGGGCCGCCGGTTCTAGCCATTACGACCAGTACATCGGTCTCCCCAGCGCCGGAGATAAACATCTTGCTGCCATTCACAACATAAATGTCGCCTTCCCGTTTTGCGGTTGTTTTTAATGAGGCCGCATCGGAGCCAGCATTAGGTTCGGTTAAGCAATAAGAAGCGAGAAGTTCTGCAGTCACTAATTTGGGGCACCATTCTTTAATTAATGCATCACTACCAAAGGAGGCAATCATCCAGGTAGCCATATTATGAATGGTGATATAAGCGGTCGTTGATGTGCAGCCCTTTGCCAATTCTTCGAGAATTAAGCTAGAGTCTAAGCGGCCTAGTCCCATGCCTCCATGTTCTTCCGGGGTGTACATACTACAAAAACCCATTTCACCTGCGCGCTTGATAACATCAATAGGGAATATTGATTCTTCATCCCATTTGGCTGCATTGGGGCTCAGCTCTTTTGCCGCAAAGGCAGCAGCCGACTGCTGGTAGGCTTTTTGTTCTTCGCTAAGTTCAAAATCCATATTTTTAACTCAAATTGTTGTTTACTTTAAAGTAATGGTCATATTTGGTCCATGAATAGTCTCTTCGTCAAACCAGCGTGCAGTAATGGTTTTGGTTTCAGTATAGAAACGCACGCCTTGTTTTCCATAGGCATGCTGATCACCATGAAATGAATTCTTCCAGCCAGTGAACGAAAAGAACGGAAGCGGGACCGGGACCGGAACATTAATGCCCACCTGCCCAACCTCTATATGGTGTTGGAAATAACGAGCTGCACCACCTGAATTTGTAAATATGGAGGTGCCGTTACCGAAGGGGTTTTGATTAATGAGCTCAACAGCCTCCTCTAATGATTCCGCTTCCATGGTTAGCAAAACAGGACCAAATATCTCTTCTTTATAGAGTGTCATATCTTGGGTTATGCCAGAGAATAAGGTAGGGCCAACCCAGTTTCCTTCCGGGTATTCAGGCAGCGAAAATGACGAACCATCAAGCTCACAATGCGCACCTTCCTGTTTGCCTTGTGCAATTAAGCCAAGAACACGCTGTTTAGACTGAGGGCTAATTAAGGGGCCAAAGCCCGCATCGTCATCATTCCAAAGCCCTGGCTTAACCTTGGCGATGGCTTCTTTGAGTTCTGGGATCCACGCTTTGCTGTCACCTATAAAGACGGCAACACTAATGGCCATGCAGCGCTGACCTGCCGCGCCGACGGATGCGCCAACCAAGTGATTGATAACCTGCTGCTTGTTGGCATCAGGCATTATAACCATATGATTCTTTGCACCGGTCATGCATTGCACTCGTTTTAGGTTGTTCGTTCCTGTACGGTACACATGCTGGCCTGCATGAGAAGAGCCTACAAATGAAATAGCTTTAATATCAGGGTGATTAAGTATTTGGTCAACTTGCTCTTTATCACCATGAATAACTTGCAGCAAACCTTTGGGGAACCCTGCTTCCTCAAATAGTTCAGCAAGACGCATCGGTGTCATTGGGTTTTGTTCAGATGGTTTTAAAATAAAGGTGTTACCGCATGCAATAGCCATGGGGAACATCCATAAAGGGATCATCGCTGGGAAGTTAAAGGGGGTAATACCTGCGCAAACGCCTAATGGTTGAACATAACTGTAAGTATCAATATCTCGTGCTACGTTTTCAGCGGTTTCTCCCATCATCATTGATGAGATGTTACAGGCTTGCTCTACTACTTCTATACCACGCCAAACATCACCTTTAGCATCGGCAAATATTTTACCGGTCTCCTGACTTAGTATTTCAGCAATTTCGTCATGGTGTTCTTTTAAAAGTTGCTGATATCGAAGCATTAAACGAGCACGTTCAGGGGAGGGGGTTTCTTTCCAGCTTTGAAATGCTGTTTTGGCACTGGCGACTGCTTTATTAACTTCTTTTTTGGTGGCGCACGGTGCTTTGGTTAATACCAGTTGTGTAGCAGGGTTTGTGACAGGAATTTTTCGCTTAGATTGACTTTGAGTGAATTCGCCATCTATATATAAAGGTAGTGTACTTTGCATGATTTTTCCTTTAGGTCAAAAAATGCGCTGTCTATCAGTTTAGATCGAATTTATCAGAGGTTAGTGTAACGTAGAGTACACTGGTAGATTGGGAGGTAAAGAAAAAACAAAACTGCTAATCAGTAACGACTCAATCTTTCCACATCGTTATTATTTTTATTTGCTTATTTTTATTTTTTTATCTTTATCTGTGTTACTTCACGCTGGCTGTTATTTTTATTTGGATGCCATTGTGTAATTAAGTTCAGGCAGTGTGATTCATTTTAAATCAATGCACTGAACAACTCGATTTCTCGATCGAACCCTGATTAGCAGCGATGGGGTGATTGTAAACTGAAAGATCACCAAGTCTGGATTGACTAAATTGCTGCATTGATGGACTATATTGTTATTATGTAATGTTAAGATAAGTTACGTTGTGTAAAAAAGCTCATAAATAACAGGCTGGTGAAATGCAATTAACCTCAGGTTGGCCACTTCCCCCTAACGGAACTCGTTTTTTTGTACCTGATTTTATTGTGACGTTGTTCACGGAAAATGTGCTGTGCAAAGATCTCTATCCATTACGTTTTGGATATTACCCGAAGGCGAAAGGCCATAATATGGTGCGTGACGAGCATCATGATGACCACTTGCTCATTTATTGTCTTGATGGCGAGGCTGATTTGGTGGTTGAAGGGCGGCATCATCAGGTGAGCAAAGGCAGTCTTGTGTTATTACCAAAAGATAGCCTCCACTCGTATTCGGCAAATGAAGATAACCCATGGACTATATTTTGGATTCATTTTGAGGGTGAGCTGAGTCAGGCCTATCTTGATAATCTGAACTATAGTTTTGAAACGCCTATTATTCCCTTGGGTGTTTTACCTCGTCTAGTGTCTGGGTTTGAGTCATTGTTAGCCGTGAGTGCGTCGGGTTTTGGTCAAAAGGTTTATATCCATATTGCGAATCATCTTAAGCAATTAATGACCTATATTGCGATTCAGATACCAAAGGTTAAAGCGGGGGAGAGTAAGTCTATAAACCTTGATGAAATAAACGGCATAATGCAGCATCACCTTCATGGTCATCTTGACCTGGATTCTCTGGCTGCAAAGGCTAATTTGTCAAAATACTACTTTTCTAAAAAATATAAAGAGCTAACAGGGCGTTCCCCCATTCAACACTTTATTCATTTAAAAATGGAGCATGCCTGCTATCTTTTGGATGTGTCTACCCAGCATGTGAATCAGATTGCCAGAGAGCTAGGTTATGATGATGCTTATTACTTCTCCAGGTTGTTTAAGAAGGTCGTAGGTATGTCCCCTTCTGAATATAAGAAGTTACGATATCGTTAATTGCTGGCCCTTTCTCCAGGAGTGAAAGGGTATTTATTCTTAGCCAAGACGACTACAAGTGCTCTTTAACAAGGGCTTCAATTAGGTCAATATGACCATCCTGATCATTAAGCGCGGGAATATAGTGAAAATCATTACCGCCTGCTTGCTCAAAATATCCACGATTTTCTTCATCTATCTCTTCTATCGTCTCAAGACAATCTGCTGAAAACCCTGGGCAGATAACATCAAGTCCTTTGAGTTTTGTATTGCCGAGTTCCTTCATTGTTTCATCAGTGTAAGGTTGCAACCATTCCGCAACACCTACTCGAGACTGGTAGCATAATGCCCATTCTTCATCTGATAAATTTAATGCTTTTGTTACGAGTTCGACCGTTTCTACACACTCATCCGCATAAGGGTCACCTTTTTCTACATAGGCTTTGGGTAAACCATGAAAAGAGAAAAATAATTTAGCCTGCCTGCTGGTTGTTTTCCAGTGTTCACGCACACTGGAGGCTAATGCCTCAATGTAAAGAGGGTGCTTGTTGTACCGTTTAATGAACCTGATTTGAGGAATGTTACGCATTTCACTGGTCGCCTTAGTTAAGGCATCCCAGGCTGCTGCGGTCGTTGTCGCAGAGTATTGAGGGAAAAGTGGCAGCACGAGTATGTTTTCGTAGCCCTCACTCTGGAGCTGTTTAAGTACATCCTTTAGTGAAGGGTTTCCATAGGTCATTGCCCCTGCAACTTTAACGTTGTTAAGGTCTGTAGACTGTTTAAGCCTGGCTTGAAGTTTACTAACTTGCAGATCGGTAATTCGACGAATAGGGGACTCACCGTTCTCCCATATTTTTTTATAATGGGTAATGAGTTTAGCTGGGCGAAACCTCAATATGACCAGGTTTAAAACAAACCACCAAATAAGTTTGGGTGCTTCAATAACGCGTCTATCGCTTAGGAATTCTTTTAAGTAACGACGAATAGCGGGTGTGGTCGGCTCGTCAGGTGTGCCTAGATTAACTAGAAGCACTGCAGTACTTGAATGTTTGTCTGCGATTGATCTGTCTTTGATAGCGTGGTCGGTCATTGTTAGGTCTGTTCTTTATTTAAATTGAGTCTGGGTGCGACAAAATGACGCGGTTAAGGCTTTCTTATCAGACAGTTTAACCGTTAAAATTAGCCATATTCAATGATAAACATCAGGAGAGTGAACGATGCGAAGCTTAGATCGCCTAAAAACGGTTCTATGTGTACTTATTGTGGGGTTAATGGTTCCGATTGCAAATGCAGAAATGAGCCATGCTAAGAAAAGTGATATTCAGGCTCATATGGGGTGGGTGAGAGCGGTTCCTCCGGTTGCAGCGACCACAGCTGCCTATATGATGCTTCATAACTACAGTAAAAAGGATGACCGGGTTATTGGTATAGAGTCACCGGTTGCGGAAGCCGCAGAGATACATACTTCTGAAATGAGCAATGGAACGATGAAAATGCTTAAATTGGAGAATGTAACGGTTCCAGCCAAAGGTTATATAATGTTTGAGCCAGCAGGACACCACATTATGCTAATCAACCTAAAACAGCCATTAAAAGTAGGCGATATGGTTCCACTTACGCTAATATTTGAAGATCATGGCCGTATTGATATGCAACTTCCTGTTTCACATCCGCCAGAGGGCCGGGCGAATGACGGAATGGATCATGGCGACATGGATCACAGTAGTCATGATATGAATCATTAACGTAGCCATTAGCGCTAAAATGATGTCGTATTGATGGATGTCATTTTCTTTTAACGGTAGTATCGGTTATATAATTCGTTTTAAATTAATACGCTTAAAGGATACAAATATGAGAGCATTTACAAAGTCAGCATTAGTTGCTGCAGCTACATTAGCTTTATCTGTGCCAATGGTTGCTAGCGCTGGTGGTGATATTGCTGCAGGAAAGGCTAAGTCAGGTATGTGTGCAGGTTGTCATGGCGCAGCAGGGAAGGCGATAATGCCTACTTATCCCAATTTAGCTGGTCAGAATAAGCAATACTTGGTTAGTGCTCTTAAAGCATACAAAGCTAAGCAGCGTACGGGTGGTCAGGCCCCTATAATGTACGGAATGGTTGCAGCGCTTAGCGATGCAGATATAGATAACTTAGCGGCATACTACTCAAGCTTGAAGTAATTCGTTAGGTATAAAAAAGCAGCTTCCTTTTTAAAAATGGGCGCTGCTTTTTTTATGATTAGGTCCAAATCAATTATTCCTGATTGATTTGTTTAACCACTTCCGCAGCAATAGTATAGGATCGCAAACGGGCTTCATGGTTATATATAGGGCTATTAATTATAATTTCATTAGGCTTGTGGGTATTAATCAACTCAGCCAGCTCTCGATGTACTTTTTCTGGCCCACCGCTTGCGGCACATCGCAGCGAATGATTAACACGGTTAAGCGTTACGTTATCTAGCACCTCTCCAATATCGTTAACAGGACGTGGCAATAAGCTGGGTCTACCGGAGGTCACATTGGCAAAACCCTGCTGATGAGATGATCGAATAAACTGTGCCTCTGAGTCTGAATTCGCAGCAAACACATTAACAGAAAACATAAAATAGGGTTTCGCCAACTGCGCCGAAGGTTGGAAGTTTTCACGATAAACCTGTGCCGCTTGCGCCAATGTATCCGGGGCAAAGTGAGAAGCAAAGGCATAAGGTAAACCCAAATGTGCGGCCAATTGCGCGCCGTAAAGGCTAGACCCAAGAATCCATAAGGGTACTTTGGTTCCTTCTCCGGGTACTGCACGTATCGGTTTAGCCGATGAAGTACCATCCTGAAAGTACTGTTGTAGTTCAATAACATCCTCTGGGAATTGATCGCTATGACTCATGTTACGTCGTAAGGCTCTTGCGGTAACCCCATCGGTACCGGGCGCACGACCCAAGCCTAAATCAATTCTGTTGGGGTATAGTGTTTCCAGTGTACCAAAATGCTCCGCGATGACTAACGGTGAATGATTTGGCAGCATTACACCACCTGCTCCCACCCGAATACTGTTTGTTCCTCCCGCTATATGTCCAATTACCACCGAGGTAGCAGCACTGGCGACGCCCGGCATGTTGTGGTGTTCTGCGACCCAATACCTCTTATAACCTATTTGTTCAGCATGCTGAGCCAATGCAAGAGAGTTTTGCAACGAAAAAGCGGCTGTTGAACCTTCAACAATGGGAGAAAGATCTAAAATGGAATAGGCGGTCATCATAATATCCTTAGGTGTAGAGTAATAACGTTTTATACTCTGGTAATTGCATGATATTTATTAAAAATATCATGCAAAATATTGCTGCCGACAAGCCTACATCAGGCCCAGTTGTTTGTAGAAGCTCAGAGCATCGTAGTAATCTGCCTGCCGCACAACACGGTCACCTTCAATCGTGAAAGCCGACATGCCAAAGATTCGAAAGGTTTTTCCCGTTGCAGGGGTTCCATCTGCCCATGCTCCGGTATTCGTGCCACCTAAAACCCACTCAAAGGTAACATGCTGCCCTGATACAACGGGGGACCCAACGAGATTCCAATAAATATCAGGCGCTGCATTCATGAAAGAATCAATCACCTTACTCTTTGCTTCTGCACGGCCTTTAACCGTTTCGCCAAGTGCAGAATCATAATAGCGCGCATCTTTAGCAAGTATGTTGGCCGCCGCGCTTGCATCTTGTGCGTTCCAGGCGATAAGGTAGTTATCAACCACTGTCATTGCATCTTGCGCTAATACCGTCGTGCTACTCAAAAGCATGGCCGCCATAATCGCGATAAAACGGGTTGTTCTCATTTTAGAAATAATCATATTTAGATCTCCTTAATTGGATTTGATAAATAGAACCTATAAAACAATTAGAAATTAAGCATCAACAACTAGAACTTTGCCTGTAATGAATCCATCAACCGAACGCTCAAACGCTTTGCCAACTAGTTTTCCGGGTACCGGTTCGAAGCCAGGCATCATTTCACCATAAACATCCCATGCTTCCGCCAGTACAGTAGGGTTAACCACATTGATACGGGTGTTTCTAGGCATTTCAAAAGCCACGCATTTAACAAAGGTATCAATGGCCCCACTTGTTGTTGCATCTGCTATAGCATATGGAATGGGTTTAACATTAAAAATGCCGCTTATTAAGGTAAATGAGCCGCTATCAGCAATATATTTCTGGCCAATACGTACTAGATTAATTTGCCCCATCATTTTGCTCATGACTGTAGCCATCCACTGTGCTTCTGTCATCTCAGTAAAGTTGGCATACTCACAGGCCCCCACCGTATTAACGACAGCATCAAAGTGACCCACTTTTTCATACAGCTCTTTTATTGATTGCTCACTGGTAATATCAACAATATGATCAACTTCACCAGAGCGACCCGCTGTAATGACTTTGTGGTTACCTAGACCGGTTAATGCCGCTTGTCCCATTTTTCCTAATGCACCGATTAAAATAATAGTCTTCATTGTTTTCTCCACTGATTGAATTTGATTTGATGGATAAATAATAAATAATCGGCGAAACAATTAGAAACAAACATTTATTGTTAGTGATACAATATTTTCTTGTTATGATCTAAGTTAGCATACAAAATAGTGGCGGAAACCTTTGAGCAAAATAGACAGATTAGACATTAAACAGCTAAGAATATTTCAGGCACTCTACCGAGAGAGAAATGCTTCGAAAGCTGCAAATCTATTAGGGCTTACACAACAAGCTGTAAGCGAGCACTTAAAAAAACTACGTGACGTTTTTGATGACCGACTGTTCTTAAGAAAAGCGAATGGCTTTGTACCAACGCCATTCGCAGAAGAGTTATCCCTTGGTGTTGATAAACTAATAAATGACTTTAAGGCACTGCTATCACCCGCAAAATTCGACCCTAAAACGATTAGTAGTACTTTCGTTATCGCAGCAACCGATTATGCTCAACAAGTCGTTTTACCCGCCTTAATTTCAACGTTAAGGGAGCAGTCGCCCAACTTAAAGCTTATCGTCAGAGATTTTGAGATTGATAAACTGCATGAATTAATGGAAAGCGGCAAAGTTAATTTGGCCATTGCATTTCCTGATTACATTCCAGATAGTTATCCGATAGTGAAATTGTTTGAAGAACACCATGTTTGTGTTGCATCACCTAGTTCAACAATTTCACAAACAAGTCCTTCTTTAGCTGAAGTAGCAAGCTACCCAAGCATCATAGCGTCCCCCTCGCGCCCAAATTTTAAGGGTTCTATTGATGATTGGTTTAAGCAGTTTGGTTTAAAACGAAATGTTGTCGTATCAGCGCCATGCTTTTCCATTGTTCCAATGTATCTTAAAACGACAGATTCAATCGCATTTTTACCATCCAGAGCGATTAAAGGGCTAGATTTGGTTGAAATTACACTTGAACAATCACCTGATAAATTTGATGTTATTGCTGCCTGGCACCCTCGTTATAATGAAGATGCACTTCAACGGTGGGTAATATCAATGCTTAAAGTTGAGTAACGATGGAGTCTTAGGACGAAGGGTGTATTTCTATCTCAAACGTGACACCTATACGTTTAGCTTCTTCTGCTAGTCGTTTCATTCGTTCTTCTGAATCGCTTATCAGGTCGCTTAACAAACTAACTTGTAGTCTCTGTGCTCGACTGAGGCTTATATTATTATTGGAGACCATTAATGGAATGCCGGATAATAACTTGTTCGCTAGTGCATGGCGTTTATTTGTTTCCGTTGAGTCTAATAATCCTTCCCATATCTCTTCTTGCTTAGCGAAATGTAAATGATTTACAAGGCGTGCTAAGGCTATGTCGCTATGCTGATTTTTTTTTGCAACGCCCTTTAATATTAGCCACTCTATAGGGGATACAAAATTTGGGCGTTTTAATATCTCACCTAACACTTCTTGCTCATCGGTCTGCTGGAACACCGCATCAAGTGCTGTAACTTGTTGTGCAATAATTGTTTTCTCATTCAATTTACTGAAATTCAGTTCTGGTATTTCTTGGATGGGCTGATTGGCCGTGGTCCTTGTGCCTATCAATAATTTTTTATTGGTATTAATGGATTGTATCGTTGCCAGTCCAATACATAGCGTTGTGATTGTGGGTAAAAATATCAACCAGAACTTGCTGAGATTGGCTGTTTTAAACCGCTGAATGACAGGAATATATTTTATAGCGTCCATGGAGAAAATCTCGTATTCGGTCAAGTCCCCCTTACTATTATTGGTAAGGGGGTGGCTTGTACAACACTTAGTTAAAATAAATGTTTAGTTAGCGATGGGTGCAGGAGGTGACATACTAATCGCATACTCCTGCCCAGGCCCCGAGATTAATATCGTGAATAACCCGTTAAACCATCCACAGCTTCTCATGTTAGGAAAATCGGTGATACCGGTGAAACTCAAATTTCCAGCACCCAAATCTGAAATGGGTCCTTCAAAAGACAGCGGGAATTCAGCGGGTGTTTCTGTTTCGCATCCAAATGGAATTTGGAACCAGCCGAAGCCCGCAGATATAACCTTGAGGTTCACATAAGCGGTACCTGATATACGAAGAATACCCTCATTATCTAAGGAGGAATAGCCAGATATAGGGCTGGCAGAGGTTACAGAAAGCTTCACATCTAGCGGCAGTATAATGTTTAACTTTGTTTTTATATCGGGGATAGACATGCTGCCATTAAAGGTTTTTTGTGTCAGGTTTGCATCTGCAATGACGGTGGCTTTCGATAGCGCAACCTCTTGCCCTAATGTTTTGAGCTTCATATTGATATTGAGTAGCCAGTTATTCATTGCAACTATAAAATCGCTACCGCCAGGGAGGGCGGTAGAAACGGGGCTAGGCTTTTGAGTATCACAGGTTGCTTGTGTAGGCTTGCCATCGAACCGGTCTCCAAGCCAGGATAAAACGTAGGGGGTTGCTTGAAATAGCGTGACCATATGCTCACTAGGGTAAAGGTCAAAAGTTACATCATCAAATTTTTTGCAGTATTGCTCTTTTAACGCATAATGTTGCTCGACAGGGATAATTTCATCTGCTTGCCCATGATATTGATACAGTGGTACAGAAACTGTGTTGTCACCCACATTCTGCTCCAGCAATCTTTGTTTTGCAGCGGGCTGCTCCGCTAACATTTGATCCAACCCTTTGTTGCCAATGGTGTACATACCGATATCGTTATTCATATAGTTAAACAGTGATTCAAATATGCACTCGTTTTTTGATGCCTCGACAGCGTCCTTGCCTGTCTCATTCAACAAATCATTCAGTGGCCAGTCGGTAGGGTATTGTTCTGATAGACCAATGGTTGCGCCCAACATAAAGGCTGCGCCTGTGCCACCGTCTAAAGTTTTTGATGTTTCAAGCAGGTTTGCAGGTGTTCCTCCCGCCGCCACAGCAACCAACTTCATATCAGGTGAATAGACATGTTGAATTTCACTGGCCCATGCCGCCGTTTGTCCACCTTGGGAGTAACCCCAGATAGCGGTTGCTGCTTGTGTACTAATATTAGCGCCAGGAATTTGCATTGCTGCGTCAGAAATATCAAGTGCGGCTTGTGCCTGAGATAGGCCCACCATATAGGTTGGTGTGTCACCGGTGGTGTAACCTGCATAGTCGGTTATTAACACGCTGTAACCCTTATCCAGCGCGGCAACAATATTGGCGTTTTCATAATCGGTACCGTTGGTCATTTGCATCGATGGTGCGCAGTGTTGGGCTGCTCCATGGGTGCCAGCAGTATAAATAATAACAGGGCGCTCAGAGTCTCCCTTCCATGTGTTGATTGGAATGATTACGGTGCCTGTTACTTTGTTGGGAGCACCTAGGGCATCAGTTGAATGGTATAGAACATTCCATGAATTAACAGGCGGTGTTCTTGCGCCTAAGTTAACGTCAGCCTGTCTGTACCATATTAGGTCACCATGACCTCCATCAAAAACGGTAGGCGGCGAATAAAAATCATTATCCGTTGGCCCCTGTAGGGGGGAGGCAGTAGCCGCAGAAAAAATAAATGAGGCCGTTATTCCTCCAATGGATTTAAGGGGGGTCGACATTATTCCGCTTTTTACTTTCATAGAAATGGCCTTCCTTGATGTTTTATTTTTTATTTTTTAGTTTTGAGGTAGTGCTGGGGGAGTAGAACAGAGCTTGAAGGGTTTCAATAGTGACAAAGGTCACTAGCTTATAAAAAATGAGACAAATGTACGGATAATTTTTGGTGGTTAGTCAAATATATGTTCTGCGCTAAGCTTGATGATGGCTTCAGAACGATTTCTCACGCCCAATTTTTTGAATACATTAGATGTGTAATTTTTGACGGTTCCAGGACTTAGGTGTAGGGATAGCGCAATTTCTTTATTGGTTTTTCCTTCTGTTAATGCTTTTGCAATAAGTTGTTCACGAGGGGTAAGACATTCGTTGTTGCTACAGTTGCGGACTTTGGCCAGCTGATGTTTAGATATGAGTGTATTGCCACTGGCAACGCTTGTGACGGCATCCACCAGTTCATCCAGTGAAATGTTTTTCAATAACCAGCCTTTAGCGCCTAATTGAATGCCTTTGCGAGACTTATAAGGGTCATCAAAGGTCGTTAAAAAAATAACGGGGCTATCGGTTATTTTTTTAATCGCGGTGAGTGTTTCCAGCCCATCCATGTTTGGCATATTCATATCTAGCAAAATAACATCAGGAAGTAGCCCCTGAGTTAACAGCTCAATACTCTGTGTACCAGAGCTTGCTGTGGCGATTACATTAACCTTTTTTGATATTGTTAACAGAGCGGCAATCCCCTGAAGAACAATCATTTGATCATCAACAACCAGTACTTTAATCACGTGGTTAATACCATTGGCAGGCAAATATACAGATTCACATTTTTATTGTCTAATAATGTACAGTCTGCATGACCATCAATACTAAGCAGTCTCTCTTGCATTCCCTGTAGTCCGTTGCCAGGTTGAATTTGGTTTGCATTATTACCGTTATCAAGTATGTTCACTCGCAGTTGATTGTTTGCATGAATAATGCGAATACTGACATGCCGCGCATTACTGTGCTTGAGTACATTGGTGAGACCTTCTTGTATGCAGCATAGTAAATTCCCTGCTAAATGGGTGTCAGTGATGATCAGTTGAGGTGGGTGTTCTAGCTCTACTTCTAACCCTGGGGCATTATCAATCATTTGTAATAATGCATCATAGAAACTTTCTTCTGAGGGTTGTCTGAGGTCACTGACGACAATGCTTAGTGTTTCAAATAAGCGCTGACAAGCGTTTTGAGCATCATTAAGTGGTCGTTGTTTTGGGCCTGATCGTTGATATTCTGATAATTGATGCTCGCATATTTGTAAATTGATATGGAGCGAAGCCAAATCGTGTCCCATTTTGTCGTGTAAGTCATGGCTAATTTGTTGACGCTCTTGTTGTCGGCTGGTTATGGCTAATTGGCTTTGGGCCATTTTTAGCTGCGCCTGACTCACCTTAAGACGCTTTGACTCATTTAATTCATAAAATACACCCATCCCTAAGCTCCAGAGTACGAGTTGTTGTGTAAGAATATAGAGGCCAATAAACAAGCGATCAGGGTCGTCGATTTGCAGGGTATATATGGCTGTGACAGACAAGAGTAAAGGAATGCCTAAATAGGCAGAGAACCGTATAACCTGAGTAGAGAAAATAATAATCATGAACGAGATTAATAACTCGTCAAGGGGCTTAATGCTGACTTGTTGGTGAATAATTAAAATACAGCTATAACCCCCCAATATAAATAACCAGCAAATAGCGTCACGGTTATTAATAACCCAGTGCATTTTGTTTTTCAAAATTTGATTACCTAGCCATAGGGTATTCAATAGAAAAAAGAGACCGTTAGCGAGGCCTAAGCTCAATAGGAATAATGTATTGCTGGCATCTTGATTCGATAGGCTGATATAAATTCGGCTGAAGGCAATAACCCATGCCACAAGGCCTAATGAGGCAAGAACGGCAACGCGCTCTGTGAGTGTGAATGAAAGTGATGGCATTAAAAACGCTTGAGCATAAAGGGTAGCTGTATATTAAATTTTTTAGGTAGTAAGGGATATTCGTCGTCTATTGTCTATTCTAAGATAACCCGTTAACTATTCAAACTTCATCGTGTTCGGGGGGCCAAGTAGTACCAGTGCTGAACTGAAAACCGAAAACTCACCCGCACCCACTGGTGATCTAATTAAGGACGTAATGCCCGGTTGGTTGCGACAAAAGACAATATCATGAAAACGTATGGCCTAGCGTACGGTATCAACTATTCAACAGCCTACCAGAAGGCGAATAATGAGCAAGGGGAAGGCATGCTTGGGATGGTATCTTTCAACTACCGGTCTCTTGGACTGTACTGAGCGATAAAGAAAACAAGACGACAGGCATATTTGTTTTACAGGTCGAAAATCGTCACAAGATCTGGGTATTCAATGCATTGGTGCCGCATCAATAACAGCAACACAGTTTGGTGATAAGGATTGGATTCTTACCAATTTATACTGGCAGCATAAGATAAATAATGGACAATTTGCCTATATTGCAGGTTAAGTAGACAACATTGATTTTATGGATATGTACGGTGTTACCAACCCTCAGTCTGCTTTATGAACCTTAATTTTTCTACTAACCTTGCTATAGGTCTTCCTGATCAGGGGGTGGCGGAGCGTTGAACGAAGAGCTACTCAGTATTGGTTTAGGTATTTATGAGGGCTAATCTGGCGATGGGGTTGGAGTGGGCTTGAGTAAATCAACTCCTTCAAAATTAACGTTTGCACCCGGACTTGATGATCAGTACACCGGCGAAGTGTTCTATCGCTATATGCTGTCATATCGGCTTGTCAGCTTGAGGGCGCTCTCTTATTGATGAAATGGTAAAGCAGGTGTCACGGTAGATATGAGTCATACATCTAACCAAACGACTATCGACATTATGGATTACATGGAAGCGTATCATCCAAGTAAGAACGCAGAGCTTATTAATAAAGAAGGTTATAATGAATCGCCTTGTTACCGTTTAATCTCTGACGAGCAAGCAAAGCATGTTGCTAAAATGGGCGGAACTGTTGGTATATCATTTGTTGAATGGATGATTGATGGTATATGGCCTGACGATATTGCACCTAAGCACGCGGCAGATATGCTTAACCATGCTCGTGAAGTGATTGGTGTTGATCACATTGCTATTGCGACAGATGACCTGTTTACTACAAAACCGGTTGTCGCTTTTTTTGTTGTGACTTCAAACTGTACCGCTCGCCCTGTTTTTTCTTGAATAATCATTAGCTCTTAGCTAACTTGACAGTTAGTGTCGTAGCTATCGACCAAAATCAGTCGTTGGATGTGCTGAAAATTGGTGAGGAGAAACGCTAGTTTTTGGCGGATACTGTTGAAAAACTCTTATATCTGCGATAATTGAGCCTAAATGGATTTCGAGATATTTTCGCATGATGGG
>JQIA01000228.1_pt1 | contig 26366 bp, 26 predicted proteins | sample 811431 | NCBI WGS metagenome assembly JQIA01 (sample SAMN02998118, study PRJNA258478) | marine sediment metagenome | biome: marine; feature: seafloor; material: sediment; isolation source: oil-polluted sediment collected from 3 locations (0.5 km, 0.7 km and 0.9 km)... | place: USA: Gulf of Mexico ...
GAAACCCCTTTGGATGGAAGAGACACACCAATTAGAAGTGTTCAAACTAATTTAGGTAAGATCATTACAAAATCGATGTCTTTTGCTTTTAATGATTCAGTAGACTGTGCTTTGGTAAATGGAGGTTCAATTAGAATTGATGATCAATTGGCAGGAAATATTAATGCGGTTGATATTTTTAGAGTTTTACCTTATGGTGGAGCCATTTTAAAAGTTGAAATAAAAGGTAGATTATTAAAGCGTGTTTTAGATTATGGGCTTTTAGCTGCAGGAACAGGAGCTTATTTACAACGTTTTAATGCCGATAAAATAGGAGGGAAGTGGATGATTAAAAACGAAGAATTAAATATAAATAAAACATATTCTGTCGCTTTCTCTGATTATTTATTAAAAGGATTTGACATTCCTTTTTTATCATCAGAACACAAAGAAATTATATCGGTTTATAAACCTAAAGAAGATGAATTGGCTTTTGATATTAGAAAAGCTGTTGTTGACTATTTAAAAAAGTAGCAATAAAAAAGCCTCACATTATGTGAGGCTTTTTTGTAATATATTGTTTTGATAATTTTAACTTTCTCTACGTTTTCTTCCAAAACCTCCAGAAGATCTTCTCTCTCCAGAACCACCACCAGAACTTCTGTCTGCTCTATCAGGTCTGTCAGAAGAAGGACGTCTGTCAGATCTTCCTCTACTAGAAGAATCACCACCTCTTGGAGAAGAACCTCCTTCTCTACGTCTACCAAATCCACCACCTTCTTTTTTACCAAATGGTTTTCTACCACCACCGCCACCTCTTCGGCCGCCACCGCCACCAGAACGTTCTTTCTTAGTAATCTCAATATTTACTGAGCGTCCGTCAAAATCAGGTTGGTTAGCAGCAAAAGCTTCTAATGTTTTGTCTTCGAAATCTTTATCAAGTTCAAAGAAAGAAAAAGTATCTAAAATATCTATAGATCCAATTTCTACTTTATCACCAATATTCTGTTCGTTAATTAATCCAATTAATTTACCAGGGTTTAAATTATCTTTTCTACCAATATTAATAAAGAAACGCGTCATGTTTTCATTAACCGTTCTAGCTCTAGAGTTTTCTCTAGAAGATAAATCGTTTAAATCTTTAGAGTTTTCATAATACTTTAACATGGTATTAAATTCTAAAGAAACAAACTTTTTGATGATATCTTCTCTATCTAAGTCTTCTAGTTTTCCGTAAATACTTGGTAAAAACTCTTCCATTTCAGATTCGTTTACTTCAGTATTATGAACTTTATCAATTAAATTCATTAATTGATTTTTGACTATTTCTTTACCAGAAGGAACTTTACCTTCTACAAATTTCTTTTGAATGATTTTTTCGATCTGGCGTAATTTACCTTTCTCTTTTCCATTCGCTAAAACAATAGAAATTCCTTTGTTACCAGCTCTACCAGTTCTACCACTTCTGTGTGTGTAGTTTTCTATTTGATCTGGTAATTTATGGTTTATAACGTGTGTTAGTTCAGTAACATCCAATCCACGAGCTGCAACATCTGTAGCAACTAATATTTGAATTGTTTTCTTTCTAAATTTACCCATTACAGAATCTCTCTGCTGTTGAGATAAATCTCCATGCAAAGCATCTGCACTATAACCATCTTTAATTAAGTTGTCTGCAACTTCTTGTGTTTCTCTACGAGTTCTACAAAAAATAATTGCATAAATATCAGGGTTTAAATCTGCTATTCTCTTTAATGCTGGGTAACGAGTTCTTTCTGTAACAGAATAATACTCATGACTTACATTTTCTGAACCTGCATTTTTTTGACCAGATGTAATTTCTATTGGGTTGGTCATATAGTTTCTAGCAATAGACTCTACTTCTCTAGGAAAAGTTGCTGAAAACAATAATGTTTGTTTTGTGTCTGGAGTTGCTTCTAAAACTTTATCTAATTCTTCTTTAAAACCCATGTTCAACATTTCATCAGCTTCATCTAAGACTAACCATTGAACGTTTCCTAATTTTAAAGCTCTTCTTTTTATTAAATCTACAGTTCTACCAGGAGTACCAACAACAATTTGAGATCCTCTTTTTAAAGATCTAATTTGATCTTCCATACTAGAACCACCATAAACTGTAGTTACCTGAACTTTAGGTAAATATTTACAAAAGTCTTTAATGTTGTTTCCAATTTGAACTGCAAGTTCTCTTGTAGGTGATAAAATAATTGCTTGTACATTACCATTACTATCATCTAAAAGTTCTAGTATTGGTAAACTAAAAGCAGCAGTTTTACCTGTACCTGTTTGTGCAAATGCTTTTAAATCGTCTGTTGAAGAGATAATCTGTGGAATTGCTTTTTCTTGAATAACAGTTGGCTTTTCATATCCTAAATCTGTTAATGCTTTGTTGATAGGTTCTTTTAAACCTAATTCTAAAAATGTTGACATACTGTGTTTTTTTGTAGATTCACAGAACGCCCACCTGCAAACCCGATTATAAAATTCGACTTGATTTTTAATGAGTTAGACCCAAAAATAAAATCGGGCAAAGGTACTTTAAAAATAATGGATAATACGCTAAAAACTAAATAATTAATTAATTTCGTTAAGTGCTTTAAGATAGGGAGTTATGTTAAAAGAAGAAAAAGAAGCATATCCATTTGTAACTTCACCTGCCTTGTTTATTAGGATACATCGCGGCATTTTACTTGTTAAAAAAAATTTAGCTTCACTATTATTATCAACATAAAATTGATTTTTAATATCCAATTTTTTTATTCTATCCGTTTGATTTCCATCAATTTTTATTTGGATAAATTTTATATTTGGATAGATATTTGATAAATGGTTTATTCTTGAAATAATATAGTTTTCAGAATAATACTCTTGATTCCAAAAGAAAAGCATTGCACTTTTATTTTTAATAATATCTTGTATAGAGCGTCTAGAATTTGAAAAGTCAGTAACATTAAAGTTTTTAATTTTCTGATCTTTAATTACAGCTTTAGAATCATTAATTATCTGTTGTATCAGTTTTTTATCCTTTTCATTTGTGCTAAGATTAAAAAAATGATCAAAAGGTTTTTTGTTAATGTCACAGCTAGATTTGTTATAGAAATGACTAATAACTGTTTGTTTTAAAAATGCGTTTCTAGAGTTTTTTGCAATAATTTTTTTATCAATAGTAGTTAATAAATCTAAAGTAAATTTTGATGAATATGTCTTTTTAACTGGAGGATGCCCTAATGAATACGTTTCATTATACAAGTAGTTTCTAACATATTGAGAATAGGGTGGGTAATACATTAAAGAGTCTTTGTTAATGTTGATGTTCTCTCTATATTCAAAAAAAGATGGATCTAAATCAGGGAAACTACCAGTTTTAGAATATTTAGCGTAAATTATAGGATATTTTTCAACTCTAGCAAATAAAGGATAGGTTAATGCAACTTTTAGAATATCATTAAATCCTTCTGTTTCATTTGGATGATCTTCTAAATAATCATCATACCTTTTTAATTTTAAAATTGTCAAAGAATCAACTTTTTGTTTGAATTTCTTAGGTTCTAATTTATTATAATCATAAAACACTTTTTTCTCTTTTTCATCCTCTAAAAAACAATCAATTAAAATATTGTTCCTTTCTGCTCCTTTGCCTGCAAAAACGATAGATTCATCAAAATCCCAAGTATTTATGCGCAACATTAAACTGTCTTGAGGTTCTAAATATATATATTGATTTTCATCACCATGAAAAAAGTAATACAAGCCTTCATTAATATTATTTAATTTTCCAATAAATTTATTCTTCTTATTTAGGTAAAAAGTATCAATAACTTTATCCATAGAAAAGAGTACAACATGATTCGATTTTGGATTAATAATTTTACCTCCAAAATAAGTTGCCGTTTCTTTTTTATCTGAATCACAGTTGATTAACGTGATTAAGGTAAAGATTAGTAAATATGGATTTAATTTTTTTATCATATAGTCTATGCCTAAATGTCTAATAACAAATTTAGGTGTTCAAGGTTGCTGTAGTTGTTAATACGTTGTTAAAAATAATCAAAAAAGTATTAAAGTTTAAGAAAGTAGTATTTATAAAAACCATTGGGAATCAGGCAAGAAAAAAGAAATCAATTTACTACTTTTGCAGAAATTTAAAATAGTATTATGTTATCAGTTTCTAATTTATCTGTTCAGTTTGGTAAGCGTATTTTGTTTGATGAAGTAAATACGAAGTTTCAGCAAGGAAATTGCTATGGAATAATAGGCGCAAACGGAGCAGGAAAGTCAACTTTTTTAAAGATTCTTTCAGGTATTCAAGATCCAACTTCTGGTCAAGTTAATTTAGAGAAAGGAAAAAGAATGTCTGTGCTAACGCAAGATCATTATGCTTTTGATGAGTTTCCTGTATTAGAAACGGTGGTCATGGGTAACAAAGAGCTTTTTAAAATTAAAAAGCAAATTGATGATTTGTACGCTGATTATACTGATGAGAATGCAGAAAAAATTGGTGAGCTTCAAATCATTTTTGAAGAAATGAATGGTTGGAATGCAGATTCTGATGCAGCTACCATGCTATCTAATTTAGGTATCTCTGAAGACATCCATTATACATTAATGAAAGATTTAGATGGTAAACAAAAAGTACGTGTATTAATTGCACAAGCTCTTTTTGGTAATCCTGATGTCTTAATTATGGATGAGCCTACCAATGATTTGGATTTTGAAACAATTCAATGGTTAGAAAACTTTATAGCAAATTTTGACAATTGTGTAATTGTGGTTTCACATGATAGGCACTTTTTAGATGCCGTTTGTACTCATATTTCTGATATTGATTATAGTAAAATAAACCATTACTCTGGTAATTATACTTTTTGGTATGAATCTAGCCAGTTAGCAACTAGACAAAGAGCACAACAAAATAAGAAAGCAGAAGATAAAAAGAAAGAATTAGAAGAATTTGTTCGTCGTTTTTCTGCAAACATGGCAAAATCAAAACAGGCAACTTCTCGTAAAAAGATGATCGAGAAATTAAATGTTGATGAAATTAAACCATCAAGTAGACGTTATCCTGCAATTATTTACAAGAGTGATCGAGAAGCTGGAGATCAGATTTTAAATGTAGAAGATTTATCAAAAGAATTTGAAGGAGAAAAATTATTTGATAAAGTGCATATCAATTTAAATAAAGGAGATAAAATTGCTATTATTTCTAAAAATTCAAGAGCGGTTACTGCTTTTTATCAAATTATAACTGATAATCAAAAAGCAGATAAAGGTACATTTGATTGGGGAGTTACAACAACACAATCGTATTTACCACTAGATAATTCTTCTTTTTTCCAAGATGGAGAATTGAATCTAGTTGATTGGTTAAGACAATATGCGCAAACTGAAGAAGAACGAGAAGAAGTTTTTATTAGAGGTTTTCTAGGAAAAATGATTTTTTCTGGTGAAGAAGCTTTAAAGAAAAGTAATGTGCTTTCTGGAGGTGAAAAAGTTCGTTGTATGTTATCTAGAATGATGATGAAAAGAGCGAATATTTTAATTTTAGATGAACCTACAAATCACTTAGATTTAGAATCTATACAGGCTTTAAATAACTCGTTAATTAACTTTAAAGGAACTTTATTGTTTACGACTCATGATCATGAGTTTGCACAAACGGTTGCAAATAGAGTAATTGAATTAACACCTAAAGGTATCATTGATAGACATACTACTTTTGATGAATATTTAGCAGATCCAAAAATTAAAGAATTACGCGAAAAGATGTATTCTTAAAAATATAAAAAAAGGGAAGCTAAATTTAGCTTCCCTTTTTTTATGACTTTGAAATGATTTCTAAATAAGTTCTTATTATTTCTTCTGTAAAGGACTTATAATCTTCACATCAGAAAAAGAAATGGCTCCTCTAATAACACCATCGATAGTTTTCTTTAAAGCTTCTATTAATTGCATTTTTAATTGCGATTTATGGTAAATCAAACTTACTTCTCTAGCTGGTGGAGGATTTGTGAATTCACGTAAATGTGTTTTATCAATATCATTCAAATCTAAAGTATGTAAATACGGTAACAATGTCATACCTAAACCTTCTTTAGAAAGTTTAATCAAAGTGTCAAAACTCCCACTTTCTAATTGAAAACCTTTTTTGTTATCAATTTTATGTGTTCTACATAAATTAATAACACTGTCTTTAAAACAATGTCCATCTTCTAAAAGTAAGATGTCTTCCATCTCTAACTCATCAGCAGTAATTGTTTTGTTCTTGTATAATCTATGATTATGTGGCACTAAGCCAACAAATGGCTCATAATACAAAGGTCTTTCTTTAATAGCTTCATTTTCTAAAGGTGTTGCAGCAATAGCAGCATCTATATGTCCATCAGTTAATTTTCTAACAATTTCTTCAGTTGTTAATTCTTCAATAATCAACTTTACTTTAGGGTATTTCTTCGTGAAGTTTTGTAAGAACATTGGTAATAAAGTCGGCATAATTGTAGGTATAATTCCTAATTTAAATTCGCCTCCTATAAATCCTTTTTGTTGATGCACAATGTCTAAGATTCTGTTGCTTTCATCAACAATAACTTTAGCTTGTTCAACTATTTTTTTTCCTACTTCAGTCAACTCAATAGGTTTCTTAGACCTGTTGAAAATCTTAACACCTAATTCATCTTCTAATTTTTGTATTTGCATACTTAATGTAGGCTGGGTAACAAAACTATGTTCTGCTGCAACTGTAAAATTCTGGTATTCTGCAACAGACAAAACGTATTTTAATTGGGTAATTGTCATCGTGTATAATAATTTTTGATAAAGATATTAAAACTATCAATTATAACGATAGTTTATCGTCATAAATTTCTCATAAATTTGTTCTATCGAAATTAAATGATAAAAACATGAACAAAACAATATTAGGATTAGACAGAAAAGAGACAGAAAAATCTGTTGAAAAATTAAATGGACTTTTAGCAAACTTTCAAATTTATTATCAGAATTTAAGAGGTTTACATTGGAATATTAAAGGTAAAAACTTCTTTGAATTACATGTGAAATTTGAAGAGTTTTATACAGATTCTCAAGTTAAGATTGATGAAATTGCAGAACGTATTTTAACGCTACAAGGAAAGCCTTTACATACGTTTGAAGATTATGTGAATTTAGCTTCTGTGACCGTTGGAAAAGATATTTCTAATGATGTAGAAGGAGTAGAGTTAGTTGTTAATTCACTTTCTGAATTATTAAAAATAGAAAGAGTTATTTTAGGTATTTCTGATGATGCACAAGATGAAGGGACAAATTCTATGATGAGCGATTTTATTGCTGAACAAGAAAAAACAATTTGGATGTTGAATTCTTGGTTAGGAAATTAAAAGACAATAGATTATAAAAAAAGGAACTCATTGAGTTCCTTTTTTTATAGTAAAATATAAGAATATCCAACTTCAATACCTAAGACATTATAACCATTATTGGGCTTCTGGAAATTCAGGTTCGAAACATGACCAAAGTTTGTACCAATATATAAGAAGCTATTTTTAAAAGTTTGATGAGAAAATCCTACAGAAAAGTTTTCAATAAACGTAAAACCCTTTGCAACGCGTTCTGTTCTAGTATCAATGATAGAGAAACCTAAGCTAATTGAACCTTGTAAATCTAGTTTTTTGGTTAAGCTTTTCTTTGCTGCAAAACCAAATTCTAAACTATACAAATTCATTTTTTTAGCTTTGGTAAACTCTATTCTTTTTTCTAAATAATTTTCTTGTTCAGGAGTTACAAAATGCTCATTAATCAATTGATGTTTTATAAACTGAACTTGAGGTTGCACAATCAATTCTAATTCAATATTTTTCCATTTTCCAAGTTTATAAAAAGCTTGTGCTTTAAATGTGTTTGTAGAATAGGTGTAATCAGCATCATTAAAAATAAAGTTTTCACCACTTCCAAAGTTGTATAAAAAGCCAATTTTTGTTGGTTTTAAAACTGATTTATTTTTCTTTTGACTAAACGTGATTACAGAAACAAAAAATAGAATTAATAACGCAAGGTTCTTTTTCATAGAAATCAATAGGAGGTAGTTGATTATTTGTGAAACATTTTAGCAACTTTTTCAGCTTTTCTGTTTTCTGAATAGTCATAAAAACCCTCGCCAGATTTCACTCCTAATTTACCTGCATTTACCATGTTTACCAATAACGGACAAGGTGCGTATTTAGGGTTTTTAAAACCTTCGTACATCACATTTAAAATAGACAAACAAACATCTAAACCAATAAAATCGGCCAATTGCAAAGGCCCCATTGGGTGTGCCATACCAAGTTTCATAACCGTATCAATTTCTGCAACACCAGCAACACCATTATATAATGTTTCTATAGATTCATTAATCATTGGCATTAAAATTCTGTTAGCAACAAAACCAGGATAATCATTTACTTCAACAGGAACTTTATTGATTTTCTTGCTTAAATCAACAGTAAAATTCATTACTTCATCAGACGTATTGTAGCCTCTAATAATCTCTACCAATTTCATAATCGGCACAGGATTCATAAAGTGCATTCCAATAACTTTGTCTGGTCTATTGGTAACACTTGCAATTTGAGTAATAGAAATTGATGAAGTATTTGTTGCAAGAATTGTTTCTGCATCACAAACTTCATCTAATTCTTTAAATATTTTAGCTTTTAAAACGGCATTTTCGGTAGCAGCTTCAACAACTAAACTTGTGTTTTTAACACCTTCTTTAATAGAGGTGTACGTAGTAATATTTGCTAAAGTCTTTGCCTTTTCAGTTTCAGAAATCTTTTCTTTAGCAACCATTCTATCTAAATTTTTGGTAATGGTTGCAATTCCTTTATCAAGAGAAGTTTCAGAAATATCAATTAATTGAACTTTGTAATCAAACTGAGCAAAAGTATGCGCAATTCCATTCCCCATAGTACCAGCACCAATTACAGCTATATTTTTCATGATGTATTTTTAAATTTTAATATTTTTTGGGCGTTTTAACAGGCTTTCACTACTCGCTTTTTCTTGCCCTGAATTAATTTCAGGGTCTTCAAAAAGAGCTCAAACAAACCGTTCAATCCTTAACGCATATACTAACTATTAATTAAAAAAGAACTAAATATTTTATTCAGTTTTAAAAGAGTCAATTACCCACTGTGCAATTCTTAAAGCTTCAGTTCCATTATGTAGAGTAACAATAGGAGTTGTGTCATTAACAATAGCATCTGCAAAAGTTTCTAGTTCATCTAAAATGGCGTTATTATTTACAACTTCTGGGTTTTCAAAATAAATTTGCTTTTTAATACCTGCATCATTTTGTAAAATCATTGCAAATTCATCTGGTTTTTTAGGAGCATCTTGTATTCTTACAATTTCAGATTCTTTACTTAAAAAGTTTACAGAAATATAAGCATCCTTCTGAAAAAAGCGAGTTTTACGCATGTTTTTCATTGAAATTCTACTTGCAGTTAAATTAGCAACACAACCATTTTCAAATTCAATTCTTGCATTTGCGATATCAGGAGTTTCAGAAATAACAGAAATTCCACTGGCATGTACATTCTTAACTTTAGATTTTACAACAGATAAAATAATATCTATATCATGAATCATTAAATCTAAAACTACAGGCACATCTGTACCTCTTGGATTAAATTCTGCTAATCTATGAGTTTCAATAAACATTGGGTTATCAATCATGTCTTTCGCTGCTATAAATGCAGGATTAAATCTTTCTACGTGCCCAACTTGTCCTTTTACATTATGTTTTTTTGCTAAAGTTCTAATCGTTTCAGCTTCTAAAACAGTTTTTGAAATTGGTTTTTCAACAAATGTATGACGTCCTTTTTCGATTGATTTTTTAGCACAATCAAAATGAGATAACGTTGGTGTAACAATATCTACAACTTCTACCGCATCTATTAACTCATCAATAGTATCAAATAATTTGTAACCGAATTCAGCGGCAACTTTTTGTGCGTTTTCTGTAAATGGATCAAAAAATCCAACCAATTCATATTTTTGTGATTCTTCTAATAAACGAAGATGAATTTTTCCTAGATGACCTGCACCTAAAACTCCAACTTTTAGCATAAATGTATTTCTTTTTGTCAGTGCGAACAAAGTGAAATAATCTTATAAAAATAATTTATTTCGTTACTTATAACTTTTAGTAAGCTAGTCTTCGCAAAGATGTTAATTTTGTTTTTTCTAATTCTTTAAAAATCAGACAAAAACAAAGATACAATTTTATAAGAATCTATTTAGATTTATTAGTATTTTTAGACTTTAGAAACCAACCAAGAATTGAAAGACACAGCAAAACATCAAGGACTTAGAAATCAATTAGCTACTGTATTAAAAGCTAAAGGAATTACAGATGAAAATGTATTAAAAGCTATTAAGAAAATTCCACGTCATCTGTTTATTGACTCTAGTTTTGAATCTCATGCGTACCAAGACAAAGCTTTTCCTATTGTTGCAGAACAAACGATTTCACAACCTTATACTGTAGCTTTTCAATCGCAAACATTAGAGATAAAAAAAGGGGATAAAGTTTTGGAGATTGGTACTGGTTCAGGATATCAAACCGCAGTTTTATTAGAATTGAAAGCGGAAGTGTATTCAATTGAAAGGCAGCATAAATTGTTTAAAAAAACAGAGTTGTTTTTACCGAAGCTAGGATATAGACCTAAGAGATTTATTTTTGGAGATGGTTATAAAGGTTTACCAGAACAAGCTCCTTTTGATAAAATTATAGTGACTGCAGGTGCTCCTTTTGTGCCAAAACCATTATTAGCACAATTAAAAGTAGGTGGTTTATTATTGATTCCTGTTGGGGATAGAACTCAAATTATGACTTTATTTATTAGAAAGTCTAATAAAGAATTTGAAAAACATGAATTAGGTGATTTTGCTTTTGTACCTATGTTAGAGGAGAAGAATTAAAAATATTTTCTTACGTTTCCTAAAGAGCCTTGTTTAGTAGGAGTAAGTTCGTACGTATAATTTGGATGTAAGTTTTTAACAGATCTGTGTGAAACAAATAGTACAGTAGTTTCACTTTCTTTTGTGATTTTATTAATTAAGGCTACAATAATTGTAGTTCCTTGATTGTCTAAATTAATCATAGGTTCATCTAAAATTAATAAAGGAGGATGTTTTATCATGGCTCTTGCAATTAAAACCAATCTTTTAGTTACTATTGTTAAATCATTAAAAGAAGTTTCTTTTTCTAAATTTAATAAATTAATCCACTCTTCTGCTAATTTAATTTGCAGTGTTGTTGGTGTTTTGTATAAACCAATACTATCAAAAAAACCAGATAATATCATTTGATTTACAGTTATTTTTCTTTTGAATAACTCTAATATAGCTGGACTGAAATAACCTATTTTCTCTTTTATATCCCAAATACTTTCTCCTGAACCTTTTTTCTTACCAAATAAATAAACTTGTTGTCTGAAAGCTTTTACGTTATTGCCATAAATCATGGACAAAATAGTCGTTTTTCCTGAGCCATTTGGACCTATTAAATGCCAGAATTCATTTTTATTGATGGTCCAATTGATATTATTTAAAATACAATTGTCTCCATAATGTACAGTTACATTTTGAAGTGAAATAAGTTGTTGTGGTATGTTTTTGTAAAAAGTTATAGGTTTAGGTACCTCACCATTAAATGTAAAAATATTTTCTTTAAAAAGATGTTTATTAATTGGAACGATAAAGATAATTTCATCATTTTCAATTTCTAAAACGTGTGTAATTATTGGCAGAATTTCTTCTTGTCTATTAATAATCTGAATTAAAATAATTTCTGAGGAGAGTTGTATTAATTTCTCTTTTAAATAAGAAACAGTATGTATATCTAAGCTTTCAAATGGACTGTCTAAAATTAAATACTCAGGTTTTTGCTCAATTAAATAATTAAGTAATATTTTTTTTTGTTCTCCGCTAGAAAAGGAACGTATACTTCTATTTTCTTTTGTGGTTAAAACATGACTGCCGTGTTTAACTTCCTTGTCAATAAATTTTTCTAAAATTGAATTTGAAAATAAAAGCCCTTTTTTATTTTTTAAAGAGGGTAGGATATGTGTACCAACTAAAATATTATTTACTAATGTACTTTGACATGAAAGACTTTTATTTTCAATAACAAAATGGATGTTCTCCATAGTTTTTAATAATTTATTGAATGGAGATTTTTATAAACAAATTATTCTGCTCTTTCCCAATAAGCTGTTTTTCCAATTAAGGCAAAACCCATATAACCTCTTATTTTAAGTTTTTTATCACCTTCAAGCTTTATATAACATTTGTAAACCTTACCGTTTCTAGGATCTAAAATTTTCCCTCCAGACCATTCATCATCATCTTTTTCTAATCCAGTTAAAATGTTTAAGCCTAAAATAGGTTTATCTTTATTTTTACCATCACATAAATCACAAACAGCTGTTTTTCTATCAGGATTTTTTATTTCGATAATTTTAGCAAAAGCTTTTCCATTTTTTTGATAGACTTCTATTACGGAATCTATTTCTCCTGTTTCATCATTTTTAGAGTTCCAATTTCCAAAAATGGTTTGTGAATTTATAGAAAAAGTAAGGGTTAAGAGAACTATGGATAAGACTATTTTTTTCATATTTATCAAATTTTAAACTTCTACAGTTAGTTATTACATTCTTAATTAATCGTATTTCGCGCTAAAATTATTTTCCCATTTTCCTTGAACTCTTAATATTTGTTCAATAATATCTCTAACACAACCTTCACCACCTTTTTTGTATGAAATGTATTTAGAAACTCCTTGAATCTCTGGAGCTGCATCATTAGGGCAACAAGGTAGTCCTACTAATTTCATCACCGGAAAATCAGGAATATCATCTCCCATATACAAGACATTTTCTGGTAGTAAATTATACTTTTCTACTAACTCATTATACTGTTTAATTTTATCATGAGCACCTAAATAAATATCCTTAATACCTAAATTTGCTAAACGAGTTCTTACACCTTCATTATTTCCGCCAGAAATAATACAAACATTTAGACCTTTGTCTACTGCTGTTTTTAAAGCATAACCATCTTTAATATTCATGTGTCTAACTAATTCTCCGTCTGGCATTATGGTAACCATTCCGTTTGTTAGCACTCCATCTACGTCAAAAATTAACGTATTTATATTTGGTAATAATTGTTTGTAACTAATTTCCATGTTTTATTTTAATTGGTGATATTGAATTTATTTCAATTTCACATTATAATTTATTATTAGCGAGAAACTGAATCTAGTTAAGTTTCTCATTGTATTTAATCAATTGAATTTTTAATTGATTTCGTAAGTGTTTTATAAATCTTTTGTTGATTTTTATCGAGCAAATTTAAATGATTTTTTATTGTCTTTTTATCATTTCTAATTGCGGGGCCAGTTTGTGCTTTTTTTGGTGATAATTCCTCGATTTTTAAAGCTGTTTCTTTTATTAAAGGCAGCAAAATTTCAAAAGGAACTTTGTTTTCTTTGCAAATATCATTTCCAATTTTATACAAATGATTTGTGAAATTATTTACAAAAACAGCTGCAACATGTAATGTTTTACGTTGTTCTGAATTTATAGCATAGATTTTTTTTCCTATTGATTTTGCCAATTGTTCTAATAACTGATATTCTTTTTCATTCACAGCTTCTAAACAAAAAGGAACTTCAGAAAAATCAACTTTTTTATCTTTAGAAAAAGTTTGTAACATATAAAAAACGCCTTTTTTAGATTCGTTTTTTAAATCACTCATAGAAACGCTACCAGAAGTATGTACAACAAAACTATTTTTAATTTTTGATGAAACTTCTGAAATTGCATCATCAGAAACAGCAATGATGGTTACATCCGCTTGCGGAATACTATCTAACTTTCTAGAACTTATTTGAGTAACAAGAATATCATCCACATCTAAAAAAGCGTTATTTAAATGAGTAGCTACATTTCCATGACCAATAAGCAAGACTGATACCATAAAACGAAGATATTGAAATTATAGATAATATATAGATTTGATTTTCTTAAATTGGCTGAGAATATAATATATAGAATTGGAAAAAGAAATTAGAATACCATTTAACAAAGTAAAACTTATTTTATTTTTGGTTGTAGGTATTTTGTTTGTTGTATGTGGAGTGTATTTTACATTATATCAACCAAGTTTTGATAATTTAATTAGAACAAAACACACCTTTTTTGCCATAGGTTCTGGTTCTTTTATAATTGGAGTTTTGGCCATAATCTTTTTTGGTTTTATAGTAATTGCTCTATTAAAGAGAATATTTATAGATAAATATTCAATTATAATTAGAAAAAATGAGATCATTGAGAATACTATTGGGTTCTCTGAAAAAAGAATTTTACTCTCTGATATAAAAACGACATCAATTCTGATAAATGGAAATAACGAGTTTATTCTCATTTATCTTAATAACCCCAAAATATATATAGAGGGGCAAAAAAATGTTTTTGATAAAGTATTAATGAAGTTAAATAATAGGTTTTATAAAACGCCTGTTATGATTAACAAACATGCCGTTAAGTACAATTTTGAGGAGCTTCATAGTTTACTTCAAAAAAAGATTCAAAATTATAAACGAAACAATGACTAAAAAACTAGGAATAAACACAACTTGTGTTCACGTAGGCGAAGTAAAAGACGAACAATTTAAAGGAGCAATTTCTCCAATTTATATGTCAACTTCATATGCTTTTGACGGAGTAGATGTAAAGCGGTATCCGAGATATTTAAATACACCTAATCAAGAAATGTTGTGTAAAAAAATTGCTGCTTTAGAAAAAACAGAAGATGCGTTAATTTTTAGTTCGGGCATGGCTGCGATTTCTAATGCAATGTTGGCTTTTTTACAAAAAGGAGATCATGTAATTATTCAACAAGTAATTTATGGAGGAACCTATAATTTTGTGGTTTCTGAATTTGATAAATACGGCATAGAGTATTCTTTTACAGAAAGTGATAAAGCAGCTGATTTTAAAACTTTAATTAAAGAAAACACGAAGATTCTTTATATAGAAACGCCTTCAAACCCGTTATTAGGAATTACAGATATGAAAGCAATAGCTGATATCGCAAAAGAAAAGAACATCATTACCATGATTGATAATACTTTTGCGTCTCCCATCAATCAAAACCCTGTTGATTTTGGAATTGACATAATGTTACATTCTGCAACCAAATATATGGGAGGACATTCTGATATTTCTGCAGGCGCAGTGGCAGCATCCAAAGAACATATTGAACAAATTTGGAAAACAGCCATCAATTTTGGCGGTAATTTAAGTGATCAAACAGTTTGGTTATTAGAAAGAAGTTTAAAAACCTTGAATCTTCGTGTAAAAGAGCAAACTAAAAATGCTCAAATTATGGCGGAATATTTTGAGAGTAATCCTAATGTTGATAGCGTTTATTATCCTGGTTTAAAAAGTCATCCTCAATATGAAATAGCAAAAAAACAAATGAAAGGTTTTGGAGCAATGCTATCCTTTGAATTAAAAAAAGGAATTGATGCCATGAAATTTCAAAATAGTTTACAATTGATAAAACCTTCTATGAGTTTAGCAGGGGTAGAGAGTACAACTGTTAGCCCGACACAAACTACACATGCTTTATTAAGTGAAGAAGAGCGTTTAGAAAGAGGAATTAAAGAGGGTTTAATACGGTTTTCTGTGGGTATTGAAGAAACTACAGATTTAATTACTGATATTGAGCAAGCCATAAAAAAAGCAAAGAGTTAAACTCTTTGCTTTTATATTATAATTTACTTGAAATTAAATATGACTTAATTGATGATGTTCGTCAATTAATGGCCCACCTTCAATTATTTGATCTGAAGCTTCATTCGCAAATTTCTCGAAGTTTAAGTGGAAAAAATGTGCTAAATGAATTGCTTTACCAATATATGCTCCTTTTTGTAACCAAGTATTCATTGGGTCTAACATTTCTATTGGCACATTAGGGCAGTATTTTGGCATAAATAAACCAAAAATTGGATGTTGTTCAAATTCAACATTATCTAAACTACCTTTTAATATTTCACGAATCATTGTTCGAGTATATTTTAATTTTATTCTAGATCCTGTTCCGTAAGGTCCACCAGACCAACCCGTATTAATTAGCCAAACATTAACGCCAGCTTCTGTCATTTTAGTACTTAACATTTCTGCATATTTTGTTGGATGCAATGGCATAAAAGGCTCACCGAAACAAGCAGAAAATGAGGGTACAGGTTCTGTAATACCAGCTTCTGTTCCTGCTACTTTTGCAGTGTAACCAGATATAAAGTGATAAGCAGCTTGCCCTGGAGTTAATTTTGAAACTGGAGGTAAAACACCAAAAGCATCACAAGTTAAAAAGAAAATATTTTTAGGATTGTTAGCAAATGAAGGTTTTGCAATGTTATCTATGTGATAAATTGGGTAACTAACCCGTGTGTTTTGTGTAATTGATCCATCCATAAAATCGATATCTCCATCATCTTTAAAAACAACATTTTCTAATAAAGCTCCGGGTTTAATAGCTCTAAAAATATCGGGTTCTTTTTCTTCGGATAAATCTATCGCTTTTGCATAACAACCTCCTTCAAAATTAAATATATTATTTTCTGCTGTCCAACCATGTTCATCATCACCAATTAATTTTCTAGAAGGATCTGCTGATAAAGTTGTTTTTCCGGTTCCTGATAATCCGAAGAAAATAGCAGTATCACCATCTTCACCAACATTTGCAGAACAATGCATTGGTAAAACATTTTTCTCAATGGGTAAGATTAAATTTAAGGCAGAAAACACACCTTTTTTAATTTCACCTGTATAGCCAGAGCCACCAACTAAAACTGTTTTTTTTGTAAAGTTGATTATTGAGAAATTTCCTTGACGAATACCGTAAGCGTTTGGATCGTCACAAACATAACCAGGGGCACATAAAACCAACCAATCTTCATCAAAATTTTCTAACTCTTCATCAGAAGGTCTTAAGAACATATTAAAAACAAAAGAGATAGACCATGGTAATTCTGCAATTGTTCTAATATCTGTTCTGTAAGTTGGGTCTGCACATACATAACCATCTCTTATATATAATTCTTTATTAGATAAATAGTCAACTATATTGTGTTGTAGCTTATCGAAGTTCTCAGATGAAACTGGTTTATTTGTTTTTCCCCACCAAACTTTCTTTTTGGTATAATCATCTTTTACAATAAATCTGTCTTGTGGAGATCTACCTGTAAATTTACCTGTATTCACAGCTAAAGTTCCGTTTTGGGTTTCTCTACCCATTCCTTTTTCTAAGGTAATTTGTTGCAGCTCTTCTGGAGATTGATTCCAATGTGAAGTTACATTTTTAATACCATAAATTCCTAAATCTGATTTTTTTGGAATAATTGCACACTCTATCATAATCGTATTATTTAAAAATTATTTATTTAAAATGGCCAAATTATTGGCGCTAATATTAAAATTTTAATTAATAATAATGGTAAAAGAGGAGTATTCCGCTTTTAGATTATTTGTAAATCTATATCCTATAGAAGTTGCTTCCAATTTATTTCTGATGGATGCAATGGGGCATAAAAAAATGTTGACTTTAAAGTTTTACTTATAACCAAACTCAATGCAGAATTTTGAGTTATTATATTTGGTAAATGTGTATTCCAAATAAATAAGTTGATTGAAATGGTTAGCGTAATGATTATAAAATCATAGACCTTCTATTTTAATATAGTTTCTTTATTGTAGTAAATTTAATGACTTTATTAGTTATTTTAAATGACGAAAATCATCGCCTTTCTATCATTTTTATCGTATTTTATGAAACAATAAAAAAGTAGATAAAAACTTTATAAAATGAATGTTAATGAGTTTATGGCCTTAAAAAAAAGATTTTTATGGTTAAACGCAACAATTTTAAAATTGATATCCCTATAATATAAATGAGGGGTAAATTGATGTTAAAAGAACTTTATGTAGAGAATAATGAATGCTTATGTCGTTAGGGTAATTCTTTTTTAATGAGTTTTTCCTTTTTTTCTAAAATCTGTTTTAAAAAAGATTCCAACTTGTAACCTATCTAAATGAAGTTTACTTATATAATGATTTAAATATCCAACTTCTAAAGAAATGTTTTTTGAAGCTTTTAACCCGAGAGCAGAATAGAATCTGTTTTCTGCGTAAAAATTACCTTTAAAATTTAAGAAAGACTCATTACTTGCAGTTAAATAAAAGGCTTTGTTTAAAGTGATTTTTGTTTTAATACGATATCTTATTCTGTGTATTAAACTTTTGACTCCGACAGAATTTAAATGTCTATGTTCTATTCTTAAACGTTGCTGAAATGGTAATTTAAACAGTTTTGATTTATAAGAAATTTGTTCATAATGCCTGTTTTCTATTGTATTTGGGTCTATGTCTTGCTCAAAAGATCTATCGATATCTAAATAAATATAACCTAATCTAGCTGTAAGGTTTTCATATATTTTATAGTTGGCGGCAAGAGTATATGCTGTTAAATTGTAATTCTGAAAAGTTTCATAATTTCTTTCTTCAAAACCAGTTGTAAGGCTCCATTTGTCAGATATCGTGTTTGTCCCATATATATAATACCAACTACCAAAGTTTTTTTCTGATTTTGTTTGAGCGTTAATATTTATAATAGAAATAAGAAATAATATGAAAAGAATTACTTTTTTTATAGTTGATGAAATTTCTTGGATTAGAACCATATTTATCTATTATATTATTAATTGATGATCATTCTTAAAGAGGGTAAAATTAGAATGACTGTTGGTTGGTTTTTATGACATATATCACCCTTCAAAAACTCTTTTAATTTTTACGATTCTGATAAAAAACGACTCTATATTTTATTAAAAAAAAATTAACGAAAGCGAAATAGAAATATCTCTTCATCAAATAATTTCTTTTAAATAGTAATTTTGATAAATTGTTTTTCTAATATTGTTTAATTAAATGATACAAGAAAAATAAAATAATGTCTTTTGATGTTGTTGGTTGATTTTTTCTGATTTAATAAGACATGATTCTTTAATTATAATAGATTAATATAATATATGAAATTAGATATTTTAGCATTTGGCGCACATCCTGATGATGTAGAATTAGGTTGTGGAGCAACAATTGCCAAAGAAATTTCTTTAGGTAAAAAAGTAGGAATTGTAGATTTAACAAGAGGTGAGTTAGGGACTCGTGGTTCTGCGGATTTAAGAGATCTTGAAGCAGCAAAGGCAGCAAGTATTTTAGGAGTCTCTGTTCGTGAAAATTTACGTTTTGCTGATGGGTTTTTTATAAATGACAAAAAGCATCAATTAGAAATCATAAAAATGATACGTAAATATCAGCCAGAAATTGTGCTTTGTAATGCAATTGATGATAGACATATAGATCATCCTAAAGGAAGTAGTTTGGTTTCTGACGCTTGTTTTTTAAGTGGATTAACGAAAATCGAATCAGAAGTAGAAGGGAAGCAACAAGATAAATGGAGGCCTAAACAGGTGTATCATTACATTCAATGGAAAAATATTGAACCTAATTTTGTTATTGATGTTACTGGTTTTGTTGATAAAAAAACAGAAGCAGTGTTGGCGTATTCTTCTCAGTTCTATGATCCTAAGAGTAATGAGCCCGAAACACCAATAACCAGTAAGAATTTTATTGATAGTATTAATTATAGAGCAAAAGATTTAGGAAGATTAATTGGTGTAGAATATGCAGAAGGCTTTACTACAGAACGTTATGTTGCAGTCGAAAATTTAAGTAAATTAATTTAACTTTTTTCTTTATAAATAAAGAAAAGGTTTGTATATTTGCAGCCGCAATTATATGGTGGTTGTAGCTCAGTTGGTTAGAGTATCGGTTTGTGGTACCGAGTGTCGCGGGTTCGAATCCCGTCTTCCACCCAAAATACAAAGTCTTCTCGTTTTTCGAGAAGACTTTTTTTGTTATTACAAAATAGAATTGTAAATTTATCAGAAATCAATCGTAATTAAATATGAAACTTCAAGAGAAAATGATGAATAAAATTGATGATTTCTGCGGAATAGAATCATTAGTTAGTTTTTTAGAGAAATTTAAAACTACCGTAAATGAACCTGATAAGGTTTACTTTAATAATATTATTGATTATTTTTCATTATTTTATGAACAAGAAATTCCAGTAGAAAAACATGCGGTAGAATTTAAAGAAGCTACTTTAAAGTCAGTCTCTGTTTTGGAGTTTTATAATAAAGATAATAAAAGTGAAATGTTAACTTTTCTAATTAATTTAATTAATTTTAAATTAGAAGCGGTTTCAAATATTAAAGGGTTAGCCTCGTAAGTTTTTACTCACTTTTTTATTAAGTTGGGGAACCAATTTTGAGTTTGCTTGATCAATTCTTCGCATAACATTATTTGCGTTAGATTTCTTGACATGTTCTTCAATATTTGAAATTTTTTGATTTAACTCATTACTGAGTTTTTCAAAACGCTTCTCAACAATTTCCTCAATCTTCGATTCTAAAGAACTTCTTTCGGTAGAGTTAAATACATTGTTGTTATTATATTTACCTACTCCAGTAATTAGCCAAATAGGGTCTATATCTTTTATGTTATCTATTATGCCAAATAAAATTGTCTCATTTGGTCTTTTTTTTATAATTAATTACAGCACTAACTAATTGTTGAGAAACATCAATCATTTCAGAGAATTGTCTCTGATTTAAGTTAGAGTTATTAAATACTTGAATAACTCTGTCAGCTCTTTCTTGATGTTTAGTTTTCATGCAATTACTAAATTAAGATATGTAAATGTAGTGAAAATTAACCACAAATGATAATTATTTTAAATTATTTAAAGTCTCTATAACTTCATTTTTTTTTCTAACCGAAACAGGGACGTTGCTTTTGTCTTTTAAAACTAGATATCCTCCATCAGATTTTATAAACTCTTTAATGTACCTTGTATTGATTAAGTGACTTTGATGAACTCTTAAGAAATTATGCTCTTTTAGCATATCGGAATAATATTTTAATGTTTTTGAAACCAATATTTTTTTTCCATTTTCTAAATAGAAAGTAGTATAGTTATTGTCAGATTTACAACGAATAATTTCTGATAACTGAACCACAATAATTTTTTCGGAAGTGTGTAAAGATATTTTTTCTAAAACTTTATGTGGGTTTCTTATAGATTCCTGTAAAACAGATATTTGTTCTTTGTTTGGTTGGATTTTTTCTTTCGCTTTTTTTATAGAATTTGCGAGATCTTCATTAGAATATGGCTTTAAAATATAATCGATTGCGGCAAATTTAAAAGCCTTAACTGCGTACTCATCACTTGCGGTTACAAAGATTATTTTAGATTGTAAGTTAGGTACTATTTCTAGAATATCAAAACCTGTACCGTCACCTAACATAATATCTAAGAATAAAATATCTGGTTGCTTTTTTTGTAATAATTTGGCAGCCTCAATTACACTTGTTGCTTTTCCAATAATTTCAATATCTGGATGGTGTTTTTCAATATCATTAGATAGCATTTCTAACGCCTCAGGAATATCATCTACTACAATTGATGTAAGTTTGTTCATTTTATAGTTTTTTTTCTAATTTAAAAACTGTTATTTCTGGTCTAACATTAAATCGTACTTGAAAAAGATTTCCTAAAGCTCTATTTATGTAAAGAGTTCTACCATCGTTTAAATCAATTTCTCCTGCATCATAACTTTTATTTTTTACAGGTAGAATAGGTGGTTTTAAAAAAGGAGGTTTTACTTGACCTCCGTGTGTATGGCCCGCTAAAATCCATCCTTTATAATGATTCCAAACATCTAAATCACAAACATCAGGATTATGGCATAAAACTAAATTTGCATTATCTGGGTTGTGTTTGTCCATTATTTTCTTTGGATCAAAATTTAATCCCCAAAAATCATCTATACCTATAATATTAAGTCCGTTAAAATTAGATTCTTCATTGCTTAAAACTTTAACACCAACATTTTCTAATGTTGAAGTTACGTTATCTGCAACATTTTGTTCAATCCAGTCATGACCATAATCATGATTTCCTAAAATACCAGCTGTTCCAAGTTTTCCTTTTACAATATGTTTACAAACTTCTTTTAGTTGATCAAATTGCTCCTCGTTATCATAATCCACAAAATCTCCTGTATAAACTACAAAGTCAGGATCAAATGCCGCTGCTTTTGCAAAAGAGTCTATGATATATTGATAATTAAATCTGTTACCAACATGAATATCACTAATCTGAATTAATGTTTTTCCAATTAAATTTTCTGGTAAATTTTTTATTGACATTTTTTTATGTACAAATTCTAACCAAAAAGGTTCTATCTGCCAGGAATACAATGCTCCAATAAACCCTAAACCTAGGGTTCCTAAAAATGTTTTTTTAATAAACTTTCTTCTAATCATTAGTAATCTGTTTTTAAAGGAATTCTAAACCAAACTTTTGTTCCTTTTACAATTGAATCTTCAATAATTTCATCAATAGAAAATGAATTTCTTTTAGAAATATTATTTATTCTTTCTTTTGATACTTTTAAGGCTACCGAATTATGAGTTGAATCTTCTTTTCTTTTTTTAGATTGATGAATACCAATACCGTTATCAATAATTGTACAATGTAAAAAGTTGTTTTTTACATCAAAATAAACTTTAATCTTTCCTTTTTTTTGCACTTGAAAACCATGTTGAATTGCATTTTCAATAAAAGGTTGAATTAACATTGTAGGAATCAAAATTTCCTCAGCATCAATAGCATTTAAATTTGTTTGAAAAGAGTAATCGAAGTTTTTAGAACTCATTCTTTGCTCTAATTCTATATAGTTTTTTAAAGATTCTATTTCTTCTTGTAAATTAATTTCTTCTTTTCTAGAATTGGTTAAAATACTTCTTAGTAAAACAGAAAACTGTGAAATTACTGTATTCAATTCATCTGTTTTTCCAGAATTTCCAAGTGCTTTTATCCCATTTAATACGTTAAAAATAAAATGCGGGTTCATTTGTAATTGAAGTGCTTTCTGCTCTAGAGTTAGTAAATGATTCTTCAATTTTAGTTGATCATATTTTACTTTATTTTTCTTGTAAATACTTTTGATGTATACATCTAAAATTAAATATGTGGTGATTAAAATAAATATAATTATTCCTAATATAAACCACCCTTTTTTATAAAAAGGTTCATCAATAATAAATGAAAAAGATTTCGTTTTGCTTAATTTTTTATCAATTTTTGATTGTATTTCAAACGTATAATTTCCTGCATTCAAGTTTGCAAATTGAACAGAACTATTTGCAGTCCAAGAAGAAAATAGACCAACTAGTTTAAATCGATATTTAATTTTTTTAGGATTTAATAAATCAACAGTTTTAAAATTGATTGAAATATTATTCTCTGTAGGAGAGAGTTTTATGGAAGTATTATTATTATTATTATTATTATATAAAAGAGAATCTACATTTTGATTATTTATTAATAAGTTTTCAAAACATACGGTAGGATTTTTATCATTTGAATTGTAAGAATCATCGTTTTTAAGACGATATAAACCATTATATGAAGCAATCCAAATAGTGTTTTGATTGTCTTTAAAAACGGTATTTATATGATCCGTTTCAAGGGAATTATATTTATTGATTTTTCGTTTAAAAGAAAAGGATGGAAGTGTAAAAACTTCAATTCCGTTATTATTTGAGGTTACCCAAATTTCGTTTTTAAGTTTCTTAATTGATGTGATGTCTTCTAATGTTTCAACTGTTTGTTTAATTGAAATTTTCTCAATTATTTTTATGTTATTATTAGCTGTTGCCGCGATTATTTGATTTTGAAATTTTAATAAAGAGAGTACATCAGCATTAAATATTTTTTTTAGTTTATTAGGATTCTCTAAACTATTAAGATTCCATAAACCTTTATTTGTGGCAACATAAAAAGAATTATGATCAAAAATGATATCATTTATAATAGAAAAATCTATTTCATTATTAATTGTGATAGGTTTTAAAGAATCATTTCTTAATTTAGAAAGTCCTTGAATTGTACCAACATAAGTTTCATTCTTATAATGATAAATTTTTAATACTTCTTTCGATTCAAAAAACTCTTCTTGGTTTCCTTTTTTTATAATAAGTCCGTTTTCTAAACCGATATAAACAGTGTTGTTTTTGGTTGATAAACTCGTTGTTTTTTGTTGTGTAATTTGTGTAAAATCATCACCATCAAATTTGAGGACACCTTTGTCAGTAGCAATCCATAAATAACCTGTTTGATCTTGTTTAATATCAAAAACAACATTACTTGCTAAACCATTATCCAAAGTAAATTTTTGATAATTATTTTGTTGGCTATATATATATGATAGCGAAAGAAATAAAAAAATAAAGCTAATTTCTTTTAAGAAAGTCATAAAAACAAATTTACTAATTAAAACGTCATTATAAAGTGTTTTTATAATGACGTTTTCCAAAATTACAATCCCCTTTTCACTTAATTCATGGCGTATAAACGCTTATTATTTGTATCTGGCTTTATGTGTTTTAATTCTCCATACGGTTTAATTAATGGCTTTAGAACAGTTAAACTTGTCGTTTTACCTGTAATTGTTAGCCTACTATTTTTAAAATTATAAGTCCATCTAAATTTTTCTATTGGAATGTTTAGTTTTTCTACCTCAAAAAATAATTCTTCTTGTTGTTCTATAAAGTCCATTACTTCTTCTTGATTTTCAAAAGTTGGTGCTTCTTCATCAGAATTATGATAATCTAAAATGAATTTTACCGGAATTGTAAATTGAGTTGTATATGCTTCTCCAACATACCTTTCTTCTAAATTGTTTAATGCTTCATACCAATCAATATCTTTTTCTTCTGGATATTTTTTTGCTATTTCTTTTGATAAATCTATTTTTCCTGGAGAATTTGCTGTCGGATAAAAGATATAATGTGGTTTAGCTAAATAGTGTTTTGTAAACTCACCATCAAAGACAGAAAAGTAAGGAGAAGCAATTACATTTGGCAATTCATCTGCACAAAAAGCATCTTTAAACCTGTTCATTAACTCTATATTCTCACCTAAACCATTTGCGTGAAAAATAATCTTAGAATTTTCATTTACACTTTCTCTTAACGTTGGTAAAGTACCTTTTGTAATATTTCTTCTTAAAGATTCTGTAGTAATTTTTTCACCTTTAATGGTTGTTTCTAAAGTCATCCCTTTATAAGGATTACTGTTATTTACAATATGAATTTCTCCATAAGGGTTTTCGATTTCATTCTTGTTAAGCCAATTTATTACTTCTTCTAAAGAATATTGATCTTCTATAACTTCAAATTGTTTTTCTTTAAAATATGCTCTTGCATTGTTGTAAAAAGTTTCATTTCCTTTGTCAAAACCTGTAATAAAAACAACAGGGTCTCTTGTAATTACATTTTCTTTTACATTATAATCTAACGTGTTTTCTGCTGTAATAACGGTAGACTTGTTTTCTCTAATTGTTTCGGTTCTATCACAATTTATAAAAATACTTGAAGTTAAAATGATAGCTGCTGCAAATACGGATGTTTTAAATACTTTGTTCATAAGTTCTATTTTTTAGTGTTAATACACTGTAAAAGTAAACCTGAACTTAAGTTAAATTTTGGTTGTTTTAGAATTCGTTAATTATGGATTAGAATTCGTTATTAATTTAAAATTAAAGCATAATCGATATCAGCACTACATAGTATATTAGGCATTTTACGTCTATTAATACCTAAAAGAATTTTTAATTCTTCAATCTCATAAATATCAAAAACTAAAACTAAATCCTGATGAAAAGTTTGCACAGGAATTTTTCTTCTTTGTATTGTAGAAGCGCTGTAATCTAGCCAATAATTTACATCTATTTTAGATACATATTCTTTAAACTTGTTCAATTGTTCTCTATCGAACTGAAAAAAGATATTATTAAATACAAGATTGTAGTTTTTACAACCATTACAAACAGATATTTCACCATTTTTCACTCGAGATATTATTTTAGATTTCTGACACATAGTAGTTTTGGTTTTTAAAGCAATTTTTTTATTTCTGATATTTTAAAAATTATTTTATCGTTTTAGTCATATTATCAGCAACTACAATTATGTAATTCGCAATGGTTGTTTTTTCTTCTTTCGACATCTCATCCCATTCAGATTGGTTTACTGTAGCGATTGACTTTAATTTTAAACCTGGTTTAATTTTATGTATCCACCAAATGATTCCTTGGTCGTAATTAGAATGATAAGAACCTTCAAAAT
>JQIA01000229.1_pt1 | contig 26298 bp, 33 predicted proteins | sample 811431 | NCBI WGS metagenome assembly JQIA01 (sample SAMN02998118, study PRJNA258478) | marine sediment metagenome | biome: marine; feature: seafloor; material: sediment; isolation source: oil-polluted sediment collected from 3 locations (0.5 km, 0.7 km and 0.9 km)... | place: USA: Gulf of Mexico ...
GTCCCGTTGTGGGGTCGGCCTTTTCTTTTGCCTTAAACTTTTTTGTTCCCCTCTACCTCTTTTATCCTTGCAACACCCAAACATCTTTGTTAGGGTACCCCATAGGTTAATTAATAATAAATAAAATGGAGTAATGAAATGGCTGTTCTTTTTACCTCAATTATTATTGAGGCTCTTTTCAGGGGTGCATACATGAAGATAACGGCGAGCGGATGCCCGTCCGAGATGATCGACAAACTTAAAGAGCTTGATCCTGATGTTAAATTTAAAGACTCATTTCCGGTTTACGGTCGTGGTGGTGGTGGAAGGGGTGGCAGCAAGGATACCAAGAAGGCAAAAGTTTTATCTATCTCAGTTTCAGGAAACAACGGGAGTAAGTTTATCAACCTAGCCTGTGAGTGTAGCGATGGTGATTTTACGGTTGCAGTATCAAAAAAGAAGGTTGAAGACTTCCTTACTGGTGCCAAAGAGAGAATAGGTGCTGAGCACCGAGACAAGCTTGATCAGTCCTCAGCGACTATTATTTTCCGGTTAGATGATCAGATGATCCCCATCAGTTATTTTGAGATAGAGGATAAAAAGTTTTTTGATAGCTTTGATGGTGGCAGTAATGGCAATTAAAGAATTTCTCTTTGATGCAGAAACGAAGGCAACCACTAACCCCGTTACCATTCAAAAAATAAGCGAGGAAGAGAAATCCAGGCCGTGCCCCGGAAAGCCAACATCGGCAAACCCGAGGCCAGATACCATAGAGAGATACGAGTCCGCAAAAGCAGAATGGAGAGCAGGACTTTCTTCAAGGATCCAGAAAAAAATAGATGACACAGCAAAGAACCCGCTGCTGGCCGAACCTATTTGCATGTCTGCTATATGTGATCAGGAAAAAGTAAGCTGGTCCGCCATGCATGGCGATACTGAAAAAGAAATGCTGATTAATATTTCAGAGTTCATTACTGATAATTGCGACGAAGAGACCGAATTCTCCGGGTTCTGCATAACAATATTTGATCTGCCCTTACTTGTAACAAGGTGCAGGTTACACAGGGTTTCTCTTCCTGGTTTTTTCCCTCAATATCATCGGTACTGGCATGGTAATGTTATCGATATAAAGGATTTGATCCCATCGAAAACCCCATTTTTAAGTTTTGACGACGCGGCCACACTGCACGGTCTTGATGGTAAATCTTTGATGTATAACGGGTCATCAATGCACGGGGGAAGGGTACAGGATGCATTTAGAGCAGGCGAATTTGATTTTATCGTGAGTTATTGCGACAGTGACGCACTGAACGAGTGGGAGCTTCTCAAGATGTGCAAGCCCATCGGCAACAAATCAAGCCAGACAATAATGGAGCAGGCGCGGGAAATACTGGGCTCAAACCTAAGCGACAGTCAAAAGGTAATCACGATAAACAATATTTTGTTCCGTATTGGATAAAAGGAGCCCGGAGAGATCCAGGCAGAGTGCAATCATGATGAATGAAGAAATAAAAACAGCATTAGACGTATTAAAGATGGAATCCCAGCAAGAACGAGTCGAATATTTGTCCGAAAAGATTGGTGCCATAAAATGGTGTCCTAAATGCGAAGAAATGAACCCGAGAACATCCGTAAACCTTTGGGACCATAAAACGAAATGCAGCTGCGGAACAGTTGTTGTTCAGCGAGTAATTCAGGATTTTTTATAAAAGAAAGGGCAGATGATGCCATGCATGAGGCCTTGATTGTTTTCGAGATGTACAAGGCTGGATCAATTGAAGTGGATGTTGGTTGATACTTATTTGTTTTAAACAAAGATGCCCGACCGTATTAAACCGGTCGGGCATTATTGTTTGTGGTAAATGATATTATTATGGTAATATATACCGATACATTATAACGATATCGTTTTCCCCACAAAAGGTGCTTTTTATGGATCTGAGAGAAGAATATTTGGAGCACATGAAAAAATTAAAACCAATGGCTGAAGATCTTCCGGGGGAACTGCCGATGATCTCAAATGTTATTGAAGAGTCAGCTCCAGGTATGGGCGTCAAGATCACCATGCACCTTGCTACAGCCTACAGAGGGATAAAGGTATATTGGCACTCTCTTGACGGATCAATACTCTTGCAGGACTACGCAAGAGGGAAATGGCCTGTTTCCCCCGATGAATTAAAGGAAACAAACTTGCATCACCTTCCTTCAAACGATTTACGGATGATTGCTTCTTCCATATCAGAAGTGGCAGCTGGTATGGGGATACAAATCACTCTACGCCTTGCATGGGCATTCCGTGGCATGGTCACCCACTGGCACAACATTGATAGGATAACCGAGGCCCACCGTAACTACTGGCTTATGAAACGTTATGATCTGGGGGATGTTACCGGGCGAGAACTTGCTATGGCCGTGGGGATCAGTCAGCGCAGATCTGAGGATATTCTATCCGGAAATATAGGCGGTACTCATATTGATTCGAGGCAAATTAGATTGTTTGATTAAAAAATATACGGGCTCCATATCCTTTTGTGCTGATGAGGACCGGCCACCCGTTAATAACTGGCCGGGTAAACAAAAGATCAGGGATCGTCGTTAACCTGATGAATTAGCACATACGACCCATTACTTTAAGAGAAATTTTTATTTGAGTAAGTAGCGCAAACGGTAAAGCGCAGCCATAAAAGGGATAAGGTGTCGGCAATTCAATAACATTAAAGGCTGTGTCCATCCGGACGCGGCCTTTTCTTTTTCAATCTTCCGCAATGCGGTGTCTACCCCGCTTCCGTCCTGCCATGTATATTATATTTATCCAACAATAAAGGTTTAAAACCGATACTCAACAACGGAGAAAACATTGAATTTAAACGATGAAATAAACATAACACCTTTGTGGCAATGGCCGCTTGTCCTCATGGCTCCAGCTATGGGCAGTAGCTTGGCCTCAATTGTAGACCCTGAGAGCGTATACCTCAAACTGCTCTATGGTTCCTTATCCCTATTCTTGATGTGGGCAGGCCCGGCCTTGTTCCAAAAGGTTTTCAGGTTCAGTGCAGATATCTGGCACGGAAAAGGGATGATCCGGCGTGATCTGGATAGCGGCGCAAAACAATGCGCCCGGATTTATCTTGGCAGAGACCGGCCTTCTTTTCTCCTGGCTCCGCTCTCCTTCTGTTTTCTCAAGTGGACATTTACAGTCGGCGAAATTGATATAAATACCGGCTCCATTTCTGTGGGGAAATGTTTTGTCACAAACCTAGTGCAAGAAGAAAAACAGTGCAGGGCTATTGGGACAAATGATCTCATTACCGGGGTAGCAGCTAGGCACATAATACAGATCGAACGTGATATCCGTCGAAGAAGTCATTCGTTCCGGAATAGCAGTAAGGAACTGCTGGTAATAAATAAATTGCGCGACTCTGGCTTGATAATTAAAGAGGATGTTTCTCAATGAAACCGCTCATCATCTCAGCAATAGCCCTGGCCCTGCTCTCTGGCTGCTCCTCAAAAGTTTATTACGAGCAACAGCCAAAACGTGATAGTGCCGAGGAGAAAAGAGTCATTGCTATTGGTGAAGGCCTTGGAAAAGTAGTTGCGGCATTTAGGCGAGGCGCTGATCAGCGCGTCGCCCATCGGCCCAATGCTAAATCGGCACAAAAAAATCTTGAATTTAGTGATGCAGCAATAGCAGAGAGTTTTGAAAACCGTATTCCATACGATGCGGAGGTAGACAGGTTAGAGGCTCCGGTCGAGGGCACCGGGCAAGCCATAATCATCCACAATCAACCGGCTGAATCGCTGCTGCTCCAGTACATTATGCTGGAGCGGCAAGCGGTTGCTAAACAGGCGGCGGCAGCAGAAGAAACAAAACAATTAAAAGAAATTATGGCAGCGTATACCAACGCTGTGCTGAAAAAACAACCAGAACAAGCAGCACCATATACCGGAAAATCTACCATGAATAAGGTGGCCGATGCCCTGCCATTTCTTGGCACCATCATGGGCATGAATAGCCTTGGTAAAGCTGGTATTACTGGGGCAATTGGTGATACATCATCAAATCCAGTAACAACAATTATAAAAAATACAACCACTAACAGCGGAATAGAGTAAAAAAAATATGGGTCCTGTAAGCAACTACACTTCCACAATAAACTTGATTAATCCACACGGCTTTCCGCTGCGGCTGGAGATTGGGGTGACAGGGTATACCTTGGATGATCTCACCAGCACCGGCAGGTTATTGATAAGGGGACCAGGTTCAAACAGAGATCCCTTTCTTGATTCCGAAGCGTATACGGCCATTGATACAATAAATAATCGTTACGTCGTGACTGTTCCTGCTGATGATCCGTTATACAGCCTGATATTGGAGGGTAAGCCCTACACATGGAGTTTTACAGCTGATACGGATTCATTCCGGGTTCAAGGTGATTTTAAATCATCATACGACACCGGCCACGCACCGGGGGAACCTCATGCTGCGCTGGTATCTGTTGGCCCAATTGGCATAGAGATCTACTTTCCAGCTGGCCCCCGTGGTGATGTGGGGCCACAAGGACCGGCTGGCCCGTGGTCTGCGGAGGTTCGCCATGCAACCGAGTCAGGGGCAATAACCGCCGCTGACCAGACAGTCATAATCACGGCATCAGGCGGAACAATCGCCCTTACATTACCCACACCGTCCTCTCTCTATACCGACGGAGAAGGCCCAACCTATACCATTACTTTCATTAGGCCTGCCGACGATACCGGCGATGTTACGCTTTCCGGAACTGGCCCTGATCTTCCTGATGATCTATACCCCGGCGAGGCTGGGCAGATCCAGAGTGATGGACTAAAACTTTATATAATTTGGTAAAATAAATGCAGAGATTCCTTAATTTATTAAATCTTGCAAAGGATCCTATCGACCCCGCTACCAAGCAGGGGCAAGACAGTGCAAACGATAGCCTTAGCCACCTGGTAGACAGCGGAATAAAGTTTGATAATGATAATACAGGATCTGATGCCTTTGGACGGCAGCGGGTATCATCACCCTATACCGTATATGACATCAAGCAGAACACCTCAGCACAGCCACTCTTTTACGATGATCAGGAGGTTTCAGGCAGCGGCACGTCGTCAGTTTATAATAACGACAAGGCCTCTGTCACCATGTCGGTTGCAGCGGGCACAGCTGGCAAGCGTGTACGTCAAACAAAGGTGTGGAGTCAGTACCAGCCCGGTAAATCTCAGATGCTTATCTTCAGCGGAAATTTTCGCGGCGCAGTTCCTGGTGTAATAAAACGATCTGGGATGTTTTTTGATTCATGGGGCCTTTTTTACCAAGTCGATGGTACAGGTATTAGTGCGGTTATACGTACAAATAATACCAGTTCCCCTGTTGATATTGCTGTTCATCAAAATAATTGGAACGTGGACAAGCTAGACGGCACCGGATCAAGCGGGATAAACCTTGATTTAGAAAAAGCTCAGCTTGGAGTTATTGACTACGAGTGGTTAGGGATTGGGCAAGTGCGGTTTTGCTTTAAATTTGATGGTAGAATAGTGGAGGTACACAGGTTTACACACTCAAACTCTAACGAAGAAGTATACATGAGCAACCCGAATGCCCCTTTTCGGTACGAGATTGAGAACGATGGATCAGGCGCGGCAGCTACCTTTGATCATATATGCGTTTCTGTACAATCAGAAGGGGGGCAGGAGGAAAATCAGATAATAACCTATGTATCAAGGGATGGGTCACCGATAACGTTGGCAAATCAAGATTTATATACTCCCGTATTATCGATACGCCTGAAAGCTGATCGCCCATGCACTAGGATTACAGTAAAAGATCTATCTATCATTATAACTTCCGCCATTAATTATGAATGGATACTTTTTATCAACCCTGCCATTGCTGGCACTGACCAAGCTGTATGGCTAGATATTGAAAACTCAGCATTGCAATTTGACATATCCAGGAATGCTACAAATTTTTTATCAGGAGGATATAAGCTTGAAGGGGGGTATGGGGCATCATCCAATCAAATAAAAAACCCAACCGGTGACGCGGTGACATCATTTTTGACAATCGGGAGCATGATTGATGGCAGCATGGACGAATTTGTCCTTGCTGTAAAAAATATTGAAGGTAACGGTGGCGTCTGTTATGCAGGATTGACTGTTTCTGAATATTGTTAAGCAGGAGAGATAAATTGATTAAGGAAATTTTAATTATAACAGCTCTATCTGTGCCCTATTTGTCATTCGCCCAAGATCTTGACGACCCGTTTCCCCCTACAGGTCTTGAGCGGATAGAAAAACAAATGGATAAGATCGCTGACAGTGTCCACCAAATAGATAAAAATGTCGCGGTCGGGCAAAGGGATATATCGACTTTTGCGGATGCGTTTTCCGAGCAAAAGGAACAGACATCTTTACTAAAGGGAAGAACCCTATCTATTGAAAATGATCTTGTTGCCGTTAAGATAGATACTAAAGGTAATAAGGAAGATATACGGACCATAAAAGGAAATCTTTTCAAGATAGTTTTATCAATACTAACCATGATTGGAATGATTGCCGCTGCATATATAACAAGAAAAAATCATAACCAAAAGGATAAGACATGATTGAAAGCTCTTTATTTACCTTGGTTATTTTAATATTTATACTTGGATTATCAAATTATTTTTAGAGGAATGTCGTAATGAGTAACGGAGTGAATGAGCAAAGCACATATCATGAAACGAGAATAAAATTTATTGCAGATTGGACGCGAGAAAGAGAATTAAACAGGCGCATAGTTAACGACTTAGAAACAATCACAGAATTCCTTGTGAAAACAGCAAAGGAAGGTATAAAAAAAGATCCACCAATAAAGATTGATGCTGGGACAAGGGATAATATTTACAAATTCTTCAGCCTCACAAATAAGGTTGCTGTCGATCAGATAAAGTGTGATCAAGCCCTACTATCTCTTATTCAAGACGGGGAAGAGTCGGGGAATGGTGATGATCTAAAGCGAGTCAAGGAACTCTTCTCTGATCAGTTATCGTATCTGGAGAGACTGCCAGCGGAAAATAGATCAGACGCAAAATTAAGGGCACTAACCAAGATGAGTGAGGTTATTTTCAAATGGGATAATGCCCTTTCAATTCTTGACAATTTAGCAAAAGGTGCTGATGAGGATGGCAAACTAACCATAGACGCTCAGACGGTCAAGGATATCAGAGAGCAGATAGGACTTTAATGGGCAATGCTAAGATAACCCCAAGGGAGCCCAATAAGTATTTTTTGCCTTACCAAGATGCATGGATAGACGATCCTTCCAGGCTCAAGCTAATGGAAAAATCAAGACAGGTGGGGCTCTCCCTCTCTTCTTCGTTTTCATCCGTAGCCAAGACAGCCCCACAGAAAACACGCTTTGACCATTGGGTATCATCAAGAGATGAGATTCAAGCAAAACTCTTCCTTGAGGATTGTAAGCTTTTCTCCGGGATATTAGATAAAGCCGCGAAAGATTTAGGGCTCATCATCCTTGATCAGAAGAAAAATAAATCTGCATACGTTCTTGAGTTTTCGAACGAAAGGCGGATACACTCTATGTCGTCAAACCCTGATGCGCAGGCGGGGAAAAGGGGAGGAAGAACCCTTGATGAATTTGCGCTGCACCCTGATCCGAAAAAACTTTATTCCATCGCTTACCCAGGCATTACTTGGGGTGGACAGCTGGAGATTATCTCAACTCATCGTGGTAGCCATAATTTTTTTAACGAGCTGGTGAAGGATGTACGGGAGAGGGGAAACCCTAAAGGTTTTTCTTTGCATACCGTCACTCTCCAGGATGCTCTTGACCAGGGTTTTCTTTACAAGCTGCAAGCTGTCCTTCCAGAGGATGATGAACGACAGTATATGGACGAAGCTCTTTATTTTGATTTTATCCGGGCTGGATGTGCTGCTGAAGAACAGTTTCTGCAGGAGTACATGTGCCAGCCTGCCGACGACAATAGCGCTTTTTTACCATATGATTTGATTGCATCCTGTGAATATCACGCTGCTGAAAAGTGGGAACTTGAGCAACAGGAAACAATATCAGAATTGTATATGGGCGTGGACATAGGCCGGAAACATGATCTTACAGTTTTTTGGATCGTAGAAAAGATAGGAATGGTCTTTTTTACACGTAAAATTGTTGAATTAAAGAACACTCCATTTACCGAACAACAGAGGGTTTTTTATAACCTGATTAAATTGCCTGGAATGCGCCGTGTTTGCGGTGACGAATCAGGCCTGGGCATGCAATTAATAGAGCAAGCAAAAGAAAAATACGGAAATTACAAAGTTGAAGGAGTCACTTTTACGGGGCCAATGAAAGAATCACTTGCCTACCCTTTGCGCACAGCGTTCGAAGATGGAAATATCCGAGTGCCCATGAGTGATAAAATAAGAGCTGATATGAGGTCAATAAAAAAGACTATCACGACGGCAGGTAATATCAGATTTGATGCAGACAGAGGGCCTGGAGGACATGCTGATAGGTTTTGGGCCGTGGCTTTGGCTCTGCACGCAGGATCTACGGAAAGAACAGATTTTAAAATAACGGTGGCCGGGGAAGACCGAGCGACTTTAAACATGGGTAGTTTTTTAAGGAGAACCTGATATGCCACGACCTATTGTCCGAGAATTAGGCGGATTAACCACTGATCCTGATTTTTTTTATGGGTGGCTTGATTACACAGAGAACCCGGACCCCATCCTCCGGTATGAGTCAAATGGTAAGGGCATCACCTTTTACGATGAAATTGACAGAGACGACCGGGCCGGACCGGTGCTTGAAGCCAGATATGAAGCCGTAGCGGGTGAAGACTATGAAATTGTTCCAGGTGGAAAAACAGCACGTCATAAAAAAATTGCTGAATTTGTCGAGAGTAACCTAAGGGCAATAAACCTGCCAAGTGCAACAAAGGATCTGCTGCAAGCAATCCTCTATGGTTATTATGGACTTGAAATCATGATAGACCAAAAAGGCGCGGGGCAACCAATAAAGATAAGAAAACTTATAGGAAAACACCCGCGCCGTCTTCTTTTTGATGCTGAGCGTAATGTTCGTCTGCGTACCAGAAAAAATTCTCTCCACGGTGAACCGGTTCCAGATGATAAATTCATCATCCTGAGCTTTGGCGATACGGAAAACCCCTACGGCAAAGGGCTTGGCCGTCGCCTCTGGTGGCCGGTATGGTTTAAAAAAAATGGGATAAAATTCTGGTCTATTTTTCTGGAAAAATTTGGATCCCCTACCGTCGTTGGAGAACACCCGCCTGGGGCTGATGATGATCAGATAAAAGAGATAGAAAGAGCAACAATGCTGGTTCAGCAAAAGACCGGCGTCGTTATTCCTGAAGGATTTGCCCTGAAACTGTTAGAGGCCACCCGCACCGGTAATGCATCATATGAGGCAATGGTACAGCGGATGGATACGGCAATCTCTATCACAATCTTTAAACAGAATTTAACCACTGAAGTTAAGGGTGGTTCACGGGCCGCTTCGGAAACCCATGATTCCGTTGCGCACCGTACAAGCAAGATGGATGCCAAGCTTGTTGAGGATGTTTACAATGAAACAATGATCCGCGATTTGGTTGACTGGAACTTCTCAGGAGTAAAGGAAGAAGAGTACCCGGAAATCCGTTACATCATGGAGAAGGAAACAGTCCAAAAAACAGATGCCGAAACCGATGAAATTTTATTGACGAAAATCGGTCTGAATCTTGATCCTGCTTGGCTTGCGAAAAAATATAATGTCAAAACCGATGGAGTTCCAAGGCTTGACCAACCTGAAGGCGGGAAACCTGCTGCCTTTGCAGAAAAAGCACCACAGCAGACCATAGATAATCAAGAGCAAATTGACAAGCTGACTGATAAGGCAATCGCCAAGGTTGACTTGGCCGACAACGAGCAAATCATTCTTGACCTCATCAGAAAATCATCCTCATACGAGGAAGTTTATGCAGGATTGGCCGACCTGTATGACTCACTCAGCATGAAAGATTTAGAGAAGGTGATGAAAGATGCCCTGCTTATGGCTTATGCCTCCGGGGTAGAGTCTGTTGAAAAACAGGTAGAAAAGGCGGTGAAAGATGCCTGATATTGAACCGCTTCCTTTTATTGAAGCAATAGAATTCTGGGCAGATAAAATCACGTTGAGCCCCAAAGAATTTTATGAAATCAGCGACGAAGCAAGAGCACTGGCCTTTAGTGTTGCCGGAATAGCAAAAATATCAGAGCTGGACACGGTGAAGGATATTATAGATAAATCCTTGGCCGAGGGCCTGACCTTTAAGGAGTTCCAAGCGCAAGCCGGAGACCTCTTTTCAAAGAGAGGCTGGGCCGGGAAAAATCATTATCGTGTTGATAATATTTTCCGGACAAACATTCAGACGGCATATAATGCCGGTCAATATAATACGCTCAAGAGAAATACAGATATCCTCCCATACTGGACTTACTCCGCAGTAGGGGATGGAAGAACGCGACCTGAACACGCCGCAATGAGTGGCAGAACATGGCCAGCAGACCATGAAGTGTGGGATACCTGGTTTCCTCCCAATGGTTTCCGCTGCCGATGCTCCGTTTACGGCAGCACGCAGGAGCAGGCACAGGGCCGATCTGTTAAGGTCGAAACAAGCAACCCTACAGGTGATCCGGTACCGGTTTACAACTCAAAAGGTGAGAAGACCGGAACTGTTCCGTTGCAACCTGATCCGGGATTTTCCGCAAACCCTGGTAAAGCATGGGCAGGAAATGCATAGAATGGACTCTAAGCAAGGAAATGAACATTCGCATCTGTTTGTACTGGCAACGCTGAAAGAACTAAACAGTAAGCGTCCTGGTCTCCACATGGTGCATGTATGACTGGCGGGGTGTCTCTTGCAGTAGATATGTCGTCTTTGCAGAAAGCTGCTAAAGAGCTTACGAAGCGGTTTGAAAAGAAAATTGTTCTGCAAAAGGCAGGTGATTATCTCCAACAATCAATAAGATACAATTTCGTTGTAGGAGGAAGGCCGACACGGTGGAAGCCACTGAATTACCGGACAGGGCAACCACTGCGAGATACCAATAGGCTGATGAACAGCATTACCAGCAAGGTGCGTGGTGAAAAATCTTATGTTGGTACCAATGTAAAATATGCACCAACGCATAATTTTGGGGCAAAAAAAGGGCAGTATGGTAAGAAAAATGTAACGGTGCCCGCGCATAGCAGGAAGCGTGGTGGAAAAACATACTCTGTCCGGTCCCACAGTCGGAAAATGTCTCTGCCGTGGGGCGACATCCCGAAGCGTGAGTTTATAATTGTGCAGAACGAAGATGTATTGGAAATAGAGCGGATTTTGAAACGGCTTGCTGAAGGGCAATAAAAGATTTCCTTCCTTCCGGTACCAACAAAACAAATTTTAACCTAAGGCTGTGTCCATCCGGACGCGGCCTTTTCTTTTTTAATCTTCCGCAATGCGGTGTCTACCCTTCTTCCTTCTTGCCATGTATATTTTCAATAAATCAAACATTGAAACAAGAGGAGGATGTCATATGTCCGATGAAGAAAAAGGGCTTTCCGGTTGGATTACTATTTTTGCAGGCGGAAAACAAACCGACATGGATGGGGTCGAACATAACGGAGACGATCTGATTGACCAGGCTGTCTCTTCGTTTGACCCGGCATTCCATGAACCACCGGCTGTTATAGGTCACCCGCAGGACAACAGCCCCGCATGGGCATGGGTTTCAGGATTAAAGACTGAGGTAGCCGACGTCGGTGGGCAAATGAGAAAAACCCTGCTGGCAAAATTTAGGGACACTGTGCCTGAATTTCAAGAATGGGTAGAGAACAAAAGATATAAAAAACGTTCTGCTTCTTTTTACCCAGATGGCAGATTACGTCATGTGGGATGGCTCGGTGCGATGCCGCCTGCAGTTAAGGGGCTCCCTGATCCGCAGTTTGCCGAGGGCGAGGCGGTTGTTTTCGCTTTTGCCGAGGATTCCCCACCCGCTGATGATGCAGGGATGATCGTCAAAATGTATAATTTACTCAAGACATGGGTAAATGATCAGGATCCTAAAGAGGTGGCTGAAAAAGAAGAAGACCCTGCCCAACAAGGTCTGGATGAAAATAATAATTTCAAGGAGGATGAAACGGATATGGCTGGATTGTCAGAAGAACAAGTAAAAGAGCGAGAGGAAGCCGCACAGCTGAAAGGTAAACAGGAAGGCAAGGCCGCTGCCTTTGCTGAATTCCAAAAGCAGCAGGCAGGCCGCAAGATTTCTATTTATTTAGCCACCCCCGTGAAAGAGGGTGGACCTGTACCAGCTTTGGTTGATGCAGGGCTTTCAAAGTTTTTGGAACGGATAGACAGTGTTTCATCTTTTGCTTTTTCGGAGGATGACGGCACGGAAAAACAGACAGATCTTGATTTCTTCATTGAGCATATCGCGCCCCGGCTGAAATCTCCAAAATTTGGAGAACACGCGGGCCGAAGAAATGCGCCGAATTTTGCAGAAGATGGCGGCACAGAAGATCTTGACCCCGTTGCAGTGGGGACTGCGGCAAAAGCCTACAGATTTTCCGAGAAACAGAAGGGAAATGCACTTACCGGCGCACAGGCTGACAATTATGTACGTGAAAACTGGAATGAATTTGAGGGGAAATAATGGCTTTTGATCTTTTTTTTGTTGACGTTGGCAGTGCAGAGGAAACTGTTCTGCCACACAGATTTGTTGCATTTGGGGCCACTGCTGGCAAGGTGAAGCAGGCAGATCTTGCAACAGAAGCAATACTCGGGGTGAGCGATGAATGTGGCGTAGTTGTTACGGTTGCTACCGATGAAAACAGGGTTGACTTCAACGTTTTGGGGTACGCCAAAATTACCTACGGTGCAACCATTATAGCTGGTGCCCACCTGACCACCGATGCAGATGGAAAAGCAGTAACAGCAGTCGCAACCAATAGAGTCGGGGCGATGGCCCTGACAGCAGGGGTGGCTGGAGACATTCACCTTGTAACACTTATTGCCGGTTCACCGGTACTGTAAGGAGATATAATGCCACCAAAATATATGCAGTTTGCTGAAGGGAACCCGATGCCAATTGACTCGGTAGCCCTGTCCGTCCTCGTTGCTTACGTAAACGAGGGAGGGATTGCCGATAAATTTGCACCTAAAGTACCCTGCCCTGGTTCGCTCTTTGAGTATCTGAAGTACGAAAAGACAGACTTTTACCGCCTCCCTGCTACACGGGTTGGTCGAACATCTCGGACAAACCGTGTCGAGTTTAAGGCGAAGGAAGAAACCGGCAAAGTATACGATGAGGCCCTTGATTATTTCATTCCGTTGAGGGACGAAAAGGACAAACAGAAATTCAACGTCAGTCAGCGTCAGGTCGGTACTGAGATGACAATGAACGATGTGCAGCGAGTGAGGGAAAAGCGGGTTGCCGATAAGGCCCAAGATAGTGCCAACTATGATGTAGCAAACGTGTTGCCCCTTTCGGGGACTGATCAATGGGACGACCCTACAAGCAAGCCTTACGATTTGATTACATCCATCATTAATACGATGCTGGTTAGGCCCAACAAGATGACCATAAATGGTCATACTGCATCTGTATTACGCGGGCATCCTGACCTTATCGCTAAAATTCACGGTGCAGGCGGGGCCAAGGGAACCGTTAATATGCAAGAGATTGCTGCACTCTTCATGCTTGATGAAATCCTGGTAGGGGAGACGCGAGTTAATACCGCGCAAGAAGGACAAGCAGCAGTGATTGAGCGAACATGGGAAAATAACATGATCCTTAGCCGCACTGATACACAGCCTTCTTTGTTGGGTGGAACAAGATCTTTTATGGTTTCTCCGAAGTGGCGTGATATTGCGGTTTCATTCTTTGATCCAAACATTGGCGCTGATGGTGCCGATGCTATCCGGGTGGGAGAGAGTATCACGGAAATTGTTACCGCTCCTGATCATGCTTTCCTGGTGCAGACCGTCCTTGCTAACCCCATCGCGTAATTATGGAAACAATATGAACACATATCTTGTGAAACGTCGTTTACTTCATGACGGTGTTTTTTACGGACCTAATGAGGACGTAAACACCACTATTGATCTGCCTCCCAAGGAGGCGGGTCAGTTACTTCTTCTTAAAAATTCTCCTATCGTAAAAATAGTGTCCGGTTTCACCGCCAATACCGGCGTGGCAATAAAAGCAATATCTCTAAATGAAGCTATCTCCATTATTGCTGAAGAAATGCCAAGAGATGAGGATAAGTTTGCAGGCGATAAACCAAAAGCCTCTGCCGTGTCTGATTTGACTGGAAATAAGGTTAATGGATTGGAGCGTGATAAAGCATGGGCTGGTTACCTTGAAAAGAAAGCTGAGTTGAGCAAATGACAGCAAGGCTTGCTGAATACCAGGATTTTGAGGATAGGTATGGAATAACCTTCATGACTCGCCTTACTGACCATGAGAGCACAGGGGACCCCGACAAGCAAAAAGTTGAATTCGCGGCAGATGATGCCACCGCCCTTGTTTATGGAAAGTTGGGTATGCAATATCTTGTCCCTACAGATCCTCACCCACAGATATTGGTCAGGATCTGTATTGTAAATTCTATCTGGAACCTAGGGCTTTCCTTGAATGGTGGCCTCGGTGAAGATTGGGATGCAGCAAATCAAGAAGCTCTTACTCTGCTGGAAAGTATTGCTGCTGGAGACACGACACTAGGTGTTGAGGATCCGCAACACACCGAACCCCCTAATCCGGTAATTGTCAATGCATCTCCCACCGTTTTTACGGATGAAAAGCTGAGCCGATACTAATGCGCGAACTTTTAAAGGCCATACAAGAAACACTCCGATCCGGGCTTGACTCCACGGTTTACCGGATTGGATCCACTCCTGAGCAAAGTGATATATTTATTGCCGACAACGAGCAATATTTACCAAAAGCTTGCCTGTTTCCAGCGGTTGGCATTAAGGATGCCGGAGAATCTGAGTTGATAGAGCATGCCTGTGGTGAGAACCAGATGGCCGAAGAATCAACATTTACGGTTTCTATAATTTGCTGGGCTCCATCACTCAGCAATAAGATAGGTGGGGGTATAATAGGGGATCAAACACAGCCAGGAATACAAGATAGTAAAATATATATTCACACTCTGTTGCGGGGTAATACCCTTGGATTGGATTTTGTTGAAAGCGTTAATCGTGGAGCCATACCGCCAAGCCAGACCACCATACAGGATGCCGGGACAGCTCAAAGCTTAGTGATTCCGTATATTTATGAAATTAAAAAATATTACATGATATGAGAAAATATATCCTTAAAAAAGGGGTGCCAGAAATCACCATTATGGATGGCGAATTAAAGGGCCATACATACAAACACGGGGTGTTTTACAAGAGTATCCCCTCTCAACATAAGTCCTCATTTATCCGAAAAAGTGTGGGTGTTAAGAGACCATTTGGCAAGGAAAAGCTGCCAGAAAAACAAAAAAATAAAGAGGTCGTCTAATGGCAAAATCAACTCAATCAATGCTGAACCTGTTTTCAGTTGGGGCCGGGGCGCAGGAAGTTGCAATAAATACGTTTGGCACCCTGGATCAATCCATTGTAGTGGGCGAGGGGGACTTTATCCAGATGGCCCCACTCCGGGAAACCAACCGTGGAGAGGCCACCGGCTTTGAAGAGCCCACTGAAGTTTATGACAATGGACGAACGTATACGATGGCATTCAGTCCAAAATTTTGTACATACAATAAGATGGCGTTTCTTATGGCCTACGCCCTTGGAATCTGCACCACTGTTGCTGCTGGTACCGGGTACAAACACACCATAACCCCCATTGCCGGATATGTTGATGATGACCGATCAAACCCTACTTTCACGGCGGCACAGCGATTGAGTGACGATACACAGTGGACTCGCTTCGCTTCTGGAGCGGTGCAAAGCGTAACAGAAACGTATGCCCCTGGAGAATGGGTTAAAATCGCCGCCAATCTCGTATTTTCAGGTAAGTATGAAAAAGTTATAACAGAAGAAGAAGTTGCTGATCTTGATAATGTAACAGCTATTACCCTTTCAACCGCAGTTCCAGGAGCAACCCCCGCTGAACGTCTTGAAAATATCAGATCAATCCGCGTGCAGTACAATGGAATAAAAGATCAGTACATTTCCCCCGTATCGGTCGATGATCAAGACCCGGCTGTTATTACCATCGCAAGCCTTGGAGGCGCGGGTGATACCGTCACCTATAAAGTTCTTTATCGGCATCCTGACCCGGCATGGTTACCACTACCAGCAGCAATTTCAGAGCCAAACATAAAAGTTAGTCAAGTGGTGATTACCATCGGTGGAAGCTGGAACGGAACCGAGTTTCAGGGGGGACGAACTATTTGTTCAGATCTTGGTTCGCTTGAGGCTACGTTTACAAATGACAGCCTCGACCCCATGCAAACGCCATGCGCAGCCGATCCGGATCAACAGTACGGCGGTGTCATTAAACGATCTGGAAGAACCCAAACAATCACCCTATCGAAAGAACTCCGTGACGTTTTGACGGGCGCAATTTTCGACGCTGAAGATAAGATTGGTCTTGAAATTGTTGCAGATGGGGTGGTTTTCCCAGGGGATACCGAAAAATATAGCTACCGTCGTGTATGGCCGGTATGCGCAATTATGGATAATCAGCTCGGAACAGATAATAGTCGGAATCAGGAAACTCTATCTCTTGAAGCCTTGGAAGATGCGACCTACGGATCAACCATTGTGGTTATTCAAAATATCGTTGCTGCATACGCTGCTTAATATAAAAAGGAAATAAGATGAGAACAATAGGCCGTAACGAATTAACCATTCAAGACCCCTATAGCGGGTCAGAAATTACTATTTACTATAAAATACCAACTACTACGCAGAGGATACTTTTTGCATCATTAGCTTCAGGTGATATGAAGATGCTGGAATATTATGTGGCAGTAGGCCGGGAAGTAATCACAGGATACCCGGCTGGTCAGTTCGGGATTGATGATCATGATGGCGTAACAAAACAAATTGATTCTATTCCTTCCTCCTCATTTTTTGATAAAAACTGGAAGGAAGAAATATTTCCGGCCTCTGGAGAGAGTAATGAGGATATCTTGGCAGCTCTTGGAAAATGGGTTTTGGGGTGCTTGGTCAAAATATCGAATACAGGTGAATCAAAAAAAAAGACGGGGGAAAAACTGCCTTTGAAAGAGATCTCGTTGAGCTCGGAAAATACAAAAAACATGGGAGCTGCACCGAAAAAAGAAAAATAAAGTGCAAGGAAGAATATGGTGAATGGCTTGATCATAATTGCGCAGAATGCCCACGGGCAAGAGGAACAATAAGTGATTACACAGCTTTCCTTCTCAAAATGCACCGATTACAGGGGGCCGGGTGCCCTCTTGATAAAGATGATTTAACAATTGAACAATGGCTTGACCTTGGCCAATTTAAAGGAATGATAGAGTGACATCATGCCAAATACAGCAAATCTTGCCATAGTCATAACTGTAGATGATCGGGGGCTTGTCAGCATCGACAATCTGGGCCCCCGCACCCAACGGTCAACGCGACAAGCAGAACGCTCAATATCCTCCCTGTCTACAGCAGTAAAAAGCCTTGGTGCCTTAATTGCTACAAAGCTGACCTTCGATACAATAAAAGAAGGCGTCCTTCAATTTGCTTCCTTTGAAGATCAGTTGCTTATCACTAAGGCTGCTACAGGTGCCACTGCGGACGAACTGGAACTACTGAAACAGAAAGCCCTTGAGTTAGGAGGAGAGCCAGCACAGACCCCCGCTATGGTCGCTGAAGGCATGGCTGAACTTGCCCGCTCAGGGCAGGATGTAAACGATATTATGGAATCAGTTGCGGCAAACGCCCAACTTGCTGCCGGATCAGAGCTTGATTTCGGGCAGGCTGCAGAATTCACTACCGACATCCTTTCCCAGTTTGGCCGAGAGGCATCAGAGACACAGGACTTGGTTGATGTGCTGATCGCGGGTGCAAATTCTGCCTCCGTAACAGTCACGCAGATGGCTGAGTCGTATAAATATGCCGGTGCCATATCTGACAGTATGGGTATCAGTACAAATCAAACAGCCGCATCATTATTGGTCCTTGCTAACTCCGGTATAAAAGCGTCCGAGGGTGGTACAAGTCTCCGTGCAATTTGGAATAAACTACTTAAAAAGAGTGATGAACTGTCAGAAAGTTACGGTATCCAGATTGAGGAGATGCGTAACGGTAAGGTTGTCACCCGTGAGCTGTCGGATATCATAGACGATCTGTCAAAGGTCCAGCTGACAGCCAAGGAGCGGACAAAACTTTTCGGCCAGATTGCTGGCCCTGGAATGGCGGTTCTACTTAAAAAAGGTGGCGATGCCATCCGGGAGTATGAATCTGATTTAAATAATGCTGCTGGGACCGGTGAGCGTGTTTCTAAAACAATGCAGGAAGGAACAGGCGGGGCACTGCGTACCATAGGCAGTGATGCGCAGGTTGCAGGGCTAAAGATCGGTGAATTCTTTGCACCAGCCGTGCAGAGCATTGCTGACATATCTTTCCTTGCCGGAAAAACTGTTGATACCCTAGCAGGTACCTTTTACAAAAGCGCAGCAGGTATATCTGCATTTGCAGGAACAATTTTTGAATTGCAAGGAAAAATCGAAGGGCTAACTGATAAAGTTGGCCTCACCGATTCCGCAACAAATTCATGGGCTGAGGCCTCCACCGCTGCATTTGAGTCTGCACTTGATCTTTCTGCGAAGGGATCAGCATCATTTGATATGATGCTTGGCAAAACAAAGGAAGTTTCCGCAGCTCAGCAGAAATATAAAGAAACCCTTGCTCAGTCCAAAGATACCATTACTGCTGACCAAGAGGCCCAATCTGCCCGGTCTGATAGTGTTGTTGGTGATATTGAAAAAATAGCTGAAGCTGAAAAGAAAGTAGCGGATGAACGAGAAAAAACTGTTGCTGAAATGTACAAAACATTGGGCGTCGGCGGCGAAGAGTATTTTAGAAACGAGGCTCAGAAACTCCTGGATCAGGCTGCAAAGTGGGAAGAAGCCGGAGCGGACCAGATCGCCACACAGCAGTATCTGTATGACGAGGTAACCAAACTCAGCGAGCAGGCATGGACCGCACAGGATCAGGCCGCAGGTATATATCTTGATGGTCTGACCGCTACCTTCACTTCTGCGACCTCCGACATTGCAGCTGACATTGAGGCCGTCAATGCTATGGCGATTGATGTTTCTGCGGATATTATCACGGATCCGTTTTCCGCTGGTGTGTCTGAGGTTGATAGCGAGGTTGATAGACTCAATAAATCGGATGCGCTGGTAACCATAGACGGCGACAATACCGGCGCAATGGCTTCTCTTGCAGAGGTAACAGCAGGCATTTCGGACGCAACATCGTTGTTAGAATCTGCAATGGGCAAGATAGGCGGGTCGGGGCGAGTAGCTCTTAACGCCGACGCATTAATAGGAACTGTAAGTGGAAGTACCCGTCTATACCGTGATGCTGAAGGAGCAAGGCAGCGAGGAGAGGAAACATTCAGCAGTCGTGGCCACGAATACAAGACCAGCGACTTTTATAGTTTTTCAACTGGTGGGTATACTGGGCATGGACAGCGCAAAGCGCCGGTTGATGACGGAAAAGGCGGGTTCCTTGCCGTCATGCATGATGATGAATATGTGATTCCCGGAAATGATTATAGGAGCGGAAAGGGCCAGGCAACGAATAATACTCAGTCAGTCACTAATCAAAATACTTATATTGTCAATGTTACTCAGCCAATGACCCCGGCGCAGATTGTTAATGTATCAGAGCAACAAAAAATTCTTGCAAAAAGGACAGTTAAGGTATGAGTAAGATACTTTTTGAATACGAGTCGTTCTCTCTTCAATTTACTTCAAGCCTTTCCTATCCTTTAGAGGAGCCGGTTTCCTCCATGCAGGTTTTTGAGGAGACAAACGCCGGAACTCCACGGGTTCAGGAACTCGGAGATAAAGATATCACGATGATAAATCTTAATTTCTCCAAAATAAATCTTGTTGACCATGCGGCCCTGCTGGACTGGTTACAAAATAAGGTGATATGGATGGCTAATCCTTTTTATTATACCAATCAGGACGGCCTTAAACGGCTGGTTATCGCCTTCACTCAAGAATTTAATTTCCCGATAGACAACTATAATTTTTCATCTGGAACCCTTCCTCTCAGGGTGATTACAGCATGAGAGATAATTTATCACCAGAATTCATCGCAGAACTCAGCCGCCAAGGTTGTTCCCCTGTCCAGGTTGCAATCTTCAAGTTTTCAACAGGTAACCGCGCTCTTTCTGATCGTGTTTTTGAGTATGCCCCAGGCCTATACACTGAGGATTTAATTGAAAGCTGGGGTGATATGCCAAGAACAGCAAACACCGCAGAAACACTGGCTGGCTCTGGCGTCCCTATACCCTCTTGTGCTCTAACCATTTTAAATATTGGCCCTGACTGGTTTTCTGGTCAAATCAGCGGCATTACCCTGGAAGAGGTTGAGGTTGAGTTGTGGCAGTACTTCCGTGGTATAGATGACAGCTATCTAATTGATAGATTTGTCATACAGGATAATTTCCAGCATGGCCAGGGACATTTAACATTATCTCTTGATCTAGTTTCACCACTGCTCGCATCTGACCCTTACATAGGCACCCTTGATCCCGTTAGCAACACTTACTTAGGTGTCCCTATCGGTTTAATTATTGGAGTCCCTGGGATTTTATATGGTGTTAACCCATATGCAAAGCTAGATATTTCCCTTACTGGTGCAGAGACTACAATAATTACAGACCGTGATTTATTAACGGCTGATTTTGTAGCTCCTGGTAGTATAGAGATAGGGGTTAATATTGTGAATTATACCGGTATTTCCGGTAATAACTTTACCGGCTGTAGTAGAGTGGCCTCCGGCGCAGGCGCAGGTCAGTATATAACAAAGGTTGGTCATGACTATATATTCGCCTTCGGAGCTGGCCCGGTGAGCGTTGCCGGTCCTGTCTATGTAGATGGAGAGTCCTATACCGGAGATAGAGACATACGTAACGATTTGAACCCGGTACAAGTAGCTTTCCCGGATAGGCTACCGGGAGAGCTAGCAAAGCCCCCGTCAGAATACATTGATGCGACACTATTTAACGACTATGCCGAAGCCGCTTTGTCGATAGCAGCGAATACCGGCGATGTGACAATATATTGTGATAGAGATTTAATTGAGGCAGGATTTGTTACACCATCTTCAACTATTGCAATAATTGACGGTCTTGACGGTTTTTTTTATACCGGTATTTCAGGTAATAATTTTACCGGCTGTAGCGGAGTGAATGGCATTTTTCCGGTAGGGGCACCGGTTACTATGTTCTGGCAGTCGGGGTCATCACTGAGCGTCCAGGTACAGCCGGGAGACACGACGGTATACTGCGACTTAGATCTATTTTCGGCTGGCTTTCCTGCTGCTGGTGGATTTGCTCAAATATATACAAATCCAGGTTTTGACAAATTTTCATACACCGGTATTGCTGGCAATAACTTTACCGGCTGTAGTGGGATAGAAAGTACCGTGTCAGCTGGCGCAAGAGTAACGCAATATAGCTGGATGTACACCCTCCCGCCTGGCGAGATCTTTGATAGTTCAAATCCTAAAGTAAATGGTGTCCCTATAGGCAGGGACCGTTTTTTTTATGATAGCGCAGTTCTTGACGATTTAAGAGTGATAATAGACTATAGCTTGGTTAAAGACGGGGATGAGGTGGAGGTCAGAGTGAGCGTTTTTGAACGCAGTAGCTCTATTAACGTAACGTTAAGTATTGGAGATTCCGAATCTAGCGATGTATCACCGGCAGACTTAATAATTTCTATGATCAGTAAAAATAAAAATTTGATAATTGATCAAGCATCCTTTGATGCGGCAAGGATATGGTTTAATGATAATGGTTACGTGTTCAACGGCTTCATACCAGGAGACCAGCGTTTACTGAAAACTTTACTCGATATGTGTCAGCAATGCAGATCGACCCTTATCCATGACAATGGTTATCTCTACCTTAAAGTTAACGGGATAAGTAGTCAGTCAAGTATGCTTTTTTGGTCAGAGCGAGAAAATACTGTTGCTAAAAATTCAATACAGGTATCACGCCAAAGAGCTGAAGATACAAAGAACTGGATTGATGTTAGATATGATACCTCTGATATTCAGGCCGGGTACCAGGGTGGATTCACGATTAAAGATCAGCAAAGCATTGATAAACAAGGGCGGCTGCAAGGTACTCTTGACCTATACCTTATTGATGACCAGGTGATGGCCAACGATATAGCCTCTTATTATCTTACCGACCGAAAAACCCCATATACAATAATAACATTCAAGACTTATACCGAGGGGTTCCCGCTTCAAATAGGTGACACTGTGACTCTTATTACAAGGTATTCCGGGTTTATCATATTTAAAGGTCGGGTAGTTGATACTTCTCCCAGCTTTGGGAGTTGGAAACAAAAAAAAATGTATCACTATAATGTAACAATTGCAGGTTACCTTCCTGCTGCTGGTGATTCAGGATCTACGGGACATGGCGCTGGTTTGCATGGCGTACAGCCTCATGGATTATAATAAATAACAAGAGGATAATATGACCACCCCCCAAACACCTAACATAGGGTTGTACAGTCCTATCTATGAGGAAAGCCCGTGGCAAGCATCATACGAATATAATTGGCTTCTTCTTGATACCGTTGTTAACGGGATAAACATTTCTTTAGCAGCCAACACGGTGCATTCTACTGGTACCGGTGCTGATCATGCGGACGTGGCAGCCAACACGGTACATTCCAGCGGCTCGGGTGCTGATCATGGTTGGCTAGGGCAAAACGTTAGTCCGTCGGAGGGTGTATCTTTCAGCCGAGGCTCATTCGGCACTACAAGTAATACCAGAAGGTTAGAAGCTGGCTCTGTTCAGCAGATAATTGCTTCGTTCAAAAGTTTAAGCACAATAGAGGGCCGAATTAGCGTGTCGGATGCGAACACCACTGCTGATAACTTTGTTAGCTATGGGTCCAGAGGTAACGATGCTATTATATATGCTGGGGCGCAGGTAGGTATTATTATCAAGGAAGATGGTTCCGTTCAGCTAAAAAGTTTAATAGGGTTTCCAGTATCGCCCAGTGAGGGTGATATTTTTTACCATTCAGGAGTTGGAGAGAAACACTTTTATGGATGGGATGGAACGTCTTGGAAACAGCTAGATAACTAATAATTATATAAAGTATTTTTTTGAATCAGTGCAGGGGGCATTACCCACCGCCAGGACATAATAAAAAAGGCCGTGCCCCGGTAATGGGCACAGCCTTGAATGGGTCTTGATTTACGATGGATTACTTTTTATTCATCAAGTAATCTGTAATCCTGCTCAATCTCTTTTTCCTCATATCTCTGCTGAAGACTTTTTAAATCAGTTACTAAGTAGATAAGTGCTTTTCTCAATTCTTTTCCTGATTTTGCTGCATCAATGGGGCTCGCACATCTCAGGGCGGTTCCTGAAAGCTCCCTCTTGGCTGAACAAATATACATGATGATTCCTTGTGGAAAAATTAATAGTTATTACTTGATTAAACCCTGTAAGTTCCCCTTGTAAAGATAAGGCTCCTGATCGAGATACATTTGACGGAAAGGGCTATAGGACGGTAATTTCCACTTACATCCTGTTTCATATTCCAGGGCGAACCGTGCCCACAGCCTTGAAGCAACCAGCTCTTTATCTCTGACTTGTTTCCTGATCCCCGGCCTTACTGAGTACGGAATACTTCCCTGGATGTTTGCGAGAAGAGCCTCGGTTTCAATCATGATAGGATACGGCAACAGAAAGGCGTCTCTTTTGACTCGGCGGGGACTATGGTCTGTTTGTATTACTATGGCAAGCCAGTACTCACAGCCCCGCCTTTCCCGCCATTCTTTGGCATACTCTCGCTGTCCATCGCTCCATGAGTCAAAATTAAACCGCTCAGACTTTCCTGTTTTCACCTCAACATGGATTTGATGAACAAGGCCACCGGTCAGATCAGGGGTAAACCGTTCCGGGGTATTCCAGCAAATCACCCGGCCATCCTTCACAATTGGCAAGGCGCGTTCGTGTCGGGTAAAAATATCATACCGGTGTAACATCTTCGTTATTTCTGCTTGATAAATATCAGCCATTACCTTTTACCTCTCGTTAATTTAAAGAGACCTACAAACTCAATCCTGAATGGGAATTGTATTTTGTAATAACCAACTTTTCCACTTGCACCGAGAGCCCATCCTTTTTGATGATAGAAACCACCAGGTTTTGCACATTCTCCACATAACCTATCGTTCCCGTACAGCCTTTTAGGATTGATTCTGCCGCAACAATCGCACTTTCTTATGATCAACATTGCTTCCTCTCATTCTTGAATTTTTGCCATTGCCTCCAGCTATCCGGGGAGCTGACCGGCCCCACATGAATATCAATTTCCGTGTCCGACGCTCCAAACTCCAGCAGGGTATCAAGGACAGACTGCCCTTTTTGCCAATACCGGTATTTCGGATCACAATTCCCCGGTATTCTCAATCGCCCCTGATCGTCAAGAAAAGGAAGAGGGGTTTTCCTGTGCTGCCCTTCCCGTTCCGGCTTTCTTATTTCAGTGGCAGGCCGGGGCACCGGTCCTGCCTTTGAATTATTGAATAGCGGTACCTGAATCATTTCAATTTACTCCAAGCTTCATTGCAATATCCTTGAGTTCGTTAAATGTTCCGCCTGTGATCGTGATTACCGATCCGGATGCTATGGTGATATAAAAAATCCATACCCCTTTTTCCTTTACCATTTTCATTCCGTATCACCTCCTAATTTATTCTTTATGTACGATTCATGATTTCTCTTGATCATTCCAAGGAGAACATTGTCTATTTCGTAGCTCTCGAATTCATAGCCTCGTTTTTCTTTGAGAAGATCAATCGAGTCAAGAATCATAAGCATAAGCTCATTTTGCATAAGCTTACTTTTTCTTTTCCGCTGATTTATCTTCGGAAGATCATCAATACTCATCTTCTCCGTCCTGTTAATTTGTATGCAATTGGTCGTAGGTCGCACAAGGAATGTTATGTGCAACAAAGAAAAGGCCGACAGCTTATGTTGCCGACCCGGCCTTCTCTTTTGCATTAAATACCAAGCAAGCTTACGCTGGCCGGGAGAAAGACCTCCTTAAAACAGCGGAGCACCGTCATTTTCCCGGCTGATCAGAGCCGCTCCCACCGCATTCCCTACCTCATAATGCTCAGGAAAACGAACCGTGGTGTGCAAACGCTCCGCCACGGCAGGCAGAAAACAGCTGGCTGCCGCACCGATCCCGATAATCGGCACCTTCACCGCAACCCGGAGCGAGAACAGCTCGTTATCCATGCTGCTCAGAAAGGGCGTCGCCTCAACATCCTGCCAAACCTTACGCCCGAGATAATCAAGAATGATGCCCTCAATGGTCTTTTCCGCTTCCGCCACCACCTGAAGACAGAGGTACTCAATGCTCATATCTAAGGAGGCGGCCAAGGCACGGGCCCCGTGCTCGGCCTGCTCCTTGCTGCCGATATCCAGCTTCCCCAGAACATGCAGGTCATCAGTCGGGGTGAAACCGGCCATCCTGACCTGCTGAAGATAGGCCAAACGCTCCAGCCGCTTTTTAAGGAAAATCCCAGCCAAGCCGGTTTGTTGGGTCAACATCTCCAAATTGGCCGGACCATGCTCCCGAAGGCAAAAGAGTATCTCGTCCTCACTGACGACCTCATCACTCAATCCCTCAACTGGCAAAACCACAGCATTACGCAGCCCGCAGCCCAACCATTGCTCAGGATCGGGTATATCCTCGGTCATACAGAGAGGCTGAACCCGTGTTGCTTCCAGGCGAATCTTTGGCCGCTGTTTGCAACCGCCTTCCAGATCCAAAGAACAATCATAATCTGAAGAACAGATGACATGGGAATCCCCGCCACCCGCCGCCGTATACATATCAATGGCTTCAACATGGGTTTTCCATTGCCCGATCCGGCAGCCTTGATCGCTCAGAACCGGGTGCCCGTCCCGAATCATGCAGACATCCGTGGTCGTGCCTCCCACATCAACAACGAGGGCCGTAGGCTCTCCGGCTGTACAGCCAAAACGGGCTGTGGCTGCCGGACCGCTGGCCATAGTGATCGCAGCGCG
>JQIA01000230.1_pt1 | contig 26281 bp, 21 predicted proteins | sample 811431 | NCBI WGS metagenome assembly JQIA01 (sample SAMN02998118, study PRJNA258478) | marine sediment metagenome | biome: marine; feature: seafloor; material: sediment; isolation source: oil-polluted sediment collected from 3 locations (0.5 km, 0.7 km and 0.9 km)... | place: USA: Gulf of Mexico ...
AAATCACCTTCCCATTCTTGTTTACCCCAACAATTAGGGCAAATTCCAATAGGTGCTTTTTTTGACGTATTTCCTTCAGATTTTGAGGTAAAATAATCTTTGATGTTTTGTATAATATTCATAATCAGTATAGGTTTGTAGTTTATAATAATTTAGTGTCAATAATAATTTTACTTTGCAAAGTTCTGTGTACAGGACATTTGGATGCAATTTCTTTTAGTCTATTTCTTTGCTTTTCATCCAAATTACCTACTAATTTTAGTTTCTTTTGTAAGTGGTCAAAACGTGTTGGTTTATCGACTTCAATATCTAAATCGTCACTATGTTTTCTTGAATATGTAATATATACGAAGACCTCTTGTAAATCCCATTTTTTACGTTCTGCGTACATTTTTAAAGTCATAACCGTACAAGCAGCCAAACCAGCACTTAAGAAATCATATGGAGAAGGGCCAAAATCATCACCACCTACATTTGCAGGCTCATCAGCAATAAAAGAATGTTTTTTTGTCTGTATTGAAGTTGTGAAATTATCTTCTAACAAGTTTAAATGACCTACTAATTGTTCTCCATTTGAAGAAATCATATTGTTTTCTTCGGGTTCAAAATAACGCTCAACCCAAGTTCCAATCATATTACCAACATAGATGCTATCAGCTGGTTTTGATAGTAAATGATCTGCATTATCTAAACTTACAAAACTCTTTGGATGAATAGCATTATGGTAAATTTGATGTGCATTTTCTATTCCTACAACTTTATCAAACGGAGCATGCATTACCAAAATTGGTTTTCTTAATTCTTTAATGATTTCTGGTAAATCAGTTTTGCTAAAATCGTTTACAAACTCTTGATTTATTTTAAAAGGTCGCCCTCCAATTTTAACTTCAACATCGCCTTTTTCTTGAATATCATCAATACCGTGAGAAAATAAGTGCGTTACGTGATTTACAGTTGCTGGTGCGCCAACAGTTGCTACTGCTTTTATGTGTTCTAATTTTGATGCCGCAACAATAACTGCCGCTCCGCCTAGTGAATGACCAACTAATAAAGAAGGTGCTTTGTAATGTTCTTCTAGGTAATTACTAACATCTAATAAATCTTCTACATTGGCAGAAAAATGACTTTCGGCAAATTCTCCTTCACTTCTTCCTAAACCTGTAAAATCGAAACGTAAAACGCCAAAACCATGATTAGATAAAGAACGACTGATGTTTTTTACCGCATTAAAATTACTATTGCAAGAAAAACAATGCGCAAAAATGGCAAAGTGATTCGGTTTTTGGTTTGCGGGTAATTCTAAATAAGCTTGTAATTTTAGTCCTTTTCTATTTTCAATTTCTAATCTAACCGTATTCATTAATTATGATTTTTTTAAGTAGTCGAAATAAGATGCTGTACTTTACTTTTATGAATGTGATTTGAGAATTTTTGTATTAAAAGCTTCAATTTTGGGTTGATGTAATTTTCACAGAATGGTTTTTCAGGATTAGATTGATAGTAATTCTGAAATTCTTCTGTTGATGGTTTAAAATTCTTAAATTCTAAAACTTGAGTAACGATTTTGTTCTCAAAGTTTGATTGTAATTCGTCAATAATTTTTAAATTTTCTTTTTTTTGTTGATGAGAGAAATAGTAAATAGCGGAACGATATTTATTTCTCATAGAATGATTACTGGTGCTTTTATGTGTTAATAAATGGATTTCAATTAGAGTTTTTAGGTCAATAATTTCAAAATTAAAATGAACAATTACCGCTTCAGAAAAAGTACTATTTTTTTCTGTGGATGAAACCCAACCTTGTTCTACTAATTCTACACCAACCAAAGTTTGAAAAACAGCTTCTGTACACCAATGACATCCGCCACCAAAAGCAATTTTGGTTAATTCCATTGCAATTTTTTTCTTTCTGACCAATACAAATCAGTTAAAATTTTAAAAGAATTTAATAATTTAATATCATCTTCAGTAAGCGTAAAATCATTCAATTTTACATTTTGATTCAATTGTTCGGTATTACTGGCTCCACTTAAAACGATACTATTCGAGACCGTTTGCTCGCAATATTTTAAAGAAATGGCATCTACACCAACCTTGTGTTTTTTTGATAAACGTTCTAAAGCTATATACATATCATTATAATGAGGATATTTTTCGTTTCTAAAAACACGACCATTTGCCAAAGCTTCTTTAATTACAATTGATTTATTTTGACTAATTAATTCATCGCAAATTTCTTGTAAACTTTGATCTAAAAAATTATAAGTTACTTGAAATAGGTCAAAAACCTGCTCTCCATCAACCAAAACATCTAATGCTTTTTTAATTACTTCTACCTGATTTGTTCCTGTGGTTGTTAATCCAATTTTTAGGTTGTGTTCTTTCTTTAAAAATGCCAATTGCTCTAAAACTTGCTTGTTTTCTAAAACACCGGTTTCTAAAGTTGCAGAATGAATTTGATACACTTTTAAATAGGGTAGAAGTTGTTTAGAAAAATCCCATTGTTCATTTAATTTTGATAAACTATGTTCTTTTACTTCGTGAACTGTTGCTTTTGCATCAAAATTTGCAGTATATGTATATCCCCATTTTGTGGCAATTTCTATACTTGAATCATTTTTGGTTTTCAGCCATTCCAATACTAGCTCTTCTGCTAAACCATATCCAGGAGCAGTATCAAAATATCTTATTCCAGCATTATAAGCATTTTCTAAAACCGAAAAACTTTGTTTTCTAAATTCAGCTAAGTTATAGTTGTCACAATCTTCTTGACGAACATTTATGTATTGAGGCCTTCCTAAAGCTGCTGTTCCTAATCCTAATTGCATATTGTTATTTTTTCTGATATTATTTATTGATAAAAGTAACTACTAAGAACTACAAGATAACATAGAGCAACCTACTTTATTTCTTGCCCATTCAGGTCTTTTCGCAAACCATTTTTCGTTTTCTGGTTGTTCAGAATATGGTTTTTTTAAGAGATGAAATAATTCATCAATTAAAGTGTAATTTCCTTTATCTGCTTCGTCAATTGCCAATTGTGACATATAATTTCGTAAGACATATTTAGGATTCACAGCATCCATTTTTTCTTTTCGTTGTTGATGAATTTCAAATTCATGCTGGAGTCTAACTTTATAGTTTAAAAACCAAGTATCCCATTGATCTTTTACTTCTTCAGAAGTATTTTCAAAATCATAAATAGCTTTTTTTAAGATTTCTAAACCAGATTTTTCATCTACAAAATCACTTAGCAGTCTAAAGAAAATTGTCATATCTGTTTCTACCAATTGTAAATTATCTTCTGTGCTCTGAATAAATTCTAGGTCATTATCAACATCTTCATATAAACCTAATTTTGATTTCATCATCTGTAAAGACTTTGTTTCAAAATCAATTTTATATTGCTCTAAAATAGCATTTAAAGGCGCTACTTCTTCAATTATTGGATACAATGCATTCGCTAATTGATACAAATTCCATAAACCAATATTTGGCTGATTTCCATATCTGTAGCGTTTATGTTGTCGGTCAGTTGTGTTAGGTGTCCAACCAAAATCGAACCCTTCTAACCATCCATAAGGCCCAAAATCAATCGTTAAACCTAAAATTGACATGTTATCAGTATTCATTACTCCGTGCACAAAACCAACGCGTTGCCAATGAATAATCATTTCTAAAGTCCGCTCTGAAACTTCTTTAAAAAAGTTGATATAACTTTCTTTTGATGGTTTTCCTAAATGAGAAAAATGATGCTTGATTGTATAATCAACCAACGCTTTTAAGTTTTTTACGTCTTTTCTTGCTGAGAAAATTTCATAATTACCAAAACGTAAAAAACTTGGTGATATTCTTGAGACAATTGCGCCTTTTTCATACGCAGGATTTCCATTATATAAAACATCACGTAAAACATCATCTCCAGATAAACTTAAAGACAAAGACCTTGTTGTTGGAACACCCAAGTGAAACATTGCTTCGGCACATAAATATTCCCTAACAGAAGATCGTAAAACGGCTAAACCATCTGCAGTTCTAGAATATGGAGTTTCGCCAGCGCCTTTTAATTGAACTTTCCAATTTTTATTTTTGTGTTCAACTTCAAATAAATTAATAGCTCTTCCATCACCTAATTGTCCTGCCCAATTTCCAAATTGATGACCTCCATAACACATAGCAAAAGGTTTTGTGTTTGGGTAAATTTCATTTCCAGTAACAATTTTTTTAAAGAATTCTGATGTTGTTTCTTCTTCAGAAATATTTAATTCAGAAGCCATTTCTGGTGAAACATGCAATACTTTAGGTGCTTTCGTTTTCTTCGGATTTGCAAAAGAGAAAACAGCATTTTCTACTTGTCTTCTAGAGTTCTCAAGAATTGAATCTGCTGGGTTTTCTGAAATAAAAGTTTCTTTTAAATTTAGTTTCATTTATCAATATTTTATAGAGATATAAAAAATGCCTAATGCTTATAAATGGGCTTTATCAATCCATTTAAGAAGTTCTTTATCAGAAGGATTTCTTAATTTCTTATTGTTAATTGTAATTGTAGGGAAATTTAGTTTTCTATTTTCATACAAGTTACGTAATTCTTCTGCATTTTCTTCATACTGTTCTACATCTAAAAACACGTAATCTAAACTACGTGTTTTTAAAAATGTTTTATAGTATTGAGTTTTATGGCATCTTTCTGCGCCATATAATTTAATCATTTTATTTTAAATAATTTCTTATTCCGTAACTGGCTAAAACACCTTCCCCAGTTGCAGCTGCAACTTGTGCAATAGCGCCTTCTCTACAATCTCCAGCAGCAAAAATACCATCGACAGAAGTTTGAGCCAATGCTGTAGTTTGAATAAATCCTCCTTTATCAAGCTTTACAATTCCTTTAAAAGATTGAGTATTTGGTATTAATCCAATAAAAATAAAGACACCATCTGCTTCTAAAAGACTTTCTTCATTTGTTGTATTATCCTTAATTTTTAAAGCCTTAAATAATTCCTTTTCGTCTGAAATAAACTCCAAAGATGCTTTATTCATAAAGGTAGAAATATTATCTATTGATTTTAATTTTTCAACATAAGTTTCTGATGCTGAAAAATTTTCTGAACGATGAACTATTTTTACACTTTTACAAAAACCTGCTAAGAAGATTCCTTCTTCTAAAGCAGAATTACCTCCACCAATTACAATAATATCTTTATCTCTATAAAAAGCGCCATCACAAGTTGCGCAAAAGTGAATACCAGAACCGATTAATTCTTCTTCATTCGGGATGCCTAATTTTCTATAAGTAGAACCGGTAGATAATACCACAGACTTCCCTAAATAGGTGGTGCCTTTTGTTTCTATAGAGAATAAATTATCCTTTTTTTCAATACCAACAACTTCTTCACCAGTTTTAATAACTGCACCATACGTTTTGGCTTGTTCTTCCATTTTTTTCATTAACTTTGGACCAGAAATAGAAGTAAAACCGGGGTAATTTTCAATCTTTTCTGTTAAGAAAGCATTTCCACCAATGGTAGATTTCTCTAAAATTAAGGTATCAAAACGATCTCTTTGTGAGTAAATAGAAGTTGTTAAACCTGCAGCTCCACCACCAATAATTATGGTATCGAATATTTTATGTTCTTTTTCTACATTTATAGAAAGAAGCTCTGTAAGCTTTACGTTATCTGGGTTTGTGTAAGGAATATTATCAATTAATACTGTTGGAATAATTCGTTTTCCATTATTAATCTCTTCTACTTTTTGAGTTGCCCAGTCATATGTATCAACATCAACAAAATCAAAATTGATACCATTATCTCTTAAAAAACTTTTTGCTCTTCTACAATCAGGGCACCAATCTGCACCAAATAATTGTACGTTACCAGTTTCATTTATCCCTAAAATAGCAGCCAGTTCTACATTGTTAGGGTTTGTGTATGATTTTCCTTTTATTATAAGAGTAGGAATAATTCTCTTTCCATTATTGATAGCTTCTACTTTTGCAGTAGCTTCTTTGTCTAAATCTACATCTACAAAAGTGAATTCTATATTATTTTCTTTTAAGTAGGTTTTAGCTCTTCTGCAATCTGGACACCAGTCTGCACCGTATAATAAAATTTCTGTCATATTTTCTATAATTTTTTTGATATTAGATTAATTTATCGGCATGTAATTTTCTCAATTTTGCTAATTTTGGTTCAATCACATAACTACAATATCCTTGTTTTGTGTTTTCTCTATAATAATTCTGATGTTCTTGTTCAGCTTCATAGAAAATAGGTGAAGCACTTAATTCAGTTATAATTTTATCATTATAATAGAGCTGAATTTGTTTTAAAACTTCTTCTGCAATTTTTTCTTGAATTTCATCATGATAATAAATTACAGAACGGTATTGTGTTCCTCTATCTGCTCCTTGTTGATTTAAAGTTGTTGGATCATGAGTTGTCATAAAAATAACTAAAATGTCTTCATAAGAAATCATAGTTGCATCAAAAGTAATCCGAATTACTTCTGCAAAACCTGATAGTCCAGAACAAATTTCACGGTATGTTGGTCTTCCTGGAGCATTTCCTCCAGCATATCCAGACACTACTTTTTCTACCCCTTTTACTTTTTGAAATACAGCTTCTGTACACCAAAAACAACCACCTCCTAAGGTGGCAATTTGTAAACTTTTACTCATCTAAAATATTCCCTTTCTCTAATTGCATTGATTCAGAATTTATACAATAACGTAATCCACTTGGTTCTGGTCCATCAGGAAAAATGTGTCCTAAATGTCCATCACAAGTATTACACATTACTTCAACTCTGACCATACCAAAAGAAATATCTTTATGGTATTTAATAGCATTTTCTTTAATTGGTTGTGTAAAACTAGGCCATCCAGAACTAGAATCGAACTTTATGGTAGAGTCAAATAAAGGAGTGTTGCAACAAACACAGTTGTATTGCCCCTCATCATAAATGCTGCATAAAGCGCCAGTATGTGGTCTTTCGGTTCCTTTTTGTCTTGTAATTCTAAATTGCTCTTCAGTTAATAAGTCTTTCCATTCTGTTTTAGATTTTTCAACCCTTTTATCTGGAGTTGGGTTTCCTTTTACTGTAAAGTTGATTACTTCTTTCCATGTTAGCATGCTTTGTTCCCTTTCTGTATTAAGTTAGTAATGTTGTATTATTTGTTTTTTTAGACGTAAAAGTACTCGTTTTCTTACATTTCTAATTCTGTGCATCTAAATAAAACTAAAGTTCATTGAAGGAAACCTATAAGCCGCTTTACTTCTGTCTAAAAGTGGATGGTTTTTTTGTATTATTAAATTTTTAATAGGTAAAAGCATTATATTTGTAAGCTTGTGGATAAATTACCATTATCCTTATAAGCGAAAACCTTTAAATTGATTATTTATGATTACTGGATTAATTAAAAAAACTTGTATTTTATCTTTTATCTTATTTATTTGCTCAATTAATTCTTGGTCTCAAGACATTTCAATAAACGAGATAATGTCTTCAAATGGCACAACACTCGCTGATGAAGATGGTGAGTTTAATGATTGGATAGAAATTTATAATTATGGAAACACGACTATAGATTTATCTGGTTATGGTTTGTCAGATCAAACAGATGATACATCTAAATGGGTTTTTCCTGCTATTAGTTTAGATTCGAAACAGTATTTGTTGGTTTGGGCATCAGGTAAAAATAGAGTAGATGCGAATTCTCAATTGCATTCAAATTTTAAAATTAAATCTGGAGGAGAAGCTATTATTTTATCCAATCCTTCTGGAACAAAATTAAGTGAATCACCTGCTGTTGCAATTGCAACTGATTCTTCATATGGAAGAAGTCCTGATGGGACAGGATCTTGGGGAGTTTTTAGTGAGCCAACTCCAGGGGGAAGTAATACAGGTGCAACTGGTTCTGCAACAGAAGATATTTCAATAAACGAAATAATGTCTTCAAACGTTGCTACGATTGCAGATGAAGATGGTGAATTTAATGATTGGATTGAAGTTTATAATTATGGCTCTGAATCTATAGATTTACAAGGTTTTGGTTTATCAGATGATAAAGAATTACCTTATAAGTGGGTTTTCCCTTCATTAACCATAGCACCAAACCAATATGTTTTAGTTTGGGCATCAGAGAAAGATAGAGCTACATCTGGTAGTGAATTACACACAAATTTTAAAATAAGTAGTAACGGGGAAACACTTGTTTTAACAAATAAAACTGGAGGTTTAGTTAGCGGATCTCCTTCAATAGCTTTAAATACAGATGTTTCTTATGGTAGACAACCTGATGGGACAGGAGCTTGGTTCTATTTTGAAACTCCAACACCATTAGCTTCAAATGCAGGGACTGGTTCAACTACTGAGTTAAAACCACCTGTGTTTTCTCATGATGCAGGGTTTTATGGAGATGCTTTTGATTTATCACTTACAACAAAGATTCAAGGAGGGGTAATTGTTTATACTTTAGATGGTTCTGTGCCAGATATTAATAATTTAAATGGTTCTAGTTTCAGATATAAAAATGATTATCCTTATAAAACTACGGATGATTTTGGAGCATTCTTAACTCAAGATTATCAATCTTTTACATATAGTGCACCAATTTCGATAAGTGATAGATCTGACGATGTTGATGTGTTAGCAAGAAAAAATACAGTTGCAGGAGATATATACATTCCACCAGTTTCGGTAAGAAAGTCAACTGTTTTAAGAGCTAGAGTTTATTTGAATGGAAAAGGTTCTAAAACAAGTACAAAAACTTATTTTGTTTGGCCAGAAGGTAATCCTTATTCTGTACCTGTGTTATCACTAACAACGTTTGAGGGTAACATATTTGGTTACGAAAAAGGAATTTATACGGCAGGTATAACTTTTGATGAATGGAGAACAGCGGAGCCTGCTGGTAATCAACCTAATAGGGCAGAGTTTAATAATTATGGACAAGATGGTAGAGAGTGGGAACGTGAAGTTAACGTTCAACTTTTTAACTCAAATTTAAAACCGATCTTAAGTCAAGATGCAGGAATAAGAATTCATGGTAATACTTCTAGAGCTGACATTATTAAAAACCTAAGGTTATATGCAAGGAGTGAGTATGATGAGAATAGTAAATTTGAGATGAATTTGTTTGATGATAAAATACCTAATTCTCCTGTACCTTATAACAATAAATTTAAAAGGTTAATGCTTAGGGGTAATGGTAGTGGAGGTCAAATAGCTAATGATATGGTTTTTAGTAGACTAATGCAACCTTTTTTTAATGGTGTAATGAGAATAAAAACTGCTGTTAGTTATATTAATGGAGAGTATTTTGGAATAACTGCTATTAGAGATCGTTTTGATGTTCATCACATAGCAAATAACTTTAATTTAGATAGTGACAATGTATCAATTGTAAGTTGTATTGGGTCTTGTGCAAACGCGGATGGAACAGATAACCCTGAAAGAGTGTTAAGACATTTATTCAGACCAACAGCTTTGAAGGATGGGGATTTAGCATCGGATGAGAATTACAAAAAAATAACAGATATATTAAATATAGAATCATTTATAGACCATTTAGTCTTAGAAATATTTGCTGAAGGAGATAGTTATGAAACTAAATACTGGAAGGCTACAAATCCAGTTGATGATGGTTATGGAGATGGTAGGTTTCAAATTTATACTCAAGATTTTGAGGCAGCAATGGCTAGTAACAGGAATTGGTTAAGTGATTTTTCTGAAGATTCTAATGCTTGGCAGAGAAATATATTTCCAAATTTAATTGATAACGAGGGGTTTAGAATACAATTTATCAATCGTACTGCAGATTTATTAAACACAGCGTTTACAAAAGATCGATTTGATGCTATTGTAAATGCAACTTTTGAAGAGATTTCTCCACTTTTAGAAGAAGATAGAAATCGTTCTCCAAGATTAAGATTTTATCTTGACGGTGATAAAGTTAAACTTTTAGATTGGATTGTTGAAAGACCAGGAATTCTTAGAACTCAGATAAATGAGCTATTCAATATTGATAAAACTATAGATTTAGATATAGATGTATCTAACCAAAATGCAGGTTTTGTTACAGTTAATACAATTGATATAAAATCAAGTACACCTGGGGTAAATGAGAAACCTTATCCTTGGTCTGGTATTTATTTTGATAATATTCCTATTACTTTAGAAGCAAACCCAAATGAAGGTTATGTCTTTTCTCATTGGTCTGGTGATGCTTCTGGTACAGATAGTAAAATTACTATTACATCTAGTAGTAACTTGCAAATACATGCAATTTTTACACCAGATGAAGATTTTTCTCATCTACTTTATTTTTGGCTTTTAGATGATGATATTACAAATGATATATCTTTAGAAAGTTTAAACTCTACATATTCAAGAAATGATTTATCAGCAAAAATGAATTATAATTCATCACTTTCAGGTTACCCATTTGATGCTAATAATCCTAGTTGGAGAAAAGCTTCTTTAGAAAGAGTTAATAAGCCTACCGAAATTAATTATCACGCACTTGCTAATAATGATATTTCTTTTGCTCCTGAGATGATGAATGGCTTACAAATAAAACAGCCTTTTCAATCTGGAGGTTTAGAGAATAGTTTTGAATTGGAATTTTCTACTATCGGTTATGAGGATGTTAAAATTTCTCTTGCAATTAATTCTGATGGTGCTGCAAATACTTTAATTGCAGAATATTGGAATGGATCTAATTGGGATTCTAGTAATTTAGGGAATAATTCTCAATCTATAAATTCAGAATATCAACTTATAGAATTTGATTTTTCTAACGTATCTATGGTAGATGAAAATGAAAGTTTTAAAGTTAGATTTAAATTTGATGGTATTAATATGACTGAAGATACTGGTAAAAAAGTTGTTTTTAATAACATCGCAATTTCTGCTGTTGATAAAGATGTATTATCTGCGGAAGAGTACTTAAAAGAAAAGGAAAATATAAGTATTTATCCAAATCCTGCAAAAGATAAGATTAAAATCTTATCAAATAGTGATATTCAAAAAGTATTAGTGTATAATGTTTTTGGAAAATTAGTTTATAAATCATCAGAAAAATCAAGTAATTTAACTGTTGATGTAAGTAACTTTTCTAATGGAGTTTATTTAGTTAAAGCTTTTTCTAATAATGGAATCATAACAAAGAAAATAATTAAAGAATAGGTTTTTGAATATTGATAAATAAATTTGTATTAATTTTTTGCAGCTAATCATCCATGGAAATAGATAAATCACTGAATAATATCCATGACTCAATAAATGAATTTGAGGGTATTTCTTTGGATGAAATGAATGCTGTTGCTTTAATGAAAAGAACGGACACTAAATTTATAATTAATGTGACGTTATTAAACTTATTGTTAAAGGAATTAAAAAATACCTACAGAGTTTTAGAAATTAGTAAAAAACGAGTGATGAGTTATTCATCACTTTATCTTGATTCTCCTGAGTTTAAGTTCTACCATGATCATCATAATGGACGAGTAAATAGAACAAAAATTAGACAGCGTAAATATGTTGATTCAGATCTAACTTTCTTAGAAATTAAACAGAAAAACGGGAAAGGGGAAACCAATAAATCTAGAATAGTCATAGATGATTTTGAAACAGAATTATCTCAAAATTCAAAAGATTTTATTTTTAAAAAAACTAAAAGTAACTTGGATTTAAAACCAAGCTTATGGAATAGTTTTAAAAGAATAACTCTTGTAAATTTAAAAGAAAACGAACGAGTTACTATTGATTTAAAACTAGGGTATTCTATTAACAACATTGAAAAGAATTACGATAATTTAGTGGTTGTTGAATTAAAGCAAAGCAGATTTGATAGAAAATCTATGGTAGCCAAAACACTAAAATCCTTCGGATACAATCCTTACAGTATGAGTAAGTATTGTATCGGAATGACTCACCTTTATCCTACATTGAAAAGTAATTTATTCAAAAGAAAATTAATAAAAATTAATAAAATAATAGCTTAACATGGATTTTTTAAACATACCATTATTTGATGAAGACTTTTTTAAGTTAACTATATTCTTTTTACTAAATCTGTTTTTTTTAACATTAATCATAAGATGGCTGTATTATGGATCAAGTGGTAGAAAAGACTATTTATTTACATTTTATATGATTAGTATAATCGTATTCTTTTTATGCTTCACTTTAAAGAAATATAAATTGGATATTGGTTTAGCACTAGGTCTTTTTGCTATTTTTGGTATTATTAGGTATAGAACAGAATCTATCCCCATAAAAGAAATGACCTATTTATTTGTTGTAATCGGGGTTTCCATAATGAACTCTTTTATAACTAAAAAAATGAGTTATTTTGAAATCATTTTCGCAAATTCAGCAGTAGTTTTTGCTATTGTAATTATGGAAAAAGTATGGCATTTAAAGCATGAGGTTACAAAAAAGATTACTTACGAAAATATTGAAAATATAAAACCACAAAATTACGAATTGCTAAAGGCTGATTTAGAAGAAAGAACTGGGATTTCAATTAATAAAATTGCGATTGAAGATATAGATTTCTTAAAAGACAGCGCAACTCTTACCATTTTTTATAATAATGAGGTAGTAAAGAAAAGTAAATGAGAAAAATAACTAGTTTAATTATATTAGGGTGTTTTTTTTTAGTGTCTAGCACTGGATTTTCTCAGGATGAATCTAAAAATTTTGCATTATGGAATTCAGTGGGAGTTAAGTATTCTCCTATAAAAAGATTACATTTAGGTTTAGAACAACATTTAAGGCTAAAGGAAAACGCTTCTGTAACAGACGAATATTTTACAGAGGTAAACTTAGGATATGAAATTCTAAAAGATTTTGAAATTAGCGGAGGTGCTCGATTTATAAGAGAAAATGATAACGTTGGAAAGAAGCAGGGGTATGAGAATCATTTTAGGTATAATGTTGATTTAAGTTTTAAACATGACATAAAGCGCTTCTCATTATCTTATAGATTTCGTTATCAAAATAAAAAAGAACAAGACGTTGATGATGGTGAGGAAAACTTAACAAAGGAAAATGTTAGATTTAAAGTTGGCTTAGATTATAATATTAAGAAATGGCCTTTAGACCCTAAATTATCTGTTGAATCATATAGCAATTTAGAAGACGTACAACAAGTAAGAGAGTTGGGGTTAAACAAGTATAGAATAACTTTTGGAACAAGTTATAGCCTTAAGAAATTTGGTAAATTTGGTATCTTTTACCGTTTGCAAGAAAGTATAGTTTCTAATTTGTCTAATGAACAGACAAAAATTCTTGGACTCAAGTATTCATATTCTATCAAATAAAAGGATTCAATCTTCAATATTTTGAATTTAAAAAACCACTGTATTTATTAGAGTGGTTTTTTATGCTTTACTAAATTTATATTTAACTATTTAAAGTTAATTACTTTTTGATAAATTGAAATCTGGTTATGATTCAAAATAGTATAACTGTTATTCTATACCAGGTTGTTTTATTTTTGGATCCCAAGTTTTTATTTGGTTTTTAATTGCAGTAGTCACTTCTTCATCATCTCTAAGATACCAACTTACATCTTTATAAGTAGTACTTCCATCACTAGAATAATGAAAAAAGACAATAGAGGTTACTAAAGGGTAATTGTTATGAAAATTTTCAAAAGCGTCACTAAACCATTCGGCTCTATTTCCACCAGGTTTTAAAGATCCAAATTCGGCAATCATAATTGGTTTATTAAAAGTAGCCAATTCTTTGTAATAATTTCCGAAAATTTGTTTAAAAGACCACCAGTCACTCCAACTCGTACTAGTCCCATAATTTAAAGCTCCGGTTGCTACGACATCTACATAGTCAAAACCGGGATAATATTCCTTGAATTTTCCATAGGATAAATGAGGACTCCAAACCCATATAATATTTTTAGCACCAACTGTCTCAAATACATCTCTGACGTGTTTAAATGCTGCTACATATTCTGAGGGATCACTATTCTGTGGCCCCCAAGGGTAACGATATGGGTCATTCATTTCATGACCTAGTCTTAAGTAAATAGGGTAATCTACTTTTTTTGCTTCCCAAGCCCATTCTTCTAAAAATTTATCATAATCCCCATTCGCAACAGAGGTTAATCCGTGTTTATCTCTTTGGGCTAGATCTTTAATATTAGGGAAGTTTTCTTTAGAAAATTTAGCCAACCAAGGTTCCCAAGTAATCATAGGAACAGATCCTATTCTATTAATTGCATCTACTTCTTTTTTAGGGAATTTATACTGTGGATTTTCCCCCCAAGCTTTGTAAATGTGTATTATAGGAAACGTTAAAGCTAATGAATCCTCTAAATTAATTATATTCTCATAAGATTCTCCTTTACTATCGTCAGAAGCTCCGAATAGTATAAATTTAGTTTTTAAAAGTGCATGCTTATTTTTTCTTTGTTCTGTAAACCAAGCTAATTTAGTTTCTCTAAGCGATTCTCTTTTACCTAAAATAGCATCATGCTCAATATTCTGAACCATGTCACTTACACTCTCTAAAAATCCGCCTAATGGGCCTTTAGATCTTTTACTAATAGCGGCAAAACCATAAATAACAAGATAACCTATCACCAAGGCAATTAGTACGTTAAAAAGTCTTTTTGATGTTTTTTTTACTGACGACATAATTATGAGTGATTTATAACGATTTCTATCCCTTTATCAATACTTATTTTAGGTTCAAAACCTATACTTTTTTTAATTTTTGATTGGTCACCTATCATTTCCCAAACTTCATTATCTCTGTAAGGAATTGCCCCCAACACAATTTTAGCTTTGGTATTCATAGATGTATTTACTGCAGATGCTAATTTACTTAATTTTGTTCCCTGACCGCTACATACGTTCATGGTTTCTCCATAAGAGTTCGTGTTCTGAGCGGTTAAAACCAAGGCGTTAACAACATCTCCTACATATAAAAAATCTCTGACTTGTTCACCTTTAGTCATCAAAAAATCTTCACCTTTTTTTAGAGAATTTATCATTTGTGGGATAAAGAATGCTTCTGGCATATTTTCTCCATAAAAATTAAAAACCCTTAGGTTGGTATATTTTTTAGAGTGATTAGTGCAATACGTTTGTATCAACATTTCTGCACTTATTTTACTTAAAGAATAAGGAGAAACTGGTTTAGGTATTTGGTTTTCATGAAAAGGAGAAATATTGTTTCCATAAATTTCACTAGTAGAAGTAAAGATAAAATGAGCATCAATACCTTCTAACGATCTTAAAATATTTAAAGTTCCTTGTACGTTTACGGCAGCCATTTTTTCATATATAGAAAAATCTCTATTTCTGCTAATATTGGCTGCTAAATGATAAACAATGTCAGGTTTTATTTTTTGGATAATTTTGTATGTCTCATCAAAGTTGGTAATATCAATAATAAATTGAGAACTGGTTTGCTCACAATCTTTAGAAATGATGAAAACATCCGCTCCGTTTTCTTCTAAAACTTTTGTCAAAAAACCTCCTAAATAGCCATTTCCACCAACAACTATTATTTTTTTACCTTTTAAATCTATAATGCCCATGAAATATTTTCTGTCTTTGCATCTGAAACATAATCGGTTAAATCTGTAAGAGATAAAACTTCATTGTTTTCATAATATTCTTTGTACCAATTGATTGTTTTATCAATAGTTTTATCTATTCCCCAAACAGCTTTCCATTTTAAAAGCTTGTTTGCTTTTGAGCAATCTAACATCAATAAATTTGCCTCGTGATGTTCGTCTGTATTTTTACCAAATTCAATTTGGATATTATTCCAGTATTCATGAGATAATTTTACAATATCACCTACTTGTAAATTACTATGAATGTCTGGTCCAAAATTCCATCCTTCAGCAACAGAAACATCCTCTTTTAATAATTTCCATCCTAAAGTTAAATAACCACTTAATGGTTCTAAAACATGTTGCCAAGGTCTAGTTGCAATAGGGTTTCTTATAATAACAGCTTCTTTGATTGCTGTTGCTTTTACAATATCAGGAATTAACCGATCTACAGCCCAATCGCCACCTCCAATTACGTTACCTGCACGACCACTAGCTAACAAAACTTTGTGTTTGTTCTTGAAATCGTTGTTATTAAAGTAAGAATTTCTATAAGAAGAAGTTAATATTTCTGAACAACCTTTAGAAGCACTATAAGGATCGTAGCCTCCCATTGGTTCATTTTCTCTATAGCCCCAATTCCATTCTTTATTTTCGTAGCATTTATCACTAGTAACGTTTACAATTGCTTTTACAGAAGGTGTTTTTCTGCAAGCCTCATAAACATTCAAAGTTCCCATTACGTTGGTAGAAAAAGTTTCTATAGGATCATCGTATGATGGTCTAACTAAAGCTTGTGCTGCTAAATGAAATACAATATCTGGCTGAACTTCTTCAAAATACTTTTGTAAAATATCCGTATTTCTTATATCATCTATTTTTTCATTTATCCCCAGATTTAGTAAACTTAAATGATTTTTTTCATCTTTGTTTTCTAAAGAGAAACCATACACTTTGGCACCCATTTGCTCTAACCAAAGAGCCATCCATGATCCTTTGAATCCTGTATGACCAGTTAGGATAACTTTTTTGTCCTTGTAAACACCTTCAAAAAGGGATTCGAAATTTACCATGTTTTCCAAGGAGCTTTATTATCATTCCATTTAGACTCTAGTTCATTCTTATCTCTCAATGTATCCATTGGTTTCCAAAATCCATTATGTTTATAGGCAGCAAGTAGTCTGTTTTCTGCCATTTTCTCTAAAGGACTTCTTTCAAATACAGTTGTATCATCTTCAAGGTAATCAAAAACGATAGGGTCACAAACAAAAAAGCCACCATTAATCCATGCTCCATCTCCTTTAGGCTTCTCCATAAAGCTATTAATCACATTATTTCCTGTATTAATATCTACCGCACCAAATCTACCTTCTGGCTGTACACAAGTCATGGTTACTTTTTCAGAATGATTATTATGGAAATCTACAAGTTCTCCAATATTTACATTACTTACACCATCTCCGTAAGTAAGCATAAATGGTTCATTTAAATATTTTGCAGCTCTTTTTAATCGACCACCAGTCATTGTATGCAAACCAGTATCTAAAATGGTAACTTTCCATTTTTCAGTATGAGACTCCAATGTAGTCATCGTATTTTTTTCCATATCAAACTCAACATCAGATTGATGTAAGTAATAGTTTGCAAAATACTCTTTAATTACATAAGATTTATATCCTCCTAATATTACGAAATCATTAAAACCATAACTAGAATAATGTTTCATTATATGCCAAATAATAGGTTTATCACCAATTTTTACCATAGGTTTTGGAATAGAGGATGTTTCCTCACTCAACCTGGTACCAAATCCACCTGCTAAAATTACTACTTTCATATATTTAGTTTTTTTTAATATTAATTTTTTTATCTGCTTTTACTACTATTCTGCTCCAAGCATTTTCGGGTTTAAGATATTTGGATTTAAAAGCTGCCCCAATACCTCCTATAAATTGTATAAAAGCAATCATAGCAAAACCTATCATTGCCCAAGTTTTTTCGGCTGTAAGAATTAATTCGCTTTCAGGAATGTAATATCTTCTTTCTATGTAAACCCCTGTAAACATAAGTATTACTAATATGCAATACCACAATAACGGTTTTACAAATGGATTCATAAAACCTTTTACAGCTATTTTGGCTGTAGGTAGGTACGGGATTTTTTTATTTATCAATGTCAAATAAAATGCATACGTAAATACCGGCCAACAAGAATATTTTAAAACCATTCCTCTCCAATGAAATCCTTTTTCGGTTTTTCTATCACATAAAAACTTCTGTGCATAGCTATAAATAAGCATTGCAATCAGCATAATAGGGCTACCTAGTATAATAAATTCAGTGAAATCCATACTAGCAGGACTTATTTTTGTTGTGAAAAAAAGTAAAGGTAAAAAGATAAAGAATGCTGTTATAGGACCAAATAAATAATAAGTTCCAATAGATAAATAGGATAATTTTTGCCAGAAATTTAAATGTTTTAAAGCAGCTGGCATTTCATCAAATAACAATTCAAAGACTCCTCTAGACCATTTTAATTGTTGTTTACAAAACGAAGTAAAATCTTCAGGGACCAAACCACGACTTACAATTACTGGATTGTAAATAGATTTCCACCCTTTTGCATGAATTCTGATAGAAGTTTGTAAATCTTCGGCCAAACCTTGTGCATGACCTCCAATACTTTCTAAAGCTTCTCTTCTAAAAGTACAATTAGCACCTATAGCTACAGCGCCTCCGTAACCATGTAATCCCATTTGAGTAGGTCCATAAAAGGTATAGGTTTGTTCCGCAGCTCCTTTTGCTGTAAAAGAACGATACATGTTATAATAGCCTTGACTTACTTGAACAAATCCAATCTTTTTATCTTTGAAAAAACCTAATGTTTGGTCTAAGAAATTTGGGAAAACAATATGATCTGGGTCTAATATTAGAATAAACTCTTCTTTCGTTCTTTTTAGTGTTTCGTTAATTTTACCTGCTTTAGCTCCTGGTAAATTTGCTAAGTTTAACCACACAACTCCATGTTCTTCTGCGAGTTCTTTAAAGGTGATATCTTCAGTACTATCTAATAAATATGTGGTATGCGGATAATTTAAGTTTTTTAAAGCTTTAAATGTATTTTCAAACATAGATAAAGGCTCACCAGGTGCAGATGTAGTAAAAACGGCAACACTCAAATTTTTCTCAGGTACAGGAACTTCTTTTGGTTTTTGTATTCGTAAATAATTAACCCATACTAGTAATATCCTTACCATTCCATATCCAAACAAAAGGCTTAATATTATGAATAAGAAAAGGTTTGAAATATGGTCTCCACGAAACCACCACTCAGTTAAATTGAACATACTCAATAATCCCGCAAGTGTCAATCCTAAAAAGACAGCTTTATCCAAGTTTGTTACTTTCTTAGCTTCCTTAAATTCCCATAAATCGCTTCGTAATTTTGAATTCATTAAAATGTGTAATTAAGGCCTAGGTTGATATTGTCTCTTGTGTAAAAAAATGTTTCTTGATATGTATACATAGCATTAGCGCTAAATCTATCTGAAAAAATGTAGTTAATTGATCCTACTAATTCTAATGATGTAAATTCTTCGTCATAAAATCCCCCTATTTCATTATCAAATTCATTAGGATATGGGTTTCTTACAGTTGCTATAAAACCGTAGTTTACTTTTGCATGAAGTGTTAGTTTCTTCATAGGATTATAACTCGATATTAGCAAACCAGAATGAATTTCTTGATCTTTTGGTGTAAAGTATGGATCGTAAACTCCTGATCCTTGATTGTCGAAAATAAATAAATTGTTTTTAGAATCTGAAAAACTATAACCATATCCAAATTGAAAATTAAATTTCTGAATTTTTATGGGTTGTGATACAAGCCAAGAACCAAATGATTTTATATAATTATCTTCCTCAAAAAATTGCTGATTGTATCCAGCATGAAATGCTATTAATCTATTATTATAATCTATTTCTCCAAAAACATCTTGATGTGTTAAATTAAAAGTAGTACTAGGTATTGTACCTAATAAACTTTCTTTAGAGTATCCAAAATTGAATGATGAATTTTCAGTTATCTTTTTCTTAAAACGAATACCACCAACCCAATCTGTTTCTCCTGAGAAATTTTTATAAACACCTCCTGTAACATCTGCTGTTAGTTTCAATTTATCAAAGCTAAATTGATTATTTAATTTAAGGATTAATGCTTGTTCTTTTTGTGGTGAGAAATTATAGTTGGATATTTCTAATTTAAGATTTAAATATCTAGATTTATATTGTCCTAAAACAATATGTTCTGCAAAGTACTCCATAGGCTGTGAATCCGTTTGGTACTCAAAATTGGTTTTAATATATAATGCAGTTAATTCTTTTATTTGTTTTTCTAAGTTTTTTGTGACTTCAGTTTTTGGGTAGATCTCCTTAATTCTATCAATTTGTTTTTGTGAACTATTTAGATCTCCTTTCCAAAAACTAATATTTGCTTGCATTAATAAAAATTCAATATTTTTAAAATTATCATCAATTAAGTTACTTAAAATAGATTCGATTTTATCAATCTGGCCCAATTCATAAAGCATTCTTACGTAATCCATTTTAACTTCTTTGTTCTTAGGAGAAATAGAAATTGCTTTTTTAAACTTTTCTTCTGCATGTATTTTATCATTATTTATAGATAATACATGAGCGTACAGCCAGTTTATGACCAAACTCTCTGAGTATTGATTGTAGTGTTTTGATAAAAGAAACTCTGCTTTGTGATATTCTTTTTTTGCAATGTAGTAATTGGCACTTTTTAAGATGTCTTCTTCTTTATTTTTAGTAGAATGGGAATCTTCTTTTGATGTAGAATTAAGAGGTTGTTTTTGGGAATAAATAGAAGTATTCAAAAATATTAAGAAGCATATACTGATGTTTTTAAGTAATTTAAAAACTGTATTAACCTTTATTAAATTCATCATTTCTTTTAAATTTTTTTACAGGCTATTTCTTGGGGGGAAACTGTAATATATATTGTATTTGGGAATGCAAGATATTAATTTTTTATAAATAACTCTTTAATTTTGAAAAGAGTTTTATTTACATTAATTTATTTAAAATGTTCTGTTTCTATTACTTTTAGGGTAGTTTCTATAATTTTTAATTAAATATAAAAGAACTCTACTTTGCCGAAATAAAAAACACGGAGGATAAAAAGTTAAACATTACTTGATTCTTTCATTTAGAAACTCAAAAAGATGTTTTTATCAATTAAAACCAAAAAAGAAGAAGCAACCTAACTTGGGTTAGACTGTTTCTTCTTTTAAGCTTATAAACTAAATTTTTTAGTTCGTGTTTTTTATTGATTCTTATAAAGCAGTTATTGAACCTAGATCTTGCCAAACTGCAGTAGCGCCATAAGCTGATACTGAACTAGAAGGTACTTTTAAAGAGATGTTACTTGTTGTAACATATTCAAAAACATTTGCATCTATAGCTATAGGTGTTGCAATATTTACAGAAAGACCTGTTAAACCAGTACAATTGTAAAAAACTCGTTCTCCTATACTTGTTATACTATTTGGTATGGTAACTTCTTTTAAGCTTGTACATTGGTAGAAAGTTTGATCTGATAATGTTGTTATAGTATCTGGTATATCAAAACTAGTTAAGCTAAAACAATTACCAAATGCAGTATCTCCTATTTCTGTTAAACTAGTTGGAAGAACAATTTTACTTAAAGTATTACAGTTATAGAATGCAATTTCAGGGATAGAAGTTACACCATCAGGAATCGTGATTTCGCTAATACTATTACAGCCTGCAAAAGCTCCTTTTTGAATAGTTGTTACCGTATTAGGAATGTTTATTTCTGTTAAACTACTACAATTAAAAAAAGTAGTTGCTTCTATTGTTGTTATGGTATTAGGGATGTCAAAATTACCTAACTTATCACAATTACCAAAAGCACTATTCCCAATACTTGTTATGCTATTGGGTAAAGTAATTTCTTCTAAACTATTACAAGAATAAAAAATACTATTACCTATACTGGTTACACTATCTGGTATATTTACATCTGTTAGTGCATAACATTCGTAAAATAGATTGTTTGGTAAGCTTGTAAGGCCATTCGGAATAACTGCTTTAGTTAAATTAATACAAGAACCAAAAGCAGATTCCCCAATACTTGTAACAGTAGATGGAATGTTAATTTCTTTTAAAACGGTACATTCATAAAATACTGAAGAACCAATAGTCGTAATATTACTTGGTATTGTAAAGCTCTCTAAACTATTACAGGCGTAAAAAGTTTCATTAGGTAAAGTTGTAAAGCTATCAGGAAAAATTACGTTTGTTAAACTAGCACACAAACCAAAGACGGCAGATCCCATGTTTTCATTAGTAACACTATTCGGGATCGTAACGTTATTTAAACTACTACAATCATAAAAAACAGAAGAGCCTAAACTTGTTATCGTATTGGGTATTGTAATACTTGTTAAACTTCTACAACTAGCAAAAATACCATCTGATAAATGAGTAGTCCCAGAAGGGATAATAATATCTGTTAAACTTACACAAATCCCAAATGCATCGTTTCCAATACTTGTAACAGTATTTGGGATATTGATACTAGTTATACTGTAGGCATTGTAAAAAGCAAGATTTCCAATACTTGTAAAACTATTAGGGATATTAACACTGGTTATGTTGTAAGAATAAGCGAAACCATCATTTGCTATACTGGTTATGGTATAAGTTAAATCAAATTGTTCTATAGTTTGAGATAGGTCTAATACGCCAGTAGGACCATCTTCAGTGTTTTTTTCTACGGATACTTCTTTGGTAGATGCATTAGTGATAGTGTATTTTAAGATACCATCATTAAAAACTGTTCCTGCAGTAGGACCAGTTGGTGGAATTACGATGACAGTTACAGTAGCTGTTGATAAATCTCCGTCACTATCAGAAATAGAATAGTTAAAAATATCTGTTCCTTCAAAATCAGTTTCAGGTGTATAATCTATAGTGTCATCTGTAGGGTTATTAGGTGTTCCTTCATTGTTTACTGTTATTGTACCTCCATTATTAGAAGTTCCAGAAGATACGGAAATTGCACCGATGTTAGGGCCATCACCACCAAAGTTGTCGTTTGTTACAACACTAATATTAACGGGTGTGTTTTTATCAGTAGAAGCAGAGTCGTCAGTGGCAACAGGCTTATCATCAACATTCTGTTGTGGACTTGGGCTACCACAAGATGCAACCAATAAAGAAAGAATAGCGAGAGAAAAAAATATTTTTTTCATTTTTTATTTTTAAGTAATTGGTATCAAAGGTATTTAAAAATATGCCTATATCAAACTTTAAAAAACATATTCATTTTTATTAATTACTTTACAGGTTGTAGAAATGCAAGTTCATTGTAATTTTTACTATTTTAGTAAAAGTATGAATATGAAATCTTGTGAATAAAACCTTCGTTAATATTAAGTAAAATAAGCTGTAACGTTAAAATTATTTTTTTAATTTATGACGAACTTTAATTATTTACTTTTGTAATTAAAATATCTTTAAAATGAGTGTACTTTTAATTGATGCAGAAAAATATGTTTTTAACTTATTAAATGATAAGTTAAAAACAAACTACGTATATCATAATTTAGCACATACTCAGAAAGTTGTTGAAAAAGTTAATGAATTAGCGGAAGAATTAAACATTGATGAAACTGCAAAGGAAAACGTACAATTAGCTGCTTTATTTCATGATTCAGGTTTTATAAAAGGAGCTGAAAACCATGAGCAAGAAAGCGTAAAAATTCTTACCCATTTTTTGAAAGAGAAAAATGTGGAGGCCAATAGGATTGAAATAATATCTAAATTGATTCTGGCGACTAAAATGGGACGCCAACCAGAAAATGATTTAGAAAAAATAATTGTAGATGCAGATTGTGCGCATTTAGGAAATAAAAGTTTTGAGGATAAAACCGAACTACTTAGAAAGGAATGGGAGAATCTAGGTGATAAAAAATATTCTGATGCGGAATGGATTTCTGTTAATATAGATTTTTTAACAAATAATCATAAGTATCACACAGATTATGCTTTAAAAAAATGGAGTAAAGGAAAAGAGAAAAATTTAGCAAAATTACTAAAGAATCAAAATAAAATAGAAGAGGAATTAAAGAAGTTTAAGCAAAAAAAAGAAGCATTAGATCTTAAAAAGAATAAAAGTATTGTTCCTGAAAGAGGAATCGAAACAATGTTTAGAGTGGCTTTAAAAAATCACATGACACTAAGTAATATAGCAGATACTAAAGCCAATATTTTACTTTCTGTAAACGCAATTATTGTCTCTTTAGCGCTGTCTAATTTATTGCCGAAATTAGATAATCCTTCAAATAGTTATTTAATAGTACCAACAACTATATTTATCATTTTTACAGTTGCATCAATTATATTATCAATTTTGGCAACAAGACCAAATGTTACTGAGGGTAAGTTTACAAAAGAAGATGTGGCTAATAAAAAAGTAAATTTATTGTTCTTCGGAAATTTTCATCAAATGAAGTTACCAGAGTTTGAATGGGGTATTTTAGAAATGATGGAAGATCGTGACTATTTGTACGGCTCTCTTACTAAAGATTTGTATTTTTTAGGATTGGTTTTAAATAGGAAATATAAAATTTTAAGACTTACATATACCGTGTTTATGATTGGTATTATTGTAAGTGTTCTTGCTTTTGCAATCTCTTTTAAGATTCAAGAAACTGGGGCTGTTATATGATTAAAATAAATAAGGCTAACTATAATTTTTATAGAGATTTGTTTATTTTAATTTGGGAGTTTGAATCAAAAGTATGTGAATTAAACATTGATAAGGAATTATCACCAATACATATATTACTGAAATGGGAAATAGAAAATAAACCAAAAGCGATAAAGGGCTTAAGGATGGCTTTAAATGAATCTTTATCTTGGGTCAATACAATTCCAATTAAATTAAAAAAAGAATTAGATCAAATTTTAACTTTAAATAAATACCCTTCTTTAAATATTCTTATTTCAGAGATTAAAAATCTTCCACAAAAAATTATAAAAAAAGGGGGGATTAAGAATGTAGATGAATATTATATCATCAAAGAAGTTTTAGATGATGTTGAATCTGATATGAGTAATAAAGATAGAAAGATTTTGAATTCAATTTTTATGGAATTTGAAAAAAAGTACAAAGAAAAATAATGACTAGGCTTCAATTTCTTTAATCAAATCATTAAAAGTTATTGTGCTTTTAGCATCAAAATCTTTGTGATAAATTACTTCTACTCTTAAGGCTTTTAAGCCCGAAACTCCCTGTAAATCTTCTAGCTCTAAAAATTCAATTTTTCCTAATTGATTTCTAGATTGTAAAAAGTTGATATACTTAATATATTCTAATGCATCTTTATCTTGAGAATACACGATAGCAAGTTTTCCTGGAGTTGTTAAACGTTCGGTTGTTCCTTTTAAATTGGCTTTATCAATCCTTTTTTTGATAATTTCATATCTAATATTGTAAGCGCCATCAACGTCAAACTGTTTTTCATCCATTCTAAACTTTATAGCCATAGGATTGCTATGAACTAAAACAAGGGAAGCAACTCTTAACTCTTGCTCCATGTTTTTACGTTCATTAAAAGCAATATTTTCCATTTCACACATGGTTTGCAATTGCCATAATCGTAAATTATATAAATAGATTTCATCAAAAGAATCTTCTTTTGTAATAGATTGACCTATATACATGTTGAATTCTACGCCATCAGTCTTGTATCTTTCAAAATAATGAGGATACATTTTTTGTGCTTCTTTCTGTTTCTCATCTATGTATTTTGCAAGCTTATCGTTTAAAATATTTACGCTGTTTTCGTAATTTTTTCTTTTCTCATAAACAACGCCTAATTCAGTATCTAAACGTTCTACGTAAATACCAACTTTTTTAGAAAGGTCTGTGTTTAATTCTTTAATATGATTAAAAACAGGATAGATATCACGCTTTAAGAATTCTAAAATATTTATTTCATCACCAGCATTTAACCCTTTTTTCACATCCCTTAAATAAGTAGAAACTCTAAACATAAGTTCGTTATAGATAGGTAAAGATTCGTTTTTACAAGCGTCTTCTAAAACATTAATTGCTAAAGATAATTGGGTACTTAAGTCTTCTTGAATTGCATTGTTTCTTGCTTCGGATGAGCCTTTTATGTCACTTTGACCATATAAAGGATATACATCTTGAAATATAATTTCATCTAATTTAGCATTTTCATTTGCTTCATTTGCTATGTAGTGTTTTTCTGCAGCTTCATAGAAGCGCCATTTTACAGCACTATGAATAGATGTGTAATGTTCCTGGATGGTAGCTTCTAGAACGTTTTGGTGCTCTTCTGATGTTCTTTTTACTGCAGCTTCAAAAACAGGAATTATATCTTTTAATTTATTAATGTTTACAGAATTTAAGTCGTAAGCTCTTGGAGAAGCAATTTCTAATAATGCTAAATCGCCATTAATTGCTGCTTCTATTGGAATTAAAATAATACTTTGAATTCCACTAGAAGTAAGGTTTTTGTAAAAAAGGTTTTTACCAGTGCGCTTTCCATATTCTTCTACATCAGAAATTGTAAAAGTTTCATGATTTGTAAAAACTTTTTCTAAAATT
>JQIA01000231.1_pt1 | contig 26209 bp, 11 predicted proteins | sample 811431 | NCBI WGS metagenome assembly JQIA01 (sample SAMN02998118, study PRJNA258478) | marine sediment metagenome | biome: marine; feature: seafloor; material: sediment; isolation source: oil-polluted sediment collected from 3 locations (0.5 km, 0.7 km and 0.9 km)... | place: USA: Gulf of Mexico ...
TCTCGTTTCTAAACAATTGGTCTGTAAATATATTCTTATTAATATTAGTACCATTGTTTTTAACATACTTTTCAAGTCCTTGTTCTATTAACCACATTGGTGGTATTAGCTCAGAGAAATTCCTTGGGCCCGCTTTAAAGCCTGATCTTCTGTATGAGTCATGTATCAGAAATTCTCCTAATTGAGGTTCATTTCTAAGTAGATTACTCCAACTATTCATTAAGGTATTCTTCTCTCTTGCAGGTAAATTACCTACTCTATTCATTACCAGTATCTTACCAGTAGGAACCTCATCTAAATACAGTTTCTCAAGTAACGCATACTTACCTTCTTTCTTAAGTTCAAATAGTCTCTCTATTAAATCCTCTCTTCTGCTCTCAGAATATGTGGTATTTAATGGTGCAAACTCAGATAATAAATATGTCTGTACAGTATCAAATACGCTGTCAGCTGTGAATGCTGAGTTTAAGTAAGGGTTACGTGTGTTATCCTTAACGATTTGATTGATTATATTTGAGTTGTTCTTATTCATCCCATAAAATAATAATGGGTTTTGCTCAATTACATTATCTAAGAAGTCTACAGTATTAGTATAGAATTTCATCAATAGTGTACCATTACCCTCTTCATCAAAGTACTTATCTACTAGGTTCTCAAATTTAGGGCCCTTTTTAGGCACTAATAAACTGTGTGCTAGCTTGTTTTGTAATGTACGTACAGCACCAACAGTCTTACCTGCCCCATTTTCCCCTGTCTTAGAGGTTGAAAGCGAGTTAGAGTATTGTTTAGTTACTTCTAATGTATCCTTGATATGGTTTAATATAACTAATTGACTGTCTGCTTCTGAGTAAGTTTCAACTGTTCCTTTCTTGGCTGTTGCCATTAACTCTAAGAAGTCTAGTTCATCAATACCTTGTTTTGGCAGTGACTTCCCATCATATAGCTCTGCTGCCTTAGCCTCATATGCTGTAATAATCTCTGACCTCACTTTAAAAGAGGACACATTGCTTATTACTCCTTGTCCATTTGTAATATCAGTAACCATTTGTCTAACTGAAGGTTGCATAATAATAGTAAATACCTTGCTTGGATGCATTCCTGCTCTCAACATCATAGTACCATAGCTATTCATTAAACTACCCCAATTGGCCTTAGTAATAAAAGCATCTTTGTTCGCAATATCTACAAAAGCATTAGTCAATTCAGATAGTACATCTGTAATTGGTCTTTTTCGTACGTCTTTTGCTGTGAATAAAGTGTCTCCTTTAGCTTCTCTACTCTCATTTATATAATCTAACAACCCTGAAATATGACCATCCTCTGTGTCCAGTCCGTATAGGTCTGTATCAGATAGCATTTGGCTGTATTGTTCATCCATAGTCTCGTTACCCCACGTACCTATCTTAATATCATATTTAATACCTATTCCTTGTGATCTTGTATGGTCGTTATTAGCATTCACCATTTCTCCAATACCAGCAGCCCCTGCTTTATAAGAGAATCTCACTCTGATAGCATTAATAGGATCAAATACTTTTAAATCATAATCAACATTCTCAGGTAAGAAAGCTACAATAGAACTTTCAGTAGTATCATTATCAATAGAGGTCATTAATGACTCATATAGTTCCACTGACTTTAATGCTTTTGTAAAGTTATTAAATACTTTATTCTGCTTACCCTTAATACCACTAGTAGCTAGTTTTAAACCTAACTTATTACTAATTCTATAGTCCTTGAAATGCTCTGTATATTCATTATCTACATCTGAGAACACTGCATTCTCTATGAATAAGTTCTTTAATGCGTCTCCTCTTAAATCTGTAAAAGTACCATCTTTCTTTTCGAATAATAAATCCTCCTTAAGTACTTCATACTCTTCTTTTAATATTGTACGCATTTTCTCATCTGATAGCTTTAAGAAACTTAAGAAATTTCTAGCGTTCTTATAAGTACTCTCTTGTAAGTTTATAGCAAGTTCAGGTAACATAAAGAACATCTTATCAATATCAAAATCACTACCTGTTTTAGCAGTAATCTCGCCATATGCTATAACACTATCTCCCATCTCTGGAGGAAGTATCCCTACTACTTCTAATATATCTGTGGAAGCCCTTGACTGTGTTGGAATACGATATCCAATCATCTCTAATACTTCTTTAGGTAATAGTTTATTAAGATCCTTCATATCTAATTCCTTATAATTAGGAATATACTTAGCAATCATTTTATGTGGTATAAACACTTGCCCCGGTATTACCGTAGGAACTCCTTTTATTAATTGTACTCTTGGTGGTTTAAGCCTATCTATACTCTTAAGCATTTTAATACCACTATTACTTGCTTCTATATGCCCAATTAAGTGATCAGATATCTGAATAAATGATCCACCTGTTGTCATAAGATTAGTAGCTGCTCTTTTATTAGAAGCAAAGAATGAAGCTAATACCTTAGGAGCTAAACTTGGTAATGCTGCGGGGATAATCTCTGCCTTTAACGCATTAGTAATTGCATGCACAACTTCCCCATCGCTTTCCATATCTCTCAATACGCTAGCGTAGAATGTCTCCATATCTTTTATCTTGAAATCAGCTCCAATACCATATTTCTTAGCAAATATTTCCATACCTGCATCTGATAAATCCATTAAAGACTTGTCTATTTGGTCAGCTAATTCTGTTCCTGTTAACCCGTCTGAAACTACATGGTCCCCTTTAAACCTTAAAGCGGATACTATAATCTTCTGTATCTGTGTTCCAATCTTATTAGGGTGTGCAGTCTTAGTCGGAAGGTCTTGTTGTAGTCTCCAGTTTCTATTATCTAGTGTTCTAATATTCTTAGATACAGATATCCCACCTTGTAATACTTGGTCTAAATCTACTGATCTTTGTGACCCTACCTTTACTCCTGTATCTGCTACTGCCTCATCTATATTATTATCCCTCATAAACTTCGCTAAAGACTTCGCCTTAGGTAAGTTGTTTATGAACGAAGGTATCAATACTGCTTGTGAGTACTTAAGGAACAATGGCCCTTTTACATACTCATTTTTGAAGTACACTCCTTTTAAAGGTTGTGCAGATAGTAATTTAACTTCTGCTGTAGTAAGTTCCAATTGAGCAGGTATTGGCATATTAGCCTCTACAAATGCCCACTGTGACCCAAGCTTATCAAATATAGCTGCTTCTTTGGGCCCAAACTTACCTGTGCCTAACATAATATCCTTCCATCTCTTTGGAGTTATCCATGCTTGTGCATCTGTCCTATCTACAAATTTGTAATATCTTCTAGCCTCGTCAGATAAAGTATTAGTCTCTACACCATCTATAAGAACAGTGTCAGTTAATAACTCGGAATTAGTAATACTCTCAGTTTTGAATGTTAACTGTCTAAATCTAACATCTCCTTTACGTACTCCTGTTATCATTTGTAATCCATCTATATATGTAGATGGTACACGTTTGATATAGTCTGTGCCGTGTTTATAATATTGTAAGTTACCTGTAAACAACTTAGCATATTCAATTTTAGACATCATAGAGTTTACCGCGTAATCTCTGAACATAGCCTCTACACCTGCGTGCATTGGTGTATCTAAATGTGTGAAGTCTTTAAATTTATTACGATAGTAATCAGCAACATCTGCGCTTATACTATCCTTCAATGGCATTATTTTAGGAGATTTCTCATGCTCTTCTATGAAAATTTCATTCCCTTTACTTTCGAAATCCTCTCGAACTCCTTTAATAACTTTCTCTATGCTATTACGCATAACTGCCTTAAGTGCTGCTTGCATCTTAGGGTCATTTAACGCCGCATCCCCTTGCTCTACAGTAGATGCAATAGGTAATCCTTCATTATCAAATAGTATAAGAGGATCATTTTCATCCGCTTCATCGAATGCTTTTTTGAACCCTAGCTCAAAAAGCTTGAATTTGAACGCATTTCCTATAAATTTACGTTGCCCATCTTTGAAACTAGCCAAACTACCCTTTTTATCAAGAGTATAGCCCAATACAAACCCTTGAGAAGCTGCTTCCATCACCTCTTCTTTAGAATACTCAGGATGTTTCTTCTCAATAACTCTTATTTCTTCTAGTATTTCATTCTTAGCAAGGATCATTTCCTGGTATTCGTCTACAACGTAACCATAAAATATGTCAACTGCGTCTTCTATCGTGTTTGTTTCCTTAAACATAGGTATAGAAAGCATGTACTCTCTATTCTTGTCTGCAGGTACTTGTGTATTATACAATGGATCGTGAACAAAGTTACCATTACGGTTAGCTGTTCTTAGCACATTGTACATATCTACCTTAAGGTAGTCACTAGCACCAATATCTTTATTGTCTAGGCCTTTAGCAGACTGTCCTTCTTTTTGTAATACTCCTCTCAACCCAACGTTGAAACTTTTCAAGTCTTTAGCCTTCTGTATAGACTGTAAGAACTGTGAATTTCTAAACTTAGGATGTTTAAGTAATGTCTTAACAAAAGCAGGATTAGATTTCAATTCATTAATCTGCTCTTGCAATACTGTTGGTAAAGAGTATAGGTATACCCTATTCTTACCTACAGTAGCCATATGGTCTGCTATATTAGCCTGGGTGTCTGCCTTAGCGTTAGCTAAGAATCTAAGGTTATTCTTAATAATATTAGAAGTATCTAATACTCCCGTACCATTAAGAGAGTTGTCTAAACCATTAGATAATAGTTCTATAAATTTCTTAAATGAAGCGTCGTTAGCTACTATAGGTTTAGTAGGGCCCAATGAAGTCTCCTCTAGTCTAGAGTAGTAAGCTGTTCTTAGTACTTGTGCATCTATACCTATTCCCAGAAATTCGAATGCAGGGCTTACGATAGTTGCTACCTCAGCAAGTTTACTATCTATCTCATCCTCTTGAATCTTCTTAGCAGTCAAAGAAGTTAAAGCAGCTGTTGCCGCTTCTACGTTGTTATAGTGCATATCATACACATCTTCATCTACATTATCAGCAGGGAATAACTTGTTAGCTACCAAAAGAGACCATTCTCTTAATATGTATCTACCATCTCCTCCTGAATCTTCAGTACTCATAGTCTTCAGGTTCTCTGTAACCCCGGGTGTATAAGTAGTAGTGTAAATCTTATTCTTATTATTGTTAAAAGCAGTGAAGAAATCACGTTGTAAGCTTTCTGTACCATTATCTAAGGTATCATATATTGACTCAACCCAAGGATGTTCAAATTTAAGCATAGCAAGTTTAGTCAGAAATAGTTCTAACATATCTGTCCCTTCATAGTTCTCTATGTCTAGGATATCTGATGCGCTGTTTATATCTAACTCCAAATGTACATCTGCAAAGGCAGATAATAGAACTCCCCAAGCTTTCGAAGGGTTCATTAGTTCTGCTCTATCTAATAATACAGTAGAACTCTCTATGTTACCATCAAATCCATGCTTAGGCAATGTTTCTAATAGTAGTTTAATAACTACATTAGACTTATCTTGGGTCCTTCTTTGATAGGAGGCTCTTTGCTTAATAGGATTGTTACCTGTTATGTCATTCTCTCCTTCTTCCTCTAAAGACTCTTTATACTCTATACCAATGGCTTTTAATCTATTCTTGATTTCATCTAGATAATCTTTCTTAGACTCCTCAAGTGACTCCTTAACCCCGGGTCCTATGTTCTCTTCCAGTAACTCGTCTCTCATTTCATCATAAAACTCGCCTAAAGTCTTATCTGCTGTGATATCCTTATCAAGGTTGATACCTCTAGTACCATCCTCATTAACTGTTAGTATAGTACTATTGAATAATTCATATATCATAGTATCTACAATAGACTGAGATACTATGTCTCTGCTTTCAATAGGTAAAGTATGAAATCTAACTCCCATTATAGGACGTTTTAAATCATACCTATTATAGTAGAATAACTGTGTCTTAGCTTTATTAGAATAAATAGCAGGAGAACCATCCTCGTTTATACGCGGGTTCATGTCTTTAGTGTTTTGTAAATCTTCATTCACCCAATCACCAAAGTCTGCTATAAATCCAGGAGTTACAAAAAATCCTCCCTCTATGTTTAAACCGCTCTTTAATATACTATCTCCTGCGGCTGTTCCTTGTATCTTACAACTCATTTTTTAACATGGTTTTGTTTTATTATCCCCTGCTTCATCGTTTATTTGTTTAACAATCTCTTCAAATTCTGCTCTTCCTGCTCCTTTGAAACTAGTCTCTTCAAATAACTCGTTTAATTGGTTTAGTCTTTCATCTGAAAGGCTCTTAACTTTTATACCACTAGTGTGAAGCTTCTGTCTCACTGTAGCGCTAACTCTAACTTTACCCGTATTCTCTTTAGAAGGAGTATTCTTAGCTTTCTTCTTGTCGCTTCTTACTGACGCCTTGGTTAAGAAGGCCCCCATACCTTTATGCTCTCTAGACCCTTCAACAGGAATAGAAACAAAGATATCTTCATTAGCAACTACATTTGTTCTTAGTATCTTATCTTCTAGTAAATACTTCAAGTACTTCTCATTATCTACTTTTAACATATTAACATCATCTGCAGGATTTGAAAACCCTGTTCTATGATATTTGAAACCTAAGATATTTTTAATAGTCCCTTTATGAGATGTGAATTCGTCTGCACTGTATTCAATATCTCCGACTGTTATAGTTCGCTTACTTGGAGATAATACTACTTGAGTCTGTGTATTAGCTTTTCCTGGATACAGGATAGTTCTATACAAGTCTTCATAAGTAATAACATCATTTCCAAATGCTGCGAATAATAAAGGAATCTCTTCTTTTAATTTATTGCTTATCTCGTCTGACAATTTACTTTTAAAGTTAACCTTATCTTCAATAAGAATATCTTCTATCAAGTCCATCACAATATCTAATTCTGATGTACCTGCTAACTTCTTCTGCTCTAATATAAGAGGGAAAGTAGTTCCGGTATTTGTTGTTAACTCAAGAATTACCATACCTTTCTTATCTGATGTAGTCCAAGAAACAGGAACAATTTCCCCGTTTTTATCATATGCTTTCATATCAGCATTATCCTCTTGTACAGCAAATATTTGCATGTTATCTGCAGTTACTCCTTGTAAGTCTGTAAGTGCATTGAAGCCTCTTGCAGGTGCGCTTGGATCCACATTCAATTGGCCTTGACCAATGTGTGACCATTTTAATGTAACCCCTTTCAATGTATTAGGGTGAAGCCCTTCTGCATTAAACTGTAGTCCATTAGCTCTCCATGCTTCTATAATAGAACGTCTTACCGCCCCTTCCATAGACTTATAACTTGTTTTAGCATTCTTCTCAGTCTTAATATTAATATATGTTCCTGCCCCACCTTCACCATCAGACCTATCCACTCTAAGAGTTATAGGTGTATAGTCAGCCAAATGTTCTAGTTCATCTACAGTTAATTTACCTCCTGCAGTAAACTTATCCCAGATGTCCATAGCTTTCTTAGCATTATCATATTCAACCACTCTAGCAGGATCTGCTGCAGAAGCTTTAATCTGATCTTTAAGGTAACTCATTGAAAAAGAAGGTGTTATAATATCATTAGATTTATCTCTAGGCTCATGCATATAAGTCAAAAAGGCATTATCTACTCCTTCTATAGCTCCTGTCTGTGGGTTCCTTCTTGATGAAGGTTTATCTCTACCTACAAGCGATACAGAGGTAGAAGTATACTTCCCGCCCTCACTTTTCTCTCTCTTATTCTCTGAGAAATCTCTAAATGCCTGTTCAGCATTCTTATTAAGTACTTCAGTATTTCTATCTTTCTTAGATACTGTCTCAATGGATACCATAAATACTTCTCCATTCTCAGTTTCTATCAGTACATTTATACCACTCTCTTTAGTTCTAAGTATAAGTACTACATTACCTTTCTTACCATCGTCAGTATAAACTTCAGACCCTTCAGTAATAGCGTCGTTAGTTGCAATTGCAAGGTCCCATTTAAGGCCTGCTTCCTGGGCAGACTTCTTAAGCTTCGCTAACTTATTTCTACGTAAACTCGCTTTCTTCTCATCTATAACTGCTTGAATCTCTTCCTCTATATTAGTTTCTGAGATAATTAAATCCATCCAAGGATTATCAGAAGTCTTCTTCTTATCCGGTTTCTTCTCCTTAGGCTCTTTTACCTTAGGCGCCTCTTTCTTATAGTTAGAGAATTTCTTGAATAAATCAAGCGCTGTATCAGATGCATATACTAACTCTTCGTGGATACTACTAGGTACTTTAGATGCTAAATGCGGGTGTACTCTTAACACCATATAGATGTCTCGAAGAGTTTCACCAGTTGGTCCCTTAGCGTAAGAGCCTACTAGTACTTTTAAATCGTTTAATAAATCCTCTTCAGTATTACTAAACAATGTCTCAAAGATACCTTTGTCTTCTTCATTAATTCTTTCAAATCCTTTACCCTCTGTAGAATCTATGTACTTTTTGAACTCCTTCTTTATAGGTGCAGGTAATGCAGATATACCAAGATGTTCTTCTATTGCTTTGATAACCTGTGAGAATCCTTTTCTTTCGCCTTCAGTCGCCTCATAGTCATCATATATAGTTGTATTGTCTACTAACTCTGCCTCATTGTCAAATGTTTGATCAGTGTCTGCGTCTGCATCTTCATCTATTTTATTAGTTAAATCGAAACCATCCTTTTTAACCTTTGTAACATCTAAAGTCTCAATAGCATCAATAACCTCTAGTACCTTATTCATATAGGAATCAAGAGCATGTAGCTGTGTCATTAAGTTATCAGACAGCTTGTCTTCTATCTCAAACAACTTAGCATCTACCTCAGCTAACTTCTCTTCAAGTCTTCTTGCCTCTATGTTCGATTCTACTAATAGCTCTACATTCTCTGGAGTTTGCTTAAGTTTAGCGTTCTTCTTGATAGTCTTATTAATAAGACCTAGTAACCCATTCAACTCATTCTTAATACTAGTATAGTATTCATGATTGTTATTAAGGTACTCCAATTCAGTAGCATGCATAGTTAAACCTCCTATATCCTCACTCATGTTCTCCATAAGTTCCTTCTGCTTATATAAGGCCTCCAAGACTTGGTCCATCTTAAAGGGCATTGTCTCTAAAGGTTTTCCAGCTATGAATATGTTATCCTCATTAAAGTTCTTAAGGAAGTCATTCATTGTCTCTTTTATACGCTTGTTAGTAGTCACATCAGCGACCATCCTCATTGCGTGAAGGTAAGAGCCCAGTTTTCTATTTGCAGCCATCCTTTGCTTATCAATGGCCGTTATTTCAGCTGATACCTCAGACAATAGTCTATTAGCTTGATTTCTAGCTTTAACTGCTGCTCTATAATTTTTCTTAGCTTTAGCTGAAGTCTTTCTCTTATCTAGACCTTCTTCAAAATGAATCTGTTCAGATAACGCTTTTACATCTGTCATCAACGTATCGAAACGTTCTGCTAGTTCTGCTCTCTTCTCTGAGTTTATTTCCTCTTTCTCTGAGATATTAACCATAGCTTCTCTAATAGAGTTATATATTCCTGTAACCCCATTGTGTAATCTATCTAAATTTCTAGCCGCTTCAATTCTAAGCTTAGCATGTGAGTCAGTATTAGACTCTCTTAATGTTAACAATGCTCCTAATGATTCCAATACGTTATCACTAGATGCCATTTTAACTAACTCCTCAGGTAATGCATCTTCCTTAACTCCTTTTAAGATAAGGCCATCCTTCTTAGCTTGTGCTATTATTTCTTCTACTTCATTCTCAGACGTAGCTTTTTTGATACTTCCAATTACTCCATCAAGATAATCTGTTATCTCTTTTGAATTAATCTTCTTAACCGTACTTCTTTCCTTATAGTAAGCATCCCATCTCTGATCTATTTTAGAATCAGTTGTGATATCTTCTATATTAGTTAGAACCTGCTTAAGGTTTTTCTCTGCTCTTGCTTTCTCACGTTTAGCCTTACGTAGGCCCTTCTTATTCCCCTCTTTAGAAGCGCGGTCTGCTTTAAGCTTACTCTCTTCTATAGTCTTTTCGAAGAATCTTTTAACGTGTTGTTGAGTAGTATAATTAACTCTCTCTTCGTTATTGAAACCATCTCTCCAATTCTCTGCTTCAGTACGGTCTTCATTTTTGATACCATACTTATTTATATCTTTTCTAGAAAGACTTCTTTCTACCTCTCTTGTGTGTACAAAGTAATCATTCTTAAGCTTAACTGCTTTTTGTACTTCTTCTTCAGCATATTCTTCTACTGTAAGTTTAGTACCAAACTCTTTATTATATTCATCAACTATTAATTGAGTAGTAGGATTGTCTAATATAACATCTTTTAATATGTCAATACCTTGTTCCCCAGCCTCTATGAATTTATACATAAAGTTAGCTTGCATATTAGCCGCCAATGCTTCTGCTGCTACATAGTCACCCTGGTCTTTCAACTCCTCTATCTTCTCATTAGTCTTCTCTATGATTTCAATAGTGTGTGTTAGTCTTGCTGCTTTCTCTAAGTCGACAATTGGTTGTCCTTTCTCATCAAGTATTAATTTAGAAGCATCTTCCGGATCTGTTTTGTATACGTTACCTGTAAGCGCATCTTTGTAATCTATACCAGCATTCATACCTGTTATAAGATTATCTACACTCTTATCAAAAGCTTCCTTCTCTGACTTCATAGTAAATACATTAGTAGCACTACCAAGAATACCTCCTAGTAATACGGCCGCTTGGCCATCTGCTGTACCTAAGAAATCCATGTAAGTTTTAGCTAGTGTCTTAGAACGTTCTCCATATAATTGCTTCTCAAGAGTACCCTCAGTGAAGTACTCTTCTATAGCACCTTGTCCACCCTCTTCAAGTAAACCTTCACGTGCTGTATTCTTACCAAATGTTTTAACTCCACCTTTAATGTAGTTGGCTGCCTCTGATCTACTTGCTTTAAGCATAGGGTTAATAGCCTTGGCCCCCACTCCTGTGTAGTCCTTAGCTTCCTTAACTGCTTTCTTAGCAAATCTGCCTGTTGCTTTAGCTCTAGTTGTTTCTTTATGTGCTTTCGCTAGTGATGTAGCACGTGGTCCAAGAATCATCTTAGACATAACCATGTTAGGCCCCATTAATAATGCAACGTTTGCTCCAAAGGTATTCGCCGCAACTTGCCCACTGGTCTTGCTTAATTCTTCGAACTTATCCTGAGATATCTCTCCGCTACGTAGTCTCTGCACTAACGCGTCTTTATATGCTATCTGTGCTCCTCTAGCCTCTACTCCAGATTCATAGATAGTATTAGCCATAGTCATATTAAATAAGTCTATACCTTGTTTAGCTGCTTTCCCTTTACCGGCATATATTGCACTTTTCTGTGCCATTCCTGTCTTGGCCGCTACGTCATCAAGCATACCTAATACTTTACCTGACCACTTACCTCCAGCACCTAATGCTCTAGTAAGGCTCAATGCCTTAGGTAGCTTAGCTAGTCCCAACCCGGGTATTAACGCTGCCCCCATAAATGCTATACCCGATGCACCATCTACGGCCCACCAATCGGCTGAGAACATCTTATCAAAAACATTCCCTTCTTTAACTGCTCTTCTTTGATATACAGGAAGTAAGTCATGTAAATCGTCCTTTAATCCATTAGTGTAATTAACCCAGAAGTTATCTGTCATCTTATCTACATCAAAAGTAAGGCCGGCGGCTATTGCACCACCTACTACTCCAGGAATCTCTAATACATTTAAACCAAACTCTCCTACTACTCTCCCAAGTGCTGCTCCTCTTTTAGCCCACTGTGACTGGCGTTGTGCCTGTAGTTCTGTTAGGTCGTCTCCTGCCAATGTTCTAGCATCAGCATAATCATAGTTGTATTCACGTCCAATTATAGGAGTAGCACTACCATCCGCTAAAGCTCTTTGTCTAGCAGCTGTGTCCTCATAATCTCTTATACTACTCTCATAGCCCTTAGGATCCTTTAATAAAGGGCCTAATGATTCTGCTAAAGCCTCTACATCGATTTCCTCTTCCACTTGGGTAGAAGGGTCCTCTTTAGAAGATGCTTTATACATTCTTGCTAATTCGTTATAATCTATTTCTGTTGAAATCAACCCGGATTTTTCTGATTGTACTCCTTTTTCCATATTACATTAATTTTAATAATGAACTATAATCATTACTTTCTACGTCCTCTAAACTTTCTCTTAAGTCTAATACTGCTTTCATCCTATAAACATCACGCTCTGCTATTGGTACTTTCTTAAACTCTTCAGTACCTGATATTCTCTCATTAACTAGCGCAACTACCATTGGGTTTCTAAGTAAGAAGTCATTTACTTCCACTATTGTATTTCCCATGTCACTTAATATATCCTTATATTCTAAGTTATGTGTTATACCTTCGCTATCTAACTTCTTAACTTTATATTTAGAAGTATCCTCATCTCTGTATAGGTCTATTTTATCGCCCTTCTTAAGAAACTTAGAAGTAGGACTACCTACTCTCATAAATCCTCTAATGTCATCATCATTATAATATTGATGTTCATCTTGTTGTGCAGGAATAAACTTACCAACCTCATAATAATCAGCATTAGCTGCTGCTAATATATGACCATCTGTAGTTGTTCCCTTTATAGTCTGTGTCATTAAAGATCTTCCTATTGAGGTCTGTCCATCAGGGTTGATCTCTACCATTATATCTAAAGTCTGCCCTGCAAATTCACCATATAAGTTATTAACCTTCTTAGCGCCTGCTTCTTGTACTGGTATCTTGATCTGTACTCTAACTCCTGGGGCATGCATTGCATTCCCTGGAAGCTCTGAGACTAGCTCTATCTTATCAGATAAGTGAGACATAATATTCATCAGTTGTTTCTGCTCTTTAACTGCATCTTCTCCTGTTACACTTTTAAGTAAATTCTTTTCGCCCTTTTCAAGGTTACCTACTTGTAAGAAGTTAATCTCAGAAGAACCTGCTTTAAACATGCCTATCAAAGTATCTTTAAATTTCTTACCTGCATTCCTAGTAGCTTTAACATCTGAGTTCTGTCCTGTAAAGATATACTCTTTATCTTGGAAGTGAGAGTTATCTTGGCCAATCATAGCATAAAGGCCATCCTCATATTGTTTCTTAGCTCTTTCTCTATTATTGTAGATGTCTTTTGATACATATACATCCTTCCATATTTGTTTCTTGGTCTCTCCGTCTTCAGACTCAGTGTACTTAAACGCAGTAATCATATAGCTGTCTCCAACTTCCTTCATAGTTACACCATTGTTTACTCCTTCAAAAAATGCTGTAGTAATCTCGTTATCATTTTCTATAAGAGCAATATTACTTTGTAATTGAATACCACTTGAGGTCTTATTGTATTGGTTCTCTAATTGATTGTACACCTCTTTTAATCCAACATGTTCTGTCTCAAGTGCATTTAACTCTTCTTGTGTTGCTGCACCTGTCTTAACCTTCTCTCTCGTCTCTGCTATATTTCTCTCTAAAGCTGTAAAATGTTTCTCAGTATCTTTAGCATTCTTCTGAACACCTGAAGCCTTTAAAACTGAAGGAGATACATTCCATACATTCTCACCTGCTACAGCAGCTGCTTCTAAAGCTTTTGTCTGTGCTTTCTGTGCCGCCTTAGCATTTGCTAATATAAGTTTCTCATTCCATTCATTATTTTCCTCCCATACTCTAATAGAATTTCCTGCAAGTTCTAATCTTTTATAAATATCATCTGAGTTCCATTCTTCTAACTCTGCTAGTCTACCTTCTCCTGTTGAAGTATCTGCATATCTTCTTCTTAATTCCGCGATTGCATTTGAGATAGCGTCAGTATTAGTCTTGATGTATTTACCATCCTCGTCTTTAACAGTAATGTACCCAAAGTTCTTAGCCTCCGCTAGTAATTGTTCTACAGGATCTGAGTAATCAGGAAGTCCTAACTCTCTATACTCTGAATTGAAAGTACCATCTGCACCAAATGCAGACTGTGTAGCTGAATGCTTGTTCCAATAATAATCAATACGGTCTTTATCCCACCCTGCTTTTAATGATGCGTTATAGAAGTTCTGCTTGGCTACGTCCCTCTTTTCTACGAAAGCATTGGCATGTCCGATATCACCGGACAAAGATATCTCTCTGTCGTAGTCTGCCTTCAATGTATTAAACGCTTTAGTCTTAGACCTACTAATACCATTAGTAGATATGTCTTCTGATAATGCGCGTAATCTTCCTTCTAGGTCTGATTTCTTTGCATTGATACGTTCTTGATCTGGCCCAACTGCCTGTGTGTCATACAAAGCTTTAAGCTCGTCTCTATTAGCAGCAATCTGTTGGTCCTCCATCTCCTGCTTCATTAATGGAACTGCCATTATCTCTTGTGCTGATAGCGGATTAAACTTAGCTACCTGTGCTGGTCTCGAATATCTATTTGTTTGCCCCATTATTTAGTCTTTTTCTTTTTACCTGTTAAGAAGTCATAGCTAGTTAAGCCCTCTGCTTGATTAAGGGTAAAAATCGTTTTCCCCAATTCGCCTAAACCTTCATAGGCCGCTGTTCTATATACTCCCTTAGCAGCATCATAAGCCGCTCTATCTTGTTTATCTAAGTCTTGTTCTATATTGTACTTGTCAACATTCTCTCTTGTTGCAATAGCAAAGTCCTCATTCAAGTTCTTGCGTTCTCCTCTATTCACTTCATTGATATCTCTAAAAGCTTCCGCACGTGCTTTACTTTTATTGATAGATGCTCCTAATAGATTAGCTCTATATGCACCTAAGTTACCTGCTGTAGCTCCTGCTAATGCTGTACCTAAACCTGAAAAAGAATCATCAACTACATTAGTTAATTGTCTTTCATCTGCAAATTCAGGAATATAAGTTCTACCTACTCTAGCTAGCTTATTCTTATCAGGTGCTGATAGATTTGCTCCTTCTACCATATTTCCAATGAATGGGGCCAATGAGGATAATCCTGCTCCTGCGGCTAAGAAAGGAAAATCACTATCTCCATCTCTTTGCCCGGAAGGGATAACCCCTACTGGATTTGAATTAGATATATCATCTTGTTCAGTAGCTATAGCTCCACCTCCTATTGTTTCTGTTTCAATAGGCGTAACTGCTTCTCTGTCTGGCTCTATGCCTTCTGGGTCCTTATCTATAATTTCTCCTGGTGTAGTCTCTATAATAGATGGACCTACTCTTTGCGCATCTACGTTAGTAGAAAACAATCTATAACCACCGCTTGCTCCACCTCCGCCGAAGCGTCCGCCACCACCAAAGCCGTCCTTAAATCCAGGGTCACCTTCGTGAGGGTGTGTAGCAAATTTGTTATGGAAATAACCACCATCATGATAATCTTCTGTTGGCATCATTCCTCCTAAGGCCCTTCCTTCTTGGGTAAGTCCTAAGTCTGTGTTGGCTGATACCTGAGCATCCATCTTCTTGTTATGTACTTTCTTATTACCCGCTTTGCCTGTAAAAAGTCCTAAAGCACCCCCAATAATAGCACCACCTGCTGCACCAATAGGCCCTAAAGCTGCCCCTGCCGCTGCTCCTGTTAAGGCCCCTTTAGCTGCTGCTCCGCCTGCTGCTACTTTTTCAGTAGCATTTACATTGTCTAATCCTTGCGCTAATAAAGAACCGGCACCTCCAACTGCTGAAGCTACTCCGCTGAAACCTGCTCCTCCGCCATCTCCTTCATCTCCGCCGTCATTTTCTGCTTGGCGAGCTGCTTGTCTCTCATCTTTGTTTCTGAATATCCCTAAGAAACCACCTGTCTTGAATTCATTAGAAGGCTCTATAGGGTTTGCTTCTTGTTGTTCTTGCTGTTCTTGTTGTTGTCCTTCTTGTTGTTGCGCCTGTTGTGCTTGCTCCGCTCTCGCTGCTTCTACCTCAGCCGCTTGCTCTTGTTTCATAGCCATCAACTTATCTACGCTGATACCATTGTCATCTGCTTCTTTTTCAAGCTTAGCAAACTCTTGTGATTCAGCTAATCTCTTGTACATAGATTCTTTAGTAGACATAGAAGCATTATCTGCTTTGTCTTTAAATCTATCTTCAATTGCCTTTGATGCTTCTGAGAATGATTTACCCTTTATATAATTAGGTAAGTAGTACTTGTTAAGGTACTCATTCTTCATAGAAAGTCTGTTAGAGAAAACATAAGCAGTACCATTTATATCAACTTTGGTCTCGCCCTCCTCTACAGTATTCACCTTTCCATTTGGATTAACACCTTGTGGTATACCTCCAAGAGAATTCTGCTCGTGCGATCCTCCGTTGTTAAATTCTGTTAATTCGTTTTTCATGATGTTTATATTTATGAAGGACTGTAACTTGTCTTATTCTGTGCTACTAAATCCTCTGCTCTTAGAAATTCTGACTGTCTTCCGTTTGGTTGTAATGTACCGCCTAAGGCAAGTTCTGCTGTTTCTTCGCTTGGTGTTAATTCGTTTTCTAGTTGTTCGAAGTCTTCTTCCATTATAGGCTTATTCAATTCAGAAGATACATTAAAAGCAGTCTTAACTGTTTTAGCATAAGGGTCATCTTTCCCTTCCATAATCCTTTTATTAAGCATAAAGTTAACTGCTGTCTTCTTAAACTTGGACATGTCTTCTCCTCCTATAGTTGAGTTCTTAAAGTCAATATTACCTAATATCTTATCTGCATTATTACCTGCTTCAGTATATAATATATCAGTTCTTAAAATATCATCGACATTCCTCTCAAACCCTTTTATAATATTAGTGTCTTCTGGTTCTTCCCCTTGGAAGATTTTATCATACTTATTAGCATAAGCTAATCTTTGATCTATATGATTGGTCTTCTTATTAGGTCTTAAGTAACCACTCATAAAGGCATTAGTTGCTTCTGCAACTCCCTCTATCTTTTTCATACCTTCATAATCTACTCCGTGTGACCAGTGATGACGAGACTTCTTCTTCATCTCTAGTAATAGATACTCTACGTTATCCTTCACACTAGCTATACTTTTGTTGTTAGTTGATAACCAAGCTTCAAAATCTGTTGCTCTTGGCCCACTCCACTGTAGTAACCCAAGTCCCCTTTGGTTATTAACATTAGGTGCTATCTCTTCTATATACTTGAAGTTACCTGTTTCAAGTAATATGTTCCCTACTACACCTGCTGCTGCGGCGTGAGAAAACCCATCCTTAATAAGAGCATTATAAATGTATCTCTTATTAGCTTCCGGGTCCCCTTTAAATCTTTTTCCTTTAAATTTTGCTTCTGCCATATTATTGTTGTGAGTAACCTACAATTATATCATGTAGTACTAATTTGTAATTAGACCCAGGATTAAATCCTAACTTTAGGAAAATCCATTTGTCTCTCATTCTTGATCTAGAAGTTGATTGTCTTGGGATTGTTGTTTTCCAAGTTCTCATTCTCCTCCTTATATTATCTCCTACAATCAGAGGTATCTTACCCGTCTGTTGATAGTCGTTCCATGCCTCTATACTATCAATAGTGGAACTATCTATATCAACGTCGTCCAGAGAAACCTCTGAATCAAATTCAATATTATTAAATACCTTTTCTGCATGTACATCATCAGTATTAATAAGCAGAGTAATATTGGATTCATATTTTGTGCCATAGTATCTTTGGTAATCTCCTTCATAATGTAACCATAGCTCATTATTATTACTAGATGTAGTGAATAATTTATCTCCCTTCACTATATATCTAGAAGGTGTAAAGCTATAAAAACTTGTGAAAGCGTTTATCTTTTCATTAAATGCCACAGTATAGTCCCCATTAATACTGTCTTTTACTGTCGTGTATACATCTCCATTTATGATATCTACCCCTGTCGAGATACCGTCTCCTGTTATCGGATTGTCCTTTTCTAACTGAGTTTTATTTACATTCTTATAGAAGAACGTATGTAATCCTTTTGTTTCTGATACAGCTCCAATTCCTTCTCCGCCTATTCTATACATCTGTTTCGTAGTTGCGTCTAGGAAGTATATTCCAGAATTGGAAGGAGTTATTCCCCATTTGTTAACTGAACCTGCTTTGGTTGTTATATATTGGTAGTCATGTAATACTTGCCCAGTACCTAATTCGATTGCTACGCCATCTCCTCCTTGTACTTGTACTCTAGGATTGATGCTTAATTTAGCTACCCCAAAGTCTTGGAATGTATATAGTTCATCCCATTGCGACACTAGCGCATTAATAGGCCCATACTTACCGTCTAAGTTCTGTACTTCGTTTGGTCTAAAGTCAACCCAACTTTCTACGAACTCACCAGGTATCTTTGGTTTAGATGCCATCACTTGTGTATCAAGCTGGTTTATAACATTAATCTTTAGATTATCTGTCATATACGTTTTAAGTGTAGGGTCAGTAGAGTATACCTTATTATAGTTGTTAGCCTCCTCTGCAAAAGGGTCCACTGTCTTACCCCAAGGGCCTATAGACAAGTCATTTCTTTCTTCAAGGTTAACTGTTGTTTCAACTAAGTAATCTAATGTCTCACAAATTATAGGTGAAGTCTTGGCATACACCGATCCAGGTGTTCTTGTAAGCCTTGTGTTTTTAAACAGCTGTACAAAAGTATCTCCTGGCGATGATACTAATTGACTATTATCTCCTATATCAAATGTGGCTACATTTACATATTCTGTTATACTTCTAGAGTATGAATCATATCCGCTGTATAATGCTCCTGAATAGATAAACTCTTTCGATCTCCTAATCTCTGCAAACAACTCTACATCCCAATCAGAACTCCCTCCAGATGTAGTGGCCCATAAGTCCTCTAACGCTGGTCTCTGCTCTGAGTCTAGTAATGTATCTCCAAGAGCTATAGTAATACAACGATTACTTTCAGTCTCTACTGAAGAAGCGCCTAACTCATCTGTCCATCCTCTATTATGCTCGTCTTCCTTAGTGTCCGATATAATAGTTATTAATCTATTAGCATACTTTAAACTAGGATCGTTATTATAAAACTTAGGTGCTTGTCCAGTTTCTGTAACCTCAGGTGTCCCGTATATCTCATAACTATTCTCAGTTCTTATTAAGTCATCGAACGTTTTATGTGTGTGTATCTGTCTTGATAGTTTGCTTATATCAGTATCGTTGTCTCCATCTCTACTCCAGTTTCTAAAGCAAGGCCCTATAACTCCGGAGCCTCCTACCATTATATTATATGTCTCGCCATCTCTAAATACATCAGGTGCAAAATTACCAGAAGCACCGTCCTGATATATTTGATGTGTAGTATTCTCAACTACTAGTGTATCTGATCTTGTCTCCTGCTCTTTCCATTCAAATAAACTCCTTTTCATTCTACCTAATACAATTAACTCATCTGTATTAGTTGTATTGATAGGTATTTGAAATGCTGCCTCAGGCGAATGTAATTGCATTAACTTTGTATACTGCCAAGTAGCATGTGTTCTATAGCTATTCTCATCATCTGTGAATATTTCTGACGCTATATTATCATGCCAGTTATCTGGAGCTTCTCTGTAGCCTGCTCCTGATAAATGACTTTGTCTATCATTCACTTGTATACTATGGGTCCCCATCTCTTTATTATGTAGAGAAGGATACAATGGATAGTAAGAATTCGTTCCACTTCCGCCCATACCATATCCTCTAGTCATAATTTGAGGGACTTTTAGTAATGAAGAGTTAGCTTCTGACCTACTGTTAAAGTTATTATAATCTGCTATGTCTCTAGTCTTGACCTGGGCCATCATTCCAGTTAAAAGACCTTGAGTCACAATCGTCTTGTCGTTCTCCGTACGGATAGCTCTTAATATACTGTAGTTAACTGGTTTGTTCTCTTCAGCTAGCGTATCTACCCACTCATAAAATGCATCATTAAAATGCAAAGTAAGAGTATTATATTGTTTCTGTAGGTTCCCTTGAGGTGCTTTAAAATCAGCAATCCACTTAGCTTCTGACTCTTGTCCTAATGCGTTTCTAAATAGAAGTCCTATTCTGTATATCTCATTATCTTTGTAGAACTTATCTACTTTAGTATTAACTTCAGCTTCAGATGTTCTTGATAACTCATATGATAAGTACTTCCCTGTACCCCCTTCGCCATTACTTCCTGCTGCTACTGTGCTCTCTACTGATATAGTCCCGGCTATATTAACATCCCAAGACTCCTCTAAAGTACCAAGGTTATTATTAAGTACAGCAAGTGATAATTTATCACTGCCAACCAAATTTACATTCAAAGAGAATGTCTGTGCGCTTGTTCCTGTTGTATTAAGAGATAAGGAGAAAGTAGATATTGCTACTCCATTCTTCATAACTAATAGCTCATAGTTAGCAACTGGTGGTTGATCTGCTATTGTACAAACAGAAGTTATATTCAAGTTAATCTCTCCTATTGTATTCAGTACTATCTCTCCGCCTGTTATTGATGTCTCACCATTAACTGCTGAGATTGGTAATACGGTAATACTAGTAGGGTCTGCTCCTTCTAAAGCCTCCTTTTGAAAACTTGCTCCGTATACTCCTTCATTTAAGAAGGTACTGTCCCCACCTACTACCGCGCCTTCCATATAACGGTATGTGTCAAAGTCTAAATTTACGCAATCAAAGTCATCAGGTATATTAGCAAAGTTATCTTTAGCATTTAATAAGTCTCCTGTATAAGGGATGTCGCCTACCCCTGTGTAAGTTATGTTATTATATATGTTAGCATTAGTCCCTGCTTGGTTAAAAGAATAGGCCCTTGTATCTAAATCAATTTTATAAGCGGTTGTAGTGTTGTTGGCTATGAAGAGAATGTTCTCTTTTGAAGCAATGTGTTTAGGCTTCACAGCATCTGCTCCTAAGAATAGGAAGTCCGCTACTCCCATAGAACCTAATGTTCTAGAACCGGTATCGTTAAATGTAAACTTATTATGATTACCAATACCACCATCATATACTAGATTTATAGATGGTAATGTGTTGTAGTCAGTGTATTTTATCGAGAATAACTTCAAGAATGAATACTTTCTATCTAGATTTTCAATTTGTACAACAGGCATAGCTCCCACTATCTCATTGATTTCACCGCCCCCTAAGTTAGGCCCCTTATCCAAAGGATAAAGATTACTAAAAGGAGATAGAGATGTTTCAGACCCATTCAAGTTATATAAGGTATACCCGTATTGGATAACCCCTGCAGTATGTATACCACCCCCACCGGCACTTACTACCTTAGGCTGTGATACATCAAATGTACTTTTAGAGTTAACAGAGTTTGCTGTCAAGTCTATAAGATTAATATCGTGTCCGTTTTCTATAGACTGTGCTATATTTATATATCTTAAGTAATTAGTACCATCAACCCAAAACACTTTTTGAAGTTTAACGTTCTCGTAATTGAAGATGGCCTCTATAGGTCTCTCTGTACTAAACCCTAAGTCCCTAACGTACAATAACTTATACTCTAGTGGGTCAGCTTCTGAGTTTGTAATTTCCCATATACAATCAAAACCATTGTCATCTGTAGAGAATAATAAGAAACCATCTTTAGTATTAGCGTTCCCAATTATCTTTTGTTCCCCACTTTCAGGTAAATCATTTATCTCCGCATTAGTATAGAATATAGATTGGTCACCTGCATTCACGTACTGTCCTACTATATCAATAGTAGGTGTAGGTAAAGTCAATACCAATTTATTACCATACGCATTACTTACTGCCCCAAAGGTTTGACCTTCTACTGGTGTAAGCTTAATGTTCTCCGCATCAAAGTAATGTTGATCTGTAAACTTAGACTTAGCGATATCTCTATTGATACCTTTATAAGTTACGCTTGTTTTCTTATTACCCATAATTATTCTGGTTTGTTAAAGCTCTTCCATCCGTCTTTATATTGTCCTCTTCTAGGTATGATTCTTAATAAACCATTAGCCATGGATTCCATTTGGTCTGGGCTAAGCATTCTAAAGCTGTTAGATGCTTGCCCAACATACCAATTATATTGTGTTTGTATCTCAGAGTATATATGTCTTGGTATAGAACCTCTTAAATAAGCAGGCTCCGCAGCATTCTTTAGTAAGAAGTACTTAAACGCTTCCTTAAAGGAACCATCATCTGGTATCATAGGGAAACCGTCATCATCTGTTTTAATAGAGTCATATGCTATTTCTACCCACCCATACGCGAATGACGTGTCTATACTCATTGCGTTTATATTATAGGAGTTCTCGATTAATCCTAGTGGAATATCGGATACCTTAGTTAACGCCGGGGCAGGAAGAGTATCCCCCCATAGTAATCCTGTTACTGTAGTGGCGCCTTCTTCCAATGTTGGCGGATATATTTGAGTTACTTGATCTGTAGTATTTATAGTAGTACCACAAGCTACTTTTTTAGCTTCTTCTGAATGTAATACAGATAAATATATATCTGAGGAGTACTTCATAGCTATTCCCAGGTTATTACAAGAGTTACCTTTGTTGTTCACTCCGTGTACATACATAATATCTTTAGGAAGAACTCCTTTGTGCATATCTATTTGTATATTCTGGTACTTTCTTTCAAGAGGTAGTGTAGCTCCTGTAAAGCCTAATAGTTTAACTAGACTATGAGCAGCTTCTCTTTTTGTTAATTCTTCTGTAAATGGATACTTTTGCACATCTTTTACGATAGTATCTATTTTAATGTAATTTCCATTAAACATATTAGATTGTTTTTGTTACTTCAACCTCTATTTTAGGTTTGGAGTATGACTTGATTCTTTCAGAGAACTTCCTTTTAAAGCTACGTTTGAATCTAAACGCGAAGTACTCTCTATTTTTGAAGAGTCGATTAAACATTGATATCCTAAATGAGTATCTAGCTGTAGTCATATTAGTATATCTGATAAGTATTTTATTTCGTTTGGCATGGGGATTATCTTCCCATAATTGCATTGTACTTTTCCAGTCCGGCAATGCTGTGGACCTAATTCCATTTTTACTAACGTAAGCTTTATTCTTACGTTTTCTAAATGATATACGACCTATGCCGTATGGTAATGTATAGTCTTCCGCATACTCTATAAGCTCTTCGACAAGGGCTTTATTACACTCCCTTAATATACGAGCAAAGGGATCCCTTTTAAGGGTCCCTCCATTTGCTCTGTAATATTTATAAAAGTCGTCTTTACCATATCCTCCACATATCTTAGGAGAAGATAAACCGCCTTTCAAGTTTCTTTGCTCTACTATACTATTTTTTTGCATTACTTGTTATCTTGGCCGGTGCAGAATCATTGTCTGTATCTCTAAGCGACATAACATTTATAGTTGTTAAGAAGTCCTTCAACACGGCCTGGTTAATGTCCCCTACCATATGTCCTGGTACAGGATAATCTGTAGTATCTGTCACGCAAGGTTCCGGTTTATCACACCCACAACAGTTGTTGTATGCCGTTAAAGCATCAGGGTCATCAAATATTCCTACTATACGAATGCATTTAATTAAATTAGCAGCAGGGGTTGATCCTACTACAAATAAGTATCCATCATCAATAAATACTGATGTGGTAGCGTATGGGTCATCCATACAAGTACTAACATCGAAAGGGCTAATAACATCGAAGTTGTCAACTCCCACTGCAGTAGGACCAACGCTTAGTAGCGCTGTCCTACCTCGTAGACTTAACAAATTAGGTAATTTTTCTTTCGAACGATTTATATAACAATCTGTAGTAATACCACAAGTACCTCTGTCCACCTTTTCCATCTCCAAACATAGAGATTGCATAGATGAATCATCAAGGCCCTTTGCTCTATCACTATACAGCTGTCTTAAAAATCTTGCTCTATGTGTTTTGAATAAGAATAATATATGTCTATCAGACATTAATGAATCATCTGTATGATCTTTCATTAATTCCTTAATATTGTATACTATTTCTAATCTATTCGCCATTATAAACTGTTTAAATATTTAGCGTTTGTTATCTTGAACTTAACTTTGTCCTTCTTACAAACTATTACTCTTTGTATTGTTCCTGCAGGTGTAGCAGTTGTGTGGTCTAACTTTACTTTATTAGAGCCGCAGTTAGGACATGTAATCCCTCGCTTCCCTTGTAATGCTCCTGTGTGTATTACGTTACCTAAATACTTTCTTAACTTGAAATATATCTCTTCAGTAAGTGCAACGTCTTGAATATTGTATGAAACCATCAGCTTCATTGATTGCTTATACGCGGTCTTATTTCCCCATTGGATGTCTTCCCACATTTTTATTCCGTTGTGCTGTAATTTGCCACCTAACCCTAGGTATTTTGATACATATGACATTGAATAACTAGGCAATCTAAATACCTTTTTAACTTGTCTCATAATATCAAAGCTTTTAACAAGAGTGTTAACATCGTAGTTATACTTCATTGCTCTTGCGTGTACTAATTTGTTATCGAAAGAATTGTTATTCCATCCTATAACCATATCAGCTTTGTTGTATTCTTCTAAGAAAGCTGCTACAAGCTTCTTATCACTTTTCTTTTTTCTAGACCATTCAAGTGCCTCTACCTTATTAGTCCCTAACCATTTCCAAGCTACAGTTAATATCTGTGTCTCTGTCTGGATAGCATCGTGGCCAACATATTGTTTACCACTTCCCCATACTCTTGCTTCAACAAATGTTGTTTCAATATCGTATGTTAATATTTTCAAAGGTTTCTTCTTCTTTGGTATATAAGAATACCCTTTAGCTTTTAATCTAAGAACTTCTTTTATGTCCTCTTGCGTTAGCTTTGTTAAAGAGTGCCCTTTATCTACTAACATGTCCATTAATTTTGAGCTTCCAAATTTAATGTAACCCTTCTTTTCATCTAGGAATTTTCCTAATTCTCGTTTATTCATATTATCTATTATTAATCTGTTAAGTTAAACTTTACATAATATAAGTAATTAAATTGACATATACAAATAAAAGGGATAATTTTTTATAAAACTACCCCTTTTTATCAGCCCGTTATTGTTGGTAGCTAGCCCAGTAACTTGGCGCAATACTCTTTAGATACTACTGTAATAATTCTTTTATTAAAATGTGCATACATAATATAATAAATTTTAGATGTATTTCCTAATATTTTCTTACTTATTTTATATATATAAAGTATAGATCTATTTAAAATTAAATATACTTTTAGAAACCCCAAAGCTTACAGCCCCATTGGTGTCATACCCTAAGCTGTATATTGAGTTGTTTCTAATGCTAAGGTCTAACTTAACTCCTGCACTGAATTTACCTCCAGGTATCGTTGGCACATCAGCAAATATACCTCCGTAGAATTCATATCTAGGAGGTTGTGGTAGTTCTACTGGAACTGCTACAGTTCTAGGTTTGATGAAATAATTTGCTGATTGGGCCAATAATTTACCTCTTGTCTTAGACCATATATCTATTCTAATAGTATCATTGTCTTCAACGGTAAGTGTAGTATCTTGCACTTTAATAGCGTCTAGGAATATCTCTAATTGTTTAGTCTTATCCTTCTCTGCTAAGAATTTATAATAGTAAACTGAGTCGACAACAAACTTGTCTTTTCCAGGTACTTTTATTGTTTGTATACTGTCTAGGTATACGGTATCTGTTTTCCCGGCTATTCCGGGCACGTTAACTGGTATTTCACGAATGATTGGCTCTTGGGGATGTATGATGTCCTTTAATAAAAAACCCATCGTAAAAGCGGCGATAACAGTAATAACAATTATTTTAATTTGTTTGTTCATTATACTAACTCAAAATGTGGAAAATCATCAAACTCTTGATCATAATCAATTATCCCGTCGGAATCCCAATTAGCACCCCATCGTATCTTATACCTAACTACTCCTTTATCGAATAGTTCTTCTGCACATGATGATATCACACCGGCTATATAAGCCAGGTGTGTTACATCGTATGCTAATTTTCTTCTAGTTTCTAGATCAGGATGATAAGCATATAAATCAACTGCTAACGAAGGAGAGAAGTTATGCTTCCCTTTCTTAGATATACCATCAATCTTTGACTTCCCCTGATCAAATAACTCTTTCTGTCTTTCTAAGCTCCTACGTCCTTCCGTTACTCCGAAGTCTACTTTAGAACGGGCTATCGCCAATTCTATAATAGCTTGTAAGTCTGGGTGACAAGTAGCTAATTTTTCTTTACTATTTCTTCCTAATCTAAATCCCATTATTTACTTTTTAAATCTATTAAACCTTGAACACCTAAGTAGACTCCAGCTAATACTAACC
>JQIA01000232.1_pt1 | contig 26170 bp, 16 predicted proteins | sample 811431 | NCBI WGS metagenome assembly JQIA01 (sample SAMN02998118, study PRJNA258478) | marine sediment metagenome | biome: marine; feature: seafloor; material: sediment; isolation source: oil-polluted sediment collected from 3 locations (0.5 km, 0.7 km and 0.9 km)... | place: USA: Gulf of Mexico ...
CTCGTCGCTCGACGTACGAAAAAGTACGCCTCGCTCCTCGGGCTTTGCGACGCCTTGAATTAGAGCTTATTTCGAAGCCATCCGGAAAACCGGAAAATCTATAATTTTTTAACAAATATAGTTGTTTCGTCGATTAAATTGCCCGAAGGGCCTGACTGCCTATTTCCGATCGGTACGATCGGAAATAATAAAACAAGTATCGTTTATCAAAAATATCTGCGGTTATCGGCGTAATCTGCGGTTCAAACGTTTTTAGCACAAAGGTCGGACATATACCGTTCACTGTCTGTGGTCGTCTGTGTGTGTCCGTGGCTAATAAAAAGTTTTTTAAATTCGTGATCATTCGTGTCATTAGTGGCCAAAAAATTAAGGAATAAATTATGAACAACAAAAAGCTGACAATCTTCTCCGGACCGGAAGTAATCGATCTGTGTGAAGCGATAATGGAAATTCACAGAGCCTTAAAAACAATCGGCATGATTTTCAGTGAATTTAATTTTGTAACTGATAACGGCAACGCCTTTCAGGGAAAGATTCAGAAGGCATGGTTCAAGTCTGTTATTGATGAAATGGTAATGACTCAGTTTGATAAACTGAATGAGATTATTGAGGTTTATAAAAGAGAACGGCAGCGACTTGAAGAGAGCTGAAAAAAAAGGCACTCACCACCCGTTCGAGTTGCACCCGAAGGGCATGACAGGCAATGTCCGAACAGAGCGTCCGGGCATTGTCTGTGGTAAAACTATTTATTAAGGGTGCTTTGACTAATCTGGTCGTAATTTAAAAAACGGCTCCAGGTCATACGTTCAGCCCGGTATATCTTGTCATTTTCAACGCTGATTGACCAAAGTATGTCACCTGTTTCCCCTGAGGCTTCAACGATATATGCTGAGGTATCAGGGGCCGAGCCTGAATCCGGTCCTCCGGCACACATTAAAACGTTTCCGCCAGATAGCTCATCCACATCACCAAATGACCCTGTAAATTTGGGGGCAATCGCCTCCCAGATCTGTGTTGCTGTCATGGTCGATTCATCAATGGCAAACCTGACTGCACGGCTCACATCTGATGAGCCAAGTGATTTCGTTCGATTATCGTATATTAAAATATCTCCGTTTTTTGTCATCATGGGTGCGTGCTGGTTTACCATCCATGCACCGGATGCCAATGTCAGGAATCTCTCTTTATATCGATAATCCGGGGCTGTATCAACCGGGTCTCCCATAATCCAGATAACATTATCGTCATCAGCAGCCTTACTGTGATCAATCTTTAGTACCCAGCTCTGGTTTCGGGCAGATAGCAGGATTACATCTTCATCCGCTATATAATTCAATGCATTCGAATGTGACCAGTCAATGGCACCTGTTCTCGGGTCGGCACTGTCTAAAACACGGGTTGTATCGAGATGATCAAAGCATGACCACGCCCATACAATTTCACCCGCGGCATTTTTTTCAATGATGGCGTCCCCGGTCAGTGATTCTCCGCCACCAATGTCCCGGGATTCAAATACCAGCATCAGTGTATTGCCATTAGGAAGAACTGTAATATCATGGTGCCATTGCCCAACAGAATAAGTCTCAATGTATTCACCTGTTGTGGTGATGATCTCTGTCGAGCCCTGAAATACGGCCATTAATACCCCCGGTTCAATTTCCCGAACCCACGGCGAGCCAGCGGTTGTATAGTCACCATGCAGGAACCAGACAATTTCCCCCGCTTCGTCAACGCCCCAGTAACGGGAAGGATCTGACATCACACCCAGAAAAGTAATACCACCCTCACCTGTCCCGTTGGACGCTTCCAAAGTAATTATCGGTGGGGTGCCTGGTAACTGGCCTGTTGTAAACGTAACCGGCTGACTTCTTACTGTTGAGCTGTTGGTCAACGTTGCCACAGCAGTCAGGGTGTAAACCGTTTCTGAACGCATACCGATAACGGTGATGTCATGTTCTGTACCGCTGTTGCTCTCTGCTGTCTTATGGATTTCAGTTTCGGCGGAAGTAAATTCAACAGATACAACCGCATTCTCGGTTACTGTCACATGTGCTTCAGCCATAAGCGAGTTTTCAGGATGGGCTGTCACCGTCAGGGTTATATTAGGGTCTGGGGTTCCATCGTCGATAAGATCACTGCCGATATTTCCGCCACAGGCGGTTAAAATGAAACCCAAAAAAAATATAAGTACAATAAGGGGTAAATTCCGTTTCATAGTTCAGTTTCCCTGTTTCTTAAATTAAACCCGGCAGACTCTCATCAAAATAGAATGACTCTGCCGGATTTTTTTCCAATAAGCCTGTTTTTGTAACATTCAGGCATTATAAACAAAGAGGTATATTTTCCCCGTTAATTGTAACGCTATTTATACTTGTCATATAAGGCGCACCTAAAGGATCATAAGTGCCAAACTCAACAACAGCTGCATGGGTCATAATTCGAAGCTCGTAATCGCTGCCCGATTCTCCGACTGTATTTACATCAATCGTGTGGTAAGCTTCAGCCGCACCATTGGTATAGAATTTTATGGATGTTTCATTAATTTCCAGTTTGATTGAAACTGTTTGACGTACAAGATCTTTATCAAGTGGGATAAACCCCATATCCAACGAGTCGCCAGTCCTCAACTTGCTCGGATCAGTTCCGTCAAAGGAATAGTGATGGGTTGATAATGAAGAGTATGTGTCAGAATCAAACTGTGCTGATCCCGGGCAAAACCCGAAATTAACAAAAACACCTTTTGTTGATCTTGTATCGTCAGGCGTTTTCTCAAAAATACCAAAGGTTTGTGCCACTGCAATCCCTTCACTGAATTCCGGGTAGGCGGCTGGGAGCTCAAGTTCCACTTCAAATGTACTACCGGAAAGGGTTGAATAATCATCAAGCGGATAGGTAACACCGCCGCCCTGAGATTGCATAACGCTGCCATCAAAGCTGCTGGAGCTACCCTCATCAACAAAAATTGACAGTTCACCATTAACGCATTCGGCATTCGACCCATTCATAAAGCTGCTGTTTTCCCATATTTTACCACCATACTCAAGGTCATCGTCAATTGTTCCAACGGTCCACTTTGGCGCAAACTCTGTGGCTTCAGGCTCAATATCTATGCCACTCCCGGCACCATCATCCGGTTCAATAATGCCAGCATCATTTAAGCCTGTCTCTCCGGTCTCAGAGCACCCGGTGAATGAGCATACTGCCATCAGGCATATGAATAGTAAGGCAAATACTTTGTTAAACAGATTTTTCTTCATTTTTTCTCCTTTTCATAAAATTTTCCTGCAAAACTTTTCGGGATATTAAACCCGATAGTTTACTCTCATTTTCTTAAACACAATCAGCGGGGAAAAGTTTCTCCGTTTTATCCAAATTTCTTTTTTTTATGGCTTTGAATACAACTCAGATATAAGGCGAGGAGTGCCGTAACATAACGTACCCCAGGGGCATTTGCTTCACGACACAATACCTGTGTTCTTTTCGAAGCCATCTTGCCCGAAGGGCCTGACTGTTTATTCTCGATCAGCACAATCGGCAATAATCAAAAAAGTGTCGTTTATCGAAAACATCTGCGGTTAACGCGTAATCTGCGGTCTAAAGTTTTTTTGTCCGAAGGGCTGATATCTAATGTCCGGACAGGTCGTCCGTATGTATCCGTGGGAAAAGGAGTTGTTCCATGGGTTAAAAATAAATATTTAACTATATAAATTCACTAAATATCAATTGCTGAGTACAAAGGATTGTGACAGGTATAACTTTTTTGCTTTATCAGTTTTTTATCATTAATATTCATGGCAATAATTTTCTCTATCTGAAATTTATCCTCAAAAAGAGGTGCCACTTTATCAAAGTTAAGTTTTTTTGGATTAATACGCTCTCCTGCTTTCGCTTCAATAAGATGCATTTTTCCTTTTCTTTCTATGACAAAATCAATTTCAACACCGTTCTGGTCTCGGTAGAAAAACAGATCTATTCCAGGAATAAGTCCATAATTTTTTATCAACTCCATCATTACAAAATTTTCCCAAAGGCTCCCTTTCTGAGGATGAGAATACCAGTCTTTTTCATTTTCAATGCCAGAAAGATAACAAAGCAGGCCATGATCTGCAAAATAAATTTTTGGAGATTTTATCAACCTTTTTCCGATATTTGTATAATACGGAGCCAGGAGATATACCAGCCCACTTAATTCCAGAGCATGTATCCATTTTCGTATGGTTACATCAGAAACGCCGACATCTGAAGAGAGGCTTTTATAATTTAAGAGCTGCCCGGCTCGTGAGGCAACCATTCGAATGAAACGTCTGAAGTCATTTAGATTCTTTACATCAATAATGGTTTTTAAATCCCGCTCAACATAGGTTCTGATGTAACTTTCAAAAAAATCTGAAACATTCAGCCTGCTGTTTGACCAGAGTTCAGGGTATCCGCCTTTCCAGAGGAAGTCATTAATATTTCTGATTTTCATATGATTAAGTTCAGTGGCACTGAGTGTTTCAAGGTGGAGTATTGCAATCCTGCCTGCAAGGCTCTCACTAACATTCTCCATTAAAGCAAATTGCTGGCTGCCGATCATAATCCATTTGCCATAATTAGACCTGTCTTTATCTATAAGAATTTTCAATTCACGAAACACTTCCGGCACATATTGTATTTCGTCAAGAATTACCTTAGCATCAAACTGACCAAGAAAATATTCAGGAGAATCTTTAACAGCTTCAACGTGTCTTAAATAATCAAACGTTATATATTCAACATCCGGAAACAGATTTTGGAGCAAAGAGCTTTTCCCGGTCTGTCTCGCCCCTGTTAAGAGCAAAGCAGGTCTGGTTTCCGATATTTCCAGTAATTTGCTTTTCAAGCATCGTTCTACCCACATATTCATTCCTCATACTCAAGATATGTCAAAGTGTAACTTCGAATTATCTTAAAGTCAAGCTGGGATTTTCAATTAAATACCTTACAGGTTCATTTATAAAATCCGTCATAAAAACAATTACTTTATCCATGCATTGTATAAATAAAAGACATTATTTCAGTCACTCAGGGGCATTTGTTTCACTGCGCAATAATTAGTTTCCATCCATAAATATCTACGTCAAACTGCGGTGGTGCTTGTGCGATGTACGTGCTACACGGCACAATAATTATGTTCATTTCAAAGCCATCCCAAAATAAAAAAACCGCGGATGAATTTACGTCATCCGCGGCACCTGCAACCTGGGGAAATTACAGGAAGGGGGGGGGTTACTAAATTATTTACCATCCAATATTTCTGTTATGGAATAGTCGGGTTAAGCCATTTTCTCATTAACAAACGTCCCTAATGCACGAACGGCATTACGGGCGCTTTTCATTATTCTGAAATTAAAATGCCAGAAATGCTGCATACCCCGCCATTCCTGAAGAATGACATCACCACCGGCGTCTTTGACTGCCTTTGCAACCACCCGTGATTCATCAACCAGAACTTCACTGGCTCCGACCTGAATTATCATTGGGGGCATACCCGTATAATCACCGGAAAGTGACGGTGAAACCATCGGATCTTTCCTGATATCGTAAGGTGCATACAGATCCGCAAAAGAGTTGAGCAAATCTTTAGAAAGAATTTTATCTCTATTCTGATTGCTTTTCATACTCTCACCAGACAAGGTCAAATCTGCCCACGGGGACAGGACGCAGGCAACAGCGGGCATTGGGAGTTTTTCTGCCTTGATACGCTGAAGTAATGCGAGTGTGAGTCCACCGCCTGCTGATTCGCCTGCAACAATAATTTTTTCCGGCGGAACGGAGGATTCAACAAGGTGTTTATAAAGTTTTACAATATCATCCAGTCCTGCAGGGTAAGGATTTTCAGGGGCGAGTCTGTAATCAGGAACGATTGCATTTGCTTTCATAGACCATGCCATTCTTGAGATCATTGCCCGATGGGTTGATGGTGATCCAAAGGCATAACCGCCACCATGGGTGTATAAGAGAATCCTGTCAGTCCCGACGCCCTTAAATCTGATTTCCTCAATCTTAAGCCCGGCACACATGTCTTTGGTGACAACCGCGTTGGGGTGTTTTTTAGCAACGATTGATGCAAGGCGTTCAAGATCCTTTCTGATTTTATGTATATTCTTTGCATTGCCCCTTATAGACGTCACACGTCTCAGGGATAATATTCGATTTATAAATGAAACGACTATTCTGTCTTTTATTGTTAACTTTGCATTGTGCATCTCACACTCTCCACTTAATGGCTTCGAAAAAAGTCCAATATCTGCGTTGCGTGAATCCCTCATCATTGCGACGTACGTTAAGCACGCCTCATTCTTCGGGATTCTCGACGCCTTAATCCTGAACTTTTTTCTTTGCCATTATTTTTTATCTTATAATATTTGGCTTCTTACGCAGCCATCTTTCTCTTTTCAAAGAAATAGAACACCACCGGTATTAATATCAGGGTTACGAGGGTTGAGACAGAGAGCCCGCCTAGCATCGTAATGCCGAGCGGATTCCATGTTTCCGAACCCACCGCGTCCGTTATTGCCATTGGCAACATACCAAAAAAAGTTGTCAGTGTTGTCATTAAAACAGGTCTTAGCCTGCTTTTGCCTGCATCTTTAATTGCTTTTTTTAGCTCTACACCTTTTCGCATTAACTGATGCGTATAATCAAGAAGGACGATAGCATTATTTACAACAATCCCCATGAGCATTACAATACCCATGAATGAAATAATCCCCATATCCGTACCGGTAAAATAATAGGCATATAAAACTCCGGTAAAAGCAAAGGGTACAGAAAACATAACTATAAACGGGTCACGCAGATTGCCAAACAATGAAGCCATAACCATATAGACAAGAATGATACCCATTACAAGGAGAATGCCCAGGTCCTTAAATGCCTTTTTCTGTTCTTCCACATCGCCACCAAAACTGATCGATATACCCGGAGGCTTACCGATTTTTTTAAGAGACTCTTTAATATCAGCTGAGACTTCACCAAGGGATCTCTGGTAAATTCCGGCTTCAACTTTAACAATCCGCTGCCTGTTTTTACGTTCAATCTCTATGGGGCCGACACCTTCAACGATTTCCGCAATAGTACCAATCGATATTTTTCGTCCGTCCGGTGTAAAAACCGGCACTCTTGTAAGGGTTCCGAGATTGTCCTTATCGCTTGCTGAAAATCGGGTAAAAATATCAAAACTACTGCCGCCATCACTAAATTCAGCAGCTTTTACACCATAAAAATAATTTCTTAAGGTCATGGCGACAGGCCCTGCATTCAAGCCCAGATCGGCTGCTTTTTTTCTGTCAATTTCTACCCGGATTTCCGGTCGTGGGTCCTTCTGGGTAATATTCACCGCAACAAGTCCGGGGATTAACTTCAGTTCTTTTTCAACAACTTTGGCAAAGGCAAGATTAGCGTCAAGATCAGCGCCCTGTATTTCAAGAGAGACCGGCTTACCGCCCCCCATAAGAGCACTTGAAACAGCACTCTGGGCGCTAACCTGAATTCGGGCAATACCAGGAATCTTCTCAACTTTTTCTCTTAAAAGGGCTGCAATATCCTTGGCAGATCGATCCCGTTTATCCTTATCAATAATTTTCATTCGGATATCACCGACATTAGGTCCCTGCTCAAACCCTAAAGAGGCTGCAAAGCCTTTGTCATCCTCACCATCTTTGGCGTAGGAATGTCTGAATTCACCCTCATTCAGGATTGAATCGATTTCGGATTGAATTTTCTCGATGACTTTTGTCGTCTCCTCAATGCGCGTTCCTTCTGCCATTCTGAATGTGACAGCCACCGAACCTGTATCAGCCTCGGGCATAAAGGTTGTTGACAGGGTTGTCACAAGCGATAGCCCTGAAATAAAAACCGACAATGCCAGGCAGATAACCGTTTTTCTGTGGTTCAACGCCCAGTCCAGAATCTGGCTGTATTTCTCTTCCACCGCCTGAAACCATCTTTCAGATACCATATAAAACCTGCCGGAAATCCCTTTGTGCTGATTTTCCGATTCTGAAGAAATCCAGCGTGACGCAAGCATCGGTGTCAACATCAATGCCGTCAGAAGTGATGCTGTCAGTGTAACGACAACAACAAACCCGAGCTGTTTAAAAAGTATCCCGGCTATACCGGAAAGAAATATCAGTGGAATAAAAACAACAATGGTCGTCATCGTCGATGCTGTAATGGCAAGCCCCATTTCAGCGGTTCCAGATACGGCGGCTTCAACAGGAGACTCTCCCCTTTCAATGTGACTGATAATATTTTCGAGGACAACAATCCCGTTGTCAACCACCATCCCGGAAGCTATGGCAAGTGCCATCAGAGAAATAGCATTGATTGTATATCCAAATGAATTCAGCATGATAAATGAAATAACCAGTGAGGCAGGAATCATCAGGATAATAATAAAAACCGTTCTGATTTTTCGAAGAAAAAACATCGTTACCAGAATGATAAAGATGATGCCCGAAAAAACGGTTACCTTAAGATTGTTTACCGCATTCAGGATGTCCTCGGACGAATCCATCAAATAATTTATCTTAACATCAACCGGGAGATCCTTCTGAAGTTTTGCGATTTCTTTTTTTATATTTTCAATAACCTCAACCGTGTTCGCTCCGGTCTGTTTCTGAATCAGAACAATGACTGCAGGCTTACCGTCCCCCCAGGCATTCTCTTCCATCTCCTGAAAATCATCCTTAACATCAGCGACATTTTTTAAATAAACAGGACGGTTATTGTAAGAACCGATGACCGTATTTTGTATCTCTTCTATATTTTTAAATTTTGCAGGGATTCTTAAAAATCTTGATTTAAGACCGTATTTAATTTTACCCGCAGGCACGTTGACATTTTCAGCCCCAAGTATGGCATTTATTTTCAGTAAAGAGAGATTAAACCCTTCAACTTTTGCCACATCAAAATAGATATTAATCCGCCGCTTCATCCCCCCGCTTAAAACAGTAGAACCAACACCCGGTACTCGTTTAATTGTATCACTGATCTTTTCATCAACAAGATGGTAGAGCATAGGCCATGATTTATCGGCATTAACAGTTAAAGCCAGAATTGGCGCCATGGAACTGTTAAATTTGAATAAAACCGGTGTATCCGCATCGTCCGGCATCTCCTTTTTCGCAAATTCCAGCTTATCCCGGATATCATTGCTGGCAGAATCGAGATCGGCACCCCACTTAAAATCACAGGATACGATAGATAGATTATCAAGGGATTTCGATGAAAGTGTATCGAGATTGTTTACTGATTTGACGGAGTTTTCTATCTTCTCTGTAATTTCTGACTCAACATCAGAGGCACTTGACCCCGGCCATGAGGTCAGTATTGAAATCGTTGGTGGTTCAATTTTGGGAAACATATCCACGCTAAGCTCAAGGAGTGAATACCCCCCGATCATCGCAAGTGCAAGGAAAAGCATCACTGTTGCCACAGGTTGTTTTACTGAAAAATCAGGTAACTTCATTTAAATCTTCTCCTGCGTCCCGGTCGCCTCATTACTGCTGATCAATACAACTGAACCGTCATTAATCCGGTTCTGCCCCTGAACAATCACCTTGTCACCTTCACTCAGCCCTTCAATTATTTCTGTATAAAGCCCCTGCCTGGTTCCGGCTTTAATATTTTTTTGAACGGCTCTTCCATTCTCAACAGTATAGACAAAGCGACTGCCCGTACCCGGAAGTTTTACAAGTGCATCTCCGGGAACGACAAGTGCGTTCTTTTCCCCCAGATAGAGGACCAGTTCTGCATACATACCCGGGCGCAGTTTCCGCCCGCTGTTTTCAAGATGAATTTCAATATCACCCGTTCGTGTTGTCGGATTAATGGAAGGACTTATAATTGATATTTTACCCTCAAAGACCTCTTCAGGCCATGCGGCAACTTTGATGTCGACTTTCATATCTTTGGTTATTTTTGGAAAAATAATTTCTGTAACCGCCGCAATTATTTTCACCTCTTCTTCACCGGTGATACAGAATAGCGGCCTGCTGGCTGAGAGTGTCCCGGGGTCCTGAAATCTTTTTGAGATATATCCTGAAACAGGCGCATAAATACGATGATCCCTCTCTACTATTTCAAGCTGAGTAACTTTGGCCGAAGCTGCAATGACTTTTTCATCTGCAAGTGTTTTAGTCTGCTCGGCAGCCTGATATTCGGCTATGATATGATCGACCTTCTGTCTTGCTACGGCCTTTTCACTTAAAAGATATTCCAGACGCGCCTTATCTTTTTCAAGGACCTCTCGCCTTGCTTCAGCCTGTTTTACTGCTGCCTTTGCAGATCTTAATCCTGCTTTTGCCTCATCAATTCTTGCATTTATGGCGGCGTTATCTATTGATGCAAGGAGTTGCCCCTTCTTCACAAAATCGCCTCTGTCGACAAAAATATCACGGATAATCCGTCCCGGCACCATGGGGGTTACAAAGACTTCCAGTCGGGGTTTGATGTTACCTGAAAGCGAAATACTTGTGATAACCGGTTTTATAACAGCAGTGCTGATACTAACTGGAATCGCCTCGCTCTTCTTATTATCGATATTATCGGCTTTTCCGGTGTTGGCAAAATTAAAGACAGCAAAAGCAGCAAAGGCAACTATCACCAGAACAGGTATAATTTTTTTTCGGTTTCCGGTGTTTGTTTGACTGTTTTCCATAAGATCCTCACTCAGTTAATGTTAAATTGAAACTGCGGCTGCTCTTTCAAGGTCGGCAAGCGAACTCATATAGCCGTATAGCGCCTCGTAATAATTTTTTTCAGTTCCGGACAAAAATGTCTGCGCATCCAGCACATCTGTTGACGCCGCCATCTGCTGGTGGTACTGCAAATCGGTGATTCGTTTATTTTCCCGGGCCTGTGATAGTGCTCCTTTTGATGTTTCAATATTCTTCTCTGCTACCTTCAGATCCGTCCAGGACGATTCAATTTCATATCGTATCAGCGCCTGAAGACCACTTAGTTGTTCTGAAAGTGCGAGCTTTGCATGATGGTATTTTGCCATACCGGCACGTGTTTTTCCTGATTCAAAAAAATTCCAGGTCGCGCTGACAGCTATGGTCGAATTATATTCATTACTGTAAAGATTCTCTTCTGCAAGCATATCATCACCGGTTCTCTCATATTTTCCGACAAGATAAATGTGAGGATAAAAAGCACTCCCTGCAATCTTTTTTGCACTTTCAGCAGATTTCATGCTGCTCCGGACAATCTTTATTTCCGGCCTGTTCTTAAGACCTTCCTCAATATACATTTCCAGCGCTATTGCACTGTCAGGTTTAATAACATCAGAGCTTAAAGATGTTTGTTGTTTTTCATCCCGGCCTAATACTACATTGAGCCAGCTTTCGGCCTTTTGAAAAGAGGCTTTTGCTTTTTCCTGCCGCTGCTTTGCATCGGCAAGGGCGACCTTAATTTTTAAAAGATCGTTAAACGGAATCATCCCCTTTTCATAAAATTTTTCAGAATTCTCGCTATGCGCCTGAAGGCTTACAACTGCATCTCCGGCAACGACTGACATTTTTTCAGCCAGCAGAAGATTATAGCAGGCTTTCTTCACATCGGCTGCCACTTCAATCTTTGTCTTTCTGACTTCAAGGGTTTTAATATCAAGATCAAGTCCTGACCTTTTATAATTATTGGAAAGGGCAAACCCTGTAAATAACGGCTGCTTTAGCGTTACATCCCAGGCGACATTTTCATGTTCACCCACCTGTACCGGACTTCTCCCGGGTGCAACCGGCAGCCCCGAAGATGCAAGCAGGCTTCCCATATCCATCTTCATTACCGGAAGCTCTGACATGCTGGCATATCTGTAATTAGCAGACACGCTCGGCAACATCTCCGCAATAGCTGCCTTTTTACCGAACACTGCAGAATCCTGATAATGTTTAGCCTTTTTAATATTATGGTTATTTTTGATTGCCTCATCAACGGCAGCCTGAATAGTCAAAACGTTTGTTGTTTCGCTATCTATCAGTGGGGTTGCAAAACCAGAAGAGGACGTTACACAAACAAGGATAAAACAAAAAACTATAAATCTAAACATTACTCCACCTTCAAGACTGAATCAAAAAACAGCTCCGATATTATATCAGCGCTGACTTCGACTTTGTCTTCAAAACTTTCAAAGATCATTGCATTTGCCATCCCGTCAAGCGCGATTGTAAGCGAATACGGATCTCTGTCTATAAAAATGCCTTTTTCTACACCGCTTTTAAACACCATTGTGACTCTACTCAAAATATCCCGACGCTGCCTTGATATTTCACTTTTAAAACCGGTTTTAATACCAAATTCCTGAGCCATGGTTTCTGCAAAAAATAGTGTGATATGGTCTTTATGCTTTGTGTAGAGTCTGATTTTTTCAAATAGCCACGCCTTTATCTTATCCACTTCGTCAGTAGGGGTTGCCAAAGCACCGGTAAGCAGTGTGTGGAATTCGGCGAGTTTCTTTTCTGCAAGCTGCTCATAAAGCGTCTCCTTGCTGCCAAAAAGATTATAGAGCGTGCCGACTGAAAACTCGGCTTCATTGGCAATCCTGTTCATCGTAACACCCTGAATGCCATTTCTTGAAAGTAGCCTTAAAACAGCGTCAAATATTTCATCCCTTCGCTGCAGCAATTCTCTTTCCCGTCTTGATGATGTTTTCATTTTTAACTCCGTGAACCTTTATTCATTTTATGAATTATGATTCACGAATCATAGGTGACCACTGTTATTGTGTCAAGAATTTTGTTTCACAGCAGAACAATAATCTGCAGTACAAGCTGTGTCCGTATAAATGTTGCACGGTTGATATTAGGCCTGAGTCGTCATTTATAACGTTCAGGTGCCCACCTATTATCTGTAACCCCACAATAAAAAAATGGATAAAATAATGATGCGTGTAGTGACAGGGCTTGCCCCTGTCAATTGCGATAATGGTTTATATTTCCGTTGTTTTGCAAGATATGTAGTAAGGATCGAATATTACATTTTTTTTGGCAGCATTTATCACATTTGAAATTGTCATCGCGGTTATAAAAAGGGGGCTTTCGCCTGATTCAATCAGATATATTCTGACCCGGTAATTATCATCTGACTCATAAAAAAAAGCGCTCCGAAGAGCGCTTTTATTAATATTATTTTTTAATCCTTCATCTTACTGCGACTACTCGCTTTTATCAGCGATATACAGCTTTACATCTTTTTCAGAAAGCATGCTGATAAACTCTTCAGAGGGTGGAACCTGATCTGTAAAGAGGGCATTTACTTCAGAAATATGACCGATACGCACCATTGCACTTCGACCAAATTTTGAATGATCCGCCACAAGAAAGCTTCTTCTGGCATTTGACATAATCGTCCGGGTTACACGGACTTCATTATAATCAAAATCGATCAGTGTTCCATCTGCATCGATACCGGCAACACTAATAATGCCGAAATCGACCTTAAACTGCCGGATAAAATCAATCGTTGCTTCACCGGTAATCCCAAGATCAAGATTACGCACCATGCCACCGGCAACAAGAATTTCAAAGTCCTTATTCCGACTCAGAATTGATGCAACATTAAGATTATTCGTAATGACCCTTAACCCGGTCTTATTCAGCAACGCACGGGCAACCTCTTCCGACGATGTACCGATATCTATAAATAAGGAGGCATGATTCGGTATATGCCGTGCAACAAGTTCAGCAACACGTGTCTTTTCTTCCGAGCACAATGAACGCCTTACAGAGTAGGTGAAATTCTGAACACTTGTATCCGGCCCTGCACCACCGTGATAGCGACGCAACAGACCGTCACTGCAGAGCTTATTGATATCCCGCCTTATCGTTTGCGGCGTCACACTAAAGTGCTTTGCCAGCAATTCTATTGAAACATACCCCTGCTCCTGCACCATTTCAACAATCTGCTTCTGCCGTGTTGGCAGGAGCTTTTCAAGCTCCATGGGGCTTAAATCACTATTTGCCAAATTCATTCCACCAGTATTCAAAACATCACCTTTCGCTTACGAAAACATTTATTACAAACAAGCCTGAACATGATCAACCGAAACGTTAAAACAAAAAAATAAAGAAGAACCGACGGTCAGTTTTTATCGTTCAAATGCCAAACCTGCATTTTTTGCTTATTTATCACCAGTTTAATAAATTTTCAAGCAATATGTTCGAAAGCATGGAAAATGAATATATTATTGACACCCGTCCATAAAACCACACAACATTCTTCACATATGAAAATAAATGTTGCCAAATGAAAATTTTCCTTGCATTAGTTTTTCACCCATGCTAAATATTCTCTTAAATCGAGATCGTACGATGGCCCGGCTCATTATACGAACATTTTTAGAGAACTTACAGGGCGGTAATCTAAAAATGGTATAATGTACCGGGCATTTTTATTTTCTTTTCCAGCTTTTCAGACCTCAATTTAACTTTTCCGGCACACACAACCATAGCATCAAAAGCAAATGTTATTTTATGAACATGGGGTCAATTTTCCCGTCCAGGCCGGCTTAAAATCATATGTTTCAATAAAATCCTTTATTATCAGACTCCCGCCCACTATAATCACAACCAATTATAACTGATTATCCAAAAATGGAGCTTTTAATGGATGAAATCATAGCCTCAATCCCGGGATCTTTATTCACAGGCCTTTATATCCTCCTATACCTTATATGTCTTTTAGGGGGGAAGCTCCTTACAAAATTTGACGGGACCATGGCCCTGAGAATGCCTGAGCCATCAAAATTCCCGACATCTGCGATTGCAGCCTTTACAGGCGGAACGACCAATGCAATCAGGGTTGCTGTATTTTCAATGCTGGACAGAAAACTCTTATACCTGACGGAATCAGGACCACTTGTCAGAATCAATAAAATTGAAACTCCGGGGAATAAACCTGAAACACCCATCGAAATAATCATATATGAGTTTATAAACACAGCCTGTTCACCTGAGGACATTCTGAACGATAAAGACGTATTAAGAAAAACGGGCCTTTGCCTTTCAGCCCACTATATAGAATTTGAAAATATGAGATTAACACGAAACAGCGCTGACCGGTTCTGGATATGGACAATTACAGCTATAACAACCGGCATTACCGCATTGACCGGCATATACCGAATTGCACTCAACACTTCAACCAACAAGCCGGTAATTGGTCTCAGCGTCACCCTGTTTATTACCGTAAGCTCTCTTTTCTTCTTTATGAAACCTAAACGTCACGGGAAAACAAGACTTGGTCTTGCTTACCTGAAAAAAATGAGACATCACTTCAACTGGACAAAATCAGCCTGCCTTATCGGGGGCCTGCCGGATAAAATCAACCCGGCCCTGCCTCTTTCGTTATACGGCCCCGGGGTATTTGCAGGTATTGAAGCATATACACTTTTTACCCGGGCATTCACACCGGCCTTCAGCACATATTTTAAACCGGATGGTTCTACGACTGTCAACGATACGGGAGTATAGCCACAACATTATAAGTAAGGTCATTTAATAACTCCTTTCAACAATTTGTACAGGCTGACTTTCAGAAATATCGATCACCAACGCCTCTTTTTTCCGTGTCTCCCAAAAGCCTGAATTCTTAAATCCTATTGTCATCCATAATTCTTTACGCTCTCCCGGGCTTACAAAACAGGTAATACTTTCGGAAAACGTCCTTGAAGCAACAGGGATAGCGGGAACACCAGCCGCAATATCATCTTCTGTAAAACCATATTGCGCTTCTGCTACAAAATGATAACGTCCCGATTCAATATACCCGGAACAAACCGAATGTGTCGTCACCTCCGATTCAGCATCAATTTTTTGTGAAACATTAAGCCCGCCACCCCTGACTGTAAAATTCGGGATAACATAACCTGTGTTATTGCTAACATGAATTTTCAAATGACTCTTAGCCGATGACGATGGCACATCACCCCGAAAAGATACATCCGCACCCTTTGGCCCACTGACAGGTAATCCTGCAGGTGTATCAGGAAAAGAAGCCCCAAGCTTTGTAAATGCATTCGCTCTGCGCTGATCATTCCAATTAAAATAAAAGTCTCCGGTTAAAGAGGTCACTTCCCATGGGATCTGCCTTCCGTCTGTTTCCTTATCAATTGAGCGCCTCACGTTTTTAAAAACTGTTTCAATTGGCGTATTTCGCTGTTTCATATAATTCAATAACAGACCTGTATACGGGCTGTTCCGTCCGTCACCATCGGCGGCAACCCGGCCAGGCGATGTGGAATATGCGATCAATGTCCCCTTAGGTGCAACCATACGTGCAAGCCCCCTGTACACCGATGCACCTGAGCGCGAACCTGCTTCAAAAGGATTATCCCGGCACGCATCAAGAATAACAATATTCAGGGCATTTCCGGCCAAATGCATGGCACTGAGAATTCTGCCCGCATCAACAGCCTCATAAACAATATCAGCTTCATCCTGAATTCTTGAACCAACAGGAATCAGATAGTTAGCCCCCTTCACCTGAACCGCATGCCCGGCATAAAAAAACAGCCCGGTCCCTCCGTCCCGCAGTTTTTTCCCAAACCCCCTTATTGAATCCTCCATTGTCCGACGATTTGTATTTGTTTTAAGCATCACCTCAAAACCGGAATCTTCGAGTGCCGTCGCCATATCCTGTGCATCATTTACCGGATTTTTAAGTGAGGCCTTTCCGTATTGACTATTCCCGATAACAAGCGCCGTACGCTTCCCCTCTACAGCATATAAACGTTCCGTACCGCCGGTAAAAAGAAGAAAAAACAAAGAGATAACAGCCACAGTAATTTTTCGGCATCCCCTTCCGTTCACCAGCAGATACGATATCAATCCACCTACAAGACCACCTGCATGACTAACCAAAACCGGCATACCGATCATGTCTCCATGAATAAAATGAAAGACGGCTCCTCCGGTTGTCAATTCAACACAACACTTCAGGAGAACGCTTACAGCACAGATAATTCCAACGATACGATCTTTTTCTGATTTCATCATCTCGAGTGAAAGAATTAAAAAAAGACCGTGCGCTGCTCCGGAAAGACCGCATAAGCCGACCTCTTTAATTTGAGGGGCCAGGAGCATGGAAAAAACAAGGCTCATACCGATACTCATAACAACATGCAATATTTTTTGCCCCATAACACCTGCCTTAAGTGCCGAATACAGAAATAAGAATGCTGACGCATCGAGCAGAAGGTGATACCAGGAAACATGAGCAAAAGAAAAAGTAATTAGCCTGAAAAATTCACCTGACGCTATTGCTGAAGAATTGAATATCACTGAATAGATCGAACCAAATCCTGCAAGATGAAGATTTGATATAATTAATAGAAACCCTATCACTGCATAATCGGAATATGCTTTTATTTTTTTTAACCAGCTACTCATAACGGCCACCTGTCTTTATCCCGTAAAATTAAAAAACGGCAGTCTCCGGAAGGCTACCGGGACTGCCGAAAGCATTGTTAATGTTTTTTACGTCGACGACTCATCCATAAAGCAAATACCACAAATAAAGGGCCAACAGGACCGGTTCCAATATTCGGTGCACTGAAGCCTCTAAAGACCGTACGACTTGAAGTTTTGCTTCCGTTGTCTTTTCTGTAATTTTTCACAGGCTGCTTATCTTTCTTCTTTTGAGCCCGCCTCTCTTTGGATATTCTTCGGGCATTTTTGCGATCAAGCCCCATGGACTCCATATCGACCTCATTCACAACAACCATGGATGTATAATCAGTAACAAGCGAATAATCGACACCAAGATCGACAATTTTTTTCTTCAGGCTATCATTATAAGGGCTTTTCAAAATCTTTGATTTCAGGTCCTGAATTGAGGATAGTGCCCAGAGTCTTTCAACTTCCGGGTTATCTGTATCTTTCTCAGGAAAATCCATCCTGCATGTCCAGACCTTCTTCTCACCGGCAATGATCCCGGAAAGCTTAATTTCCACTGGTTCAGGCGTGGCATATCTACCAAACATTACGATCTGCTGACCTTTGTAAATATTCCCAATATCCCCGGGTGTCAGCTGGTAAACATCACCACCCGATATCGTTAGTTCTGTATTGTAAAGGCATTCATGTGTAAGCTTTGACTTTGCCTGAATAATTCGCCCGACAATATCATCACTATTAGAAATATTCATAGAAAACCCACCGGAATCTTTTGCGAGTTTTGTAAGAAGAGGCTGATTCGCGCTGTTTCCGATAACAAATGAAAACAATCTTACATCATATTTTTCATGGAGTTCTACAATATCAACGTCCGACGAAGGTCCGTCATTGGCAACACCGTCTGTCACCAGAATAATGCCGGTTGAACGATCAGCCTCAATACCCCTGTAAGCCATTTCAAGTCCGGCATAAAGTGCAGTACTGCCGCCTGTCCTAAGATTCTTCACATTCCGCACCATATTCATCACATTCGTTCTGGTCGCCTTAAGATACCCGCCGGAATAATCCTTTGCATAATCACTGAAAGTAATAATTCTAAAACGATCTTCAGGCTGCATTTTATTTATCACTTTTACGACACCGGCGCCCAGTGTATACATTTTATCCCCGGACATACTGCCCGAAACATCTAGAACAAATGTCCAGTCGGTCCCGGCTTTTAACTTGTTCAGTTCTCCACCCGGTGTAATAACGACCATAAACGAACCATCATCGTCACCGCCGCGATAAGGAACCATTTCTACACGTGCAGGCGTTTCATCATTAAGCCTGTAATAAAATACAATATCCTTATCCAGCACAGTCCCGCTTCCGGAATTGAGACTTATATCGTAAATCTCGCCTGCACCCGCTTCATTTTCAGAAGCCGTTTTTTTAATAACAGCCTTATTTTCATAGGTCGGCACCCTGACATCCTTAACCGGATAGGCTGACTTTAACTTAAGATTAAACTTAAAAGAGGATTGCACCACTGAATCCATTTCCCAGAATGAATTACCCACCGTATCAACACCACCCTCTGCAAGCGGATAGACATAACGACCAATATTCAAATCCAACTCAACAGGTTGATAATAGACAAGTCTCACACGGGTGTCTTTATTAGCTCTGACCGGCGACACGCTGATATTAAACGCAACATATTCCTTCTTCTCTGCAAGAGCGGTATCATTACCCTTTGCCTTCTGCTCCTGATATACTTTTGCTGCAGCAGCCTTCTCCATCACCTCGCCTGTCACTTCACGTCCGTCTATCCAGAGACTGAGTTCAGAGAGACTTGCATTCACCGGTACGGGGAAAGAGTAAACTGCCTCCAGATCTCTGGTTCCGGTATTGGTAAAAACCTGATCAACCTCGGTCCTTGTAAATCCATTATTAATCGTAACTGCAACATGGTGTGATGCCATCCTGACCGTTGATGCCCCCCCGTTTACCGGCTTCAGAAGGCCAGCCGCATATACCTGAGATAAATTCAATGTCACTAAAAAAAACAATACGGATAATAAACCCTTCTTCAACAATCTTCTTTCCATGGTGTCTCTCCTCTTTTATAATATTTGTGGATAAAATTCTTTTTAATGCATATTGATAATTCAACATGCATGCCACGAAAAACAAAAGAGGCCATCTGGTTGTTTTAATTGGATTTATATAACTAAAATAGATATTTAAAAGAAGATACCCACAACGCGATCAATGCTTCAAAAGAACATCGCGTGTACATACAGAGATAAATAATTATTTAATAATGAGATTTTTGGCCGGTGGAATTAATAAAAGGCCACATGAGACAAATTATTTGTAACTGGTAAAACAAAAAGAACTTATGAAAATACGTCATTTAATAATTCAGCCATCTGAGCCCTTGTATATGGCTTTGGAACAACACCGCAAAATCCATAATGGCGATACCCTGCCATAACAGGATCATTTGAATAACCACTGGAGGCGACAAGCCTGACAGTCGGATCAATCTCAAGCAGTTTTGATGCAACCTGCGCCCCCCCCATACCACCCGGGATAGTCAGATCAAGAATAACCAGACCAAATGCATTTTCCGAATCAAGAGAGGCCTTATAGGCTTCAATTGTGCTTTCACCATCTATTGCTGTAGCTATATCATACCCCATGCGCCCAAGAAGCCTCTCTGCCATCTTCAGAATAGCTTCCTGATCATCCATGATGAGTATCCGCCCACGCCCTTTATGTTCAACATCTTCTTTTCCTCTGATCTCAACAGTTTTGTTTTCAGACGCTGGCAGGTAAATATCAAAAACCGCCCCCTCACCCGGAGGCGAACTAACCGCAATATGACCGCTGTGACGCTGAATGATAGAAAAAGTTGTGGCAAGGCCTAATCCACTCCCCTGATGCTTGGTCGTAAAAAAAGGATCAAATATTTTTATAAGATATTTTTCAGGTATACCTGAACCCTGATCGCTGATTTTAATATGAACATAGTCTCCGGCAACAAGCGGCATACCACATTCCTGCCCAATTGTAATGTTGGCTGCACAAATATGAACAACACCCCCTTCAGGCATTGCCTGAATTGCATTTATCACGAGGTTGCTTATAGCCTGATTTAATTGCCCCCCGTCAACTTCACACAGTGATAAAGCCTCATCAAGTTCAAACTTACATACTGCATTTGAGCCTCTTGCAACAAGCTCCGCTGCTTCCCTCAAAAGAATATTCAGCCGGGTCGTTTTCTTTACCGGCTCCCCACCCTTTGCAAAAGTCAGAAGCTGCTGTGTTAATTTCCGGGCCTGTGTTGCCCCATCCTGAATATCTGAAAAAATCTGAAACAATTCCTCGTTCTCATTCACCATTGTCAACGCATATGAGGCATTCCCCATGATAACCCCAAGCATATTATTAAAGTCATGTGCAATACCACCTGCCAGACGGCCAATGGCATCAAGTTTCTGAATTTGTCGCAGATGCTCCTCAAGCTTTTTTTTCTGAGTCTCAACCTCAATGCGATCAGTGATATCTGTACAGACACCTATCCACTTGGCAGTCTGACCATCATCACCAGGAATTGGTAACGCATGGTCACGCCAGAATCTGTACCCCCCATCCCCATGCTTTATTCTGTACTCATAACAAATAGGCTCAGTTCCGTTTATATTAAGCCCGACCGCTTCTTCCAGCATCCCTTGATCATCAGGGTGAATCAGATCCAGCCATGCATTCATATCGCAGGAATACTGCCCCGCCTCATACCCCAACAGTCCATTAAAATCACCAAACCATTCGAGTTCGCCCCTCTCAACATCCCACTCATAAATAAGGTCATAGGAAGCTTTCCCGGCAGTCCTGAGCCTTTCTTCGCTTTCACGAACGGCTTTCTCTGCCCGCATTCTTTCTTTTATCTCTCTTTTCAATCGCCTGTTCCAGACAAAAAAGAGACTCAGACCTGAAGCTGTAATCACAAAAACAAGCAGGCCCCACTTAACTATGTCCAGATACCCGATCCCGTGTTCATATCGAACCGAAAGCCATCTATTACGAACCCTGCTGTGTTGCTCCGGAGGGATGGCGGAAATTGTTTTATTTATAATACTCAACAATTCGGGGAGGCCCTTTCGAACCCCCATATACAGATTGTAATTATCATACGGTGTCGGCGCTGCAACCTTAAGGTTGGCCAGGCCATGCTTCTGTATAAGATAACCCGCTGTAGCAAGATTTTCAATATCCACATCAGCCTGGCCGAATGAAACTGCCCGGAGACAGTCAAGAGGCGAATTTTCATATTGAGGGGAAAATTTTATACCATCACGGGCCAGCCACTCAATGGTTGAAATTTTTTGTATTGTTGCAAGCGTTTTGTCATGGAGATCCTCAATACCGCCTATAAATGGTGAATCATTTCTACTGATAATGACCATCGGGAATGACAGATAGGGGTTTGAAAATTCAATATAATGCTCCCTGTCAGCTGTTTTGGCAATACAGGGAATAAGATCAATCTCTCCAGCCTTCGCTTTTTTCAAAACATCAGGCCAGGGTAAGTTTTTTTGAATGTCTACAGAAATACCAAGGTGCGCCATCATTGAAAAAAGATAGTCAGCTGAAATCCCTTTCAGCCGGCCTGTTGCGTCATAATAATGAAAGGGGGGAAAGGACCGGGGGCCTGCGGTTTTGATAACTGGAGACGTCTTGAGCCATGCCTCTTCTTCAACCGTGAGATCAAGCTGCCCTATGGTTAAATACGCACCTGTATCACCATCGGGATCACCTGCAAATAATGCCAGAGGGGCCAGAAGAAGAAGGATAAAAAGATAAACGGATATCAAACGGCTAAACGTCATATAGGGATCCAAAGTAAACAGGTTGATGTTTATTCGTAGTCTTAAAAACTATTCAACGTTGGTCATTTAAAAGTCGGGCTTATGGAACTGACTCGCATTTTTATCGTTTTGGGATTGGTCACAGGACCCGTAACTATTTAATAATGCCAAAATTATTGCCTGATGACAAGGTTACTTTCAAAATAAGGGTTTGACACGTAGTGAAGCTTTAGCGCTATGAGCGACACCGGAGCGCTTTATTCAGACTATGAGACAAGCTCATCCGCATATATCTCTCCGGCAAGCCGTCGTGCATACATGGCAATAAGGGAGTCGCCGGCATAAAATGAGAGAACAGCCTCATGGGAGCCGAGTTCGCTGATTTTATTTTTTACAAATTCTTTCGTTGTGGCGTCCGGAGGTTCCCAGCTTTCACTCCATTGACCTGCTCTCTTTTTCTTAACGCCTTCCGGATCATCCGACAGTGTTTTAGATTTCTTTTTTTTCGGTTTTTTTTCAGATTTCGCGCGAACCTTTTTTGTGGGGGATTTTGCCTCAAATACCTTACCGGGGTTTATTATTTCAAGCAAATCCTCTCCATACATATCATATTTTTTTGCCCCAATACCGCTGATATCGAGAAGCCCGGTTTTATTTTCAGGCTTGTATTTTACAAGTGCAGCCAGCGTCGAATCATTAAAAACAACATAGGGCGGCAATTTCTTTTTTTTGGACATGTCCATTCGATACTCTTTCAACGCCGTCCATAATTCACGGGAAGCTGAATCAGGCAGAGCATCCTCAATCATTGTTGTTAAACGCCCTTTAAGGGAACCGGATGTTGCAGTTTTTTTCCGGGTCTGTTTTTTTACAACATCTTTTCTGAAATATATCTGCTTTTCACCTTTTAAAACAGCCGTTGCCGATTCATTAAGCCGAAAACCGCCCATGTTTTCTGTAGAGACATCAACATACCCGCTGGCAACAAGCTGCCGGTAAACAGACTTCCATTCATACTCTGTGTACTCTGTTCCGATACCATAAGTAGAAACTTTGTCGTGACCAAATCTGATTATTCGTTGATCCTCTTTTCCCAGAAGGACATCAATCAGATACCCGGCACCAAAACGCTGCCCTGTCCTGAACATGCATGACAATGCTTTCTGCGCCGCGACAGTGCCATCCCATGTCTCGACCTCATCTTTGCATGTATCGCAATTCCCACAGGGTTCCGGCATTGTTTCACCAAAATAGCCCAACAACGCGCGACGCCTGCAGTCAGTTATTTCGCAAAACCCCAACATGGCATTCAATTTTTGCTGCTGAACCCTTTTGAATTCATCGCTGCCTTCAGACCCTTCAATCATCTGCCTCAGCATCACCACATCAGCAAAACTATAGCCCATCCATGCATTAGCTGGCTTTCCGTCCCTGCCTGCCCTGCCGGTCTCCTGATAATAAGCCTCAAGGGTTTTAGGCAGGTCAAGATGCGCCACAAATCTAACATCCGGCTTATCGATTCCCATGCCAAACGCAATGGTTGCAACAATAATGACAGAGTCTTCCATCAGAAAGGTTCGCTGATTCTCAGCACGAATCTCCTGAGGCATCCCCGCATGATACGGCAACGCTCTGAAACCTTCATTGCAAAGCCATTCAGCCGTGGCATCGACTTTTTTTCTGCTCAAACAGTATACAATGCCGGAATCATTCCTATGGCCTGTTTCAAGAAAATCGACAAGCTGTTTTTTGGGTTTGTTTTTTAGAACAATTTTATAAAAAATATTTGGGCGATCAAAACTCGATACAAATTGCCCCGCCTGCTCGAGCTTGAGTTTATGTATAATCTCTTTCCTGGTAACATCATCTGCCGTTGCTGTAAGCGCAATTCTCGGTACATTCGGAAAACGGTCAGCCAGAATGGAGAGCTGGAGATATTCAGGCCTAAAATCGTGCCCCCACTGCGACACGCAATGGGCCTCGTCGATAGCAAAAAGGGCAATCGGAAAATTACAGAGAAAGTTTTGAAATCCTTCGGTCATCAATCGTTCAGGGGCCACATACAACATATCCAGCTCGCCCCTAACAGCACGCTGCTGTATTTCAAAAGCATCCCGCGAATTTAATGATGAATTTAGAAAGCCGGCACGTACACCCAGCTGAAGTAATGCCTCCACCTGATCCTGCATCAGTGCGATCAGCGGTGAAACAACAATCCCGACACCGACCCTCATAATAGATGGGATCTGATAACAGACTGACTTGCCACCACCCGTAGGCATCAAAACAAGTGAGTCACCACCCGCCACCATATGTTCAACCACAGCCTTCTGGTCACCACGAAACGAATCGTAGCCAAATATCTCTTTTAATACTTTTTCAGCAGGTGTTTGCAAATCAGTTCAGCCTGTCGTTTAAAATACCGGTTAAAGACTAATCAAAAATCTTTTTTATCATTTCTATGCCGTCTTGCATACATTAAAAAATTATCTAAACAGAAAGTGCCAACATAGGCCCCGCAACCATAGGACAAGGATATCCTGATATATTTCAATCAGATCTGTTGCAGGGTAAAAAACCATCTACCATACAATGTGCTCTGTTAATATTCATTTTGGACTTGTTCAAACAACAGAAGATGCGTATTATAAACATATACGGAAAAAAATTAAATATTACCTTTTCCGGTAATACGTTCGTATCACCACTTAAGAAGCCTACGCTTCTACTGTAAAAGAATCATGTTATTACTGCAGAGCATTAAACAATTATGTCATTTTTGAACTCATAAATGGGATAATCAATGAGAGAGAGATTATTTACCGATACAACTAATTTTTTTGGCATAGATTACGGTGATATCGTTGAGGTAGAGGGGAAGCGATACATCATAAAAGGCCATGAACGTGAAGAACGCTTTGGGCTCGATGAACCGAAATTCTGGGTAAAAAAGGCAATAGAAGAATCAACGGGCGAACGGAAAATCATAAAACTCTCTTTTTTTGAAAACTTTGAGACAAATGTCGGTGGCCTCAAAATCCAGTGCTTCAGACACCCGGAAAAAGAAGGTAATGTGCTGGACCTGGTCGGCGACCACCCTCATTTTATGCATGGCACGGCCTACAATGACGACAAAGGCAATAACGTCAGGGTTCTTGATATCGTTCACGGGGAAAATTTATACCTGTATGTAGAATCCCTGCAGATGGACCACGAAGAATACTTCCACAATATTTTCCCAACAATACTCAATAAACTCACCACAGCTTTTGAATCTCTCGGCTTTCTTCACAAAAATGGCTTCAGACATGGCGATGTGAGAAATGACCACATCATTATTGAAAAAGAGACAGGAAATTATGTCTGGATCGACTTTGACTATGATTATGAATCATCGGAAAGACCTTTCAGCCTGGATATTATGGGTATCGGCAATATCCTGCTCTATACTACTGGCAAAGGATTCCATAATCTTAACGAAAAAGTTGACGGAAAAATGATCTACGAGGAACTGATTACCCGGGTTGTGCCGGAAGATTTTTCCATCCTCCACAAATGGCGCTTTATGAACCTGAAAAAACTCTATCCTTACATACCCGACGGATTAAATAATATTCTTGCGCATTTCACATTAGGCTCTGAAGTATTTTACGATTCTGTGGATGAGATTCTTGGGGAATTAAACCGGCTTGTATAGGTAAAAGAGGTTTTAGGCATTGGGTATTAGCGATTAGCCAGGGCGCACCTTCGGTGCGTCAATTATAAAAAATAAAAAGCCCGCTCATTTTAAATGAGCGGGCTTTTAGTATCTCAATAAGGCTTGTTGCCAAACCTTAAATTCTAACTATAGAGACTGGTAGTAGTTGATAAGAATATCAGCAACTTCTGGTCTTG
>JQIA01000233.1_pt1 | contig 26134 bp, 21 predicted proteins | sample 811431 | NCBI WGS metagenome assembly JQIA01 (sample SAMN02998118, study PRJNA258478) | marine sediment metagenome | biome: marine; feature: seafloor; material: sediment; isolation source: oil-polluted sediment collected from 3 locations (0.5 km, 0.7 km and 0.9 km)... | place: USA: Gulf of Mexico ...
AAAGGAGGAGTTAGTGCAGCATTTAAAACAGTTAATTCTGAAACTAATATCTCAATATTTCCAGTTGGAATTTTTGGGTTTTTTGAAGCCCTTTCAATCACGGTTCCTGTAACTTGAATTACAAACTCTCGTCCCAAGTTTTTTGCTTGTTCCATCAATTCTGAGGAACTGCGTTCTTCATCAAAAATAAGTTGGGAAATTCCGTATCGATCACGTAAATCTATCCAGATCATAAATCCTTTATCTCTAGATTTTTGTACCCAACCAGCTAGGGTTACAGTATTGTTAATGTCACTCTCTCTTAACTCACCGCAATTATGACTTCTATACATTCTGAAAATTATTTTTAATAATTGAATCTCATTCAAAAATTGAGAGATTCTTAAGGAGTGCAAATTTAATAAGATAAAAGAGCATTCTATACTCTTTTTATAAAAAGATTAAAAGGATACTTGAAAGTTAGATATACGCAACAAAATTGTTAAAATATTGCGAATAGTTAGTTATTAATAAAACTTTAGTACATTAGACATATAATCGCTAAAAACTAATTATGAAACAAAACAACTTTTCAAAAAGAAATTTCCTGATTTTACTACTTTTATTGCCACTTGTTGCATTTGCACAAGAGACCATAACCGGTAATGTAAATCAAGCAGGAACAAACGAACCCTTATCTGGAGCAAATATTATAGTAAAAGGGACTACCACTGGAACGATTTCTGATTTGGATGGAAATTTTAGTTTAACTGTAGATAGTTTTCCAGTTACATTAGAGGTTTCTTCAACAGGCTCAACTACAACAGAAATGGTTGTGAATTCTACACAAGCAGTTACCATAAGCTTACCTGAAGGAGTATCTTTAGATGAAGTGGTACTTGTAGGAAATAGATCAAAACCAAGAACGGTTTTAAACTCCTTAGTGCCAATAGATAATATTTCTGCTAAAGAATTAATATTTTCTGGTCAGCCTACTGTAGATAAGATGCTTACTTATAAAGTTCCATCTTTTAACTCTTCTACCCAAACAGTTTCTGATGCAACAGCGCATTTTGACCCTGCAGACCTTAGAGGTTTAGGACCAAGTAGAACTTTGGTATTAGTAAATGGAAAAAGAAAAAACCAAAGTGCATTGGTTTATATTAATGACACTCCAGGGAAAGGTGAAGTAGGAGTCGATTTAAAAAGTATTCCAGCTGCCGCATTAAAAAATGTGGAGGTAATGCGTGACGGTGCATCTGCACAATATGGATCAGATGCAATTGCAGGGGTTATAAATATGGTATTACGGGAAGATGTAAAAAAGACTAGTGTTAATATTAAATCTGGTGTAACAACCGAAGGAGATGGATTTAATTTTGGCGCTGATTTAAATACAGGACTTGCAATTGGTGAAAGCGGAGGGTATCTAAATTTAACTTTTGGATACTATCAACAAGAAGACACTAACAGAGCAGGTAGTCCTGGTGAAGATGTTCTTTTTGGAGTTTTAGCAGACGACCCAGATTGGGGCGATTGGTTAAGTGAAAACCCCGATTTAGGAATGACAATTGGACAACCTGAATTAAAAAAAGGAGATGCTTTTTATAATTTTGGATTACCATTTCAAGATGGAAAAGGGAAAGTATATTCTTTTGGTGGATTTACATATAGAACCGGAACAAGTTATGCATTATATAGAACTCCATATTGGATTCCAGACCCACATAATTTATTACATGAAGAAGGAACAGAATACCAAGGGTTTCAACCAACTTTTGAAACTAAAGTTAGAGACAATTTTAACACATTGGGTGTAGAATGGGATTTATCAGGATTTAATGTAGATTTAAGTGGAACCTATGGAAGGAATGCTGTAGATTATGAGGTAGGTAATAGTTTAAATCCAGCGTTAGGAGCCGATAGTCCAACAACTTTTGATACAGGAGCTTATTCTTTTAGCACTTTATTGGCTAATTTAGATATAAGAAGAAGTTTTGGAGCAGTAAGTATAGGACTGGGATCTGAAGTTAGAGGAGAAGAATTTGTTGCTCATGCAGGAGAACCAGCATCTTATATCGGTGGTGGAGTACAATCATTTCCAGGGTTACAACCAACAAATGCCTTAAGAGAAGATAGAAGTAGTATAGGAGTATATGGAGATTTAGAATGGGACGCTACCGAAAAACTATTATTTGGTGGAGCTGTTCGTTATGAAGATTTTAGTGATTTTGGTGATAATACTTCATGGAAATTAAGTGGTAGATATATTTTAGGAGATAATAGAGGGGCAATTAGAGCTTCTTATGGTACTGGATTTAGAGCTCCTTCATTACATCAAATTTATTTAAGTAATATTCAGACTTTAGTTTCTGGAGGAACCATTTCAAATCAAGGAACGTTTAACAATGTAGATCCTATAATTAGAGTAGGTCTTGGAGTCCCACAGTTAACAGCAGAGACTTCTAAAAGTATTTCAGCAGGGATAACTTATAAAGTAACTCCTAAAATTTCTTTAACTGCTGATTTTTATCAAGTAGAAGTGGAGGATAGAGTTTTATTTTCTGGTGAGATAGGATTTGATGGAGATGATGAAACAATAAATCCTGTTGAAGAAATATTAATTGAAAACAGTATTACTAGTTTAAAATTCTTTATAAATGCTGTGGATACCAAAACTACAGGAATAGATATAGTAGCTATTTTAAATAAAATTGATTTAGGTAATGGTAGGTTTGGAGCATCTTTAGCTGCAAACTATAATGAAACTAAAATTGAAGGAGAAATTGCAACTCCAACAATATTAGAAGAAAATGGTTATGATATTTTTAATCGTAAAGAACAAGCTAGAATCACAACCTCAAGACCTCAAACAAAAGTTATTTTAGGAATGGATTATTCATTAGGTAAATGGGATTTTGTGTTAAATAATACTTATTTCGGTGAAGTTACCTGGCAACATTCTAATAATGGTTTAAACGGAGCTCCACTTGGGCCAGATGGAAGTAATCTTCCTACTGAAGATGAAGCTTACGATCAAACTTTTGCAGGTAAAATTATAACAGATTTAATAATAAACTTTAATATATCTAAAAGTGTTTCAGTTTTTGCTTCTGCAAATAATTTATTTAATGTGTATCCGGATACTATAGATACAAAAGGAGATTTTGTTACCGACCTAGGAGGACGTTTTAAATATCCTTGGGAAGTAAATCAATTTGGATTTAATGGAACAGTAATTAATTGGGGTTTATCATTTAGTTTTTAATATCTAATTAATATAATTGTTTAAAAAACCCCCTAATTTTTTAAAATTAGGGGGTTTTTACTGTTTAAATTTTACTTTTTTTTACTAAAAGTTTTAATTATCTATATCATTAATAGTGTACTAAACTGCATTCCAATTGTGTAGTTTTAATTTCATTCTATGAACAATAAAGAAAAGTACAGGTACTACAATTAAAGTTAAAAAAGTAGCGATTATCAAACCATAAATTACCGTCCAAGCTAAAGGGCCCCAAAAAATAACATTATCTCCTCCAAAGTAAATGTTTGGTTCAAAATCACTAAATAAGGTAAAGAAATTAATGTTGAAACCAATTGCTAATGGAATCAAACCTAATATAGTAGTTATGGCAGTTAAAATAACAGGTCGTAATCTAGCTCTACCTCCCTCAATGATAGTTTCTTTTATACTATCTACAGACAATAAATCCTTATCATCCATTCCTAGGGAAACCATTTTTCTGTCTATTAATAATTGGGTATAATCTAATAAAACCACCCCATTATTTACAACAATTCCTGCTAATGATATAATTCCCATCATGGTCATCATAATTACAAAGGCACTTCCTGTAATAACGATACCTCCAAACACACCTATCAAACTTAAAAATATTGCAATCATTATAATAGCAGGTTTAGAAACCGAATTAAATTGGAATATCAAGATTAAGAAAATAAGCCCAAGACCGGTAAAGAAAGCACCCATTAAAAAAGCCATTTGCTTGTTTTGTTCTTCAATCTGGCCGGTATAATCTATTTTAATATCACTTTTTAAATCTGTAAAGTATTTCATTTCACTTTGAATGTTCGAAACAATCACACCTGCATCCGTATAACCTGGAGCTAACGCAGAATATACTGTTACTACTCTTTTAGTGTCTTTGTGCTTAATTGCACTAAAACCAGAACTATTTTTTTGTGATGCAATCACAGATACAGGAACTTCTTTTATTTTTCCTGAAGCTGGATCTCTAAAAATTATTTTCTGATCGAATAATGCATTGGTACTATATCTGTTTTCTTTATTAAAACGAACATAAATATCGTAATCATCACCATCTTCTTTATAAATACCAGCTTTAGAACCAAATATTGAATTTCGTAAAATTTGCCCAACTTGCCCAGAACTAACACCTAGTTCTCCCGCTTTTTGACGATCAATTTCAACCTGCATTGTAGGTTTCGATTTATTAACATCTATTTTAAGCTCATCGATTCCTGCGATATTTTTAGAATTAATAAATTCTCGCATTTGTTCTGCAACCAATATTAATTCTGCATAATCCGATCCTTCAATTTCAATATTAATTGGAGCACCAGCTGGAGGTCCGTTTGCATCTTTCTCTACTGAAATTAATACTCCAGGATAAATACCAACCAAAGCTTCTTGTACCTTTTGACGAAGTAATTCACTATCAGCTCCTCTACGGTATTTATACTCTCTCATAGAAGCTGTAATTTTTCCACGATGCGGCATTTCTGCAGTAGAACCACCGTCGGTTTGTGGATTTCCTGCTCCTTCTCCAACTTGAGAAACTACACTTTCAACTAAAAAATTATAACCATCGTCAGTATATTCAGGACTGTTTAATATTCCATAGACTTGCTCTTCAATTTTTTTAGTAATGGCATTGGTTTTTTCAATATCTGTACCTTGAGGATATTCTATATAAACAATTATTTGGTTGGGAGTATTGTCTGGAAAAAATTCCACTTTAGTTCGTTGTGAAGCTACAGAAGCACCAAATCCAATAAAAGCAATTAATAATAGTAAAAAAGTGCCCCCAGTAATTAAAAAAGGCCTCCACCCTTTTAAAGCACCACGCAATGTTTTTTCATAACTTCTTTCCCATTTTGGGATGGTATACTTTTGAAAACGATTGGCAATTTTTCTTAGACCAAATCGATACCCCCAAAGCATAATAGCCGTAAATATCATCACACTACCCAATCCTCGATATGCACCACCAAAAAACAATATTAAAAAGCCTATCCCAGCCATGATACTAGAAGTACGGATAATTTTATTTAAGGGCATATTGGAATCTTCGGTTTTCATAAATTGAGAAACCATTACTGAATTAAAAAAGATAGCAACAAATAAAGAAGACCCTAATACGACAGATAGTGTTATTGGAAAGTAAATCATAAATTCCCCCATAACTCCTGGCCACATACCTAAAGGAATAAAAGCCGCAATTGTGGTAGCCGTTGAGATAATAATTGGAAATGCAATTTCGCTAATCCCTTTTTTAGCAGCTTCAACTCGCGACATTCCTTCTTCATCCATTAAACGATACACGTTTTCAACGACCACAATACCATTATCTACCAACATTCCTAATCCCATAATAAGTCCAAATAGGATCATTGTATTCATGGTGTATCCTAAATAATTTAAAATCATTAAGGACATAAACATAGACATGGGTATTGCAAATCCTACAAAAAGTGCATTTTTAAAACCTAAAAAGAACATTAATACACTTACCACTAGTATAATACCAAATAAAATATTGTTGACCAAATCATCAACTTGCCCAATGGTTTTAGAAGATTGATCGTTAGATATTGTTATTTTAAGATTGCTCGGGAATACTTCATCTTTAGCTTTTTCAACGATCACATTAATTTTTTCTGCAGCAGTTACCATATTTTTTCCCGCTCGTTTTTTAACATCAAGCATGACTACACGATCTCCAAATTCTCTTGCATAAGTGGTTCTTTCTTTTTCCTTGAAATATACAGATGCAATATTTTTTAAATAAATGGGATTGTTATTATCAGACTTTACTACAAAATTTTCTAAATCTGAAGGAGCTGCTATTTCTCCAATAACACGTATGGTTCTTCTTTGACCACTTGCAATAAAATTACCAGCAGACATGGTTACATTACCATTATTAATTGCTCCAATAACATCATCGAAACTTACTTTAGCAGCCATCATTTTATAAATGTCTACTGCAACTTCAACTTCTCTTTCTTGAGCTCCTCGAATATCAACTTGTTTTATTTCAAGCAAGTTTTCGATTTCATCTTCTAAATATTCTCCATATTCTTTTAATTTCTCAACAGGATAATCTCCAGAAATATTAATATTTAAGATGGGCATTTCCTCAGACATACTTAAATCGAACACATTGGGTTCAACTTTAGCGCCATTAAATGTTGGCCAATCCTCACCAGAAGTTTCCGTTTCTATTTCATCTTTTACCTTTTGTTTTGCAAATTCTACTTCAATATCTTCATCAAATTCTACAATGATCATAGAAACATCTTCTTGAGAAGTAGAGGTTATTTCAACCACATTACTAACCGTTTTTAACTTATCTTCTAATGGTGTTGTAATTAACTTTTCAATATCCTCTGCCGTATTTCCAGGAAAAATGGAACTGATATAAATTTTAGTTTCCTTAATCTCAGGAAAACTTTCACGTGGCATACTAAAATAGGCTGAAATACCAGAAAATAAAATGATAACCATCATCATATAGATGGTAGTTTTATTATTGATCGCCCAAGAAGATAGGCCGAACTCTTTGTTGATGTTTTTTTTCTTTTTACTCATTGCTTTCGATGTTTAAAATTTTTACATTTTGACCATCTTTTAAATTACGGGCACCTTCATTTACAATGATATCGTTACTAGAAACACCGTTTAATATTTCAACAAAATCTCCTTGAGTTTTTCCAGTTTTTACAATTGCCTTTTTAGCAATTGCTTCATTATCTTTATTTATATTTTTCGTGATAAAAATATATTGTTCTCCTAATGAATTTTCTGAAATGATACTTTGTGGAATTAATACCGCTTGTTCGCTTGTATAATCGTTTATTTTAATTTTTGCAGTAAGATTGGGTTTAATGTGTTTGTCTTTATTGGGTATTAAAATGGTGATCTTAAATGTTCTATTACTTGGGTTTATAAAATTACTTACTTGATCCACTTTTGTGTTCATAGATTCTCCAAGAATAGGGAAATAGACTTCAACAGTTTTTCCAGGGATAATACTTCCTAAGTAACTTTCAGGAACCTCTGCTTCAATATACATTTTATCAAGGTTTACAATTCTCATAATTTGAGAAGCTCCTGCACCAACTACGGTTCCTTGATCGGTTATCACATCGTCTATAATACCTGAAAATGGTGCTCTTAGAGACGTTTTTTCAAGTTGTGATTTCATCTGGTTTACAGAGTTTTGTTGTCCTTCGTAAGTAGCCTTAGCTTGTAGGTATTCGATCTCACTACCTATTTTTTGGTCCCATAGACGTTTTTGTCTTTCAAACGTTGTTTTGGCTAGGCTCATTTGCACTTCCAATTGCGCTAATTGTTGAGCCATCCCACCATCATCTATTGTCGCTAATAATTGACCCTTAACAACTTTTTGTCCTTCGGTAACTAGAACTTTAGTTAGTAACCCTGAATATTCTGGGTATAGAATAATGTTTTTCTTAGTAGCAACACTACCCTGTAATTCTAAAAAGTGATTAAAATTATTTGGCTTTACTTGAAAAGCTGTTACTAATGGATATTTTTTAATAGTATCTAGTTTTGAAATAGCAGCATCTATCAGTTTCATTTTATCATTAAGAGCAGTTTGTTCTGTAACGATGTCGTTACGTTTTTCTCTTATCTTTTGAAGGTCTTTTGTTTCTATTATAGATTCAACCGATTTTGAATCGCTACCACATGAGGAGATGATTAATGTTAGTAGTATAAGTGAAAATAGCTTTTTCATTTTTATATTAATTAGTTGATTTATTAGTTGATTAATTGTTGTTTCTTAATTGTGGTGTATTTAATACTGTTTCTAGGTCTACTTTTGTTGTAATCACTCTAAGCATAGATTCAAAATAAGTTTGTTGGGCTGTATACAATTGTATTTGTGCCAAACGCAAATCGAAACTTGTAGCTAGACCTTCGACAAATTTTACCTGATTCTTTTTTTCTACTCTTTCTGAAAGCTCTAAATTTTTCTTGTTGTCATTATAATTTTCAATAGCAAATCGATAATTATTTTTTGCCGTATTTATCTCAAGTAATACCAATTGATAGGTTTCTGTTAATTGAGTTTCGGCTTGATCTAAAGCAATTTTTGCTTGCTGAGTTCTAGCGCTTCGCATTCCACTGCTTATAATAGGAATATTCATACTAAACCCAAGCATGGATGATTGATACCACACTTGCTCACTATTAAGGAAAGTAAAAGTTTCACTATTAGCAGCCGTTCCATAATTAATAAAAGCGGATAAGTTTGGAATAGAATAACTTTTCTCTAATTTTACCTCTAGATCTCTTTGTTCGGTGAAATTATAAGCAATTTTATAGTCAATATTGTCCTCAATATTGATGTTCTCTTCTAAAAACACTAAGCTAATATTTTCTTGAGTTAAGTTATCCAAATTATCTAATAAGGTAACATCACTCTCTACATCTATTCCAATTGCAAGGTTTAGCATCTGTTGTGCAATAATTAATGTGCGTCTAGAATTTTTTAATTGAGTGATGATATTAAGTAGTGTAATCTCTAATTGTTCTACACTTTCTTCTTCGGTAAAACCATTTTCATATATGGCTTGGGTTTCAATTAAATTCTTTTCAAGATTTGATTTATTCAATTCGAAAATAGAAACTAATTCTTCAGAAAGTAAGACACTCCCATAGGCATTAATCACACCTTTTCTCACTTCAAGTTGTACTTTTTCATCATAATTTTCTGAATATTCTAAAAAAGTTTTAGCCGCTTGAAGCCCTACTAAATAACTGCCGTCAAAAATTAATTGATTTAATGTAGCTGTTGCTGAAGCACTTTCTTTAGTGCCAAAGGTAACCGGTGCAAAAGTTCCTGGCTCCCCTCCAATTATTTCTCCTGGGAGTAAGGTTACAGGCTGTTTTAAATTGTTATTATAGGAGATATTAGCATCTATTTGGGGTAATCCAGAAGCAGTAGTTTCCCATTTTTTCTTTATTGCAATTGCAATATCTCTTCTCGAATTTATAGCGGTATAATTGCTGTCAAGTGCAAAAGTTATGGCTTGTTCTAATGTAAAGTCATATTTTTGACTCCGATTGTTATCGGAATGTTGCGAATAACTAACTGTTGCTACAAAAATTAACGCAAGTAACATGAATACTTTATTCATTGGTTTTATTTTTAATTAAAATTTGGTTTAATTTTGAAAGACCTTTTTTTGTTACAATACCTCTTAAATGGTATTCTAAATAATTTTCTACGAGTTGTTGTTTTGGAAATATTTCTGTTGGAAATAGTTCTTCATCCTTAATTCCTGTAACCCCTATAAAATATATTCTGGACACAAATTCTATATTAAGATTTGTTCTATATAATTCTTGTGTAATACCTTTATTGATATTATCTGTTACACAATCCTGCATTAATTCGAATTGTTTCTTTTTAAGAGAATTATGTATTTCAGGATAATATTTAGAGAGTTGGTATTGAGGAGAAGTTTTTTCACCCTTTAATTGCTTCATGATAAAAGATTTTATTTCGAATAATTCTTCAATAGGGTTTTTATTTAAGGTGCAAATGCAATCTATACCCTTCGAAATATTTTCAAATATATTAAGCGTGGATTCTTTAACTAATTGAGTTTTGTTTTTAAAGTGTGCATAAATGGTTTTTTTAGAGATGCCCATTTGGTTTGCAATGTCATCCATAGTCACACTTTTAAACCCAAATGTTAAAAATAATTCCTCTGCTTTATGTAATATTTTTTCTTTCACTTTCTCTTAAATTGGATGCAAAAATAACAAAGGAAACTTTAAAAACAAAAAAAGTTTCCAAAGTTTTAATAAAGATTTAACTTTTTGATTCTATACTTTACTATTGCATATTCTTTAGGAATGTTATTTTTGTTAAAATTTTAATTCATGCAGGGAATAGAAAAATATAGTGAATCACTTCAAAACTATTTGGATGAGGTTATTAGGATTAAAGAACCTAAACAATTATACGAACCCATAAAGTATATTGTCTCTTTGGGTGGTAAAAGATTAAGACCTGTACTTACTTTATTGTCCTGCGATATATTTAATGCAGATTTTAATAAAGCACTACCTGCTGCTTTAGCTCTTGAATTATTTCATAATTTTTCATTAATTCATGATGATATTATGGATGAAGCTCCACTTAGAAGAGGTAAAGAAACCGTGCACCAAAAATGGAATTTAAATACTGGAATTTTATCTGGGGATGCGATGTTAATTTTAGCGTATCAGTTATTCGAAGAATATGAACCTAATATGTTTCGAGATTTAGCTAAATTATTTAGCAAAACAGCCTTACAGGTTTGTGAAGGTCAGCAATACGATGTTGATTATGAAACCCGAAATGATGTTACCATTCCAGACTATATTAAAATGATTGATTATAAAACTGCGGTTTTACTTGGGGCTTCTATGAAAATGGGAGCTATTGTTGCTAATGCTTCAGAAGAGTGTAAAACGAATAGTTATGATTTTGGGAGAAATTTAGGAATTGCTTTTCAATTGCAAGATGATTATTTAGATGCTTTTGGGAACCCAAAAACCTTTGGGAAACAAATTGGAGGAGATATCATCGCCAATAAAAAAACATTTCTATATATAAAAGCGATACAGAATAGCTCTGAAAAAGATAGCGTGTTATTAGAAAAATTATTTTCAGAAAAACCAAAAGACCCAACAAATAAAATAAAGACAGTCTTGGAAATTTATAATAAATCTGGAGCCACAAAAGATACGTTAAATGAGATTTCAACCTATACACTAAAAGCAAATAAGATTTTAAATAAACTAGATATCTCTAAGGAAAACAAAGAAATTTTATTAAGTTTTGGAGATAAATTAATGAAGCGAAATGTATAGTTCACTTTTAAAGAAGTAATAATTATAACGATGTTCCCATTAGATTCAACAGAAGCTATTTTATTAAAATCTGAAGAGTTATCCTTATATAAAAAATTGATCCTTCAATTAAATAAAGATTTTTTGCGTGCAAACCTTTCTGCAGTTTTTTCTGAAGACATTTCACCTGAAGACCTAAAATCTCAACTTCACGAAATAGTAACGAAGTTGATTGATGAGCAATTTTCAGAATATCTTAATTTGCTTTATATCATCGATGTTTCAGAAGAAAAAATAAAACAACTTAATGTAGATACTTCTTTAAATGTAATAGCGCAAAACGTCTATTTAATATTATTACGCGAATGGCAAAAAGTATGGTTTAAAGAGAATTATTAAAAATAAAACCTTACAAAAGGATTGTAGGCATTGCCATAAATACTTTTATAGGAATCGTATAGGACATCAAATCTAATTCCCATAGTAACATTACCGGCATTAAATCCAGCTCCTAAATATAATCCTGGATACCAATAACTTTCATCTAAATAAATAGTTTGATCATCAAAATCTCTATTTACATAAAGTTGCTCAAACTCAGCAGACAATTGAAGCTGAGGGATTACATTGTATAAACCAATAATGCTTGTCCCCAAAATATAAGATTCATAAAAATGTTTTTCGGAACTGTAAGACATGTTTAAACCTGCTCCAACTCCAAGTTTTTCATCAAATCTATATATAGCACTTGGGGCAAGAGTTCCGCTAAAAAAACCATCACCAAAACTCAACCCTACACCGCCACCAAACATGACATGAGACCAAAACTCAGATTTTGGGTTTTGAGGATTTTCTTGTGCTTGACAATTAAAGTTAAAAAAAATAATAAACACAAAAATAAAGAGTGTAAAGAAGGACTCATTAAAAGTCTTTTTCATTTTTTTATTTAAATAAGGTTAGACTCTAAATATATAAAAATTAAGAATAAATTAATGGTAAAAATTGTATTTTTGCCTCACTTTATAACAAAACAGGCTATTTGAGCCAAATTATGGATAAATATTCATTTCTTAATGCGGTACATCCTAGCTATATCGCAGAATTATACAATACTTATTTAAAATCGCCAGACGAAATTGAGCCCAGTTGGAGAGCATTTTTTCAGGGCTTTGATTTTGGAATTGAAAATGGTTCTTTGGAAGCTTTAGGAATTGAAGCAAACGAAGATTTGGTTTGCGAAAATGTATATAAGGAATTTCGGGTCATAAAACTGATTGATGCTTATAGAACACGAGGTCATTTATTTACGAAAACAAACCCAGTAAGAAACAGAAGGCAATATACACCAAGTTTAGCTTTAGAAAATTTTGGATTAACTGCTCAAGATTTAAAACTAACCTATAGAGCAGGAGAAGTGTTAGGGATTGGTGAAACTACTTTAGAAAATATTGTAAAACATCTTCAAGCTATTTACTGTGATTCTATTGGAGTAGAATATATGTACATTCGAGACCCTCAAGAAAAGCAATGGATTCAAGATAAACTGAATGTAAATGATAACCATCCTAAATTTGCAATAGACGAAAAGAAACAAATTCTTAAAAAGTTGAATGAAGCCATATCTTTCGAAACCTTTTTGCATACCAAATATGTGGGTCAGAAAAGGTTTTCTTTAGAAGGAGGAGAGAGTTTAATTCCTGCTTTAGACATTTTAATAAAAGCGGCATCTGATAAAGGAGTTGAAGAGTTTGTCATGGGAATGGCTCACAGAGGTAGATTAAATACATTAACTAATATTTTCGGGAAAAGCGCTAAAGATATATTTAGTGAATTTGATGGCAAGGATTACGAACAAGATATTTTTGACGGAGATGTAAAATACCATTTGGGTTGGACTTCTAAAAAGAAACTAAATAACGGAAAAGAAATCAATTTAAATATTGCACCCAATCCATCACATTTAGAAACGGTAGGAGGAATAGTTGAAGGGATAGTAAGAGCAAAACAAGATAGGAAATATAAGGATAACATTGAAAAAGTACTACCCATTATTGTACACGGAGATGCTGCCATTGCAGGACAAGGTGTGGTGTATGAAGTAGTACAAATGGCAAGCTTAGAAGGGTACAAAACAGGAGGTACAATACATATAGTAGTGAATAACCAAATTGGGTTTACTACGAATTACTTAGACGCTCGTTCCTCAACTTATTGTACAGATGTTGGGAAGGTTACTCTTTCTCCAGTATTACATGTAAATGCTGATGATGCAGAAGCTGTAGTACATGCAATGTTATTTGCTTTAGAGTATAGAATGGAATTTGGTAGAGATGTTTTTATTGACCTTTTAGGTTATAGAAAATACGGGCATAATGAAGGGGATGAACCTAGATTTACTCAACCTAAATTATATAAGGCAATAGCCAAACATAAAAACCCTAGAGATATTTATGCTGAGAAGTTGATTAAAGAAGGATTGATCGATGAGGGGCATGTGAAAAAATTAGAACTAGAATATAAAGATAAATTAGAAGAGAATCTTGAAGACTCTCGAAAAGGAAATAAAGCCATTATCACGGCTATCATGAAAGATGAATGGGAAGGATTTCATCATGCCCAAGAAGATAAAATGATGATGCCAGTGGATACTGGGATTGACATAAACTTACTTTCAGAGATCGCTGATTCTATTACCGATCTACCAAAAGATAAAAAGTTTATAAGAAAAACGTCAAGGCTTATTGATGCTCGTAAAAACATGTTTTTCGAAAAAAATGCATTAGACTGGGCAATGGCAGAATTGTTGGCTTATGGAAGTTTGTTAAAAGAAGGCTATGACGTAAGAATGAGTGGACAAGATGTGGAACGAGGCACTTTTTCACACCGACATGCAGTGATAAAAGTTGAAGAAAGTGAAGAAGAGATCGTCTTACTTAACAACCTTAAAGGCGATCAAGGAAACTTTTATATTTATAATTCATTACTTTCTGAATATGGTGTAGTTGGGTTTGATTATGGTTATGCTATGGCAAGTCCAAATACTTTAATGATTTGGGAAGCGCAATTTGGTGATTTTAGTAATGGAGCCCAGATTATGATAGATCAATATCTATCTGCTGCAGAAGATAAATGGGACCTTCAAAATGGATTGGTAATGTTACTACCGCATGGTTATGAAGGGCAAGGAGCAGAACATTCTTCAGCTAGAATGGAACGGTACCTTCAGCTTTGTGCTAAAGATAATATGTTTGTTGCAGATTGCACAACTCCAGCAAATCTATTTCATTTATTAAGAAGACAAATGAAGGTAGATTATCGCAAACCTCTTATTGTATTTACACCAAAAAGTTTATTACGACATCCAAAAGTGGTTTCAACAAAAGAAGAGTTTGCCAACGGAAGTTTTCAGATGTTGATAGATGATGAGGAAGCAATTTCAGAAAATATAAAAACACTGGTTTTTGTAACTGGAAAATTTTATTACGATCTATTAGAAAAGAAAGAAGAACTGAATAGAAGCGATGTTGCAATTGTTCGATTAGAACAGTTATTTCCGTTGCCAACAGAACAAATACAGGGCATAATTAAAAAGTATAAGAATGCTAAGGATATTGTTTGGGCACAGGAAGAGCCAAAAAATATGGGTGCGTATTCCCATATGATTATGCATTGTGATGCGGCAAAACATTTTAGAGTTTGTAGCAGAAAAATTTATGCTACCCCTGCTTCAGGAAGTCCAACAAGATTTAAGTCAAGGCACAATAAAGTAATCAATAGTGTTTTTGAAAACCCAAATAAATAAAATTTAAAAACCTTTTTAAAGGAAAATAATAAGATTATGGTATTAGAAATGAAAGTTCCATCACCAGGAGAGTCTATCACCGAAGTTGAAATAGCTGAGTGGTTAGTAGAAGATGGAGATTGGGTAGAAAAAGACCAAGCGATTGCTGAAGTAGATAGTGATAAGGCTACTTTAGAATTACCTGCAGAAGCTAGTGGAATCATTACTCTTAAAGCAGAGGAAGGTGATGCTGTTGCAGTAGGAGCGGTGGTTTGTTTGATCGATACCAAAGCAGAAAGACCAGAAGGAAGTAGTCAGGCTTCAGATAGTAGTACAATAATTGAGAAAAAAGTTGAAACTGAAAATGTTTCTGTAAAGTCTACAACTGAAACTTATGCAACAGGAACAGCTTCACCTGCTGCTAAAAAGATATTAGCAGAAAAAAAGATAGAGTCTAGTACTATTACTGGTACTGGAAAAGATGGAAGAATAACTAAAGGGGATGCTATAAAGGCAGTTCCATCTATGGGGTCTCAAGGTGATGGAGAAAGAGGTACCAGCCGTAAAAAACTATCGATGCTTCGAAGGAAAGTAGCAGAACGTTTGGTTATGGTTAAAAACGAAACCGCTATGTTAACTACTTTTAACGAAGTAGATATGTCTCCAATTTTTGAATTAAGAAAACAATACAAAGAGGATTTTAAAGAAAAACACGGAGTTGGGTTAGGCTTTATGTCATTTTTCACTTTAGCTGTGGTAAGAGCATTAGAGCTTTATCCAGACGTAAATTCTATGATTGATGGTGATTTCCAGATTAAGCACGATTTTAAAGATATATCTATTGCGGTATCCGGACCAAAAGGGTTAATGGTTCCAGTAATAAGAAATGCAGAAAACTTAAGTTTTAGAGGAGTTGAAGCAGAGGTAAAACGTTTGGCTATACTAGCAAGAGAAGGTCAAATTACTGTAGATGAAATGACAGGAGGAACCTTCACTATAACTAATGGAGGGGTTTTTGGTTCTATGCTTTCTACTCCAATTATCAATCCGCCACAAAGCGGAATTTTGGGAATGCATAACATTGTAGAAAGACCAGTTGCGATAAACGGTAAAGTTGAGATTAGACCAATAATGTTCGTGGCATTATCATATGATCATAGAATAATTGACGGTAGAGAATCTGTTGGGTTTTTAGTTGCAGTAAAAGAAGCGTTAGAAAATCCAAAAGAACATCTTATGGATAACAATATTAAAAAGGCATTAGAATTTTAAATAAAAGAAATAAAAAACCCAGCTAAATTAGCTGGGTTTTTTGGTTAGTTAACTGAAAACATTATATTTTATCTTTAAGTAATTAGAAAGGATATAAGGTTAAGAGCCACAATACTTAATACGATAATTATTACAGAAATAAATAACAACCTCTTAGTTTTAGTTTTTTTAATCTCTCTTTCTTTTACGTTCAAAATCATTTCAATTTTCAATATGTAAAGCTCTGAAAATTAAATTTATTATAAAATAAGTGTTAACACGTATTTTTTATGAAGAGAAAAATTCCTGTTAAAGAAGCTTATCGGTATTATCTTTTGCCCAAATAAGCAAACTGTTGGTTTTGTGTTCTAGGTTTAATTTTGAAATAATATTGCTGCGATGTTTTTCAACGGTTCGGTAAGAAATAAATAAAAGAGTAGCTATTTCCTTATTGGTTTTATCTTTAGAGATAAGTTTTAAAATCTTTTTTTCTGAAGGAGTTAGGTTGTTTAAATATGAATCGTTATAAGGGTTAACGCCCAATAAGTCTTTAATCTTTGGGCTAAAATAAGGAATCCCTTCTTTTACAGATTTTATACAAGTTTCTATTTCTTCAATAGCAAATTCCTTGAGGATATAGCCAAAAATATTTAGCTCACTTGCTTTTTGAAAAAGCACTTTTTCTTTGTGAAATGTAATTAATATAATCTTTGTTTTTAAGTTGTTGATTTTACACTTTTTTGCTACTTCTAATCCTGTCATAAATGGCATTTGAATGTCAAGTATTGCGATGTCTGGGTTTTCTTTAACGATTAAGTTATAAGCCTCTTCGCCATTGTTACCACTACCGATAACGTTGTATTTTTTTTCTAATAAAAAATCATTTAAACCCTTTAATAATAAAGGGTGATCGTCTGCTGTGATGATGGTTTGATTTTTCATAGTGTAGGGAATGTATATTCTATTAATGTTCCATTTTCTTTATTTGAATGCACTTTCATCTGGCCCTTTAAAAACTTGGTTCTTTCCAGTAATGTTTTTAGTCCTAAAGAATTTGAGTCTATATATTTTTCAGAAAAATTATAACCAATTCCATTATCTTTTATTGAAATTACAATTGAATTAGCAATTTTTATTATTGAAACTTTACCTGCTTCAGCCTTAGCGTGTTTAATAATATTACTTAAACTTTCCTGAACTATTCGATAAATATTAACTTCTTGTTCTTTATCGAAAATGTTGTCTATATTTTCGATTTCTGAAGAAATAAATAAAGATGTATTTTCATCAACCTGTGTGATTGTAAATTCTATAGCCTTTGTAATTCCTAGTTCTTGAAGCTGAAAAGGATGTAAATCTCTAGAGATTAATCTTACTTCTTCGATGGTATCTTCAACCAATTTTGAAGTTGAATTGTTGGTTGAATTAATAAGTTTGTTTTTAATAATCAATAACTTTTGTCCGAGACCATCATGTAGATCTTTTGAAATTCGTTTGCGCTCGTTTTCTTGAGATTGTAATAGGTCTTGACTAAATTTTTCTTGAAGATTTTTTTTGTTTTTTAAATCACGCTGGTTTCGGTATAACAATATCAACCCAAAGAATAGTACAAGAACAACACCTATTATAAAAGATAATTTTTTATAAGTATCGTTGTCTTTTTCTAAAAGCTGGATGTTCGTGTTTTTTTCAACCAACTCTTTTTCTTTTTTTTCCGTTTCATAAAGGGTTTGATAATAGGCTAAAGAATTGGTAGAATTTTGGTTGAAAATAGAATCTTTGATAGCGTAATATTGATTTTTATTTTCTAAACTTTTTTTGAAATCATCTAGATTGTAATAAAGTTTGGATAAAAGTAAATGAGCGTCCATTAAATCTTCTTTATGATTTAATTTTTGAGAGACTTCAATTTTTTTGTTAGCAAAATCTAAAGCTAGTTTGTAGTTTCCAACTTTGCCATAGTAATTTGCTTTTGAACCATAATAATAGGTTTCTGCTAATAAATCACCAAAAATTATATCTTTAATTGCGTCTAATAATATTAATTGTACTTCCGATTTTTCAATATTATTAGCATCACTAAAATAGTCTGCTAATGAACTATGTATAATAATGTATTCTATTACTTTAGTGTTTCCATTTTCACTTAACAAACTATCTGCCATTTTCAAATAACGAAAATGTTCTTTTTCGTTTCCTTGTTTTTTAAAATCTAATGCTTGATTAAAATAGGGCATAGCAAGCTGGTTATGAAGTTTTAATTCCAAAAGCTTTTTAGTCAAAATTTCTCTTTCTTTTTTAGCTTTATCATAAAAACCATTCATACTATACATGGTAATATTACCCTGTTGGGCATATTGCATGTATTCGTAATCCTTTAAGTTTTCAAAATATAGGTAAGCCATTTTAAAATCCTCTCCAGCAGGTACAAAATTACCAAGATTAGAATATGCTTGGCCTCTAAACAAATAAGTGTCTGCTACATAAATAGAGTCTTTATTGCCAAAATTATTTAATGCATTGCTATAGTCTTTTACGGCTTCTTTATATCCTATTCTAAAATTAGCTCCTCCTCTTTTTAAATATAGTCCACCTAATAAAAAACTATCTTTAATTTTACTTTTATGAACTAAGACTTTATCAATTATTGAAATAGCATTGCTTGGATCATTTTTATAAGAAGTTAGGGGATATTGTAAGTTCATTGCTTTTTTAGCTGCAAGTTTAATGCTATCCATTTCCAAGGCAAGATTAATATATTGGAAACTAAATTCTATAAAAGTATCATTGTTATTTCTATACGATTTAGACAAAATAGAATCTAATGCTTCTAATTTTAATATGTTGTCTTGAGTAGTGTCTACAATAGACCTATAGTGTTGCATGTCTTGAGTATACCCTATAAAAGGGTATGCCAATACAAAAGTCATAATAACTATAATGTGTTTCAAGTTAGATAGGTTTGTGAGGGAGAATTTAAAAGTAATAAAAATAAATAAATGTAGGGGGTTAATTATTAGATTTTTACTTTACATACAAACAATTTCTTCCGTAGTCTATTACTGCTCGTGTTCTTTTTAAAAAATCAGCACCAATAATACCATGAACTGGTTCTTCTTCAGCTTGTAATAGCGCTTCATTAACATGAGACAGGTCAAATAATACAAAATCTATTTTAGTTATGCTCCATAATCCAATTGCGATATTATTGTTTCTAGCCAATTTTGTTTTCATATTAATAGCGCCAGCACCAGCGGCTTTTATAGAGCTTTCTTCACTTTTTAGAGAAAAATAAGAAATACTCTTAAAACCAATACAACTTGTAGACGCTCCTGTATCGAGTATAAAATTACCCGAAATAGAATTTATTTTTGCGGAAAACTTATAATGACCAGATTTTAATTTTTTAAGAGGAATTCTGTAAAATTCTTTGTCTTCAAGCAGGTTTCTTATTTGTGGCATTAATTTTTTTGTAAATATAATGAACATTTTATTTAAGAATTAATACAATCTATTAGCTTTGCAGCTATGTTAACAGATACACATACACATTTATATAGTGAGGCTTTTTCTGAAGATAGAGAGGTAATGATGCAACGAGCATTAGATGCTGGGATAAATCGATTTTTTATTCCAGCGATAGACTCAGGTTATACCGAAGCCATGTATGAGCTTGAAAGAAAGTTTCCAGAGCATATCTTTTTAATGATGGGTTTGCATCCTACTTCTGTTAAAGAAAATTACAAAGAGGAACTTAAACATGTTGAGGAGCAGTTTGAAAAAAGAAGTTTTTATGCTGTTGGAGAAATTGGAATTGATTTGTATTGGGATAAAAATACTTTAGATATTCAGAAAAAAGCATTTAAGGAACAAATTCAATTAGCAAAAAAACATCAATTACCTATAATTATTCATTGTAGAAATGCTTTTGATGAAGTTTTCGAAGTTTTAGAATCAGAAAAGGGAAATGATTTGTTTGGAATTTTTCATTGCTTCACAGGAAATATTCAACAGGCACAACTAGCAATTTCTTATAATATGAAGCTTGGTATTGGTGGAGTTATAACTTTTAAGAATGGCAAAATAGATCAATTTTTAAATAAGATTGACATAGAGCATATTGTGTTAGAAACAGATTCTCCATATCTTTCACCAGTACCTTTTAGAGGAAAACGAAATGAGAGTAGTTATATATCCCTAGTTTGTAAAAAGGTTGCAGAGGTTTATGAAATTTCTGAAAGCGAAGTTGCTAAGATAACAACCAAAAATTCGAAAGATGTTTTTGGAATTTAAAACCAACAATAAATGAAAAATGAACCTAACATACTCCTTATCTATACGGGAGGTACCATTGGGATGATTAAAGATTTTGAAACAGGAATGTTGCAAAATTTAGATTTTGACAAGTTGTTGGAGAATATCCCTGAATTAAACCTTTTAGAATGTAATATTGCCACAAAAAGTTTTAAAGAACCTATAGATAGCTCGAATATGAATCCAGAATATTGGGTTGATTTGGTTACTATTATTGAAGAAAACTATCAAAATTTTGACGGTTTTGTAATTCTTCACGGGAGCGATACAATGTCTTATACTGCTTCGGCAGTAAGTTTTATGTTAGAAAACCTTGGCAAGCCTGTGATTTTTACTGGGTCACAACTTCCTATTGGAGATTTACGAACTGATGCAAAAGAAAATTTAATAACTGCAATACAAATTGCTTCCTTAAGTGAAAATGGAAAATCCCCAATAAGGGAAGTGTGTTTGTATTTTGAATATAAATTATATAGAGCAAATCGAACTACAAAAATTAGTGCAGAACATTTTGAAGCATTTGCCTCTTTAAATTATCCGCCTCTAGTGATTAGTGGCGTAAACTTGTCTATCAACAAGCAGGCACTCCTAAAAACAAACCAGAAAGAGAAGTTAAAAGTTCATAAAGAATTAGAGCCTAATATCCTTTTGGTAAAAATGTTTCCTGGAATAACCAAAGAAACAATAATGCATATATTTGCATACCCTAATATTAAAGGATTGGTATTAGAAAGTTATGGAAGCGGAAACCTTACTGATAAAGATTGGTTTATTGATGCTTTAAAAGAATTAATAGAGAAAAAGATACCGGTGGTAAATGTTACGCAATGTTCAGGTGGAGGTGTAAATATGGGGATGTATAGCATTAATAAAAAACTAAATAAAATTGGAGTAATTTCTGGAAAAGATTGTACAACCGAAGCAGCGTTAGCAAAATTAATGTTCATGTTAGGAAAAAAAATACCGGCTAACAACTTCAAAACCATATTCGAAACCTCTTTGCGTGGAGAAATGGAATAAATTAAGTTGTTAAATATTTTATCATACTAAATATTTTTTGTTATTTGGCAGCCCATTTGGCTGGGATGTCAAAAAACATCATTGACAAATTAGAGAGGTGGCCGAGTGGTCGAAGGCGCACGCTTGGAAAGCGTGTATACGCCAAAAGCGTATCGAGGGTTCGAATCCCTTCCTCTCTGCAATAAAATCAGACAATGTGAGTTGTTTATTATTAATAGAGAAGTTAGGAAATACAAATGTTTATTCTTTCTTTTCAAAAAAATATTTATTCTTGGAGATTAAGTATTTTTTTATATCTTTAAAATCTTTAAAACTAAAAACAAATTTAAGTCGATAGCAATGAAAAAATTATTTTCTATTATGGCAATTGCCGCGTTGGTTTTTGTAGGAACTCTTAATGCAAAAGCAACTACAGTTCAACCAATGTCAAGTAATGTACAACCAGTAATGACAGCTGCGACTGTCACATTAATTCAAGATGGAAGCGAAGCTGAAGAAACAGTTGGATTTCATCAAGAGCTAAAAAACCGTTTTGTAGAAGGGGGTCCTGGATTTATGGGGATTGTTCTTTTATGTTTAATTCTTGGTTTAGCATTTGCAATTGAAAGAATTATTTACTTAAATCTTTCTACTACAAATACTCAAAAATTAGCAGATAGTGTTGAAGATGCTTTAAAAAGTGGAGGTTTAGATGCTGCCAAGGAAATTTGTAGAAATACAAAAGGTCCTGTTGCTTCTATTTATTACCAAGGTTTGGAGCGAGCTGATGAAAGTATTGAAGCTGCAGAAAAAGCTGTTATAGCTTATGGTGGTGTTCAAATGGGACAATTAGAGAAAAATGTTTCTTGGATTTCATTATTTATTGCAATTGCGCCTATGCTTGGATTTATGGGGACAGTAATTGGTATGATTGATGCATTCGATAAAATACAAGCAGCTGGAGATATGAACCCATCTCTTGTAGCTGGAGGTATTAAAATTGCACTTTTAACAACTGTATTTGGTCTTATCGTTGCAATTATTCTTCAGGTTTTCTATAATTATATTATTGCAAAAATTGATAGTATTGTAAATAGTATGGAAGATGCATCTATTACATTGATAGATTTATTGGTAGAAAACAAAAAATAATATTAATTTAATATACCAAGTATAATGGGATTACATAAAATATTAAAAATTGTAGGATTGGTATTAAGTCTCATCGGCGTTTACTTTCTAGCAATGATCATTTTAAAAGGTGATGATGCAATCATAGATAGTGGAACTGGCATAGATGGGTTTCTTTATACAGCTTATGTGATATTTGCATTAGTTGTTGTTGCTGTAGTTATTTTTGGACTTAAAGGGCTTTTTTCTGGAAACATTAAAAACACATTAATTACTTTAGGTGCATTTGTTGTAGTAATAGCAATTTCTTACGCAATGGCAGATGACACCCCTATGATGCTTAAAGATGGCGACATGCTATCTGAATCAGGATCTAGATGGGTTGGAGCTGGGCTTTACACCTTTTATTTATTAGGAATGATTGCGATTGGTTCAATGTTTATTAGTGGATTTAAAAGAACAAAATAATGGCAAGAAGATCAGCACCAGAAGTTAATGCAGGGTCAATGGCTGATATAGCCTTCCTACTACTTATATTTTTCTTAGTAACAACTACTATGGAAAAGGATAAGGGGATTTCTAGGCAATTGCCCCCAATTCAAGAAGATGCGCCAGATATTCTAATTAAAGATAAGAACCTTTTTATAGTTCTTGTTAATAAGAATGATGATTTACTTGTAGAGGATGAGCCAATGGAATTGAAAGATTTGCGCCAGGCAGCTATTGATTTTCTAGATAACGGAGGAGCACCTTCTAATAGCCCAGAACATTGTAATTATTGTAGAGGGAATAAAGATACATCTTCATCAGACAATCCAGATAAAGCAATTATATCTGTTCAAAACGATAGATTAACCTCTTATAATATGTATATCGCTGTACAAAACGAATTGGTTGGGGCTTATAATTTCCTTAGAAATAGAGAGTCACAACGATTATTTGGATGGGAATTTACATATGTAAAATCACAAGTTGATGCAGGTACTTATATAGGAGATAGAGGTAAGGCTGAAGAAAATTTAAAAGAGATACAAAAATTATATCCTTTAAAACTATCTGAAGCAACACCTAAAAAAACAGGGAATTAATAAATAAAGGAGAAAATGTCAAAATTCACAAAGAAAAAAAGTAATGAGTTACCTCCTGTAAATACAGCATCACTACCCGATATTGTGTTTATGTTATTGTTCTTTTTTATGGTGGCTACAGTAATGAGAGAAACTAACTTATTAGTGGAACAAAATTTACCTAAAGCAGACCAGGTAGAAAAACTAAAAAAGGATAGATCTGTTTTTATATTTGCTGGAAAGCCAAGCGATCAATATAAAGAAAAATATGGTAATGAAGGTAGAGTTCAAATAGGAGATAAGTATACTGATATTTCTAATATAGGAATGGCTTTAAGCGAAGCTAGAGGTAAACTAATTCCTGAACTACAAAATAAAGTAGTAGTAGCTCTTAAGGTTGATGATGAAACAAATACAGGTCTTGTAACAGATATTAAAGAAGAATTACGTGAATTGAATATGGTGAGAATAATTTATATTACAACACCAGGGAATCAGTTAGATTAATAAAAACTTAAAATAATTATCATTTTAACGCCTTGTCCGACTTTCGGTTTCAAGGCGTTTTTTTTTTAAATTAAATTCGTCTAAAATTGAGATGTCTATGTTTAAATTATTAAAATATTTAACTTTTTTGTTTGTTTTATTTTTTGCTAGCATAAGTATAGCACAAGATACCATACCAAAAGTAGAAGAAGATTTAAAGTACAGAGAAGATCAATTTTATATAGGAGTAACTTATAATATTATTGCCGATGTTCCTTCAGGTGTTAGTTCAGATGGTTTAACAGGTGGAATCAATTTTGGTTTTCTTAGAGATATGCCTATTAATAAAAATAGAAATATAGCTATAGCTGTAGGTGCGGGAATGGCCTTCGATCAATATGGTCAAAATATTTTGATTGATAAAGATTCAGAAGGAAACACAACTTATACCGTTTTGGATTCTAATATAAGTTTTGATTCGAATAATATTAAAACGGGAATTATAGAACTTCCTATAGAATTACGATGGCGTAGCTCTACACCTACCTCTAATAAGTTTTGGAGGGTTTATACAGGATTTAGACTTGGTTACACCTTTTGGAATAGATACTCTTATAAAGACTCTTCACAATCTATATCGCATAATAGTGTCAAAGAGTATGATAAAATTAGACTTAATGCAACCATGAGTTTAGGATTTAATAAGTTTAATTTTTTTGTAAATTATAGTTTAAACCCATTTTTTAATGAAGATGCTTTAACTACAGATGGAGAACAAGTAAACTTTAAAACTTTAAAATTGGGTTTAATATTTTACATATTATAACCAAAAATTTAATAAAATAATTTGCGGAATTATACCTATAAAAAAGCCAGTTATTAATTCTGGTAAGGTATGAGAATCTGTATGTAACCTAGAAGTAGCTACCCAACCATTACAAAAGAAAAAGAATCCAATTCCGAATAATAGATTAATTTGAAAATGAGCACTTAGAGCTATTAAAAACATAGTAACTCCAGCAATTCCCATTTGATGCAAGCTTATTTTAAAATTAAATAAAACTAAAATAATTGCAGCGATAGTTGAAAACAACACCCCAATAAAAAAGAAATACAATTCGGGACTTTCATAGGCACTAAAAACCATTTTAATAATTAAAAGTATTAATAAGGTTTGTATCATTAAAGGATATTTTCTTTCAGAAACCTTCCTTAAATTAATACTATCCACAATTCGTAAATTTTTAAGTAAAAAAAAAGTAATAAGAGGAATTAGTATAGTTATGATAATAATTGCTAATAATTTTGCTTGTATAATATCTGGTTCAATAAATTTTGGAGTAAATCTGTAGTATAATAATGCTCCTAAAAGTGGCATTAATAATGGATGAAATAAATAAGATGCTAAACGTAAAAAATAATTCATTATATTTCTTTTCGTAATCTCGCTACAGGTAAATCTAATTGTTCTCTATATTTTGCAATGGTTCGGCGAGCAATTGGATATCCCTTTTCTTTTAATATCGCAGCTAATTTATCATCTGTTAGTGGTTTCTTTTTGTCTTCTTCGGAAACAATTATTTCAAGGATGCTTTTTATTTCTCTTGTAGACACCTCTTCCCCTTGACTGTTAGTCATAGACTCGCTAAAAAACTCTTTTATAAGTTTGGTGCCATAGGGAGTATCTACATATTTGCTATTCGCAACTCTAGATATAGTAGAAACATCCATATGTATTTCTTCTGCAATATTTTTTAAGATCATAGGTTTTAATTTTTGATCATCTCCAGTTAAAAAATACTCCATTTGATGATGCATTATAGCATTCATAGTTATAAATAAAGTTTGTTGTCGCTGTTTTATGGCGTCAATAAACCATTTGGCAGCATCCAATTTTTGTTTGATAAATAAAACAGCATCCTTTTGTGACTTCGTTTTTTGCTTTGCAACTTTATAGCCTTTTAGCATTTCGGTATAATCTGAAGA
>JQIA01000235.1_pt1 | contig 26088 bp, 14 predicted proteins | sample 811431 | NCBI WGS metagenome assembly JQIA01 (sample SAMN02998118, study PRJNA258478) | marine sediment metagenome | biome: marine; feature: seafloor; material: sediment; isolation source: oil-polluted sediment collected from 3 locations (0.5 km, 0.7 km and 0.9 km)... | place: USA: Gulf of Mexico ...
AGAACCTTTTCTCTCCATCAACGTGCTCATACGGAGGCACGTCTCGAGGTACTTCTATTACTGTGCCTAATGGGTCTGACGCATAGGCAGTATTCAATCTGATATAGGAATCACTATCACTGATACCTCCATTCCTAAAGACATACAAAGGGTCTGTATTAGACCCCCAGATGAGACGCATACTCAGTTGATCATCATCAAAGTATATTGGCATTAAGACACCTCATGCATATTAATAGTTCCAGAAGCTGATACCATACTGATTATACCGTCATGTGTTTGCCATGGCTCAATTAACTTACCAGCAGGAATAGGTATACCTGTAAGTTTCAACTGAGCAGCAGTACCGGTAAATTTACCATACCAAATATGAGCAATCCCATTAACGGGCATTACCATTTTAGAGTTCATTGTAGCGTAATCTTTAATAGTTTCGCCAAGTTCAAAAGATCTACTCTTTAGTTCTGCCATGATTCCGTTCTCCTTATTTACCTGTTTGTAATACTTGATCTAAACCATTTATAGTTAATAACTCATCTATACTGCCTGTGAACGCATCTATCGGATTACCTGCATGGTTTATAATATCATCAATCCCTGTAGGAGTTGAGTTTAATATATTATCCATTCCTGCATGAGTAGATATCATATAAGCCATAAAAACGTCAAAAGGTTTATCAGTCACACTCTCTTTGATAACCTTCAGTATTCTCATAGCATACTTTGTAAACCAGAGTACACCAATCTTATTACCATACTCTATCATCTGATGGGTTGGGATATTAAAGTTAACAAACTCATCTTCAACAGAAGCTATTGCTTCTTCATGTCCCATACCATCTTTAGTATACTGGTTATACAGCACATGTCTACCAATGAAGTCTGTCATCTTAACAGCATTATTTAATACTTTAAATGCTTGAGTATCCTCAGTCAAAGCTATCACCTTACCAACCTTCTTGACTACCGCGGGTAACTTATCAGTTGCTGCAGTAACCTTCTTTTCAAACTCTGTAGGGAAATTACTCCCGGAAGTTACTGTCTCAATATCATCTACCAGTGATGGCATAAGTCCTGCCTGTATAGTCTTAGTAGTAGGATTCCGGGCTATAGAGTTTCTTAATCGAGCAATCTCAACGTCAATGTCTTTTATTTGGTTCGCTGTGTATTTACCCCTCATTGTTGCTTTCTTTCGAAGCAGTGCTTTATCGAGGTTCTTACTGTCTATTTGGTACTTATTTCCCATGGATATAGCTTCCCATCCAAGTTTCATAATAGTGCTCACAGGGACTCCTCTGGACCTCAAATACACCATATTACTTCCGAGGTTATTAAGAGTAACGTGAAGAGACTTAATAATGATATTGCTTTTAGCGAGCTTAGTAAGTTCAGTGAATATTGATTCTAAGCTACCAGCTCTCTGTACTGCTTTATCTTTAAAGAGCATCTTAGCAGCACCTACAAAGATTCTTTCCATCTTAGCTCTGTCTTCCGGAGTCTTGGTGAAAGCATCAGTAATGGAATACTGCCTGTAACCAAAAGAAATATCTACAAAGTCTTTAGGCATGAATATTCCTTGAGAACCCCAGATCTTCTGGATATCTTTCTTAGCCTTAGGGGGCATCATGTAATAGATCTCTCTTAGTTTAGGATCTTCTGAATTTGGTCCTACTTCAACAAATCCTTCAGGGTTACGCTGATAACCTTCTTTATACACTGCATGAAGACCAGTTATTAATTCTTGGTTTATCTCTGGACTTCTTACTTTATCGATTACCTGGCCAGCCATAGAACCGAGTATCTTAGTAACATCTGTTACCTGTTCTATATGACTATCTTTAGTTTCTTCAGTCATCATGTATCGATACCCAACTACATCACCTTTATCATCTACCTGGGGTACCATGAAATTACCATTATCAAGTTCAGGTACAATAGTAGGATCTGTCATATCCTGTATTGTAAAATTCTTTTTACGGACTATCTCACTATTTACCGGATCTCCCATCTTCCCAGGAAGTCCTGCAGACCTTGCGATATCCGTAGGAGTTGTACCCTTAGCTACATTACCAGTATATGAGAATATGGTAGACAGTAGGTCATTCACTTTAGCTACTCTGGAAGTATACATGAACATGTCTACCGGTTTACCGCCATTAGCCTGAACCTCAGCATCATCTCTGTCTAATGGTTTAGGTGTTCTAACATAACCCTCTTCAGCAAATTGAGCTTCATCCAGAATTGTACCATACTTAATATTGATTCTGCTGTTAAGTATCTGCTTAGTATAGCCCTTAATGAACTTGTATTTATTACCGTTGAATGCCTGATCAAGAGACTCTGCTTTCAATACTTCATGAAAACCGAATACTTTATTAACACCTTCAGAATCTTTCTCAAGTAAATTTGCAAAGGTATTCTTATGACCGGATGAAGTGTATTTGATTGCGTACAGAGAAGCAAGCTGATCAACTAAAGCTTCTGCAGTATTTATCTGATCCTCAGTAAGTACAGTAGCTTTATCTGTATTCCGGAGAGCAGCAATAACTCTGGCACTCTGGAAAACTACCTCACCAGATCTACTCCGGGAATGAATCATGAAATGACCAAGTGCATCTGAGGCTCTCTGATAGTATGTGGTATAAGGGGCCAAATCTGCGTTATTAGCGATCTTTTTAAGTACCGAGTCTATTTGCTTGCGTAACTCCTTAGGGTCTCTTAAAACGCTTAGTAGACCATCTGAACCAAGAGAAGAATTTAATACACTTGCATCAGTCTTTAATCCTACTTTAGTGAAGGCAGTCTTTTCCTCGTCTGTAAGAGGATTCTGGAAGGCTTCGTTTGTAGAGGCTACCATGGTATCAGATGCCTGTTGTTTGGCTTGATCAAGGTAGTTCTGACGCCTGGATAAGAGCTTGTGTAACCAAGCCATTCGGTCAGTTCTACCCCTAATCTCTGTAACCATAGACTTAATAAGACCTTGGTCTAATCGATCATAAGCATTCTCTATCTGACGCATGTGTCTACCAATCGAAGTATCACTACCCTGTAAGGCTGTAAGAGTTTCTTTAGTGGTCTTCAGTGTCTTGATTACCGGTACCGAAGTTACAGCACTCTTAATAAACTTATTACCATATTCTGAAGCTTTACCAGCATACTCTCCTGCTTTGATCATTGAGAGATATAAGGCACTCTTACTCTTAGTATCTTTCTTTGAAAGAAGTATTGCAAGATTCTTAAGCTCACTCTCTATACTGGCTGCACTGGAAGTAGTGGTGAACTTCTGGAATAAGAAATCCATGATAAGCTGTGCAATATTACCAAGGGTCTCTTGTATGTTATTACCCTTAACAGTCTTCCATGATTTACTGTTATACTGGGTACCTGACAGTTTAATACCTGACAATGCTTTACCGAAGTTCTCATTAGTAAGAGCCAGTACCAAGAACTCATCTAAGTAATTTGATCTTTCCTGTACCCGGGGAATGCCAGTAGCAGGATCTACTCCCTGATAAAACTCAGAAGTCTTCTGTGCCTCAGTATTCCGGAATACATAATCATATCTGTCCTTAGCGGCCTGTAACTCAAACTGGTTAGGGTTAGGATTATTCAAGAATGCTTTATATCCATCTTTACCGAGTGACTTCTCAGCCGTATTGAACAGCCTTTCTACTTTAGCTCGTAGTCTCTTATTCATATTCAGACCGGTATGTACCACACTATGAAGAATCTCATGTGTGTATACTTCACCGGTACTCATTCGAAGTCCTTGGTTTAGTGATCCGGATACTGGGCCTATAATTCTATTCTGACTGGAAATAAATACTTTACTTTTTGCTGAACCAATATGAACAAACTTACCCTCAGGTTCTAAGTTTGGGTTTTCAGTCAGAAATACATCCACTGGATCCATAACTTTCTGAGCAACATCTACAAGGATACTTTGAAGGTGTGCATCATGTTCCGGTGAAGCAGATATAGTACTGCCGTCTTTAATGTTATTATATACATCAAGTACGTTCATACCACTGACTTCCTGCTGTGTATTGTATTCGGTAGGATCTATAGACATCTGAGATGCTGCTGGTGAACTACCTATTTCATTACCAACTGTTTCTACTGCTACTTTGCCTATAGACTTAGCTACTTCATCAGTAGCCTTTATAGCTCCTGTGAGTCGTTTCTCAGCAGTTTCTGTGATTGTGAGAGGGTTGTACTGCTCTCCATTAAAAGATAACTTATTTGGGCTTGTTTCAGGCTTATATGCTGCTCCCTCAAAACTGTACTGTTCAACAGCTGTCATGACATTAACAAGTATCTCTTTATTCTTTTTGGTTTCCTTGGCTACTCTACCCATCTCAGAAACAATACTCTTCGTAATGTCTTTAAGGGTATCAGCATTCATTGTAGTAGCTTTCTCTGCTCCCGGGAACTGGTAAGATTTAGTACCCATAGCCTTAAATTCTTCAGCTACTATGTTATTTATTTCTGCAGCAGTAATACCGGATTTAATCAATTCAGCTTTATGCTTAGTAAACTCTCTAACAATACCCTGCATAGATTCAAATAACTCTTCACCCATATGAAAGTCTTTTACAGTATTGTAGAATGTTTCATTGGCAGTCACACCCATATCATGTGCTTGACCTACACCAGTAGTGAAACCATCATGATTGTTTAGAATGTCATGAACACCCATTACGGTATTTGCAACAACACTATCCTGATTATGGATAGTGAGAATTGTACCGCCAACTCCCGGGGATTGTAATCCGGACTTTGCATAAGGAGCTGCTTTCTTCCCAGCAAGAGTTTTATAACTCTGTTGTACTTCCCTATTAATAACACCCTTAGCTTTATTGCTGTAATCCTTCTCTCGACTTTTCTTGGCTAAAGGAATCTCTTTACCGAATTTAGTGGTAACTCTTGGAAACATCTCCTTAACCGATTCGGTGATTGCATCCATCTCACCAACAGTTACTTCTCTGTCTTCCTTTGCTGCAAGAGCTTCTACCTGCTGAGTTTTGATCTTCAGTACTGAGTTGTACAGAACAGCAGTCATACCGATACCGGTATTTAATGGCTTGAATGCATCTTTCATCTTTCCATACACTTGCTTTATGGCCATATCCAATGCTGCACCATGGTACTGTTCAATATTCTCATTAATTGCTGTAATGTCTTCAGTAGTTAGTTTAGTTGTAAGAACTGCCTGGTTATCAATAACACCATTTGATAGAACATCTGTTGAGTCCTTACCGAATACGTACCGGCCGGCAACATCGTATAGATTGTTGTTTAAAGTCTTTAAAGCAGCGATGTCTTGGTTAACTACTGCCTTCTCCATCTTGCTGTAAATACTGGATACAAAGGATTCCTGTAACTCTTTAATAAGAGCCTTCTTACCCATACCGTATACTGTCTTTAGAGTAGGATCTTTAGAGAGGTTCCGGACTATACCACTAATTGTACCATCATCGTTTCTGAAGCTACCAAACAGATTATTCATTGCTTCAAGTGCAGCAGCATTCTGATCATTGGAGAGTTCTTTCTGTAACTGGACTAATGCTTCTGTCCAAGCAAATCCTGTTCGTTTATATGCATCGTAGCTTAAATTACGAGCAAGATGTATTGCTAACCCAGGCTGTGCATTAGAGAAGGATATACCGGCATTCTGTAATGCTGTAAGAGTCTCCCCTACATCAGCTGAGTCAAGCATTAACTGTATACGTGCTATAGTAGGACCATTAGATACACCATCAATCTCAGTAGTAAGATCTGTATTGAAAGAAGTATCACCAGCTACTACTGCATTCCGGTACCGAGTGTACTCTATAAGAGCTTTGAAGGAGTGCATGTTAACACCACCTTCAATAGTAGCCTCTGTGATAGCATCTATTTCTTTTTTGTAGTACTTCTTTATTTCCGGATCATCAAGTACCAATTCATTCATATCACCACGACCAGTAAGAATAGTATTAATTGCTGTAATAGCTTTCTGAAAAACTGGCTCTTCTAACTTTTCCTGTAACTTACTTATTGTCTGATCAAGTCCACCTTCTTTAGATACTTCTAAGTCAAGACCTAATGCTACAGCTTCAAGGAACTGTTCTTTCATAACCTGATCAGTTAAATCTACATCATTCTCCCATGCAGACATGTTGAATAGGAACCGGTGATTCTTATCTCCTTGAGGATTAATATCACCAATCTGCCCCATCCTGCCTTGTCTCCAGAACTCCTGAGGGATATGAAATTCTGAATTATAACCACTCTCCTGATTAGCTGCATTAACAAGCCAAGCTTGTACATGGGCATTAGATCTCTTTAACCCAGAATTTATCCCTTCAGTTGTTTTGGTATTCTCTATATGGGTAGTCTCTGGATCCTGAGCACCTTGAATCTTAGCAAGATTATCTTCACTTAACAGACTATAGAATCCCATAGTTCTGGTACTGGCCTTGTAAGGTTTAGCCTGACTTGTTTCTATGTTATCCTGCTGTTCTTTAGATACCTCATAATCAGTACCCTTCATTTTCATTGGTTTAGTACTTTTCTTTATTGGTTCAAATGAATAATTTCTTTTATCATTCTCACCTTTAAAGATTCTATCCCATGTGTTAAGAGACTTTTGATGAGGCTCTACTACTATATCAAAGATTGATTTCTTGATATCACCATTCTCCGTAGCAATACGATAGAAGGTAATGAACCCAGAACCTTTATAAGACTGGAATGCTCCTGGTCCTTCAGGCACAAAGAAATTGTTTTCAAGACCAGAGTATAGTTTAGAGTCTGAGTCTGTCTGTTTATTAATTAGTCCGGTTAACCCAGTAACACTATTTGATTCCTGTCCCGGTATAGCTCCTCTAAGAACATCTTTCTGATCAAGTATACCCATGGCTTGCATAGTAGCTATGGCTTGCAGACCGAGGGATAGCTCAAGCTTATTCTGTGCTGAAGCATCTGAAGCATCTGATACCTGAATACCAAGTAACTCGAATACATCTTTACCAAGGGATTCCTGTAGCATAGTTGCAGTAACACCAATATCATCAAGTAGGTAATGTGCCATCCTGTCAATAGGAGCATCATCTTCTAACCCGAGTATTGCCCAGATATCTTCTTTCCGGTTAAGGACTGTCTCAGTTGATCTGGCAGCTACCCACTTGTATGAAGCAGCCATCAAAGCATCAATAGTACTGGAAGGCATTGTACCATCATCATTGAGTAAGAACTGGATAGGGTCTTCAAACCGGAAATCTTTACCGGTCTTACTTTTAGCTTTGACCTTAAACTCTTTATGGAAAGCTTTTGTGAATTGGCTACCAAAATCACTGATGGAAGAGATAACCGCTTTAGCAGCATCATCCATGGGATTCTTTTCATTAAATACTTCTGTAGTTTCTAAGTGTTCCGGGGTCATTACTTCAAGTACATTATCTGTTCTGTGTATGATACCTTTTGTCTTTTTCGGTTTGAAAGTACTCTTAACTTTATTAGTTGGATCACTGTCAGTCTTCGTAGTGGAACTCTTCTGGAAGTCTGAAGTTTCTTTTGTTATTGGTTCAATCTTTGATTCTTCTTTTGTTTGTTTAGTTGGTTCTTTAGTTTCTATTTTATCTACAACCGCAATTGTTCCTGCCTCGGTTCCTGTACGGGTACTGCCCTCATCAATAACTTCACTGGTCTCCTTCGCTACCGCTACGTCACCCACCTCAGTGATGGATTCGGTTGCACCGCTTCCAGAAATCTCATCAGTCACAGTTGCTGGAGTTATTGGTGTGATGGTAGATTCTGCTGTACTCATCCATGAGTCCATCATAGCAACAGCTTTATTTAGAGCATCTGATTCGAGGATAATCGTATTAACAAGACCTTCAGCATTCTTTGTATTGAGGTTATATTTATTGGTAAACCCCCTGTTAGCACGTTCTGTATCATACTTATCCATCTCAGCCTGTACTTCGGCTGTAATAGGCTCATTTGAGATACCTGCATTATAAACGATAGTAAAGGTATCAGCTTTACTTTCATGCCCTTCAGCGAAGGATTTGAGGGTATTAAGCTGTGTTTCTGCAGTCTCAGTATCTCCCTTCTGAAGAGATAATGTAATAGCCTGGGCATAAGTCTTAATACCATTGAAACCTACACCACCTTCAACTATGTCTGAGTGTACATCTTTAATACCCTTGCTTGAGGGCTCCTCTTGCTTCCGTGTGAGGACTTTCTCAGCAGTTTGATACTCTTGTACCAGTTTAACACTTGCCTTCGTAGAATCGTCTATTTGAGGGTTAGAGAGGATACTATTTAAAGTATCACTATCTGACAGGTCAGAACCCCTCTTTGAACCAAAAATAGAAAGTATCGATTCCTGGACTACTGTACTATCATCACTCTTTAGTGCTTGATTGATTTGTTCTAATATAGCACCTTGATCAGCTCCTACATCCTGCATACTCTTAATAAGAGGTTCAACATGTTTCATTATCTTATTAACTGACTTGGCATCATCGATAAGGTCTTTAACTTCTTTTGGGTCAGAGTCTGGACTCTCTGTTAGTTTAGTAGCCTCTGCTACAAGTTTCTGTTTCTTCTGATCAAGAGCTTTGTATATCCCCTGTGCTTGATCTAAGTTCTGTAGCTTAGGAGCAACTCCGGTCTCCTTCTGACTTCTCTGCCTTAAGACATCTATAGCCATAACCGGATCTGCTTTATCAGAGTCTACATCAGATATCTCTGTTACATCACCTGACTCTACAGCTGCAGCTACCTTTTCTTTATACTGGTATTGTGATTTAGATTTAACCTGATCTTTAAGAGTGTTTCTTGCTTTAGGTTTAGCTTTAATCTCAGTAAGAGTTTTATCGCCGAAAGCAGCAATATCCACTGGAGCCATACCAACACTTGAACCAAAACCTCCGAGAGTTTCACCCATTAACTCGCCAGCGTCTATCTCACCACTTCTGGCTAACTGACCGGCAGCTTCACTAATAGGTTCAGAGGCAAGTTCTCCTGCAGCTACGCCAGTTACTTTTGCAGCATTCTTTACTTTAGAAGCACCCTTAGCAAGACTACCTACTCTACCAAGACCTGCACCTAATACTGTATCAGTAAGAGCAGTACCTACTGCTTTTCTGGAAGCAGCAGACTTAATAGAAGAAAACAACTCTTCATCATTTATGATAGATTGTACATTCTCTTCAGTCACCGGTAAACTTCTACCAGCCAACTCTTTAGTTATACCTTCCTGAATAGCGGCACCTTCTTCAATAGTGTAACTACCAGAGAACATACCAGCAGCTGTACCGGCAGGACCAGCAAGAGAACCTACAGCAGCACCAGCAAGAGGAGCAACCATATTAGGAGCAGATCTTATAGCAAGTAAACCCACCCCAGCAGGGTTATCAATAACCTCTTTACCTGTAGCACCAAAGGTACGTAACATTGCTATAGTCTTATCTTCTACAGTCTTGGCAGTAGACCATCTCTTACTTTCAGCTGCCATGTTAGCATGGGCCTTCTTCAGAGATACTGGAGTTACTTCTTCTGATCTACGCTTTACATCAGCAGTTACGAGTTCAGCAAGTCCAGAAGCATCTGTACGAGCTTCTGCTACTGTGTAAGCAGCATTGAAAGTATCCATGGCCCCAGACTTAGCCTGAGAGCCTAATTGAGATGGATAACTTGAAGCTTCTACATACTCTTGCTTTATTACATCTGCACCTAAAGGAAACTCTTCTACAAAAGCTTGTTCATAAGCCTGTCTATTATCTTTTGTTCCTGCAGCGTAATAGAGATCTTTTTTAGCATCAGCCCAAGCATCCTTAGTCGCAGTATAATCATCTGGTGATGTAGCCATAGTACCCCTTTATGTTTCCAGTAACTCAGCTAAAGACAACTCACCTTTTACTTCTGGTGGCTGTCCTTGCTTACTTCTAAGCATCTGCTTAAGCCTTGTCTTTAGTCGAGTATTGTTAGGATTCTCTTTAATCATCTCTCTCAGTCTCTGCTCCGGATTATCAGATCTAACATCTCTCAGTATATTACTTAGAGCAGAAGATCCAGAACCTTTTAATTCTTTTTTGGCATCAGACCATTCTTTATCTGTTGCCCAAGGTGGCTTAACCTTACCAGCTGCTGCAGTGAGAATTGTACTCTTTCTGTCTTTTTCCGGAGGCTTTGCAAAAGTACCTCTCTCACGTAAAGTAGCCTCAAACTTATCCAGACTACTTGGCCCAGTATTCTTTTCTTGGTTCTCTTTAAGCAACTCATCAGCTCTGTCAGCAAAAGATTTCTTTTGTGTTACACCAGGAGCTTTAGGGGTATTCAATGCACTGGGTTGTTTTATAGCTACGCCGGTTCTGTTTGCCTTACGAGTATCTGTACTAAAGTTAAACAACTGGTCTCTGCTTTGTCTCTGCATACCTTGAATATTAGATTCATGCTTAAGTCTTGCTGCATTAATATCACTCTGTTTCTGTTTACGTGCAACCATTGCCTGAGTTCTACGAGCAATCTCTTTGTCAAATGCTTCTGGATCAACACCAGGTGCGCCAGGAGTTTGGTGTGATTGAAGAGTAGCTTTCCATGATTCCCATAGTACAGCTGCAGTATCAGCATCAGATAAAGTACCTGAAGCAATAAGATTCTGGTACTTATCATTAACAATCTCCATAGCTTTATCACCGGTAGCAACAGGAGAAAATGGTGATAGAATAGCATTAACAATACCTGCAGAAGCTGGATCAACTATAGCTGCCTGGAACTTCTCAAGAACATGAGAACCCGGATCAGTGACATTCTCAAACTCACCTGCAACTTCATTACTGATAGCCTGAGGTATATTCGATAACTCTGCCTGCAATGACTGTATACCTAATTCACCCTGTCTTTGTGCTGCACCAATTGCATCTTTGTTTGTTTGGCTCAAGTAATCATACTGATTCTTTTGATCTTGGTTCATCTGACTTCTATCAGCAATCAGTTTTTTACCTTCTCTATCAAGTTTAGCTCTGAGTTTAGCTGGTAACTGATTACGTGCAGCATTCAGGTTTTCTGAAGTAGTAATAGTACCTGTAGTAAGGGCTTCATCTAAACCCTGCATAACACTATTATAAAGATCTGTTTCTTTCTTCTTGATACGATCTTTAATAACACCAGCATCATTACCAAATTTAGTAGTAGCAGCTAAAGCTTGGGGAGTAGTCATACCTGCATCTATCAGAGACTTATGCATAGCACTCTGAGCCTGGGTAATATCACCTGTACTCTCAGCTTCTTGATAAGCAGTAGCTGAAGCTTCATTTACAGCCTTACCTCTTAAACGGGCTTTAATAGCCTTTAAATTGGAGTTAAAAGCTGCAGAGTCATACTGGGTACCAAACTTGGATTGGATGGCTGTATCAGTCAATTGTCCTGCTTTATCTGCCTGGTTTAGTTCTCCTAAAGATCCGAACCTTTCAAGATCTGCTTTAATGGTTCTATCATTACCTTGAGTGATACGAGTGTCTTCTGCAACATTACGCTGTTTAAGACCTCCTAATACGTCACTGAAGGCACTAAATCCTTTGTCTATAGATCGGCCTGCCTGACCTACAATGTTAGCAGTAGCGGCGTAATCCGGTCCTTGTACTGGTCTGAATTGTGGAATTCTTGGTGCCATACTAACTCCTTATGTTAACCGGTTAGCTGCATAGTATTCTTCAGGAGTAGGGTTCAATTCAGGATTTCTATCATACCTACGTTGTGCTCTATCCTGAATACTTCTGTTTATCTCCTGTTTCTGTATACCGGTCTGTTCTGCGTATTGTGCTTTACCTGCTGCAAGACTTTCTTTACCGAGTTTTAATTGCTGTGAACCAAGATAAAGATTGCCGATACCTTGTAAACCTCCAAGAGCAAGTTTACCCCATCCTGGACCTGTATTCTTTCCTCCTGCAAACTGTTCCCATGCAGTAGGCTGATAGGCATTGTTATTGAGAGGTCCAGCTGCTGAAGCAGTATCACTAAGAGCATTTATAGTGGGAGTGCCTGAAGGTATAGCCATTGACGGTAATGCTGTAGGACCACTAAGAGTATTACTGTTTGGATCCCAGTCACCAAAGGTTAAAGGAGTATCACTATCTCCCCATGCGTTATCACCAAAGTATGTTGTCATTGTTGCCTCCTGTTAATCGTTATACCCCATCCGGTAGGAGTAGGGCTGTATCTACATAGTTCTCTATCACATTTAAACTTAAAGTACCAATGTTTCCAACATGTATTTTATCATAGAAGTTCTCTGCATTGGTCAAGATATCTGGTGTTGGATAGTTTGGTGGTTCTAAATAACTGATTGGGAGATTATACTCTATATCAAGTTCTTCCTCTGCAGCATCAAGTAATGCCTGCTCTGCTTCAGCATCTAACAAGAAATCATTATATTCATCTTCAACTTCTCTTAATAGGTTATTCGTAGCAATACTGGAAGCTTCCATAAATACTGAACCAAGAAATAAAAACGCTTGAGCAGTAGGTAGAGTTAGATTAAAGATATTAAGGGCAGTACTCTTTGCTGCTGCACCTACTGCCATAAGTATCAATGAAGTGATGACAGCTATATCAGGCCCAAACTCCTTTGCAATAGCTGCAGAGGCATAATGTACAACTGCGGCTGCAACAACAGACTGAAGAAGATACAACATCAGTGCTTGTATACCAACCTCTAAAGCTCCCATTAACCCAGCTACCCAAGGTTGCAGGGTCGTTACTGCTATCACTACAGCAATAATCATATATACCAGTTTGAATAAATCTGTTTGATACCATCGTGCATGAGACTTCTCAATAGAATTGATAACCAGGAGCATTGATTCTTGATATAATTCATTTCTTTTGCTTATACCAAATCTTCTGGCCACAGTGTAATGTAAAGGGATAACAAGACTGTGTTCATCTGGATCTGCTGCTACATCAATAGGCCTTGTTGTTATGCTACGATTATCGTAAATAGCATTAATATGGGTAAGGTCTACAATAACTATTTCCCTATAAACATTAGCAGCTAACTGTTTTCGAAGTATTAAAGTCCCAGGAACATATACAATGGCTTCAGGATCACTCTCATTAACTATCGTCTTAGTGACAAAGCCAATATCTCCGATACTACCATCTACCAATGTAGATGTAATACTCTTGTATGTAATCTGTATATTCAATCCGTGTTCAGTAAGAGATAAAGTATCTGCAGGATTAATAACTGTATCCCCGCCTGTAGTATCTGTTGTACTGCCTGACTCATTAGCGTATACCCCAGTAACAAAGTAATTCTCATCGTCATAGGTACTGACACCAGCCAAGGTATCAAAGATTGAGTTATCATCTTCTTCAGAAAGAAAAGTAAAGAAGTCTACTAAATACTCTATAGCTGTTAAGTTGGTTGTTTGGAGGTCTACACCAAAGGTAACGTAAGCATGATCGATACCTGCAATATCCGGATTCGTTGAGAGACTATCAACTAACTGATCAAACTCTACACCTATCCTCTTCAGAAGCTCTGTACCGGTATCGTATATATCTGGTTCATTTGTGGGACTGATAAATACATTATTGTATCTGACTGGTACAACTGGATATGAGTTACTATTACTCTCGCCACCAGCATTGGGATTTAATGCAGCATACTTACCGGATTCAATGTTATAGTACCACCACTTAGTAGTATCGTCAGCTACAGCAAATTCATCCAGTTCTCGATATCCTGCTATGTAATACATGCTGCCTATTTGTAAACCAGTAGCCAGTACTCTATTCTCAATATACGTACTTATAGAAGGATCTACTGTCATAACTGTATGCGTAACTTCGTGGTTAACGTCTGTAGACGTATATGTTAAAATAGCTTGGTAAGTAATATTTACTGATGTATTATTTAAAGCTAAAGCCACTTCTGAAACATAATATGTACGACTTACACTACCAGATGTCTGTGCCAAAGCTTGTGCAGTTCCGAGGTATACGTCTATCGCATTAACTAATGCAGCTGGAGGAGTCGTTATCTGGCCATTAAATATATCATACCCCTTCTCATATAGGAGGTAAGGTAAGATGGCTGCTATGGACGTAAGAGGAGCTATAGAATTGAAGTCTATGATACAGCCATACGGTAAGCTGAGATCTGTTGTAATGATACCTGCAAGTGTTGAATCAGATACTTTATTGGATGATCCGAAATACTGGTTAGGTAAACCAAGAGTATAATGATCTTCAGCATACCCTCTGGCAGCATTCATCTTAGCACCGATACTCTGTAAGTCAGAGTTTATAAGAAGCTTTACCAGAGACTCTCCGGAGAAGATACTATATAAGACTGTTTCTGTTATGTGATTGGGATCGTACTCCATCAGGTGAGATGCGGTGGAGCCTACTGTTATAACTCTTCTACTTCCAAATAGTGACATAAGCGCCTACAGAAATGGGGCTAACTAAAGCCCCATCTCAGTTATTATATTTTTGGTTTATACTACAACACCAACTCCTGCGTAAGCTTTAGTTATCATAGCTCCTAAATCAGAATCTTGTAACTTGTTAGTTGCGTTAGCAGTTGCATCTCCTGTAGTAGCATCAATACCCCATGCATCAATAGCCATACGTGTAAGCTTCTGTTCAGCATCCCTTAGAAAGCCATCAGCCTGTCTGGTGTATAGAACCTGTTGTTTACCAGAAACACCACCTACAACAGTAGAGGTATTCAAAGCATCAGTAGAGGTAACAACAGCTTCACTTGTCTGAGCCAGTTCGGTGATCGTCTTCTGAGCCAATAAAACAATTTCCTTACTTGCTTTATTTCCTTGGTTCGTAACAAGAGTAAACTGGGCTCCAACAAGACCATCAATAGAAGTAGCTGGATCTAAACCCAGATCAGTAGGTTTAACAGAGCTTGTTTGACCAAGTTCAGTTACCAGTTTCTGGGTCACTAAATCAGCCTCTGACTGAGCTTTAGCTGCTACGGCTGTCATAGCACCCTCTGCAGTAGAAGAGGTGTTAAAACCGTAATCTAACAAGGCTGTAGTGAAGTTATCTCCTGTTCGAGCTAACTCAGATATGATCTGTTGACCGGTTAAAGCTTTCTGGGTATTCTCTGTTGCTACCTTACTTGTGGCAAGAAGAATCTGTTGAGCATTAAGATCTCTCTGATCTGATACTAAACCCTCAATAGCAGTAGTACCATTAAATGCAAGACCACCAGGAAGATCATTATCTGTATTAGCAAGCTCAGTAACTATCTTCTGTCGAACTAAACCGATTTCTGCAGCTGACTTCTTTTCACTTTGTAGATTAGAGATATAAGCATTAGACTGTTGCATTACTGATTGTACAAGACCGAGGTACACTACCGAATATTCTTGTCCAGTAATACGACCTGCATCATACTCTTCTGCAAGATGTGATTTAGCCGCCTTCATGAAAACATCAAAGACACCCACACCATCTACACTATTAGTAGTGAAGATACCTGTATTCGGTGCATCGGTTCCTGCGGATACTTCAATCTTTTCAAGATCCAGTGCCATGTATTAATCCTCCATAGACCTGTTAACTGCCTGTTGAGTAGCGAGCTCTTTAAGCTCTTCGTTAGTTAGAGGAGGAAGTTCTTCAATAGCAAACTCTCTAACAAGTTTGTTTTGTTTAATCTCTTTACCATTAATCTTTTTTGTTACACGAGTCTTGTACTGTCGTTCCCTGAGAACGTTAAGCAGTACAACCGGTATATGGTATCCATCTCCTGTATCGAAAGGGATCATCTTTGAGATAGTACCCACAGCAGAGTTTCTGAAGGTGATTAACTCACCTGGCCATCCCTGCTTACTTGGGTTCATACAAGTCAGGTTGATACGTACCAGACGATTAGCCTCTCTACGTAATCGTGTATTACGCTGTGGAATAGTCTCTTTTGGGGCTTCTTTTACCTTAAGGGTCTCTACAACCTGGGAAGCAACTGGGCCTGCTCCAACAGCCTTATTCAGCTTCTTGCGTAGTGTTTCAAGACCGATGTTTGCATTATATGATATCCCTGCATTATCAGCAGCTTCTTTCAGTATTTCAAGTTCTGTCTGGTCGCTCATGTCTATCTCCTATTAAAGTAACCCTCCCCCGGAATGGGAGAGGGTGTTAATTTTGTTAAGTATTAAATACGACCTACTGAGTAGATCAATGCAAGACGTTCGGTGCGGAGTGCCATGAAGCCGTAGTACCACTTGATAGACATAAGACCTTTCTCACCGTAAGGATCATCAGTAGTTACCATATCTTTACCTGGCTTCTTATGATAGATCTTAAACTTGGTAGTCTTACCATCAGTCTGGAAACCGATAGTAGTAAAAGACTCGCTACCAACAACAAGCATTGGATAAACGTTGTATTTACCGTTAGTAGTCTGGTATCCGGCATTTGTCACTTCAGCAGCACCAGCACCAGCCCAATGCATCATCTCAGGAACAACAACGATACGGAAGTATCCAACAGCACCGATCTCACCGTTAAGCAGAGTAGTACCAGCAGCATACTGAGCTACTGGGATGAAAGCTGCATTACTGAAATGGTCAGTCATACGTTCGATAGTAGGCTGCATCTCTGAACCAATAAATAAAGCTCTTGCTGCGCCAACAACCTTGGTATCTGTCATTCGTGTACCGGTGATAATCTTGGTATCTTTTGGACACCTGTTGTTATCAAGAGTGATAGCCAATGCACCAAGATCTGAATAAGTGACTTCTGTAATAGCACCAGTCTCACCAGAAATAGTTGCTTTTGAAGTAGCAGTACCAGAGTAGCTGTGTACGCCGGCAGAGTTAAGAAGATCAATCTGTAGAGAGTCTTCTGTCATCTCTGTAGCACCACGAAGCATCTCACGGTTGATATGCATCATAAGTTCTGAGTCAGTATCAAAGTCCATGGACTCCTGAGTGTACTCATCAAAGATACCAAACTTCTCAATTGAACCTTCCAGCTCAACTCTCTTAAAGCCAACACGATTGACTCTACCACCTGTCTCAGAAAGAGCAGGAAGCTTACCAGTAATAGTACCGATATCTTTACTGGAACCGTAAAGATTACCATACCGAGGTGTCATAGTAGAACCAGCAATAGACTGAGTAGCAAGAGTAGCTGCAGCAAGTGTTGGGTACTGTAGATTAACCTGTGTAAGAGTAAGTACTGCACCAGCTACTGTATGTGTACCACCAGCTGTATCTGCATTCAAGTAACCAGCAACTACAGAGTCTGCAATCTCAGTACCTGAAGCTCCACCGGTAGTAGAGGCATCATAACCGATTGCTGTATCTGCAGTTAATAGTAACCACTGAGTACTGTCAACGATATATATAACATCACCATCTGAATGAGCTGCAGTAAATGCAGCTTCTGCAAGTTCAACAACAGTAGGAGAGTTAACAAGTGCAGGAGCCTGTACATCATACTCCGTGATAACCATAGTTGCACCAGCTGCATCAATACCCTGATCATTGACGTTTCGGTCATCAAGCATAGGTAGATAATGAAACCTTTTGATGGTCTTACCAAAGTGCTTAGGCATACCAATTACGGAAGCCATAGGTGTAAAGTAAATCTCTTTTTTAAGATCGATGAGAGCTTTTTTCTGGTAATAAAAATCTCTTAGCTGATTACCAATGTCACTGGACGCATCGTTATATTCTCTTGCCATGATGTATTCCCCTTATTTTTTAATACCTATCGTTGAAGCATCGAACTTAGCGAATTCTTCATCCGATAGATCTAATGGATTAAAGTCTGCTGCAACCTTAGCGACTACCGCCTTGGATTGCTTTGTAGGACTCGCTGCCGCTTTCTTAGCCAATCGTGCTTTCTCTGCTACTGGATCAACCAGAGGTACAGCAGGTTCTTTAGTGACTTCCTTTGCAGGAGTGGTCTCTTTAAAGGCACCAGCTGTTTCTAATTCATCGCCAATAGTTTTGTAGGCATCAATGTCTGATACACCGTCAAGCTGTCCTAAACTACGTTTATAAGTTATTTCTTTTGCAATAGTATCATAGATACCCAATTCCACATGCTTATTGATTATACCCAATAGCTCTGGTTTATTGGCTATCCTTTCCTGACTTACTGCATCCCATTTATTAGATACAATATCTAATGTGGTATCCCCAGTGGATGTTCCACGGAGATCAGATAACGCCTGATCAAGTACAACCTCTGCTTCACTGGCTGTGTGATCAGTTGGTACATACGTACTTTCTACTTGGGTATCTACATCTGCAGGATCGATCTTATGCTCCTTTAAGAGCTTTGCGATTGCCTCAGGATTCCCATTCTTTATATCAATAAGAAAAGATAACTCATCGTTTCCGATTAAGCCATTGTTTTCCAATGTCTTCAATGCTGTTACGGCTGGCTTCATACCTGCCATCTTCTTATGATAGTTAGCACCCATCTGAGCCAAACGAAGTAAGTCGGCATGACTCTTAGGAGTCACTTCCCCACCATTTGCCTTGAAAGGCAATAGCATGTCTTCGTAAAGCTTTTGGTGGTCTATAGCAGGCTCTTTGGTGCCTTTATCATCTTCTTTCTTTGGTTCAGCCTTATTCTGGTCTACTTCAGGTTCCTCTACTGGAGGCGTATCACCATCTTCAATAGGAGGTACTTCCGGGATATCCTCATCAGGAAGATCCTCTATCTTTGGTTCTACTTCAGGTGTCTCCGGTACTCCATCTTCAGCAGGTGTATCACCAGGCTCAACTGCAGGTATATCTTCATCAACTGCAGGAATCTCAGGTGCATCACCACTCTCCTCCATCTTAGCTGCTATTGCATCAAAGTCTGGCTTTGGAGCATTAGCAAAATCTTCATCTGACATCTCAAGGATGTTCTCATTAGGATCTGGCATTATTCCACCTCCCCGTTAAGAATCTCATCCTGTGTTTCTTCATATCTCTCTATGGAGACTTTGGCATTCTCGGCCATCAACTTAACTTCTTCCATAAACTGTGCTAAGTACCCAGCAGCAATAAGACCTTTCTCAATGTATGCTTGCTCATCTGGATGCTGTAACCCATGAGTACATTTCTGTTTAATAAGCTCATCAACTTTGTCTGCAAGAAAGAACCCAAGAATAACTTTCTTAAAGTCTTTGTTTTTCATCAGTCGTGAGAGAGCTTCCCCAGTAACGACCTGTTCTTTAAATTTCTTAATACCTACTTCTACTTCCCTCAAGTCATGCTCATCCATTATACTTTAGTCTCCTGTTTACCGTTCTGGTTAGCGACTTCTGACTTGATTAAATCAGAGTCTAAATCATTCTTGGACTTAGTATTAATCTTGTCCAGCTCCTCGTTATGAGCTATACCATCATGTTCTTTCAAATAAGTCAAATCTTTATTATCAGAATCACTATCAAGATTTCTTCCTTTAGATCCCTCAGTACCCGCTTTAGCCTGGTTGAGTTGACCCTGTGTACCATCTTTAAATCCTCTGGCACCATTAGCTTCTGCTTCAGTCTGGTGTTTGTAAGCCAGCATATTTTCTTTAGCTATCTGGGCTTCAAGCAATGTTATCTTTAACTGTGCTTCCTTAATAGCCATTGGATCAGGCTCTGGTTCATACTCCTCAATTCTCTTTGCCATGGTAGGCATATTTCTTAACCTGGCAATATCTGAGAGAAGCATCTTATACAGACCGAAATCCATATCCGGACCTTTAGTCTGTAGCATAAAAGATATCTCAGAAGCTCTCTTATTGTTCTCTTCTGCAGTACTTATGTCAAGTTTAAGATCAAACTTACCCGCAAGGTCATCACGACGAACTGTAACAAACTGTTCATCAGTAATCCGGATTACCTCTTCTGCTGATAACCATTCTGAATTCATTGAGATGAACATACGACCAATATCAACAACACCCTTAGCAAGACGATTAAGGATACCAGTCTCTCTCTTACTTGCTGCATCCATGGCATCTCTACCACCACCGACACTCTCACCAATAGATTGACTATTGATACCGGAACTAAATGCTTTTACCCCAGTAAGACTCTCTGCTTCGACATTCTGCATCTGAAGCATATTGAATACTGATCCTGGTATCTCAGGAAACTTATGCTGGTAGATTGCTTCTTCTGGTCTTCCCTGAGACTGGAACTCATAATTCTCACCAGCAGCAAACTTACGTCTATTCACTATATCAAGGAAGTCTTTCTTAGTACCAGTCTGGGAATTAGCTGATTTAGCTAAAAGATCAATAGCTCCACGAGTAACAGCACCAACTATCTTCTGGTTATCTTCAAGTAGCTCACCATCAGGCTCACCATATATAGACTTCCTTCTTGGCATGTAAACTGCCTTAACGAAAGGAGGAGTTCTAAAAGGAAAGGGGTTCTCTTCTAACCGGATCATAGTATTATTAACCCAGGAACAAACTATAGGTACTGTAATACCGGTACCATGGATATCATAGTTACCCCAGTAAGTGTATACTATAAATTGTTTCCTTGGTTCATCTTTAAAAGCAAAGTTACCAACATCTCTACTCTCTTTGTAATCCGGATCTGCTAATGGAGTTGCACTCTCAATAAGTATGTTATCAAGATTTTTATACTTTCCATCTTTACGTAATTCAGAAAGAGAACTCTTGTATCTCTTACCAATGAACTGAGCTTTAGATAGATCACCATTACATGAAGGATCAATAAGAATGTTTGCAGATTCACATACCTCAAGCTCAGGGTGGTTCTTAGTCTCGACAGTCTTAGTAACCATCTCTGAGCCGGATTCTATTGCCTGGAACAACTGACCTGACTGAGCAAATATGGTAATAGCTTTATCTAACCCAGGATTCATATACTGGTTATAAGCATCCTGGCTCTGCTGTCTTAGGTTAATTAAGTTAATGTATTGCTGTGCTAATTCCTGATCAGCAGAAGGTATAAACTGGTATGTAGGCTCTTCTACTGTAATCTCTTCTGTTTCGGATACCCAGCTTACCTCAACGATGACTGTACCTATATCCACAGCATCACGAACGTAAGCGTCTATAAAGGCCACCTTATCGATAGTAGTACAGAACTGATGGTTTAGTACCAATGCATTCTGTTGTGCCCTTAAACGGTCTCCTGCGGAGCGAGGAGAGACAATAAACATATCTTCAGTACTGGTGAAAGGATCTGCTAAAGAGGAGTATCTCCATTCAGCTTGCTTACGGATAAGCTTAGGAGCTACCTGAGAACTACCCTTCTTTGTCTTTGGTTTAGCCTGACCTTCCATAGCCATATTATCTAACCATCTGTCAACGTCTATCTGATGAGTTTGGTTATCAGTATCAGCGTTTGTAATATCTTCTTTAAGATCAGTCAACGAAGGCACATTATCCCAATCTTGTAGTATTTCTGTTTCTATTTCATCTGGTGAGATCATCCCTACTTCTTCTGCCATATCGTCTCCTTCCTTATTGAACCAATAAAATAATAATTAATCTATACTGCTGATGAATAACATACACCATTGCTTCGACGTTGCCGTAAGTATAACCTATAACTAATATCGCTGGCAACAAAGAAAAACCAATCTCCATTGTTGGGTATTAGAGTATCATAGGTTGTGCTAAGATAGGACATAACTAAATTGCCTTTATGTATTGTTATACCATAATCTGTCATTTTAGTAGAATAAGAACCTACTGCCTGTTCAATGTAGTTTGAAGCTACAGTAGCACTATCAGCCCTTACTTTAATATAGTTGTATTTAGTACCGGAGTCAGCTGTAATCTGTACATCATAATTAGTGCTGGGACTCACTGCTCTGGTTAATATAATTTCAGCACTATCAGTACCTGTACCAGATTGCAACACAATTATATTGTCAGTGTATACAGCTACTGTTTCCCACCTATCAGATATGCCTATACCCATATTTTGGCTACTGCCAACAGGATCTAAATACAAAGCATAGTCTGCAGTATTGTGTATACCTATTTTGCTTTTTAAAGAATTACTTGCATTGTAGAGTCGTAACTCTGCGCTGTCTGATGCTGATGATTTTAGATTTATATCCCCACCATCATTAACTGTGATATTGCCTGTATCATTAATTAATATACCGCCGCCGCCACTAACAGAAATACCCCCATCACTGTTAACAATAATACCAGTTGCTGAGTTTACAACAACTCCGCTTGCAGCAGTAACTAATAACCCATTAGCAGAATTAACTGTGATAGCTGCATTGAGAAAATCAATCTTTAAAGTAGGAGCAGTAAGATGATCTGATATATACCCAGTAGTGATTACATTACCATCAATAACAGTCTGGGTAACATCAGCAGTACCAGTCCATTCAGATAATAAGTATCCGGATGTTCTGGCAGTATTAGCTGTAAGTACTCCACCAGAAGCAGTTGACCAAAGATCCCCAATGTCGTATGGTCCTGTTGGTTCTACTACAAATACCCTTCTTTTACCATCAGCAGTATCTTGTGCGTCAGCTGCATCAGCGTAGGCATCAATAGCAAGCTGATCTTCAATGTCAGCTGACCAAGCAGTACCAGACCATCTCTTTAGTTTCTTACTTGTTAGATTCCACCACATATCTCCTGTATGACTTGCATCAGTACCAGACCAGGTAATAGAAGGATCTGTAGTTACATACCAAGTATCCAGTTTGCCATCTTCTATAAGCCCCTCAAGATCTGATATATCAGAAGGATATGTTACAGTAACAAAAGCAGAGGAGGCTGTGATATCACTTATAAGAACCCACTCACTTGCGTTATACCCAGATACTCTATCCGCTGTAGCCCTCTTTATACCATCTCCTGTATCCCATAAATCACCTATGTCATATGGGCCTGAGGGAGTAACAACGAATACTCTTCTCTTATTGTCTGCGGTATCCTGGGCATCATTAGCTGCGGAAAGAGCTGCAGTGATATCAGAGTCACTTAACTGGGTCCAGCTGTATACTGTAGCTGCTACCAGAAAACGATAAGCATACCCAGTTACGTCATCATAGTAGAGATCACCTAAGTGCTGGTCTTTCAACTCATCAGTAGTCCAGGTTGAGGCAGGAACGTTAATAAGAGTAGGTACACCGGAATAGAACCAAGAAGTAATATTGCCATCAATCTGTGACTGTATAGCTGCGATATCTATATCATACAGAACGGTTGTAACAAAGTTGTTATCAGCGTATGCCTTAGCAGCTGCCTCTGCATCATCGATACCTACGGCTGCTGTAAATACATCTTTGGCTACACTTGAACCAAAGGTCATAACGATATTGTTGAAGTCTGCAGTACCATCAGTAGCATCTAATTTGTACCAAGTCTCGGAAGCAATCTGATCATCATAGTTTAGAGACTTAACAATATTGACTGCTAATGAACCAGTCATAGTAACTGCCCCAGTTCCACCATCAACCTCGAATACTGGTACTAAACCACCTGGGGTAATAATACTAAAGTGCTCTGCTTGTATATTAAACTCTGAGGTAGGTGCGTTATCTTGTAACTCCCACCAGGTATTAGAAACACCTATGGGGTAGTTTGCTGTTTCGGATAAATGATCTAAGATACACTTATATATCAGATTGCCTGTGACACTGTGCATCAACTCATCAACCCGGTATACTTTAGCAGTTAACCAAGTAGGATGGACAATCATCTCAAACCCAGCTACGTAAGGAATACCACCAGTATCTTCAGTTATAGTCACGCCAAAACTACTTGATGTAAGTGACTGTACTGCTTTAATACTGTACTGCGCGTCAGCCACATCTCGAGTTAATATGGTAGTTACCTGTTCTGTAGCTGTAAGGCGTGTTTCTGCACTATCTGCTCTGCCGGCAAGCTGATCATTAGCTGCTACTACAGACACCAGAGAAGTAGCTGTTTGGGTGGTTGTAGAGGTATTGGTAGCTACAGCACCATTAGCTAAAGCTACTCTTGCAGCAACCTCTAAAGTAATCTGATCAGCATTCTGGGTAATAGAAGATTGTTGGGATGAAATAGTTATATCGGTAGCATCCATCCGGGATACGTTTAAACTGATAGCAGTACTGTTTACATCTATACGTGCTGTTTGTACAAGAAGATCATTAGTAGCATCCAGCTCTACCTGATCAACCCGCAGGTTAATGGTAGAAGCTGTCTGGGTAATAGCTGAAGTGTTTGCTACAATACCGGCATTATTTGCCTGGATATCTACAGCAACTGTTTGTATCTGCAGGTCTGTATAACTGGAAGATATCTGGGTAATACTGGTAACATCAGCATCTACAAGAACATCCTGAATATCTCTACCTACTCTGGTCCATAAGTCCCGGAGCAAAACTATATCATCATTTAATCCAGGAGCAAACTGATCAATATCAAGTACATCATCAAGCATTGCTAATAGAGCAGTCTGCCCTATATCCTTAGCAAAGTTATAACTGATAACAACCTCAGGTTTAGTATCTGTCACAATAACTACAGAAGGTTCTGGGGATATTGATACTGTGTCTGTTGAACCCTCTATTGTAACAACAGGAGTACCAGCGTCTATAGTAACAGTATCTGGAGTACCCTCTAAACTAATACTGACAATATCATCACTCATATATCATCTTCCCCAAGAACCGTAAATGCACCATATATTAATTTATGAGTTACTCCAGCAGCTGTGTGTAGATCCAAAAAATATCTACCCTTCTCAAAAGTGTAAGCATCTATCTCATCCACCGGTATAGTGATAGATATAGATAACTCATCCACAGCCATTACAATATGTCCTGTAACATCAGTTATGGTAAGAAGTAAATCGTCATCGGTCTCTACAACTGCAGTATGCTTCCATGGAGGCTTTACTCTTAGAGTCATACTATTATACTGTGCAAAATTTAAAGTAACACCATCTACTGTTCTGGAAATCTTACCAGACTCATAAGTACCACCCCTGTGTATAACTAATTCATATTTTGCTGGTTCCATATATTATTCTCCTAAGCCCAACCACCATTACTAAACTGTTCTGGTTCTTCAACTACTTTATTAATAAGCCCTCTATCCTCAATCTTTATACACTCTTTCTCATACCGGAACATGAAAGTGTTTGCAACACTTTGTTGTCCCTCTTGAACATTAGATGTCTTACCTACAAATAACTTAGAAATAATCCAAGCCAATAAAGCAGTCTTTAGATATACAGGAAAGTTTAATTCATACGTTCTTGGATTAAAATCAGATCCCATAGTAATTAGTGGGTATGTTGCCTGATACACAATAGAGAATACTTCAGGGATATCCCTTTCTTTTATTTTAATTACATCTGGTTCAGGAAGAAAAAGATCATCAGGATACTTGTTTTGGTTTATATATACTTTAGTACCATCAGAAGCAAAAGCCTGAACCAACCTAACAATGTATGTATTTGTAAGATTAGCTTCAGGGTCGTATAAATATACCTCACCAGCAGGATAAGTATTTATGGATGTTACGTCAATAGTACCTTCCGCTTCCGCTTCCGCGTAAAAAGATATTTCTGCATCAACAGAGTTAGCAACAGTCTGGGCGATTATAGTAGTACCAGAGGCAGGTAGGTACTGTTTTGTACCATCCTCCAGGTAGTGATAAATCTCTGAGTCATTATCAAAGCCAACAGTAGTTACCGCAATAGATAATATTAACCCCTGTATTGGTATAACAGTATCCCAGGTTATAGAACTACCTGCTGTAGGTGATCCACCTATAAAAGTCCAAGCACCAGAGGCATTCTGCACAACACCAGAAGCAGCATCTGTAGATGAAGTACCTGATAAATACTCTGCACCAGGTATCAACGTACTGACATGCTTTGGTCGTAGGTAATAGGTATCTACACCAGCCATTTGGTACAAATCAAACTCTAACTTTCTTAAAGCAAATTTGGTATATAAGTCTGTTAAACCAGAATTTAGAAGCGATACTATTTTAGGATATTGGTCAGGTTCTATTGATCCGGATTTGGCGTTACCTATAGCCATTTGGGAAAACTCCCCAAAAGCCAGTTCATCAAATATATTCTGTAAATAAAACATATTAGTCCTCTTTTTTATGGATAGTTGA